>Ga0302325_10002991_pt1 | contig 40394 bp, 31 predicted proteins | sample Palsa_T0_2_FD_201948 | JGI IMG/M metagenome (GOLD analysis project Ga0302325, IMG submission 201948) | Peat permafrost microbial communities from Stordalen Mire near Abisko, Sweden - Palsa_T0_2 | ecosystem: Environmental > Terrestrial > Soil > Palsa > Peat permafrost | place: Sweden: Abisko...
ACCGCAGATTGGAAAACTGACAACGGAAGGATTTAGTTGGCTAACCGTCGATCCGTATCTGTCATTTACTACCGAGATTTAGTCTGTTTTTTCTTTTTCTTTGGTTTGTAAGACAGCACTTTGTCTACGACTTGCTCAAACCGCATGTGATTCAGAGAAAGAGTTTTTTGATATGTTTTGGGCCGTTTGGTTTTCATCCGTGAAGTTTATAAAGGCACAAAAGTGTTGTCTATCAGTAGTTGAGTTGATTTATACAGAGAGTTGCTATACTCCCGCTCCGTGGATCACCTCAAAATCATAAGTTGGATTGTCGGGTTGGATTTAAGGGCGGCTGTCACAGTGGCCACAATCTCGGGATTTATTTCAGTGTTTGGAGCCAGTATGCATTGGAGTCAGATAATTTTAGTGCCGTTTGAGGTTATTTTTATCGGCGTTTTAGCTTTCATTGCTGTATCCGTGGGTGAGCGGTTCCGAGTACAACATTATAGATTTCCGCATTTATCCAAGGATGAGCGAATTGTCTTAGAAACGTACATAAATCGAGATGTAAAAACGATTCCTTGGACCGTCGCTGATGCGCTGCCGAAAAGCCTATTCAGCGAGGGGATTTTGTATAAATCTCACGACACAGGAAGAATCGAAAAAGGTTTCACTTATTACACAATTCACGATTGGGCTTTCCGCTATCTGAAAACTAATAAGAAACGGTTACTAGGGATTTAGAAATCAATCGGCGTGCTATCCAGTTCATTCGGAGCGATTAGGTTCTCATAGGTCAAACGCTTGCCAACAATGGCGTCAACCAAGCTATCCAAGCGTTCGAGGGAGTGACGTTTCACGTTGCCCTCGTTCAAGCGCCATGTGAATTCGTTGACGTAACGGCCAAGGTGTTTCGGGCTGGCCTTGTGATAGACGCCGTTGAGTCCGCGCTTCATAACGGCCCAAACGGATTCGACACCGTTCGTCGTGACGCCGTTCTTGGAGTATTCGTATCGCTTGTGATTCACGGTGGCGTGCTTGTAGTGGAGTTTGGTTACGTTCTTATAGGCCAAGTATTCGTCGGTATGAATGATCGAGCCTTTTTGGACGTTATCGGTAATGGCGTTCATTAGGCTGATTTTGCCGGAACCTTGAACGGGGAAGGCCCGAACGCGTTTTTGAGCGTTTCGCTCGCGCATTCCGATTACGACCGTTTTGCCGATAGTGCCGCTACCCCCGTAGTGTTGTTTGCTCATGTGCTTGTTTTGTTCTCTGCCGCCGAAATAAGCTTCGTCAATCTCAACGATGCCGCGAAGTAGGGCAGGATCGCCGCCACATGCCTCGCGCAAGCGTTGTAGGACGAACCAAGCGGACTTTTGGGTAATCCCGATCTGTTTGGCGAGTTGGACAGAAGAAATGCCCTTACGGGCCGTAACGAGCAAGTACATGGCATAGAGCCAGCGGTGAAGGGGAACGTGGCTACGCTCAAAGATGGTCCCTGTCCGAATGGTGAAGTCTAGGTGGCAAGGGTTGCAGCGGTAATAGCCGCCCTTGCGGGTCGTGATGTTCTCTTTGCCTTTGCACTTGGGGCAGACCGTGCCGTTCTTCCATAGACGGCCTTCGAGATACTTTCGGGCTGATTCAGCGTTAGGATACATCTCGAAGAGTTGGAAGGTGCTAATCGTTGAACGGCTCATTTGCGCTCCCTTGTTGCTTCGATGAGCAAAGTATCTCAAAAACCGTGAAGGGAGTCAAGTATATAATTCCCGCACTCTTCGCTTGACAATCTTTCCGTCTGCATTTAGTAGTCAAGTGGGACACAAGCGTAACCATGGAGCTTTCGTCCAATTCGGAACCGGGTAGTAGCCCTTACCCCAATTGCGCTGAGAATTTCTGGCTGGGGCAGGGAATTGTCCGGGGTGTATCGGTTCGCTGGACCTGCGCAGCCAGCAGGGACAGGGAGGCACGGCCTGGCCTGAGGTGATTTGTGGGCATTTCATGCGCCCGAGGCCGGTTGCTTTGCCGGTTTCGGGCATTTTTTTTGCCCCGAATTGATTCCGACGAGATTGCCCCGATGCGCCCGGTCCCGTCGCGAGTCGCCGTCACGAGCAATGCCTGACCGGCTTCCGAGCCGGCGACACGCACTGTATTGCCAGGAGTAACTCATGCTGCACGCAACCGAAGTCATCGGCGCCCAGACGTTTGATTCGCTGGGCAATTACGTCGGGCGCATCAAGGAAATTTTCGTCGAGCCGGCCGACCAGCCCAACCGCGTCGCGCGTATGCTCATCGGCCGCGGCCAATACCGGCCGCTCGTCGCGCGATACGACCAGATCGCCTCGGTTGTGCCGGGCAGGATCGGGCTTACCACCGACGAGGCGGCTCTCGATCTCTATCGCCCGAATGAAGCCTGGCTCGCCGTGGGCAAGGACCTGCTCGACCAGCAAATCATCGACACCAACGGACGGAAGGTCGTCCGCGTGAACGACATCGATCTTTCCGATCATCGGACCAATGGCAACACTGAATTGCGCATCACCCAGGTAGACGTCGGGCTTCCCGGCGCTGTGCGAAGACTACTGCAGGGAGTCGTCCCGCCCATGGCGATTCGCCGCATTCAGGAAAAACTGCCGCCGCGGAAAATTCTGTGGGAATTCGTGAATTTGATCGAGCCGGACCCCTTGCGGCGCGTCAAACTGCGCCTTTCCAGCCAGAAGCTCGCCGCGCTCCATCCCGCGGACATCGCCGACATCATGGAAGAGCTTTCCCCCGACGAGCGCCAGGGCCTGATCGGCTCGCTCGACGAAGAAACCGCCGCCGAAGCCATTTCCGAACTCGACAAGCGCTTGCAGACGCAGGTGATGGAAAAACTCGATCCGGAGCAGGCTGCGCACATCATCGAGGAAATGAGCCCGGACGCAGCCGCCGACCTGATCGCCAGCCTGGATTCCGAGACATCCAAGGAAGTCCTTGGCGAAATGGAGCACCGCGAGGCGCACGAAGTGGAACAGCTTCTGAAGTTCGGCCCCGATACGGCCGGCGGAATGATGACCACCGAAATCGTCGTGGTCAGCGAAGACGCCACCCGCGGCGAAGTCGTGGACTACATTCGTTTCCACGAAATTCCGCCCGACCAGATCGACAACGTCGTGCTCATCAACAAGGACGCTGCCATCGCCGGCACCGTTCCCGTCGCGCGCTTGCTGCTGTCCGGCTCCGATCAGCGCATGTCCGAACTTTCCTTCGAGCCGCTGCTCTCCGTAAAGGCCGACGCGCATGACAAGGACGTCTTCGAGCTGTTCGATAAATACAATCTGCGAAGTTTGACGGTGGTCAGCCGCGAGAACCATCCCATCGGCGCGATTACCGTGGATGATGTCGTCAACCGGATGCACGCCAGGATGTAAGCCGTCTAGGGCGCCCAATTAAGCGCCGGAACGAAAGATCATGTCCGAAACAGAAACAAACTCGGGATCGCTGGCCGTCTGGAAGACGCGCGGCCAGAACTTCATGCGGCGCACCCGCATGACCAGGCGGCGCCTCGCCTTGTTCCTCGCCGTCGTGGGACCCGGCCTGATTACTTCGAACGTGGACAACGATGCCGGCGGAATCGCGACCTACACGGCCGCCGGCGCGCAATTCGGCTATACGCTCCTTTGGCTGCTGGTTCCCATGACCATCATTCTCTACGTGTCGGAGGAAATGTGCGCGCGCATGGGCGTGATCACCGGTAAAGGCTTATCCGATTTGATCCGCGAGGAATTCGGGTTTCGCTCGACCTTTTTTGTGATGATCGCGGCCCTCGCCGTGGACCTGGGCAATACCGTCGCCGAGTTTGCCGGCGTCGCTGCGTCCATGCAGATTTTTGGCGTGAACAAATTCGTCTCGGTGCCGCTGGCCGGCCTGGCCGTGTGGCTGCTGGTGGTGAAGGGCAGCTATCGCCAGGTCGAAAAAATATTCCTGGTCGCGTGCGGTTTTTATTTGTCTTACGTGGTGTCTGCAATCCTCGCCAAACCGGATTGGCTGGTCGCCGCGAAAGAGACCGTCGCTCCCACGCTACATTTCAATACCGAATATTTGATGATTATCACCGCCTTGGTCGGCACCACCATCGCTCCCTGGCAGTTTTTCTACCTGCAGGCGGGATTCGTCGAAAAGCGCGTGGGGCCCAAGCAATACAAGCACGCCCGCATGGACGTGCTGGTCGGCAGCATCTCCTGCATGGCCATCGTATTTTTCATCATCGTGGCCTGCGCGGCCACGCTGCACAAAAACGGCATGACCAATATAACGGACGCGGCGCAGGCGGCCGAAGCGCTGGCCCCTCTGGCGGGGAAGTGGGCTTCGTTGCTGTTTGCCTTTGGGTTGTTGAACGCTTCGCTTTTTGCCGCGTCGATCTTGCCGCTTTCCACCGCGCACGTGATTTGCGAAGGTCTGGGATTCGAAGCCGGGATCGACCGCAAACTGAAGGAAGCGCCCGCGTTCTACGCGCTCTACACCGGACTGATCGTGGTCGGCGGCGGCATCATTCTTCTGCCCAAAGCGCCTCTTTTCAAAATTCTGCTGTGGTCGCAGGTCGCCAACGGCGTCTGGCTGCCCGTCGTGCTGATTTTCGTGATGCTCCTGATCAATCGCCGCGACCTGATGGGCGACCACACCAACACCTGGGCATTCAATCTGGTCGCGTGGGCTGCCAGCATCATCACGATTATTCTCACCGTCCTTTTCGTTTATTCGCTCCTGACCGATCCCGGCAGCACCGGGATGTCCGGCACGCTGCTCCATTGGCTGTAATCGGTACGCGCCGAACCGCGGTGGCGATCCTTGCTTGCCATGAGTCCCTGTGCTAGTTTTTCTTCGCGCTCGTCCTCGAGTGAAATCTTGTGAAAGCAACCGAACTGCTAAACGATCTCAGCCGCGAAGAAGCCGCCCTTCTCGATAAGCTCGATCTGAAGAGTTTGCCGCGGCACGTCGCCGTCATTATGGACGGCAACGGCCGCTGGGCGCAGAAGCGCCACCTGCCGCGCGTGGCCGGGCACCGCGCCGGCGTGAAAGCTTCGCGGCAGATTATCGAGTCCTGCGCGCGCCTGAAATTGCCGTGCCTCACCCTGTACGCGTTTTCGCTCGAGAATTGGCGCCGCCCTCAGGCCGAAGTGGACTTCCTGATGCGCCTGTTGCGCGAATATCTTTCGCGCGAATTGCCATCTATTCACCAGAACAACATCAAACTTCAAGTGATCGGCCGCTCCGCGCAGTTGCCGGGCGCGGTCCGCCAGGATATTGAAGAGGGCATGCGGCTCACCGCCAAAAACACGGGCATGAAACTCGTGGTCGCGCTGAATTACGGAGCGCGCGGGGAAATCGTGGACGCGTTCAACGCCCTGCTGGCGCGAGCCCAGGCGAATGGCGCGCGTGATTTTCACGCCGACGAACAAATGATTTCCGAGAATCTCTATACCGCCGGACTCCCGGACCCCGACCTGCTGATTCGCACCAGCGGAGAAATGCGCGTCAGCAATTTCTTGCTCTGGCAAATCGCCTACGCCGAAATTTACGTCACCGAAACCCTGTGGCCGGATTTTTCCCGCGAGCGCCTGCTCGAAGCGCTGCTCGATTTCCAGAAGCGAGAGCGCCGTTACGGCGGCCTCGGCGCCCAACCAAGCGAAACGAACGGAACCTCGGAAGCAGCGCAGAAGCAGAGGCGAGGCTGAAGCCGAATGCTTCTGCGCATCGCTACGGCGGCGGTCCTCATCCCGATTGTGGTTGCGCTGGTGTGGTGGGGACCTCCGGCTCTGCTGGCCACGCTCGCGGCCGTCGTCGCCGTGCTGGCCTTGTTCGAGCTGTTCGAGATCGGCGACAAAGTGGGCTTGCGCGCGTTCAAGAAGTGGACCTATTTCTGCGCGGCGCTGGTTTTCTACTCCCAATATTCCGAAGGCCTCGTCGAAATACACTCCTTTAGCGCGGGCGTTTCGGTGGTGCGCGACGCGGCAGGCGGGGTACTGTCACTCGACGCCGCGCTGCTCATATTTATTTTTGGATGCGTGGCGCTGGGACTTGCGACCCGCCGCCCGCTGCATGAAGTATTGCCGGCCATGGCGATGAGCTCGGCGGGGATTTTTTTCGTCGCCTTGCCGTTCAGCTACATCGTCCGCGTCAACGAAATCGGGCGCGCGGGAAAGCAACTCGTGCTATTCACGCTCGTGCTGGTGTGGGCGGGAGACATGCTGGCCTACTTCGTAGGCAAGTCGGTGGGCCGCGTAAAAATGGCCCCGGCGCTCAGCCCCAAGAAAACCTGGGAAGGCGCGGTCGCGAATGTGATTGCCTCGGCGCTCGTGGCCATCGCCTTCGCGCGCTGGATGCAGCTCGATACTTTGACTCTCATCGCCATCGCCACGGCGGCGAATATCGCGGGGCAAGCGGGCGACCTGATCGAATCCGCGTACAAACGCGGTGCGGCCGTGAAAGACTCCGGCGCGCTGTTGCCGGGCCACGGCGGAATGCTGGACCGCATCGACAGCTTGATCCTGGCCGCTCCGGTGGTCTGGGTTCTTTACCAGTGGCTCCAAGGAGCAATCATTTCGACCTGACCGAGGGATGTCGCCAGACCTCTCCGTTCAGCGGTAGCACTTCGCAATGCGATACAGAAACCGGCGAGGTCCACTCATGGATGCTTCTGCGACACGCGGTCCCAACGTGCAGCAAGTCGTGCCATTCTTCCGAATTTCCGACATGGACCGCTCCCTGCGTTTTTACCTCGACGGTCTCGGATTCGCCCTGAAAAACAAATGGCTCGTGGATGACAAGGTGCGCTGGTGCTGGCTGGAGCTCGGCGGCGCCGCCCTCATGCTCCAGACTTTCGCCAACGATGGCCATCACGTTAAGCCGCCCAGCGGCAAACTCGGCGAAGGTGTGTCACTCGAATTTCAATGCCTCGACGCCGTGGCCCTCTACCGCGAATTTATTTCGCGCGGCCTCGCCGCCTCCGAACCCCAAGTAGGGAATTCCATGTGGACCACCGGCCTCACCGACCCCGACGGCTATTGCCTGGGATTTGAGAGTCCCACCGACACGCCCGAAGACACCAAGCTCTCCGAATTGAAGATCTGAGGCGGGGTGTAGCAGCCTCCGCCAAACGAAACAGCATGCTCCGTTCGGTAGTGGCCCAGCTTCCGGTTGCGGATGAACTCTCGATATCCGGTAACGCGAGTGCAGCACTTCTCGAAGCGCTAAGATAAGCCCATGGAGAAAAAGCTTTTCTGGGCCTCTTTCATGGTTCTAGGTCTGACCGCCGATTTGTTTTTGCCACTTTGGTGGGCGCTGGCCGCGACCATACCAATCGCCGTGTTTAGCTGGTGGTTCGCCTATCGCAGGAATTGGTTCTGATTCGCCACTCTAGTCAAAGATAACTGAGCCTATACGCGGGAGCATGGCTTCAACTCCTGATTGTTTACAAACGCGGCGCATGGGTGAACGACTCCGCGTTGCTTGCTGGTCACGGCGGAATGACTTATCAGGATTTGGTGCCTCGCAATCGCAACTTTAACCATCTTGATGTAAGGTAACCAAGATAAACCGTCGTGCTCGAATGAAAGCTCGGCGGAAGCTGTTGCTCGAACTTCAGTAGATGTCCGATCGGTTTTCCACCGACTGGACTGGAAGCCAGATCCGGTTCTCGCCAGCCCCTGAGGGGAAGCGAAGTACCTGGAGACCCGTTGCGCCTGCTGGGCATGGACGTGAGAGCAGCCTGCCGGTTAGTCAGGCTGGAACGTGGGCTTTGGTTTCTCCAGATGTTTCGTTTCGGCAACGACGACGTACAAGAGGGAGGCTGTGCCTAAATCGCATCGTTTTCTCGTCGTAACCGGATTGTTGGTAGGAATGAACTTGGCAACCGCGGCCCAGACTACGCGAACTGCGGCTTCTGCCGCCGCCCCGCCGCCTATCGTTCACGCCACCGAGGCCGAGGGCCTCTACAATCCAATCGCCGATCCCAAAGCGATCGTCGAGTTCGGCAACGCACGCTTCACCGTCCTGACGCCGCAACTCATCCGGATGGAGTGGTCCGCCAACGGAAATTTCGAAGACCGCGCTTCCTTGGTCTTCCTCAATCGGCGTCTGCCGGTGCCGAAGTTCGAAAAATCTTCATCCGAATCTGACGGCCGTAGCACGCTCGCGATCACCACGGACGCGTTGAAGCTGACCTACACGCCAGCGCCCGACGGAAAACGTCTCCCAGCGGGCAGCACAGGTTTCACTCCCGAAACTCTCGAAATCGACCTCACCATCGGGAACAAAAAAGTCACATGGCATCCCGGCCAAGCCGACCCTGACAATTTGTTGGGCACGGCCCACTCCCTCGATGCCGCGAAGGGCACCGAACTCCGCGACCCCATGGAACCCGGTCTGGTTTCCCGCTCCGGCTGGGCGGTCGTCGACGACACCACCCGCCCGCTATTCGATTCGACCGACTTCACCTTCCGCCAAGGCGAGAAAAGCCCGTGGCCCTGGGGCCTCGAGCGCCCCGCCGACGAGAAGCCTGGCTCCTACACGGATTGCTATTTCTTCGGCTACGGCCACGACTTTCGCCAGGCGCTGGGCGATTTCGTGCGAGTCGCCGGGCGCATCCCGCTGCCTCCGCGCTACGCTTTCGGCGCGTGGTGGTCCCGCTGGTGGGACTATTCGGACCAGGAAATCGACGAACTCGTGAAGGGTTTCCGTGAGAGCGACGTGCCCCTCGACGTCATCGACCTCGACACCGCCTGGCATGTCAGCGAAGCACAGCTCAAGCCGCTCGGCGAGGTCGACCAATCGCATCAGAATGACCAGCTGGGTTGGACCGGCTACACCTGGAATCCTTTCTTGTTTCCCGACCCCGATCAATTTGTGAAAAGGCTCCATGAAGATGGAGTCAAGCTCACCGTCATTCTGCATACCGCGGCCGGGATCGAGCCTTGGGAAAAGTCCTATCCGCAGATGGCGCGCGCCATGGGCATCGATCCCGCGACCCGAAAATACATCCCCTTCAACCCGACCGACAAAAAATTCGCCGTCAATTATTTTGATTTCATGCTCCATCCGCTGGAAAAGCAGGGCGTGGACTTTTTCTGGATGGACTGGTGGTGGCAGGACTGGCAGCCGGATCAGCTCACCTCGCTACCCAACGCCCAGCCGACGTGGTGGCTGAACTACATCCACTTCACCGACCAGCAGCGCGAGGGCAAACGCCCGATGATCCTGCACCGTTGGGGCGGGCTCGGCAACCACCGCTACCAGATCGCCTTTTCCGGCGACACCAATTCGTCATGGGAACAGCTCGGCTTCCAGTTCTGGTTTACGGCTACGGCGGCCAATGTCGGGTTTGCGTATTGGAGCCACGACATCGGCGGTCACCTTCCGGGCGTCATCGATCCCGAACTCTTGACCCGCTGGGTTCAGTTCGGCGGATTCGGTCCCATTCTTCGCACCCACTTCACCAGGAACCCCGACGCCGAGCGCCGGCCGTGGGCCCAACCCGAGCCTTACTCCGATATTCTCCGCTCGGCCTACCAACTTCGCTACGCTCTCGAGCCTTACACCTACACCGAAGCCCGGAAAACCTTCGACACCGGCATCGCCTTCTTCCATCCGCTCTACTACGACTGGCCCGACGCCGATGCGGCCTACACCAGCAAAGGCGAATATGTTTTCGGCGATCAAATGCTGGTCGCACCCGTGGCCACCGCCTCCGACAAAATCAGCGGCCTCTCCGCCGAAAATGTCTGGCTGCCCCAGGGCGAATGGATCGAGTGGCCCACCGGCAAGCACTTCGCGGTCGCGGACGAAGCCGGCAGCACCTTCTCCCGCAACTTTTCAATTGACCAGGTTCCGGTGTATCTCCGCCCAGGCGCCACCGTCCCCATGCAACCGCCCATGCGCTACACCGGCGAAAAGCCCGTTGACCCGCTCATCGTGAATGTATGGCCGCTCCAGCCCGGTTCCAGTTCCGCCTACTCGGTCTACGAAGACTCGGGTGTAGCCGTTGAATACCAGCGAGGCTCCTTCACCCGCACACCCGTCAAGGCCGCTCAGTCGGGCGATACGCTCCGTGTGGAGATCGGTCCCGTCCAGGGCAGTTTCCCGGGGATGCTGCACGCGCGAGCGTATGAGCTGCGCCTTCCGGCGGACTGGCCGCCCGCCGCGGTCACCGTGAATGGAACAGTGGTGAAACGCGCTGCCTCACCCGGCGAGAAAGGCTGGTCTTTTTTAGGCAACACGCTCACGACGATTATCCCGGTGCCATCGCAAAACGTCGCGGCGAAAATCACGATCGAAGTGCGCCGCGCCGCCGGCCTCAGCGCGCGCCGCAGCGAACTCGATGGATTCGCCGGCCGGATGACCCGCTTGCGCGCCGCCTACGACGCGCTCCAGCAGACCGCGCCTGTTTCCGCTTCGCCCGATCTACTCATCGACGCCATGCAATCCGGCGACCGGCTCGGCTACCACCCCCAGCGCGCCGTTGAAGAGCTCGAGCACTTCCAACAGGTATTGCCCAAGGCGCAGGGCGCCGTCGCTGCTCTAGACGAGTCTTTCGGCGAAGGGCTTACCAAGATGATCGAAAGCAACTCGGCCGCGACGTCACCCGCCGAGTTGGAAGCCCAGAAGCAACGCCGACTCGATCTTCTCCACCGTGCACAGAAACTGGTTGTCGAAGCAGAGCACTGAGGGCTTCACCGAACTCCTGACTTAATTGCTTGGTCAATAAAGCGAAGGCCGATCCGAAAGCGCGCACTCCCTCCTGCGTCCCAGTAAGATTCGGACGACGCATGATCGGTGCCAGCAGGGCGACCGCCCCAGACAGGTTGACGCAGGTACCGCAGATGTGAAATTCCCAGTTTACGCATGCCAGCTATCGGATGAATTCTCGATATCCGGTAGCGCGAGCGCAGCACTCCTCGCTGGTGGTTCGCCTATCGCAGGAATTGGTTCTAATTCGCCAATCCAGTCAAAGATAACTGAGCCTATACGCGGGAGCATCGTTTCAACTCCCGATTGCTTGCAAACGCGGTGCGTTGGTGACGTTCGGTAGTGGGTCAGTTTCCGGTAACGCGACTTTCGGGACTTTCGTGCCAGATTACGGCGGTAGCACTCTCGAGCCAATTGAGTTCTCTCACCCAGCCGTCCGAATCCACTGCCTCTTCATGAACGGCCGATGAGCGTGCGCAATACGTTTTCCAGTGCCACCTTTCCTTTCCGGGAACCAGCCTCATTGCCTTCGAACTTGATCCATCCTTCATTGAAGCCGTCGAGCATGTGAATGCGCGGCTCAGGATTCTTCATCCCCTGTGATTTGAAGAGTGCCTCCCAAGTCTCACGCGGTACCACTGCCGGTTTCACCGGCCGGCCCAAAAGCTTAGCGAAGGTGTCAGCGATTTCCTGCGGGCTCACCCGATGCGGCCCTTCCAACTCGACGACCCGGTGCCCGTTCCAGGTCTCTTGGAGCAGTTCAGCAGCGACGCGCCCAATATCGGAAGTGGCAACCATGGGCACCGGTTTATCAAGGGGCTGCAGGAAGCTTTGCATTGCGCCATTCTTCGCTCGAGCAACGTCCCAGGTAGAGTTCTCCATAAACCATGCGGGTCGCAGAAGGGTGATCGCTATCGGGAGTGTGCGGAGCGCTTGCTCGATGATGGAATGTTGCGTTAGCAGATTGGAGCGCGTTGCCTGGGCCCCGATCGTCGATAAATACACGACTCTGGGCGGACGCGCCGCCGCCAAAGCTGCGCTCAACGCCGCGGCGACTGCATGTGCTTCGCTAAAGTCAGGCGATGGATCGAAGTTAGACGGTACGAGAATAAACGCGCCATCCACGCCCTTGAATGCAGCGGTCAGCGCCGCAGCATCATTAATATCCGCACTCACCAGGTTGCAGCCAAGATCCGCCCATGCTTTGGATTTGCCGACATCGCGGGCCACTCCTCGAACAGCTTGGCGAGCAGCCAACAGGTTGCGAGCCACCTCGCCGCCTACCTGGCCGGTGATTCCAGTAATTGCAAACATCTCCCCTCCTTCGAGCTTGGCATCGCGATGATATGCCAACGAAACAGAAATCGGTACAGCAGACGCGGAGTGCCTGATAAACGCGCTTGCCGTACATGTAGAATTTCGGCCACTGGCAGACGTCCGGTAACGCGACTACTCGCGCACATCCCGATGGACCACCACTGCGCACTCGCGGATGTCTCCGGATTTGAGGGGCCCCCAAGCACAAATCGGGTGAGCCCAGTAGGGACCTTCAGCAGGGTCCACGCCGTGGACGAACTACGACCCTGGAGGCAATCCAGATATGTCATACAAACCTTGCTGGTCGGAGGTGACGATGCGCTCACCTGCTGGCCCGGAGATACCGACACTTATTCCCGGCAGCACCTCAAAGCGGTTTGTGGACGTGCGCAGCAACGTATATCCCATGACCCGAATACTATTTTTCGGGGCGCCCTCACTCAGTGCTCGAAGGTCAATCCCAGAAGATTTCAGAGGCCCAGTACGTGTGCAATGAATCTCGAAGACCGGGAGGAACTGCGTCAGTGGGCGTGACCAGCGGTTTCCATCAACGAAGTACGTCTCCCCCCGTTCGAAACCGCACCGCCTCGTACAAAGAACGTGAGCAGGACAACTTTGTGGTCCCACCACGGTAGACCCCAATAGTTCTTATGGACCCACGCTACGGCCCAGTATCTCCTCGGGATTCCTTCGGGCAGCGGGCTGAGAGACAGCGGCCATAAGGTTCCCGTCGCGATGACTCTGGCAACGAAGACTGCCTGCGTCTGCGACTGCTGAGCTGTAAACGGCTGAGGGACATGATGGCATTCGAAGTAATCACGGGCGAACAACTCCCGTGCAATCGCTGCGAAAAATAGCAAGATTAGGCCGAGTACAACGCCAAATACTTTCCGTCTCAGAGTCCACGCGGTTGTCGGGAAGACCGAGGAGCTTCCCTTCACTCAGTGAGAGTGACATGCACTCCGCGAATCGGGCGTCTTTAATTCGAGTACCGTATTGAATGAGTACAGTAAGGAAGCAGTTTTGCTCACGCCGAAGCGATCAGTCCCGATTAACTCCATTCGCATAATCCCTCGAACGCCTATAAAATAGACTCACAGATGAAGCGCATTTCCATCCTGGGCTCCACAGGGTCCATCGGTCGTCAGACCCTTGACGTCGTCGAATCTCATCCTGCCAAATTCCAAGTCGTGGCGCTGGCCGCGGGTTCGAACATCGAACTTGCCGCGGAACAAACCTTAAAATTCCGGCCAGCGGTCGTTTCGGTTGGCACTGAGGCTGGCGCCCGTTCACTGTGCGAAGCCCTGAAATCTCAGCGCCCTCGTAACCAAAAACCGGATCGGCGCACCGCATCGGCCGAAAGCTCGGTGGCGCAGGAGATTTTATTCGGTCCCGAAGGCCTGGAACGAGTCGCGACGCATCCCGATGCCGAACTCGTGGTTTCCGCCGCGGTCGGCGTGGTCGGCTTGCCTGCGACCTACAAAGCGATTCAGCTCGGCAAGCACATTGCGCTCGCCAATAAAGAAGTTCTGGTCGCGGCGGGCGAAGTCGTCATGGCCGCCGTAACCCGCGCGGGCGTGGCGCTGCTGCCCGTGGATAGCGAGCACAATGCCATCCACCAATGCTTGCGGGGAGGGGAATCCAGCGAGGTCCGGCGCATCGTACTTACAGCGTCGGGCGGGCCATTCCGCAGGTTGCCACTGGCCAAATTCGCCAAAATCACACCAAAACAGGCTTTGGCGCATCCAAATTGGAAGATGGGCCAGCGCATCACCATTGACTCCGCCACGATGATGAACAAAGGCTTTGAAGTCATCGAAGCCAGGTGGCTCTTTGGCGTGGGCCTCGACAAGATTCGGGTGGTGATTCATCCGCAATCCACCATTCATTCCATGGTCGAATTTGTGGATGGTTCAATCCTGGCACAGCTTGGCCCAACGGATATGCGCATGCCCATCCAATATGCGCTAACCTATCCGGAGCGGGTTCCGTCCAATACCTGTGCCCTGGATTGGTCCGCGTTGAAACAACTCGATTTCGAAGAAGTACCGGCGAAAAAATTCCCGTGCCTTACCCTGGCTAAAGAAGCTCTGCGCAAAGGCGGCCTGCTGCCCTGCGCGCTGAACGCCGCCGATGAGATCGCGGTGGCGGCGTTTCTGGAAAAACGGCTGTCCTTCCTGGGAATCGCTGCGGTGATTGAAAAAGTTCTGGAGAAAATGCCGCGCAGCTCGATGCGCGGCATTGCGGACGTTTTGGAAGCGGACCGCGAAGCGCGGCGACTCGCGCGTATCGAAGTCGCGCGAAGAAGGAACTAAAATAACAGCAGGGGATCCATGGCTAATCTTTCGAGTTTCATAACTGCAATCTTATCGGTCACGCTGGTCCTCGGCATCATGATCTTTGTCCATGAATGGGGACACTTCATGGCCGCCAAGCTCGCCGGCGTGCGCGTTGATGTGTTTTCCTTCGGTTTCGGCCCTCGGCTTTTCGGCGTGAAGCGCGGCGATACCGACTACCGCTTGAGCGCGCTGCCCTTCGGCGGTTACGTGCGCATGGCCGGCGATAATCCCATCGAAGAGCGCACCGGTGCCGATTACGAATTTTTGTCCAAGCCGCGCTGGGTGCGCGTACTGATCGCTTGCGCCGGCCCGGCCATGAACCTGCTCCTCGCCTTTCTGATCTTCTGGGGAATTTTCTGGATCGTGGGCTCGCCCTCCGAGGATTACCTTCGCCTTCCGGCTCAGGTCGCAGCGGTCCAGCAAACCTCTTCGGCGCAAGCGTCGACTCCGGCCGGTCAAATCGCCGCGGGCGACCAGATCGTCGCCGTGGATGGCGTAAAAACGCCGACCTGGGAAAAGGTCTATACCCAGGTGAAGGACGTCCAGCCGGGAACTCCCGTGGCAGTCACCGTCCGCCGCAACGGTTCGGACCAGTCGTTTAAGGGCACGATGCCCACGCCGCCCGCCACCGTGGAAACACTGTTCGGCTACCCGCTGCTGCCGCCGGTCGCCGACGAAGTAGGAATTGGCACGCCGGCGGATCGCGCCGGACTGAAAGACGGCGACAAAATCGTCTCCATGGACGGAACGCCGATCGTTACCTGGGGCCAATTGGTTGATCGCGTCCGGCATTCGGATGGAACTCCCATTAACTTCACCGTGCAGCGCGGCGGGCAAAATGTTTCGATTCAGATCGCTCCGGTTCAAGCCATGGGCGGCGACGGTAACACCGTATGGCAGGTTGGCGTTTCTCCAAAAATCAAAACGGATTTCCAGCGGGAAGGATTTTTTCCGGCGGCAAAAATCGGCGCGCTGCAAACCGCGCTCGGAATCAAGCAGATCGGCACGGTCCTCGGCGGCTTGTTCACCGGAAAGGTCAAGATTCGCGAGCTGCAAAGCGTCGTGGGCATCGCCCGCGCGTCGGGAAGGGCCGCGAAACGCGGGCCGCTGGATTTGATATTCTTCATGGCCATCATCAGCCTGAACCTGGGCCTGCTGAATCTGCTGCCCATTCCCATCCTCGATGGCGGCCACGTCCTGCTGCTCACCATTGAAGGCATCCTCCGCCGGGACTTGAGCCTCGCCGTGAAAGAGCGCTTCGTCCAGGTGGGCTTGGTCTTCTTGCTCGGAATCTCCGCCTTCGTCATCTACAGCGATATTTTCAAACTCGTCCAAAGCCACTAGGCTAAACACCTGCTACGCGCCGCAGCTCATCATCGATGGGCCACTTGTAGTTCGCCCCCAGCCTTGGTCCTGATTGTCATCCCGACAGAGGGCCGACCTGTGGCCCGACGAGGGACCTCTCTTCGATTTCCAGCGCTTGCCAGACTCACAATCGAGAGAGATCCCCTCAGCCGCCTCGCTCCTTGGGGATGCCACGTAAAGCAGAAGGCCGCGCGGCATGTGGCAAACCGCTTTTCACGGCACTTTTTACTTTTGGTATACTCTTCTCGGACTCTTATGAGCGCCACACCTGAACATCGCGTCTCGACGGGCGAGCGCATCAATCACGAAACGCCGGGCCATCTGCAGCAGGCTCTGGGCGCGAAGGGAATCCGCTTGACCAAGCAGCGGCGCGTTCTGCTCCAGGTCATGGAAACCGCGCGCCGCCATCTCGATGCGGCCGAGATCCTGGAACGCGCCCAGAAACTCGATTCGCGCGTAACCCGCGTCACCGTTTACCGCACGCTCGATTTGCTGAAACGCCACGGGCTAATTGACGAGCTGGACCTGTTGCACCTGCGCGGCGATCGCCACTTCTACGAAAGCCACGGCCCGCGCGATCACATTCACGTGGCCTGCATGCGCTGCGGAAAAGTTCGCGAATTCGAAAGCGAATTGTACGAGGAACTGAAACGCCAGATTTCGCGCGATTGCGGAATCGAAATCACCGTGTCGCGAACGGAAGTAGGCGGCGTATGCGACGACTGCAGAAAAAAACAAGCAGGGAACTAAGACTCAGCTCCCACTAACCCCAAGCGCTGATCCTCTTCTTTGGAGTGCGGCGGCTTGCCGCCGCTTTTGCAGAACCAACCTGTCCTACGCATTCAACTTCTTGCCCCAGCAACAAATCGCCGCCCAGGGGCTCACTTTTTACCGTGGCACCGGAAGGGTGTTCCTCAGAAGGATGTGAGATTTTGTAGCAGTTCGATCGAGTGCTCTGAACAGCGCGTCCCGCGTTTGGCCGTCATCCAGAGGAGCGCAGCGACGAAGGATCTCTCTTCGATTTCCAGTTCGGCCCAGCCTGCAATCACCACGTCTCCGGGGATTCCCTCACGCCTTCATCGTCCGAATCACCGCCCCGGTAAATTCCGACGTCGAAGCCGACCCGCCCACATCCCGCGTCACGGTTTTCCCTTCACGATAAACCTGGTGCAACGAATCTTCGATCCGCTTCGCGGCTTCACTCTCATGAACATGCCGCAGCATTAAAATCGAACTCATCAGCAACGCCGTCGGATTCGCGATATTCTTCCCCGCGATGTCCGGCGCCGTTCCGTGTACCGCCTCGAATACCGCGATCGATTCGCCCATATTCCCGCTGGGCACCACGCCAAGGCCGCCTACCAGACCCGCCGCCAGGTCGCTCATGATGTCGCCATACAAATTCGTCAGCACCAGCATGTCGAACTGGTGCGGATTGAGCACCATCTGCATGCACGCGTTATCGATGATCAATTCCTTGTATTCGATATCCTTGTAATCCTCGGCGATTTTCCGGCAGCAGGTCAGGAACAGCCCATCCGACAGCTTCATGATATTCGCTTTGTGCACGGCGTGAATCTTCTTGCGCCCATATTTTCGCGCGAACTCGAACGCGAACTTCGCAATCCGCGTTGAAGCCTTTTCCGTGATGATCTTCAGGCTTTCGACCACTCCCGGCACGACGGTGTGTTCCAGCCCCGAATACAAATCCTCGGTGTTTTCGCGGATCAGCACCAGATCCACGCCCAAAAATCGCGATTGCACGCCTTCCAGATTCTTCACCGGCCGCACGTTCGCATATAAATCGAGCGCCTTGCGCAAGGCCACATTGATGCTCGGCGGCCCGCCGGCCACGGCCGTCGCCAAGGGCCCTTTCAGCGCAACCTTGTTCTTGCGAATCGACTCCAGCACGCCGGCCTGCATGAAATCGAGCCCGCGTCGTTCCGCCTCCGCGCGCGCCGCGATCTCCTCCCACTCGATATCCACCCCCGCTGCGCTGATGATTTGTTTTACCGCCGCTGAAACCTCAGGCCCAATTCCGTCGCCGGGGATCAAAGTTATGGTGTGTTTCATCGTAGAAGAACATTTTATGGGAATCGCCAGCAGTTGTACACGGGCCTTGGCGACCTGGTTCCAGGTAGGTTTCCAATTGGCAATTACCAAAAAACGGGAGAATCAAGATGGCCGTTCCGTCGATTTCGCGCATCGAAATGTTGACGCTAAAGCACCTTAGCTCGCATTTCTTCTGAAGCCACATTGCCTTTCGTTGAATCTGATATACTGTCAATGAGATTCGGGCCTGCTTCGAGCGGCCACTTTGTGGAGGAATTACAGAATGGTTCAATTGACCCCGGTTGCGATTACGAAAGTGAAGGAAATCCTGACGCAGCAGAACCCGTCGCCGACAGGTTTGCGCGTTGCGGTCGTGGGCGGAGGCTGCTCGGGCTTCAGCTACCACATGGCTTTCGAAAACGCCGTGAACGAGAATAGCGACAGCGTCTACGAATTCGACGGCCTCAAGGTCCTCGTCGATCAGATGAGCGAGATGTACCTCGATGGCGTCCAGATCGACTACATCGAAACCGTGGAAGGCTCGGGCTTCAAGTTCAACAACCCGAACGTCAAGAGCACCTGCGGCTGCGGCAGCTCCTTCAGCGTTTAATTCCGCTGGCGGGCCGCCCTCTGCGCTCGCACCAGCACGACGAAGGCTGACCGACGTTGCCTCACTCTAAATACTTTCGCTCCCGGAGAGAAAAACTCTCCGGGAGTTTTTTTGTGTCCGCTACATGGTTCCGTTCCGCGGGACGGTCAGTTTCGCCTGACGGCACGATCTCGCATCTGTTCAAGATTATCGTTAATTGTCATCCCGAGCGAAGCGAGGGATCTGCTTTTTACGCCGTCGAAGCCACACTCGAGCGCGAAGGGGATTCCAGAAGGCGCGGTCTTGCGTCAGGGCGCGCCTTCAGCCGTACCAAAATGAAAACCGGCGATGAGCGGCTTCAGCCGCTGAGGCCGAACGCAGCCAACACCAAGACCATCCCATGAAAATTGCCTTAGCCCAATTCAACCCCACCATCGGAGACTTCGAAGGCAATGCCGCGCGCATCCTCGAACTCGCCGCGGAAGCCAAAGCCGGCGGCGCCGAACTCGCCGTCTTCTCCGAACTCTGCATCTGCGGCTACCCGCCGCAGGATCTCGTCGAGCGCCCCTCCTTCGCCGAACGCAATCAACAGGAACTCGTCCGCCTCGCCAAAAAAATCCCGCTGCCCTCCGTGGTCGGTTTTGTCGGCGACGCCATGGACAACACCGGAAAACCCGTCGCCAATTCCGCCGCCCTGATCGCCAAGGGCAAAATACTTTTCGAGCAGCGCAAGATGCTCCTGCCCACCTACGATGTCTTCGACGAATCCCGCTACTTCCAGCCCGCGCACACCCAGCACGTGTTTCCGTTCCACTCCGAGCAACTCGGCATCACCATTTGCGAGGATTCCTGGAACGACAAAAGTTTCTGGCCGCAGCAGCTCTACGAGCGCGATCCCATCTCCGAAATCGTCAAGAAGGGAAGCAGCCTGCTCCTGAACATCTCCTCCTCGCCCTACGTCCTCGACAAGCGTTCCCTGCGCCACGACATGCTGCAGACCATCGCCAAGGAATATCGCGTTCCGGTCGTGTACGTGAATCAAGTCGGCGGCAACGATAGTCTTATCTTCGATGGCTCGAGCGTCGCCTTCATGCCCGATGGCCGCGTCGCCGCCCGCGCGAAATCCTTCGAAGAAGATCTGATCTTCTTCGACAGCGTTACCGGCGAAGGCGACATTCGCCCGGTCATCGAAGATGAATTGGACGCGGCGTTTCGCGCCCTGGTCCTGGGCACGCGCGACTATGTCTTCAAATGTGGTTTCACGAAAGTCGCGGTCGGCCTCAGCGGCGGTGTCGATTCCGCCCTCGTCGCCGCCATCGCCGTCGAAGCCCTGGGCAAGGAAAACGTCCTCGGCGCCGGAATGCCCGGTCCCTATTCCTCCGCAGGCAGCCTGCGCGACGCGCGTAAGCTCGCCGAAAATCTGGGCATCGAATTTCTAGTCTTGCCGATTTCCGACACCTTCAATTGTTACCGGCAGACTTTGGCTCCCGCATTCGCCGGCCGTCCCGAAGACAAAACCGAAGAAAACATCCAGGCCCGCATCCGCGGCAATTTCCTGATGGCGCTTTCCAATAAACTCGGCTCGCTGGTTCTCAGCACCGGAAACAAATCCGAAATGGCCGTGGGTTACTCCACGCTGTACGGCGATATGGCCGGCGGCCTCGCCGTCATCTCCGACGTGCCCAAAACCATGGTCTACGCGCTCGCCGAATTCATAAACCGCAAAAGGGAACTGATCCCCCAGGAAACCATCACCAAGCCTCCCTCGGCGGAATTGCGGCCCAATCAGCACGATCAGGATTCGCTCCCGGATTACGGCGCACTCGACCGCATCCTCAAAGCCTACGTCGAAGATCTGCGCAGCCCCGAAGAAATCGCCGACCACTACGATTTCCCCCTCGACCTCGTGCGCTCGGTCGCGCTCCGCGTCGACCAAAACGAATACAAGCGCAAGCAAGCCCCCCCAGGCCTAAAACTGACCAGCAAAGCCTTCAGCGTAGGCCGCCGCTTCCCCCTGGCCCAGAAATTCTCGACCTGACCCCCCAACCCCGCGCCGGCCTTCTCAATTTTTGAACTTGTCGCTACGGTCGCTTTTGCCGCTGCAGCGCCGTTCCCTTCGCCGTTGAAGTCATCCTTGCGTCCCACCTGCGCCAGCGGCGTCCGGCTCTGCCGCCGATCGCTCCAAGCCGCCCACCCGCTTTTGGCCGTCATCCCGAGGAGCGTAGCGACGAAGGACCTCTCTTCGATTCAATCACCTCAGCAATGATCAACGCTGCGGGCTCAACCCGGTGGATGCAACACCCGACAGCATTCTGTGGTACATAAGTGTGGCGATCAGTTCCAGTGACCGTGGAGCGCGAACGTGTTCACTCCCGAAGAGTTGCGACCGGCAAAAATCTTTGCCTGTCTGGATGAAGCCGAATGCGCTCGGCTGACGCACGCCGTCGCCGATGTGCGGCTCAAGCCAGGAGAATGGCTCTTTCGAGAGGGCGCGCCCCCGTCGTTCTATGTAGTGGTGGAAGGCCGTCTGCGCATCGTTCTCGACTTTCACGGAAAGCAGACCGAGTTTGCGGAGCAGGAATTCAAGCAGGGCGATTTCATGGGTGAAGTGCCTCTTCTGCTGGGCACTCCGACCTTCGGCTCGTTGCGAGCCCAAACCCCGTGCCGTGTCGCGCGCCTGGATAAGCAACAGTTTCATCGCTTGATTCGGGAATCAAAAGCGGCCCGGGCCATCATTCTGGAGACGCTAGGTGAACGGCTGTTGCTGATCCAGCAACGTTCGCTTTCTTTACCAACCTCGCGGGTGTTCATCTTCGGCCGCAACAACGATGCCGACTGCCACAACATCCGCACCTTTCTTTCCGCAAACCGTATTCCCTACGAGTGGATCGATCCTGATCGCCATCCGGAGCGGGTGCCAGCCGGCGTCTCCGACGACCCGGATTGCCCGGCCGTAAGTGTTGACGGACAACTTTTCGTTAAGCCGCCGACCACCAGGGAAATTGCCGAGGCCCTGCAACTCCAGACCAAGCCCCATCGCGACAGCTATGACGTGGTGATCGTGGGGGCCGGACCGGCGGGTATGGCCGCCGGCGTGTATGGGAGTTCGGAAGGGCTAAGGGTGCTGATTGTCGAGCGTTGTGCAGCAGGCGGGCAAGCCGGTACATCATCGCGTATCGAAAATTATCTGGGCTTCCCGGAAGGGATTTCAGGGGAAGACCTGACCGGGCGTGGATTCAAGCAGGCCACTCATTTCGGCGCGGAAGTTGCGCTGACGCGGTCGGTTGAAAAGCTTACTCCCGCGAGTGAAGGCTATGTCTGCGAGTTTGACGGAGGCCAGTCAGTGTCAGCCCGAGCCGTGGTGTTAGCCACCGGCGTGGACTGGCGTCGGCTGCAGGCCAAGGGTGAAGACCGCCTGCTGGGACGCGGCATATTTTATGGAGCGGCCCGTCACGAGGCGACCAATGTAGTCGGCAAGAAGGTCTTCATCGTAGGAGGCGGCAATTCAGCAGGACAAGCCGCCATATTTTTGTCGAGCTATGCGGCTGAAGTAAAGGTGTTGGTACGGGGCGAAGGGCTGAAACCCAGCATGTCGCAATACCTGATTGATCAGATTGCATCGAAGGCGAACATTCAAGTGCTCCCCTTCACCCAAGTCGTTTCGGCTGACGGCGAAGATCGCCTGAAACGAATTGAGGCGCGTGTTCAAGCGCCTCACGAAATGGAGAAGATACTTAGCCATGAAGCCGATGCCTTGTTTGTGATGATCGGCGCCGATGCCAACACCTCATGGCTACCCGGCGAATTGGAGCGCGATCCGCGCGGCTTTATCTGCACCGGGCGCGACCTCACCACCTGGAAATTCGATCGCCACCCATTTCCACTCGAGACCAGCCTCCCGGGTGTGTTCTCGGCCGGTGATGTGCGCCATAACTCCATCAAACGAGTATCGAGTGGCGTGGGCGAAGGCAGCATGGCCATCGCTTTTATCCATCAATACCTGGCCCTGTAGGAAGAATCGACCGCTGCCCGGATCGAGAAATCGAGCCTCCCAGTGAAGAGCGCAAGTTATTCGGCAGGACACAAGTGAGTCTCGCTCTTCGTATGAGAAAGCTCTGGCGCTGGCCCAACAAGAACCCGAGCGCCAATTCCTGCAAGAGCGAATCCAACAGCTGAAATAACGAGCCTCAAAAACCGTAAGTGTGCGAAAGAGCGCAGTTTTACCGCCCGGACAAGCACAAAATGTTCGCCGAGCGTGACTCCATTCGTTTTGCCGCCCAAAGGATTCATCGGAGGAATCATGACTCGATTCAAAGGCAAAGTTGTCATTGTGACGGGTGCCGGCTCCGGAATTGGAGCAGGCACGGCGCGTCGCTTTCTACAGGAAGGCGCTTTTGTCGTCCTCAATGGACGGCGTAATGACAAATTGCATGAAACCATCGCGGGCTTTGATGCGGCACAGTCAGTTATCCATCCTGGAGATGTCTCGGATGAAGGGTATGTGAAGCGACTCGTGCAAGACACGATCGCTAAGTTCGGCAGGCTGGACGTGTTGGTCAACAACGCGGGGATAGCCACCTTCGGTCCTTTCGCGCAAATCACCACAGAGCAATGGCGGAAGCTGATGGGCACCGACCTCGATGCAGTGTATTTCGCGACTCGCGAAGCATTGCCTCACCTTTTGAAGACCAAGGGTTCAATCGTCAATCTCTCCTCCGTTTCGGGTCTCGGCGGAGATTGGGGGCTGAGTGCCTACAACGCGGCAAAGGGCGCGATCACGAACTTCACGCGCGCCCTGGCGCTCGAGTACGGCTCGCGCGGCGTGCGGATCAACGCCGTGGCACCGAGCCTCACCTCCACCGAAGCCACTGCCGATCTTGAGAAAAGCAAAGCGGTCATGACCGCGTTTGCGGATCGCCTTCCTATCGGCAGAGCCGCTACACCGGATGAAATCGCCGGCGTCATTGCGTTTCTCGCGAGTGAGGACGCCGTGTTTGTTAATGGCGTAATTCTGCCGGTCGACGGCGGCGTCAGCGCGTCCAATGGACAACCTAACTTCCTCTCGCTCCTGGCACAAGGTTAAGGGCGATCTGGTGCCTACGACCGATAACTTCTGGCCTAACGGTGCCCGTCTTGCCGTCAGTTTCTCGCTCATGTTTGAGGGCGGCGGCCAGCCGATCTCCGGAGCGCCCGGCTTCATCGAAGAACCAATGCAAAAGGGTCTGCCCGATCTGGCGACGAACGGCATCTTCCAGTACGGCGTGTACGAGGGCATTCCGCGAATTCTCGACTTGATGGACAAGCACAAGGTAAAACTTTCTTCCTTCATGATCGGCCAAGCCGTGGACAAAGCGCCCGATCTCGCTCGGGAGATCGTGAGGCGCGGCCATGAGGCCGGGGCGCACGGCCGCTCCTGGCAGAACAGTTATCTCCTCGATCCCAAGGCGGAGCGGCGCTTCATCACCGACGGCGTCGAGAGCATTCAAAAGGCCACGGGGCAAACACCTGTCGGGTGGAACGCCTACTACGTGCGCAACTCGCCGCACACGCTCGACATTCTCCAGAGTCTTGGCTTCAAGTACCACATCGATGAGCCGAGCGCCGACCAGCCGTTCATCGTCAAGCTGAAAGGCGGGGACTTTGTGACCGTGCCCTACAGCTTGCACATGAACGACATCGCTTCGTTCACCTTTGCGGGTTGGAACCCGGCTGCCTATGAGCAGGCGCTCAAGGACGAATTCGATCAGCTCTACGAGGAGGGCGCGCACCGCCGCCGGATGATGGTGGTAGGGCTACACGACCGCATTTCAGGCCATGCCAACCGCGTTCGCGTGCTCGATCGTTTTCTCACCTACGCGCGCTCCAAGCCCGAAGTCTGGTTTGCCCGCAAGGACGAGATCGCGGCTTGGGCGCTCGAGCATCGCGAAATCACGCCGATCTACGACCGCGGCGCGCCTACCGTCACCGGCCTGCCTGGCTCTGCGGCCTGGGGAAGCTCAACCGACGCACGCGAAGAACTCACGGACTTTTAAAAAAGAGGGCATCACAAATGTATGACCACGTAATTTGGCCTACCCAATTTGACCCGAAGACCTCGGCGATCTACGCGCTCAACGACATTGACGTGAACGCGCCGCCTGAAGTGGTGTGGAACTTGCTTGTCGACGCCGAGAATTGGTCGAGCTACTTTCCCGCCGAAAATCACGTCAAGATCCTGACCGGTGAGCCGGAACTGGCGCTCGGAACCAAATACAGCCGGGTGACGGTTAGCTTTCCGATGCATCTCGTCGTGACGGAGTGCTTGCCCGGCCGCAGGCTCGCGTGGTCGACGCTAGTGGACGGCGACGAGACCGGTTCGAGCGCTTACCACGGCTGGGTCATCACTCCCACGGATGATGGTTGTCATGTGTTGAGCGAGGAAACGCAGCAAGGCCCCTTCTTCCTCGAGGAGCTCGGGCGCAAGAATCCCGGTGCGCTCTACCGCTATCACCAGGAGTGGGTCGAAAGCCTTGCACGCGCGGCAGAGGCTGAAGCCGCTTAACTTTGCTACGGGTCAACCAGGCTGCGCCTCGATCAAAAACGAGGGCTGCGGAGGAACATCATGGCATTTCTTGAAGATCACGATACGGTCCCCAGATCCGTACTGCATCCATTCAGCACGGAGGATCAGGCTGCGATGGCTGCCATGCGCGCCATCGTCGAACCCAACAAAGGAAGGCTTCAGGGAACAGCGGCTCGGGTTCCGTTTGATGCCGTCATGGAGCGCGTCACGGCGCCCGCCAGTGTTGCGTACGAAGCTGACCACGTTGGCGGCATTCCAGGGTGGTGGTGCCGGCCGCGGTGCCTACCCAAAGATGAGCGGCCCCACCACGCTGTGATGCATATCCATGGTGGGTGGTTCAATTGGGGCTCGGCACACGCATTTCGCCATCTGGCAGGCCACATCGCGGCTCAAACTCAAACGGCGGTGTTCGTGCCAGACTACCGACTTGCGCCGGAACATCCGTTTCCTGCCGCCGCTGAAGATATCCGCGCCTGCTACTTTGGTTTGACCGAGCGAGGCCTATCGAAAATTGCCGTCACTGGCGATTCGTCTGGTGGCACGTTGGCTCTTGGGTTGCTCGCGCATCTCACGGCGAAAAGTAATGGCGCCAGCGAAGCTCTCGTGGGCGGAGTGGCACTCTCACCCGTGACGGATCTGTCCCTTTCTGGAGAAAGCTGGTCGACGCGCGCTGTTGCTGACCCCTACTTTACTAAGCCGCAAGCGACCGAGTTGGTGCGCTCCTATCTCCACGGTCATGACCCGGCAGACCCGCTCGCCTCGCCGCTCAATGTTGACCTGGAGGGATTAGCCCCGATTCGTTTGCACGTCGGCGACGACGAGGTGCTGCTTGATGATTCCGTCCGATTTGTCGAACGCGCGGTCGCCGCAGGAGTCGATGCTCGCCTCGATATATGGGAAGGCATGGTCCATGGATTTCTTGCGGGCGTGGGACGCCTCACAGCTTCCAACGAGGCTCTTCAACTCATCGGTGAGTTTCTGAGCAACCGATTCGCCGAGTAAGCCATGCAACGGTAAGAAGCTCTACCTCGGCAGGGCCAGTATGCAGAAGTCTGCCGCCGCGCTATCAGTAAGCCCCACGAGGGAGATCTGCAAATGGCAACGGAGGACATCGAGAAAGTTTTGACGATATTTCACGGCATCAGCGCCGGGGATGTAGACCTTGCGACGCAGCACATCGACCACCAGCGATTTGTGCAACACAATCCGTACGCGGCCGACGGTGTGGCAGGGCTGACGCAATTCATCAAGCAGTCGCCGCGCGACCAACTGCAACTGACCGTGGTTCGCGCATTCCAGGATGGCCCCTACGTCGTTACCCATGCTACGGGGCAGCGCTCCGGACGAAACGTGTTCTTCGACATTTTCAGGTTCGAGGACGGCCTGGTTGTCGAGCACTGGGCTTTCTCCACCATGGACGCTCCTCGCAATCAAAGTGGACATACCCAGACCGACGGGCCCACCGAGGCAAAACTGTCAGCCGACACAGAGAAGAACAAGTCGCTGATCCGGGAATACTACGAGACCATTCATGTCACCGGGCATCATAGTAAAATTCCGCAATACTTTTCTGGAGATCATTGCATCCGCCACGAGCCCGGCGTCCACGATGGAGTCGCGGCATTCAAACGTGACCTCGAAGAACTCACGAAACACCGAAGCATCGACGAGATCAAGTTTGTGTTGGGACAGGGAGACTTCGTTTTTATAGCTGCAAAGGGCTCGCATGAGGGCGCCCCGTGTCTCTACCTCGACCTATACCGAGTAGAAGACGGGAAGATCGCTGAACGCTGGGGATTCCCCGAAGAACTTCCTCCTCACGAGCAGTGGAAGAACAACAATGGCGCGCTTTAATTCATGTTTGGCGTCTGCTCCCCGTGTGCAGCTCGGGTCACCTCAGTTATTTGCACACCCCTCTGGAAATGGGTAAGCATTCTAAACCATTCGATTGTTTCCTGAGTTGCCACTCCATATATCGCAGTGCCATATATGGAACCGATAGCCTCACAGGCGGCATGGAAAAAGGGCAGCGCCGAGTGGCTCATTCCTTCGCTGGTCGAAGCACGTCCGCGCCACGGTTACGAAATCAGCAAACTGATCGAGCAACGCCCGGCCGGCACGGTCCGTTTTCACGTCGCCTCGCGCCATAACTCCATCAAACGAGTGTCGAGTGGAGTGGGCGAAGGCAGCATGGCCATCGCTTTTATCCATCAATACCTGGCCCTATAGAAGGAAGCCCGGTCTAGGATGTTCCAATTTCATCGTGCGGTCCCGGCCTAGCCGCAGCTTCGTTGGGAGGGCGGCTGCAAGATTTGATTCTGGCTTTTCATCTATCCCCCGATCAGCGAACTCGTACGATGTCCTGCACCCAATTGGTCTCCCACGTCTTGCCACCATCTGGCGAGTACGCCTGCTCCCAGTGACACGATGTCGGGGTAATCTTGGTCCATAAAAATCGTGTGCGGACCGGTTTCCCGTTGAAGGTTTCATCCGCGTAAAACGTTCCCACGCCTTCGCGGAAGCCTCCTCTCATAGGCGGGTCCACCGGTCCCAGCGGCGTGCGGCTGTCAAGCCACCAGATTGACCACTGCTCGGTCTTCGAGTCAAAGGATCGCAGAGCGACACCACGAAAGGCAGCGCCCGGCTTCTCGAATACGGTATCGTCGACATTGCTGTAGCCCCCCATCAGCGGCTCGTTGACCAATGTCCCTTCGAATTCGATCCACTCGTGATTGTTGGCGAGCCGCTCCTTCAGCGTTCGATGATGCGCTCGCCAGTGTCCTACTAAGAAATCGAAGTCATGGACGCCGGGAGTTGCACGATCGATTTGAGTTGTTCCGCGCCCCGAATCTTGATCAGACTGGCCAGTTGACGATCCCGGAATCGCCAGACTCAAGATCAGCAACGCCATAACGGTCGCCGTACGGCGATAAATCTTCAAGGTGACCTCCTTGACTCTACTTCACTCCTCATCCATCATCCCTGGAGCATTGGCCAGCTTACCTGCATATGAAAGTATCCGTTTCAGTTTGTGGTGGATTATTTCTCCTGCAGTTCATCGCGTTCTGCGATGGATGGTTGAGTTCTGTTTTGGCGGCATCGGAATACTGCTAGGTTAGTCCTTGAGACGGACCTCAACGACAATCACGCTGCACACCCGGGAGACTGTCCAATCATGGTTTCCGCGTTCATCCAGGAAAAACTACTTCGCTTAGTCATCTAGCACAATAGCCACTCTCGCGCGTTAGGACATGACCACTTCGCCTCGGCTTTGCTGTATGAACAGTACCTTCCCCGAGGGACGCCAGAGCTCTTAATTGGCGCATTCATCGGCCCAGCCGCTCAACCGGATGGCGCGCCGGTCGCGCCGGTTCACCATATCTGTCAGTCGCGTTGTGTACCTTTGCGTCATAAATACCGATGTGTTGTCATGCATCGCCGCTCCACACCGGCGCAACGACGACCGCGCCAGAGGAGGGAAGGCATGCAAGGCACGAAAGATCGGCCACTAACACCGCCAGCGCGAACAATGCATCCCGCGCGCCCCGCCACCCTTTGGAAAGGGAACTGCGCTCCCAATTTCTATCTTTTGCGCCGCGCGCGAAATTTCTAATCGACAATTCGCGCGATTAGAAAACGCACTTAACTTGCAGAAACGAAAGGCCCGGCGTGATTTCTGATCGACAATATTCCTGGGACCTTTTTACCCAGAGTCCCTTGCCGCGGCATCGTCGAATGACCATCATTACATCGGTCCTGCGGACTCGACCCACGCCAGTAGCCACCGCTACGGAGCAGGGAATCAGCCCCGCCCCAAAAGCGCCCCGCGATTCACGCTTCCCGCGCGGGGCGAACAGCGCAACGTCGCCCGCCCGGCGCAACCAGGCTCGCCAGCCCTCCCGCATTCTTTGCAGGATTCCCTCTTGTCTCCAAGCCGATTTGCCGGCAGAATTTCCTACGCTATCTCCCCACGTACATTTACAATTCACACGACAAAATTACGTGCTGGCTCACGGGACGAACCCGTGAAACCACGCAACCTGCGCAGCGGTTTTCCGAGGAGAGGCCAAGTATGCTGAAGGCTCGGTTCTACGGCGTTCTATTCGCCGCAGCCATGATTTTCATCCCCGCCGTGCAGGCGCAAACGACAGCGCCGGCTCAACCGAGCCCTGATCAGGCTCAGCTCCTGAAAAACACGGAAGCGTTCGTCCGCAACCTTTTCGCCTGGGGCCCTGACTTTGCGGTCAAGCTCGGACCTCTGGCCCAGTCCCCGTCGCCAGACTTCTTCCAGGTCCCTCTGACCGTCACCATCCACGGCCAACCCGACACCGGCACCGTCTTCGTCAGCAAAGACGGCAAGACTTTCCTTCGCGGCGAGATGTTCGACATGGCCACGAACCCCTACGCCGACAATGTCAAAAAGCTTCACCTCGATGGCAACCCTTCGATCGGTCCTGCCAAAGCCAAGGTCACCATGGTCGAATTTAGCGACTTCGAGTGCCCCCATTGTCGCGAGCTTTACGAAACCCTAAAGACCCTGCTGCCAGAGCATCCTGACATCCGCTTCGTCTTCGAAGATTATCCGCTAACCCAGATCCATCCCTGGGCCGAAACCGCCGCCATCGGCGCGCGTTGCGCCTACATCCAAAACCCCGACGCCTTCTGGTCCGTCTATAGCCAGATCTTCGACAATCAAGACCTAATCTCCGCCGAAAACGTCTGGGACAAGCTCAACGACTTCGCCGCCCAAGCCAACCTCGACAAGGACACTTTTAAGTCCTGCCTATCCTCCAAAGAAGCCAAAGACGCGGTCGAAAACAACCACCGTGAAGGCGACACCCTAAACGTAAACAGCACCCCCACAGTCTTCATAAACGGCCGCCCAGTCGCCGGCGGCGACAAATCCACCATAACTCAGTACCTAAACTTCGAATCCCACCCCATCCACCCCACAACCGCCCACAACTAAACATAATATACATTCCCGGAAGTCAAGGGGGATTTGGTTAAGCAGAATTATTTTCTGGCTATCGGGGAGCGTAGGTCGGCGCTTAGCATGCGTGTTTAACCCGTGCATTTAAGATGCGTGTGTACGAGATCTGTTGATTGAGGAGTTGCTTTGGCGCGTGGCTTCGAGAGATGGGAACGTCGGTGCAGCGTTTCACGTTTGAAGTGAGCTCGGATGCGACCCGTGGGCGCGGCACGGATGATTCGTATTGTGGGAGCAAGAGGAGTGCTTCGCTGGATTAGGCGAAATGCTGCGGCGTAACCCACAGGACTGGCGTAGAACCTAGACCTCGCTCCGTGTTCGGCACGTCTTTCGTAGCGGCTTTGCTTCGCGTCAGCGCGCTGGGACTGACATGCGCGTCAGTCCTGGACGTAGTCGTACAGCGGTTTAAGATCGGCGGAGGGAATTTGCGCAATCGCGCAGAGGGCCGAAAGGACTATCGGCAGTGCCCCGAGGCGCACACCGCCGCCGCGCCCGCACCAGCACCCAACGCGAACCATTCGACGTTGCGGCGAAAGCGTCGCCAGAACGTGCCGCCCTTTGCGGCCGTGATGGCGGAATCGCGCTCGCGAGTCATCGCCGCGAGTTTCGCAAGCACAACAGAACCAGATCGCGTTCGCCAACCATGGATCAGGCTTGGCCCACGGCACCAGTTTCGTCATCAGCTCCCCGTCGCAGCGACCGTGCCGCTCACGTGAATCCTCTTCCCGTCATCCCACGTGTCAACCAAAGAAAATGTCAGAGCCATGTTTCCTCCAGGAATAATCCGCCTTCCCCAAACCCGACCAGCCAAACCGGCCCGCGCTCCCTATTCACATCGTGCAAATCACTGTTATGATGTTCAGTCCTTGACGCAACCCGAACGCCTGCAGATGAATCCAAGAGCGTCGAAGCTGGCAAATCATGGCTATGCGAAGTTCCGTGCAAAGTGCGACTTAGGGGGAGATGAGTGCGGCAACTGAGAATTTTGTGTGCGTTGGTGGTGACCATCTTTGCGGCGCTGGCGCTGAGCATCGCGCTGGAAAATCCCGCTTCGAACGCGAGCGCGCAGAGTCAGTCGCCAAGGCCAAATACCGCCAAGACCTCGGAGTCCGCGGTGGCTTCTCCCTCCGCCACGACCCTTGCCGCATCGAATGGCCTCGCCGCCACGATTGTCGCCTCCAACCTCGCCGTCCGCACTCTGGCCGCAGCGCCGCAAGCAAATGAACCGGTTGCAAAACTCAACTCGGCGGCCTCGGCATCAGCCGAACCGCTTTTTCTGACTTCCACAGACCAGCCCGATAAGATCTTTTCGTTTTTGGCGCCGGCCAGCTCGAATTCTCCGGTCGCCGCCGCGAGCGCGGTTGCCAAGCAAATGACCGCGATCGCTGGCATCGGCGCGGTCGGCTCCGTCGGCGATGGCGGCGCGGCAACCGCGGCGCAGCTCGACCTGAACGCCACGGATACCACCATGCGCAGTGGCCTGGCCGTAGCCTCCGATCGAACCGTGTATATCGCCGACACCGGCAACGCGACCATTCGCATGATCGCAGGCCCTTCCAGCAGCGAGCCGGGAATCATTCGCAGCGTGGCGGGGCGCTGGGCCCCGCGGCAGAATGTGGAGCTTTCGGAGCCCATGGGCGTTGCGCTGGACCGTGCCGGCAATCTGTACATTGCTGACTACGGCGCCAACGCGATCGACGTGCTCTACGGCTCATCTTCACCGAAAGCGGGCCAGCTCGAAACTCTCGCGCATATGGTTGCGCCGGGAAGCGTCGCCGTCACCCTCGATGGCGGCACGGTATTCGCTTCTTCGCCGCAAACCGGAGTCATCCTCGCGATCAACACGCAAACCCGCGCGATTCGCACTCCGGCGATTAATCCCTCCACGCTCTTCGCCGCTGCGCAGGGGAAGGTAAGCGCCTCGCGCATCACTCCAACCAGCCTCGCCGTGGACGGCGGCTCAAATCTCTTTGTCGCGTACTCCGATCCTGGCGCGGCCTACGATGAAATTTTGCGCCTCGACGCCTTTTCCGCGAAGGTGACGCTCGCGGCCCGCGGCCTCAGCAGCCCTGGTGATATTTCGTTCGACGCGAACGGGAATCTCTTCGTCGCCAACCAGGGCATGCGCAATATCGTGCGGTTCAATGCGCTCGGCGTCCCCGCGACCGGCGTCACGCTCACTGCGCCGGTCAGCGCCTGCACCGATTCCGACACCATTTTCTGCGACCAGCTCATCGGCGGGACGTCGGCCGCGCAGCCCTACGAACTGACCAACAACACCGCGAGTCCGCTCTCCGGGATTACCGCCAGTTTTCTCACCGGGAATTCCAGTGATTTCGCGATTTCGAATTCTTCGTGTACGACGACGCTCGTGGCCGCTTCCAGTTGCGCCTTCAACCTGGGTTTCACGCCCACGGCTAATGCATCGGCTTTCCAGACCAACGACGGCACAACCTGCACGGCTTCGGCGGCCGCCAATTCGCGCTGCTCGGTCTTCACCGTCAACTACGCCGGAGCGGCAACCCCGCTCGCCGCGGCTGCCACCGGAATCGCCGACGATTTTCAGATCGTCTGCGTCACATCCACGACCACTTCCTGCGTCAACGTGCAGGGCAGCATGTTCGATCAAACGACCATACTCCAAGGCAGTTACGCCACATTTCAATTGCAGATCGTGCCGGACAGCACGTTCAGCGGCGTCGTGAATCTCGTCTGCCCCAGCAATTTGCCCTCGGCCCCGACTGGCGCGATCGGCAGCCCCACCACTTGCGGAATTTCGCTCGGCACGTCTGTTACCGAACCGCTGCAGAGTACGCTTGCCGTAAATGTCGTCGCTGGAACTCCGCTAGCGTTTAACATGACGATTCAAACCACGACCACCGCGGGCACTCAGTCGGTGCCGCCAACGGCGCCACCCGCGACGACGCGCGGTTTCTCGGCGGCCAGTCTGTTCGCGGGCCGCGCCAATGGCGGAAACGGTTCGGCCCCGCCGGTCCCGGCGGTATCCGCGCCCTCGTCCGTCCCGGACGCGGCGAAAATTAGGTTTCTCGCGCTGCTACTGGCCTGCTCGCTGTTTGCTTTCATCGTCGCCAAGCAACGAGCATTGGTGCGCAGGTACCCGGCTGCCGTTATTTTCGCGCTCGCCCTGATCGTCATCACCGTCGCCGCTTGCGGTGGCGGCAACTCCAAAAAAATAGGCTCGATTTCTTATACTCCCACTGGAACAACCATGCTGACCGTGCAAGGCTCGGCGCAAAATGGCGCGCGCGGCTACACCTGCACGCTGATCGTGGCATCGGGCAACTAGACCTGCACCCGGCCGTCTTAGCCGTGTTTCCGCTGCCGTTTCACAAGTAGATCACCCGTCGGCGGTAGCCGTATGGCTTCCGTCGGCGTCCCTTCGTTTGTTCCGGGCGTATGTAACGGTTGATCAATTCTTCGATCGCGGTCTGCGCCGCCCCCAGCAGGTCCAGGGCCAGCGCTCGCGCGCCGCACGATTTTCTGCCCGGAACTCGCGGCATACGACGTCTTCAACAAAGTCTATCGCGCCTACTTCCAAGCACCCTTCCCCGCCCGCGCCTTGCTCGTCGTCGTCGCCCCAGAAACGAAAGTTGAACCGATTTGCTGTGGCGACCAGTAGGCCGCGCCGTGCATATCCGGAGAAATCGAAATATTCACGCAATATCCAGCCACCGCAGTCAGCCCAGCGGGCGGCGGAGTCCAAGTCACGGCCACCGCGTTATTGCTGCCCGAGATCGTCACCCCGCTGCTCTGCAGCGATTGCGTCGATTGGTGCTTGCAGTTGTCTGAAGTGGACGTGACCGTCGCATAGTAAGTTCCCGCCGCGAGAGCTCCGCCCGTGGCTGCCGCCGCTGTCACCCCGGTCGGCGCGTACAAATTCGCGAACTGCACGTCGATGGTTCCCGTCGAGTTTTCAACCAGCGACGTCCCGAACCCGAATGCAGTTCCAGTATTGAACATAAATCCCATCGCCGGATCGATCGCGACGCTCGCGAACCGGCTCCCCGAGGCCGTTGCCCGGAACGGCGGTCCGGCTGAATCGGCTATCGGGAAAAAGTCGCTGCGCAGCCGGTCCGTGCTGCTCGTCGGAACCATGTAGTCGAAGCGACTCGCGTTCTGGGTCGAGCACCCGCCCACGGGCATGCCGTTTCCGTCCACCACCCAGCCTACGCCTTGCCCCGAGCCCCCCCACGACATGGCAATTCAGCAGCGTTCCCGCGTCAATTCGTACCGCCGCGCCCTGCCCCGCGTTTCCCGCGAAGCCGTTCATCACATACACTCCAGTAAGAATCGTCCCGCTGGAGTTGAGTTCGATCAACGCGTTGGTCGAAGTGCTCGCATCGGACGTGGTCACGTTGTCAAATGTAATCTCCGAAAATTGGGGTAACGCCGTGCTTCCCGGGTTTCCTGTGGCGTTTGTGATTGTGAAAAAACTGCTCGCCGAGGACTCCATCGCCGGAATATTTCGAAACACAAAATTTCCCGGCCCGGTACCGAGAGCGTTCACCCGCTGGATGTACTCAATGCTTCCCCCCGCCCCCTGCACCCCATCGAAATACACCAGCCCCACAAGTGGCGCCTCGCCATTCAGCGACGTTTCTCCGCTAAAAATCGCCACCGGCAGTGAGCCGGTCGGGGCCTGGAGGCAGCCCCCGTACATGTACTCCCAGATGCCGTTTGTGATCTTCAGCGGCGTGTTATCTGTTTTCCCGGTGGCGCCCGTGGTCAGGCACACGTTGCGCAGCACGTTTTCGTTCGAGTCGTACATGCTGATCGCCTGGTTGTACGCATCGATTGTCAAGTTCTCAAACGTCGACGAGCCGATGTTCGGGTACGTCAGCGAAAAAACCGCCGCGCCATTTGGGTTCGCGCCGATGTTGTGCGCCATTAATCTCGTCTGTGGCGCGCGATTGAGTTGCGCGCCTCCGATCGCGGCTCCCGACCCATTCCCCCCGATTAAGTGCAGTCCCGGACAAGGCAGCGGGAAGATCGCGGCGGTCGAGGGAAGCTGCGCCTGCGTCAATACGTATACCCCCGGCGGGAAATAAATACTGCCGCCCCCCGTAGGGCTCGTATAAGCGTTGCATACGAATGTGATCGCCGCCTGAATCGCGGCCGTATCGTCCGTGACGCCATCGCCTTTCGCCCCAAACGCCGTCACGTCTACCCGCGGACGCGGCCCCCGACCGTTTCATTTCCCAGCACTGCCAGCGTCGATGGCGTCAGCGTGCCAGGATTAAAATTCGTCGAAGATAGCGTCCCATTGATCGTGGCGTTGCCCGCGACCGTCAAATTCCCGCCGAGCGTCAATCCGAACGCTGAAATGTCATTCCCCGACCCAGAAGACGAAACGTCGGCGGGAAGGATCACATCGGGATACGTAATCGTCCCGGTAATTTGCGGGGCCGTGATTTGCAAAAGATAGCGCCCCGCCGGTGCATAAAAATGATAGTTGCCGATTCCATCGGCCTGAAACGGATTTGGCGAGGCGACGGTCAGCGTGGCGTCGGTATAAATTGTAGCCAGCGGCGTGCACGGCGTGCCGGTCGCGGTCGCTTGGCACACCGTCACCGTCGCGCCTGCGATCGGATGCCCCGAAGGCCCGAACACGATATCGTCCTTGCGCGATCCCTGTGCGTGTGCGGGCGCCGCCAGGCAAGCGGCCGCCGCAATCGCGAGAACTGCTGCAAGGATCGATTTCCTGACTGCGCCGATTTTATTTTCAAGGCTCGCCATTGTTTTCATTCCGTCCCATCGCATCTGAAATTTGGAGATATTTCTGCGCCCCGATTCTAATTCCGTTGCCCCGTACTGGAGCGCACAAACCGAACCACCCCGGAACTTTCTACGCCAACGGAAAGGGATTAGACAAACGAATCAAATCTTTTGCCGCTGGTCTCTTCCCTGATCGAGTCTGGGCGACGCCTCTCCCTCGTCCAAACCAGGGCGTTTGGGCAGTCCATGCCCGAAAACCGCCCTCTGGTACGGCTATAAAGTGAGCGGAGATCGAGCGTCGCAGTAAGTGGGGATATTTGAATCACATACGGAACTCCGGAATTTCTTCGCTCCTCGCCGGGCACGACAACGCACGACCCGGCTCGACACGTGCCCTTTTGGCACCCTAAATGCACCATCCTCTGTGCCGGAGCGGTACATTCTTCCCGGTGCGCGGTCGAGTCCTAGTACTTCAGGGGGTCAAATGTTTAACTTAGCGCCGACGCCAACTCGCGGTCGAACCGCGATTTTCGCCAGGATATTCGCGCTCGGTTTGCTCGCCGCTGCGTACGTCGCGCTACCTCAGCCCGTGCGAGCCGATACGACCGTTACTTACGATATCGCCGGCACGCTTAACTCCGGAACCTTCAGCGGCACCATCGAGTTCGATCAATCCGGTTCGACCCTGCAGCTGATCAATTCTTCGCTCACCGTCGACGGAAGTTCGTTCGCTTGCACTGGCGCGTCATCGAACACGTGCACGGTCTACGACCCATTTGGCGTGAGCTACGTAACCATACCCGGGCAGGGACAACTGGTCCTGTTGAACTGGCTTGACAGCAGTTTCAACATCTCGAATCCCCCGCCCTCCTTCAACCTTTTGGGCGGCTACTGCTTCAATTGTGGCTCGGGCGGCTACGATTACATCATTTCCGGCCAGGCCACCGCGGTGGCGACGCCTGAACCCTCGTCCTGGATGTTGCTTGGCGCTGGGATCCTCGGTCTCGCCCTGCTTTCGCTCCGCCGGCGCATCCTGCCCTCGGCTATCGCGTAATTCGCTGCAATCTTTCCGCCGCGCTTTGCGCCGGACCGTGGTTCCGGTCCTCGTTTTTCGGTCCGCCTCAGTTCCGCGGCTTCTTCTCGGCCTTCTCAGTTCCCTCCGCGACCAATCGTTTTGCTCGCGCCGCGCCGGCCCCGAATCCCAGTTCATGCTTCGCCGCTTTCTCCTCGTCAAGGATCGCGCCGCAGTGCTTGCACACCCCCACTCCGATTTTTACTTTTTCGCCGCAAGCTGGACATTCGCCCATGCGCAGCGGCACGTACGCCCACTCCCGCTCGACGCCCAGCCCAATCGCCGCGCGCCGGTGCAGATCAGAAATTTCGCGGAACGAATGTCCGCGCGCCCACATCGTGTCCCCTTCCGTGATCAGCTTCTGGTAAAAGCTATCCCGCCTCACGGACGCGGTGGCCAACTCCCCGCTCGATGGTCGCGCGCCCGCGCAGATGAAAATTCCGTGATCGTGGAGATCCTGTAACAAGTCCTCCGCAATCTGCCGTGCGGTGATCGTGAACGGGAACCGGCGGTTGTCGCCCAGATCCAGGGCATCTCCCCGCGCGGTGATCATCAGCAACGCAAACGCCTGGCCCTTCACGCACGCGGGAATGTGATACACGCCGTGCGTCCGTGAAATGTACCAATCCTGTTCGGAAATCGACGCAATCGAAACCGTCGCCGCCGTATCGCCCTTCGCCCCGGTATCCATGAGAATGTCTCGCCGCGTTCCGGATGCCGCCATGGATGTCGTATTCGAGTTTATGTCCTTTGTCGCCGTGTTTTTTCGTGATCCTGGTAATTCCGTCTGCCGCCGGGGAGCGTAACTCGCCCACTCAACCTGCGCATCCTACGAACGGCGCCCCATGAAACGCCGGCACGGCGTCATCGAGCAAATCGTCCGCGTCGCGATCCCAATCGCGTGCTCGCCGGGCTTCCCGCGCAGCGATCGCGCCACCCTGCTCGGTTCGCGCCTGCCGTCGCGTCCACTCTCCGGCGCGCACGATCCAATCGCATGCCGCGGGTGAAAGCGCCACGTAGCCGCCGGCCGCCGTCGCTAGAGTGAAGCAATGTTCGTACTCGCCCCGCGCCGGATATGGGCCCAGCGCCGCGATTCGTATTCCGTCTTCCACTTCCGTGGTTTGTTCGTACCACTGCTCCGGCGAACCGTACGATTCCGCCGGCATCCATTTTTCGATGTGCCAGCGATCTACCGGAAGATATTTCGGCACCCGCCGCGTTTCGATCGCCTCTCGAATCACGTTGCCGCTCGCGTCGCGATCCGTCCATCGGCCGCCCATCCACGTGAGCCGGGATCCGCCCCATACCACTCGAAAATTCGCTTCGCCAAACGTGTTCGCGCCACCCGCTGCCATCACGCGCTCGCAAATTTCCCGAGGCGTTTCATGTGTTTCTCGCGTCACCCGAATTGCGCGAGCTGCGTTCATCTCGGTCCGCTTCTTGATCCACCTGCGCGATCATGCAGGGTCCGCCCTAAGACCGGCCCGATTTAAATTCTGAGTTAGCGCCAAAGAGAACAGGAGCGGCATCGCTGCCGCTCCCCCTTTCGCTTTTCTGCCTTTAGTACCCGGTCGGGATCAAATTATTAATATACGACCCGCTGCGTGGCGATTCGTTCCACACCTGGAACCCGGTGACGAAATAAAAAATGTACGCCGCCGCCAGTCCGCCGCTGGTGCCATAAATCGGGAACACCGTTTGCCCGCCGACATCGTAAAAATCGATGTCCTGCATCACCGCGCGTGTCCCCAGTGCGACAAATCCAGGAAATCCACACGCGTCTGGTTGGCATTGATCGACGACTTGATCGGCACGCCCGCCATCGATTTCTCGCCGGTAAAAAGCAGGTCGAGGTCGCTCGCGCGTCCGCCCGCCCCTTCCTTGATGATCTGCGAAATCGTGACGCCAAGTTGTTCCCACTGATGTTCCTGCTCGAGCGCGGTGTAGGCGATGAGTTTTGCGACCTGATTCGAGCCCAACGATTTCCGCACCTTGTTGATCGCCAATCGCACGGCCCCCGGCGTGATCGCGGAATTGTTTCCGTTCACCGCGGGCGTCGCCAGCTCCACCGGATACGTCGCCCGGTTCAGGTTGAGCCATGTTCCGGTCGTCGCGTTCGTTTGGTGATACAGAATCCCGAACAGTGATCTCGGCTGCGCTCCGGTGAGTCCGTCGTGGACGATCACGTCGTTCACGCTGGTTCCCGTGGGCAGCGCATCCACTTGCAGCAGCGAATTGAACGGGTCGACCAGCAAAACGTTGGCGGATCCTCGATTCGTAGTCAGCGTCGGGTCATAGACCTGCACCGTCTGGTTGTAGTAGAACAGCTGCGCGCCGGGCGGCTTGGCCATTCCGAACTGCGCCGCGACTCCGCTCGGCAACCCGGTCGTCACGATCGATCCGATCGTTCCCAGCACGCCGTTTCCATTCGTCTGCATCACCTTGTCGAGGAACGCGCGGAACTGCGCCATCGCGTTTTTCACCTCGCGCTTCGCCGTGTTCTCGATCGCCTTTTCCGGCGAATTCGAGGCGTACTCCATCAGCTTGGTGATTTCCACGGCGTGGCGGAAAAATACCGGCGTGACCTGGGCCACGTCGTACACCGTCCCCGACCCACGACCCAAATCTCCGCCGTCCATATTTGCCAGGCCCGCCTTGCCTCCCGGGCGGATCTCCAACGGCAGCCGCATATTTCGCGAGCTGACTCGTTCCACATCTCCGCGCTGCTGGATCATCGTCAATAAAATGTCGTCGCGTTCGGCATCTTATCTCGAACTTTTTCCAGTTGCAGCGCGACCGATTGTGCGTTCTGCATTTGTGTCATGTGATGAATTTCTCCCTTGGATTGGATTTGTGCGGCGCGCGCGAAGTTCCTGCCGCCGCTCTCTGTGTGACCGCCCTCCTCGCTTGGCGTTACCTCTTGGAGCGTCGCCGAGCGCGATGCGCGGTCTTCTTACGGGATGTCCTTCACGGACGGCTTCGAGAAATTGTTTTGCGGAGAGATGCGCGGCGCATGCTTCGGCACTGAACTCTCGCCTGTCCCTCGCACTGCTCCACTGGCCAGTTGAGCCGCCGGCGGGCAGCAGTCATGATTGTCTGGCATCAATCGCAGCCCGCAATCTCTACGCGGCGCAATTCGGCAATAGAAAGCAGATTCGTAGTGGGCTTCCCGCGAACCCTTCCTCGCGGGAAGGAACCCAGAAACGCATCCACCGGAGGGTTTCACCATGAATTTTTCCAGAACGATTCTTGTGGCGGCTTTCTTATTCCTTGCGGTTACGGCATTGCCCGCACCCGCGGCCGCTCAGGCCACCAATTGCGCCTCGAGCCAGAAAGCCGCCGTGCAGTGTTTCGTGGCCAACGCGGTCGCCACGGACCTTACGAAGCCTCGCTACGGAATGACCCTGGCCCAATTCGAAGCCTATGGCGTCGCGGTCTCGAATATCCTGCAAACGCATCACACTTATCTCGTGCTCGTCGGCACTTCCAGCGCAATCGCCGATGCCTTGCCGCCGACCAACGCCAATGGCTCCGCCAATCAGGCGGCGCAGGATCTCGCCGTCACGCAAATTGTCAGCGCGGCGGTCACGGACAAGCTCGCCAACACATCCTCGGCGAGCCTTCAGGATTTGGAGTGGTTTTCGCTCGACGTCACGAGCGCCATGAACGACAAC
>Ga0302325_10002992_pt1 | contig 40347 bp, 29 predicted proteins | sample Palsa_T0_2_FD_201948 | JGI IMG/M metagenome (GOLD analysis project Ga0302325, IMG submission 201948) | Peat permafrost microbial communities from Stordalen Mire near Abisko, Sweden - Palsa_T0_2 | ecosystem: Environmental > Terrestrial > Soil > Palsa > Peat permafrost | place: Sweden: Abisko...
AACGTCCACGGATGCCGCACGAACATTCGGCTCGAACCGCAGCTATGGGAATGCATGGCCGAGATTTGCCGCCGCGAATCCTGCACGCCGCACGACGTTTGCAGCTATGTGGCCGGACGCAAGCCGCCGCACAGCTCGCTGACCTCGTCGCTGCGGGTTTTCATCCTGGATTATTTCCGCGCATCCGCGACCGAAGACGGGCACAGAAACGCCAGGCACGGCCAGGGCATGTTCCTGTCTCAACAGCAGGAACGGCGCGGGAGATGCGCGCCATGAACCGTTTGTTTGAAATTCACCCATAGCTGATCGGGCTCAGGTCAATCATGAGATTCTTGCGAATGGTCTCGATCTCTTCGCGATCAAATTGCTTTTCCAGCAGATGTTCGATCAGCTCCACCTGCCTAGGCTGTCCGAATGCCAGACGATATATTGCCAGAGTCTTCAGTATCGTGCTCAACTTGCCCTGGTCCCGACTGAACGGGTACATGGGTATGATCCGCTCGATCTTGATTCCATTGGTATCAACGTGCCAGTAAGGCACCAGTTCGCATTTTCCGTGCTTGGCTCGCGCCTCGTGATCGGCGATCTCAAAGAGTGCGTTCCAGACATCTCGGCATTCCCCGCTTCCTGGTAGCTTTGAAGAATATTTGCGGGCAATTTCTTGGCGGATCACAAGCCCCTTATACCGGTTGATTCTGCCCTCCCGCTGTTCAAGATCGATCGGGTTGCCGGGCAAGTTCCAGTGCACGATCTTGCGGCAATACTGGTGGAAGTCGAGGCCTTCCTGCCCGATGGAAGTCGTGGCCAACACGAAAGGTCGAAACGGGGAATTGAAGTTCTCCCTGATGCTCGTCGCACGTTCCTGGCCTTGCTCGGTTTCGAGCTTCTGGTTGCCGAAATCGACCGCGTAGTGACAGCGCATCTTGTGCGGCCGCCCGCGGAGAAAACTGGGCAGACTGTCGACATTGATGCTGGTGACCGTGATGTTGATCGTCTCCCGCAGGCGGGTGACGGTGGCGTCCATTGTACCTTTCTGCTCCTTCGTCAGGTGACCGTACTCGTCCATGACGGCCTGTAGGCAGCCGTCCCCGCAGTAGCGCAGGACTTGACGCCAGTAGTCGGTCGGGGCGGTGGTGAGGCGCAACGCGCAAATCGACTCTGGCTTGTTGAATAGATTCAGAAATTCGCCCGCCACGTCGAAAGCCCCACGCAGATGCTGCTTGGTAATCTTCCTTTTCTCGTCGGGAAACAATCGCCTGAATGTTCGGAGGGCGATCACGGCGGGCGACCCAAGAGCCATGTCGGCAAGGACTTCCGGGAGGTCCGCTGGCATGCGCCCGAGTGAGAGGTTTTCCGGGGCGAAGAACGTGTCACGAAATGCGGTAAAATGTCGCAGCTTCCCGCTCTCCTCCCGGTCTTGCAGTTGGAAGAAAGCCGAACTCTCCAGAAACTCATTGTCGTTGAGCCAGTACGAGATACTCCGCTTCAGCGCGGGGTCGGCGCGGTCAAGCAAGGCGGGGGCAGCCCAATACCATCGATCGGGGGAACCGCCCGAGCTTTCGTATTTGGCCAAACCGGCAAGCTTGATCATCTGGGCTATCCGTTTGGCCAAGTCTTGGCGAACCTGTTCTACGGAAGCGGTGGGCTGGAACGGCACAATGGGATCATAAGCATTCGCGAGCGTGAGGCATGGGTAGAGGCAGCAGAAATTAGTCATGCTCTTGGCCGTTGCGGCATCCCCATCGTCCGCCCGATAGACGAGCAACGGGACCGGATGACGCTTGTAATTTGGCTTGTTGCGCGGCGAGAAGTAGTGGCGCGTTGCATTTTCTCGCGATTCGCGAGTGGCCGGATCGCCAACGGTTTGGCGCTCAACCTCGTACGACAGCAGGCTGGCAATCATCCGCGGGACCATGACCCAGCCCGAGAAGACGATGACTTTCGAGAAGCCAGTGGTGTCTTTGAATCCCCCACCAAGCTGGTAGTAGGGCAGGCTTGGTGGAATCCACAACAGCTTCGCGCCGTTGGCCCCAATGGATTCCTCGACCAAACTCGCGAGCCGCGCATGGGCAAACGCGTTTGCACCAGACTGCCCCTCAGTCCGGCCGACACGGAGCGTGTAGCGGTTGGTCCCCCGCGTGTCGAGCCACGCGTCCCGATTTTGCTTCAACACCGTTCTGACGCTCTCGTTCCTACGGAACTCCTTGAGCAGCTTTTTCAGAGCGTATCCATCCAAGTACGAGAGGGGGTGCGGGGCCGATTTGCAGTACTCGATGGGTTTGCCGATCATCTGGTGCCGCCCTTGATACGCCTTGCTTAATTCCGCCGCGATCTGGTCGGTCGCGACGTAGTTGCGGATGTCCGAGAAGCCGAAGGGGATGCCACGCGGCTGCCACTTGTCGAGGATCATTGCGCTCGGGTCCGCCGCCACAATCTGACGTTCGGTCCGGCACATGAGGGGGCGCAAAATGCGCTCAATTCCCTCGCGATGCTCGGGGGAAACATTAAGGGCGCCCTTCTGCAGGCTGAAAAGCTGGTGGTAGAGCGCTCGGCGATGCTGTTCGTATTCATCCAAAGTTGCCGTGTCGTCGTTCGTGAGAAACCGGAGCACTGTGCGGAAATCCCGGTAGTGGTCTTCACCGTTTGACAAGTCTATGTCACCCGTGAATGCTTTGAACGGTGTCGCCGAGAGCAGAAGGATGCGCGCCTTTCGGTTCTGGAAAACCCGCCGCGCGATCTCAGCCTCCTCCGCGTCACTGTCACGGTCGATCAGGTTCCGAAAGCGCTGAAATTCATCGAGGATGAAAAGATCAGCGTCGATGTACTTCAGGCATGCGTCGACCAATGTTCGGCGCAATGCCCGCGCGACCTCGTTGCACACTCGCCGATGGTTGGCTTCGTTATTTGACCTGAGGATTGACGCCAGCTGATAAGTGGCGTCGTAGATCGATGGATTGCGGTCATCCGGCACCCCCAAAAGCTCACGCGTCAGTGGGGCCTCTTTGAGTTTCAGTGTCCGGTTGCGGATCGAGGACAGAAAACTCACTGCAAGCCCATCCCGAAGCAGTGTCCCTCGTTCAAATTCCTCCATCCACTGACGGAAGCCGTTGATGTGCTGCTGGACTGTCCCGCGGAGCAGGCAAGCCAGTCCGTTGCGAACGGACTCCATCTTCGGATCGGCACAGAGCAAGGAATAGATGATCGCACGTTCGTATTTCGTGCCGGTTCCACCTGAGACATGAAAGGATGTTCCCGGCGTGAGTGTGTTCAGGACAAGACTCGATGGAAATGGATTTCCTAATTCTCGTGGTGCATAGGCCAAGTAGGCAATGCGGTGCACAACTGTATCCGCCAAGTCCACGTCCGGAAACACATTCAACTTGCCGATGTTTTCCCCGGCAATAACCTGGTTGGAGCACACGTACGTCACCTTAAACGGTGCGACATCCCCGCGCTGTATTCTCTCGCGCAGCGCCATTGCGATCAGGCCCTTCGCCACGATGGTCTTACCCAGCCCTACCTCGTCGGCTACCAGCATGTTCCTTTGCGAACTCGCAAAGAGCCGCTTATAGACGGTCTCCACCGTGGCTCTTTGAAAATCTTTCAAGCCGGCTAGCGCGGCGTCGACAGCCATCTGACGGGGATCATTCTCCATCGACGGAATCCTTTCCATCAGGCGGCGCAATTAAGGGACGAAACACTTCCCAGAAATCGAGAAACTCCGGTGGAACGAGCGCCTCTTCTGCTGGCCCCGCAGCCCTCAGGCGCTGGATGACGCCGTCCACCGCTCTCAGCTTCACCGGGTCGCGGGATGCAGCCACGACGATGCTCTCGAATATCGGAAGCCGCGCCTGCCAGAGAAACCCATCGTCCCCTGGCGACTTCTTTCTCTTCTTCTGAGCTTGAGTGAAGAAGTCTTCCTTCGTAAAGTCGTCCGCGAGTAGGAAACGCAGGTACTCGAAGAATTGGTCGCTGTTGGAGACGATGCTCTTGAAAATCGTGTCGTTCCGTGTTGCCGGTATCCCATCCACTTCATACCGCAAAACGAAATGCCGCAATAGTTCTTCGCCGTCGTAGATCGCGAAGACAACGAACCGCGAGATCTCGGCTTCCCTGATGTTTGCGAACGCGAGGTGGTTCGGTTTGCCAATTTCTGCGGGGACCAGTTCGCTGCAATTCAGCGGTCCGGCTACCAACGTGAGGCCCTTTGCTTCGCGCACCCCGCGGAGATCAAGGCTGATAGTGAGATCGTAGTTGGTCTGGTTTGCAGCCCAGTCTAGTCTCCCGCGCAATGGCGCCCGCGCCAATTCGTATTCCAGCCGCCGCACCGCCGCGCGCCGCTTTGCGTCTGGGTCAGGCTGGCCCGCCGATTCAGGATGGAACTTTTCAAACACGCTAGAGTTTCGATCTCCTCCCAGCAGATCCTCGATCGCCCTTTCCAGTGTCACCCGCCGGTCTCCCCCGACCAATTCCACCATGAACTCGGTATTTCGCGCATGCGCGGCGCCTGTCGCGTTTGCGGAACCGACAAACCAGCGGCATGCGTCCGGCTGCTGGAAGACAAACAGCTTAGCGTGCAGGTCCTGATCAAGGCGCTCTTCGCTAGAGTCGTCGACATCGGCCAAGCTTTCCCCTTCGACGACAAGGTCAGAAATAAAGTACGCGTTGCAGCCTTCCACCGTCTCCCGCTTCAACTTGGCCATTTCCCGTTTGCGGCCGAATAGCCAGAAGTCACCTCGGACGCGGTCGCGCAGTTTGGTTACAGTCTCATCATCGATGAAAGGCGACATGCATAAGGTAGCGTCGGCATCGTGATTAAAGATGGGACTTTCGCGATGCCCGTCGATCCCGACCGGATGAAAAGCGAGGCGCTTAAAGCCTTCTGGAACATCAAATTTGACTTTCGCAAGGTCTCTTGTGAAGCGGTGAAAATCCGCGAACGGATGGATACCGTTCAGGTGTGCCAGAAACTGAGTGAGCGGACGGTTGATGCTGCACGTGGTTGCGCCCATGCTACCTTCCAGCGTGATCGCCAAATCCCAGCTGCGGTCATACGTGAGATTCCTGCTCAGAACCAAAACACGGTAGAATGCCTTTCCTCCAGCCCCGTCCCTCACATAACGGAGCACCCAGACCTTGGGGTGAAACGATGTGAAGGCATCCGGCATCCGCACTGGTATGATCATCTCCTCAATAAAGGCAAAGAGGCGGTTGTAACGGTCGGGCACATGAATCTGGCCTTCTTGGCAGTAGACGGTTACGATTCCGGCGGTGCGCTGAATTGCCTCAAGCACTTGAAAGCGTTCTCCGTCGAGTTTCCCTTCCAATGTTTGTGAATAGAAAAGCGCAACAGGAATAGAAAGCAGCGTGTTCAGATCCAAGCTGTAGGTTGCCGCAAGGGCGCGGTCCAACCGGTGACCTTCGGGTGGGATTAGCAACCGCCCGTAATCGAGACGATCCTGTCTAAAATCCAGCACTAGCGTCTGCCTTCCCCGTTTCGGCCCGGTGGATGTCATCCACGATGCGCCATGCTTGCGGTAGCCGGTAGCTCAAAGCTTCGATCCCGATCCAGCCTTTCACCTTTTCATCGCGATTGTCTGGGCGCAGCCGAGCGCGCGTCCGCTTGTTTGCCCGCTCTTGCTTGATCACCGACTTATCAAAATCTGAATTGTCTGAAGGGAGTTGTCTTGTCAGTTCAATCCATCTGTCGATGAATTCGCGGGTGTGCGGCTTGATCTGGCCATCGTTGCCGGCAACAATTTCCCAGATTATCCCTGTGTTCCATTCATTCCAGGGAAAGGTCCGCATTCGATCTCGCCAGTCGGACCACTGCCGGGCGTACTCCCGTCGCGACGCTTCCTCGCCAAACCTGTCTTGAAGAAGACAATTGTAGCGAACGTGGGCGCCGAGGAGCAGATCCCAGAATAGTTTGGCAAGACGGATGATCTGCTGCAGTCGGCGATCCGCCAAACGGGTAACGAACGGCAAATCCGCCAGGTCGTCATAGGTCGCATCTTTGCGGAGCGCGAGGAACTCACCGAGCGCTTGGTCATCCATCATGATTTGCCCCAAAAGGCTGTTCGGCTGGGTAGCCGTGATCAGTTGATGGAGGAACTCGCCTTCTGCCTTGCTGAGAGTAATGGTCAGACGGTCCGACCAGTCCTCGGCTTTGGGTGGCCGCGTGATTGGGCTTAACGCGATGTCATCGGCATCCGTATCGTCGCCGTGCTCTTCGCGGGTCTCTTGCAGCAACATCGCGGAGGATGACCGATGGCCACTGTACCTGTGGCAGAATTCGGCCAAGGAGAGATTTGTCTTGAGGATTCCGAAAGCCCGGAGGCCGTTCCAGTAGACGGAGGAGGGTTGTCGCTGAACCTCGCGGTCCTCACGTGTTCCAAAGGACACCCCTATTATCCCCAAACTCTCTTTCTTGCCATACTTTTGCACTAGACGAATCCGGCATTGGATCTCTCGCTGCGACAAGTAGTCAGCCATTGACAGATGGCGGCGCTGCCTGTCAGGCAGTTGCTCATAGTCTTTCATAATGCGCGGGATGATAAGGAAGTACTTGGCCCGCGTCTGGATTGTGGAAATACCGGGGAAAAGGAGGTCTGCAAACGCGTCACGAATAACACCGATCCCAAGTTCATCGACGACACCCGGAGTCGCGAGCAAATCGAGAACCGTCTTCACGCGATCGCGATGTTCAGAAGAGAAATCGATCCATCCAAGAGAGGAGGGCATAGAACCTCATTGGCAGTTAAAGACAATTAGCTCGTAAATCCTGCTGATACCAGCTCAGTCACCCATGGTGGGGCAGATCTAGGGCAGCATCTTTTCGGAGTCCTGGCATGTTGTTCCCGCAGGATGACGCGAAATTGGGTGCCAGCAATGGGAGTACGGAGTGGGCATATTGGGATTTTCCCATGCACTTTACAGAATACAGCGTTCAGCGTCCTAGAGTCGGCGGAGATCCGGAAATTGAGCCGCGGCAACGGCCCTCCCCTGCCCTATCCTGCCTGAGTTCTGGGAGTTCGGTCTGAGGAATTTCAGTTCCCGCCTGTGCGCTCCAGCGCCGCGATCGCGCGCTCGAAGGTTTCACCCAGAACCCAGCCATGGCGGTCGGCAATCGCGTAGAACCGGTCGATGGTCTCGGCCGTCGCCTTGATGTTGAGCTGGATATTTCGACCGGTGCGGTGCCGCCTTGGCTCGCGCATTGTCGGTTCCCTCTGCGCTTCTCGCGCAACTGGGGTGGGCGCGGCCGCCTGGCGAGGCGTCCGGATCGGTTCCCGGCTCACAAAACTGGCAGTTTCCGATATCGCCTTCACCTGATCTGGTTGAGCGGCAGGCTTGGCCTCCGTTCTCGGCCTGAATCCGGAGATGTCGATGTCGGGTCCGTGATCGAACACACTGGCGCGCTCCGAGCTCATCACGCAACCTCCTGGGCTAATGAGGACTCTCCATCCTGAACCAATGAGGAGTCCGTGTTCTGGCGCAACAAGCTGATGACCTCGCTCGCCAATTCGCGGGCATTTTTTATGGCGGCGTCCCGGTTGCTGACCTGGCTCGCGTCAAGCGATTCGAGCGTACCGCCAAAGGAGAAAATGGCGCGGAACGCTTCGCGTTCGTTCATCTGAGTGCGAAGCGCAGGTACGTTATGTTTTTTGAATTCTTCGCGAATGTGTTGCAGGGTGCGCGGGCGAATCGCCGAATTCGTGCGGGTGAACAAGAGCGAATAGGGTATGGATCGTCCAAAAGCCCTTTCCTGCTGCCGGATCAACTTGACCGCCTTGGCAGCCTCGAAGGCGTCGAGCTGAGAGCCTTGAGTTGGAACAATGACAAGATCGGCCCTGCTGATCGCGTATGCGACCGTCATCGAGGCTGTGCCTTCCAGATCGACCACGACAAAGGTCGTTCGCCGCGCCGCCTCTTCTATCGTTTCGATGATCGTTGATTCCGAGATATTGCCGAGAACGGTCAAGTTCTTGGGACAGCCAGGCCGTTGCGCCCACTGGGACACCGGTTTGTTCGGGTCGGCGTCAATTGCAGTGACGGAAGCGCCTTTCAGAGCAAGCTCCGTGGCAAGGACGACGGCGGAGGTAGACTTCCCCGCACCTCCCTTCGGGCTTGCGAACACGATAACCGGCATGTGGTGCTCCCAGGTGAGAGTTGCAGGCGTCTCTAATAGTTGATCGGAAAGCTATCCGACGGTCAACCGAAAGCTATCTGATACCAGAATGCTATCCGCTTTCGGATAGCTACCAAGTAGCTATCCGAAAGCATGACATGATTCGCAGGCGTGCACGAGGTTGTAACTGTGAGATCGATTTGTATCTGGCACGAGGCGGTATCGGAATTCAGAAAGCTACTAAGTAGCTATCCGATAGCATGTCTTGACTCGGGGTGAGGGGCGAGGTCAGAGCGGAACTCCGTCCGTCGATGAGTCCGCGATGTGTGGACGGTTATTCTGCGCGCTATTTGGCGTCGTTTTTTCCAGCTATTTGGCACCATTTGTTGCTCACGAATACGCGCGTCTGTCTTATCGGCGACCGGCACTCCAGGAACTTGTCCTTTCCGAATCTGCCTTCACAAACATGGCCTTATATGCAATTGTGGCAGGAGTTGGGTTGGTTCCTTTTTTCTCTGGGTTCCGATAAGCCTCAATTATCGGAAGCCAAGAAAAATGCAGGCTAGTTCTGTACTTGTGACGAGTTTCTAGCTCTGCGCTTCGTTGATGCCGGGCGGACTAAAAAGAAGCTTGGTCACATTGTTCTTCCAGATTTCGGCGCGGCGGATGTATCGAAGCGCGATGTCGTGCGAGCGATGACGGGTTTGCGCCATGATGTCCTTGAGATCGGCGCCCGCGAGAGCGGCCGAGGTCGCCAGCCCCGCTCTCAGGCTGTGCCCGGAGAAGCTACCGGGATCAAGACCGCTGGCCTTGATGGCGCGTTTCAGCACCAAAGAAACAGCTTGTGGCCGCAGGCCTTCATCGGTCATCCGGCCGCCCTTATGCAGACGCGTGAACAACGGACCCGGCTTGCGGCCACGGAGCTCGATCCAGCGCTCAAGCGGAGTAACGGCGCAAAACTCACTGCTGGCCCCTCGATGTATGGCGATCAATTCGCCTTTGCCGTGCTGGTCGGTTTTTGAGCGCCGTAGATGAAGCACCACGCCCTGAGGCACGAATTCAACATCTTCCACATCAAGCGCAACGATCTCCGAACGCCGCAGCGCGCTGGCGAATCCGATCAGTACAAGAGCTTTGTCGCGCCGGTGCGCGGTCGTGTCTTTGGCGTAGACGCTGAGGAAGCGCTCCAGCACGTCGACGAGCAGCGGCGTTGCCTGTTTGAGGGGCTTGACGCCCTGTTCCCGCTTGAATCCTTCGAGCACGTTTGCGATCGGACCCGCTTTGGTGTCGAGCCGAACTCCCGCAATCCGATGCGCGGTGGCCACGGCCGCCAGGCGCGTGCGGGCGGTGGCGAGGCTCTTGGTGCGCGACAGGTGAGCCAGAAACATGCCCACCGCGAGCGTGTCGCCGCCGAGCGGCTGATAGCCCATGAGTTCGCACCAGGCGCACCACTGTGTCCAGGCGGTCCGGTAGGAGCGGAGCGTCTCGGTGGCCTTCGACCGGCTGGCCAGCGCGCGGGCTCGGGCCAGGATGGCTTCGGTATCACTCCGCAGCGCGGGATCTGCGGGCAAGGGGAGGGGGCCGAACAGCTCGGTGTCGAGCCATACAACGGAAGAAGGCTCTTTGGGGTTTGCGTCCATGTGGATTTTTGATCTGCGACCGAAACGGATGGAAAATTACTCCCGATAAATTCTTCTTACCGTGACTAATCCAATCCGTCCATGCGGCATATTTGCCGCCCGTCAGACGGCACCTTCTGAAAATCCTCGAAGCAGCGTAACGTAACTACGAGATAGGTTACTTTTTGTGGAATCCGCTGCTTGATATTCAATGACTTAGCAAATAGGTCAGAATTTACATGGAACCCCGGTATGCCCCACGCGGCGAGCGTGGCGAGCGTACGGTTGGATGAACGGCTTGCGGGCGCGCCCGAGTCCGTGCGCGCGGGCTGGATACAAAGAGCGTTGGTTTATGAAGCTGTTGCCTCGTTGCGTCTGGATGGGTTGTATGTTTCTGCGCACGACCTGTTGCTCCGGCTGCACAATACGCTCGACCGGGCGCCGGATCAGGATATTCAGCGGGCCACGGATATCCACGGGATGCTCTCGACGCTCATCCGCCGGAATCCGCGCCATCTCTTCAATCCACGGAGAATCGTCGCCCTGACGCGCCTTCGCTTGCAAAGCCGCGTCGTCGATCACCCGGATTTACCCGACTGGTTGCAAAACCGCATCCACACTCCCGAAGAGATGAGCGAGGCGCTTGAGGGGGCGTTGCAGCCCTCGGTCGTCTCCACCTGGGAGAGCTTGCCGCCGCTTCAGGCTGCCGCCGAGATTATCGCTACCTGGCATCGAAGCAGAGCTGCCGATTGCATCGGCGCTGCGGCAGGCCGCGCGCTCGCGATGGCTTGGGTTTATCGCGCGGGTCTCACCTCTTCCTATTGCCTAATGCCGTCTATTGGTTTTCTGGGGGCGGCGTCGAAGTATCGGCCGGATCTGGCGGTTTCATGGCCGGAGTTATTTACGAAGGCGTGCGGACGAGCTGCGGAGTGGGGGTTCAAACTCCACAGCCATCTGACGCTGGCATATCGCCGCCTCAATGAGACCGCTCCTCGGAGTCGTTCAACATCGCACATGGCGGCGCTGATCGACCTGTTGATCGGCATTCCCGCCGTGTCGGCTGGTGCGGCAAGTCGAAGCTTGGGAATAACGCCTCACGCCGCTCGTGCCATGCTCGGCGCTCTCGAAGACCGCGGCCTAGTTCGTGAGGTGACCGGGAGGGGGTCTTTTCGTCTTTATTCCGCCGCAAGCTCGGACATCGAGGGAGCGCGCCTGTGAATGTTCGCGGATCGCACTTGTGCGCACGCGGCACCGCTGGTCGGAATTGCGGTTGGAGATGAAGGCGAGGTATCTTGAATCCATCGAGACCAGAGCCGGTGGCGAAGCCTATGAGGAATAAATGAAAAGCAGGCCGTAAGCATGTTTGTCAATTACGATACAGAAAAACCGCCGGGCCGCGAGCACCCTTGGACCGTTGCAGTCGCCAACCCTGAGGAAAAGTACGTCGATTTCAAAGCTCACCTAGATCAAATTCCTCTGGCATTGCCCGATTTCCAACCGTGGTCCCACTACCAGGCGATCCAGACATTTTATGAATTGCTGGCGTGGTTGAACGGGGCCGATTCAATTTTTGAGTCGAACGACTGTGGGTTACGCCCCCCTAGACGGGACCACGCAGCGCCAGAGGTAGTCAGAAACGCCTTCGAAGCCGACCCGATAGTCATGCATGCTAGGCTGACAGTCATCTTTCGCGATCTCGCTTGGAATGCGGCGGTTCCGACGGTCAATGGATTGATAAAGTCGATCCATGATGGTCTGCGAGACAATGTGCCGAACATTCCTGCTGTCGTGAAGATCGGGGAATGGATTCACTTCTTCACGGCGATTAATAAAGAAGGGCGAGCAGTCACACTTCGTTGTTGGGCCTGGGGCGAGGACGAAGCCATGGCAATGGCTCAGCTCAACACGACATTCAGCGCCCTGCATGGGTGCTTGCGGTGGATATCGGACGCCAAGAAAAATCGGGGATAGTGCGGCCTCTGCGAATGCGCGAGCGCTGGGCCTGAATTCGGTTCGAGATGAAGGCGCGGTATTTGCAGGTTATCGATCCAATGCGTGCTTGCGGTGTTAGCTGAAGCACAGTAGGACATGAGGTAAGCAGTCTCGAAAGGCGTCACACTCACCTTGGACCTCCGGCTCACGGCGAGATTTCGCAGGCATGCACTGGAAGTCGTCAAGACAGACAGCGATATCAAATGAACTTCTTGCCTTTCTCAACAGTATTTGACCCCGCCGAGGAGCCTTCCGGCAGCGTTGACCCCTTGGGGACACTGTCGGAGGCAGAACATCTGGCGGATGTCCTACTGCCAGGATTCACGGTCCGAATGTGGCGTCCGCGGCTGCTTACCTTCACAGCAGTGGCATCGGTGATTGCCGATCGAGTTGTGAGCCTTACCGGCCGGGAAGAAGATCGTTTGGAGGCACGGCTCGTCTTCGAGCGGCTCTTCGTCGCGGGAGTGTCTCGGCAAGCCGAGGACAACCCCGACGATTATCGAAATGCCGCCGCCCGGCTGCCGGGGAGGACACTGGCTGAGCGAGCATGGCGTGACGGAGAGCCTTTGCGATCAGGCAATTTCCTCAAGGGGCAGGCCGTCAACGGTCCATACGGTGTTATGGCGCGTCTGAGCCGTTCGCTGGGGCTGGTCGATGGCAACGGTCGCCTGGGCAGGAACGGCCCAGACCTTCTTCTGGCATGGTCATCTGACCAAGGTCTGACTCACTACCTGGAGGATCCGGATCAAGCCCATGGCGAAGGGGTCAAGTGGGCGAAGCTGGTCGCTAAGACTGTAAGCCAGGGCATCGGAAAGCAGGGAGCTTGGCCGAACCGCAACCAGCAGATATGGGAAATGCTGGCCAGTCGGATACGTCCTGACGAGGTCACGGGTGAGGAGCGCAAGGCTATCATCCGTGCACTGACTGCCGAACCCGTGCGACGACGGATGTTTGAACTCTTGCGCGCCCCCGAGACTCTGGACGTATATCGCGCGGGTCTCACTCAGGAGCGAGGCGCACTCGAACGAACAGTGCTTCTGGACGGCGTCGCACAATTGCTGCAGCCCGAGGATCCTACCGACCGTCTGATCGCCTCGTGCCTGCGTGCTATCGACGCCTATGAAAAAGCTTCGGCAGTCCTGCAACAGGTTTTCGACGCACTGCTGTGGGGATTGCGCCAGAAGTCTGGCAGAGCCAAGCCTGAGGAAGTGGTGGAGTTGGCTCCCGTGTCGCGGTCCATCGAACGTGCTGTGTCGAAGGCCAAGCCTGCCGCGGAGGCTCTTGAGAAGGCGGTTGCCGAGTTCAAAGACTTACACCTACTGGATGCTGCCGCTCGCAGCCAGGCATTAGAGCTCATTCGTGACGATGTGGTTCTCTGCCGCGAGTCCGTGGAGAATGCCGTTTCCGCTGTCATGGGCCGCCACGAGAAAGTCCAGCGGACCAAGCGTAAGGCAACGTGGGTGGACTGCGGCCCAGTCTGGATGTTGATGCCGGGCTACGGAAGAGACGCGAACCTCCCCCCAGAGTACCGGAACGTATTCCTTCATCCCATGCGTATTGTGAACGGCTTTTCCTTCCTTCGGGAGCTTGGCATGGCGCGCATACCCAACATGGTGGCCGGCGATGACACCTGACGGAAGCGACAAGACGCTTACGAGTTATTGGAGCGCACCCGTCCCGACCGGTCGACCTGACGAGGTCAGTGCAGGTGCGCCAGTGGCCTGTATCGCCACTACATACACTTTCGATGCTGCGTTTTTTGAAGTGGACCTGCTCCCCCGCTTCCTCGGGCTGAAGTTTGACCACACCGAACGGGAAGTCAGTTTCCTGGTAGAGCGCGAACTGGCATTGGGAACCGTCCGGGCTTGCGTTCTGGTAGACCATACCTGCGTTGATGCCAGACAGACGACGCTGCGATGGGATCAGATGGCCGTTCGTGTGCCTAGCGGCGCTCAGCATGCGAAGATCGTGGTGCTCGTTTGGGAACGCTGGCTGCGGATAATCGTTTCTTCGGCCAACCTGACCCGGACCGGATATCGCAGAAACCGCGAGGTCGCCGGTGTTTTGGACGTTTTCGACGGAAAGGGCTCCATGCCCCTCCAGCCGGCAAGGGATGTGCTGAGCTTCCTGAGCGATGTCGCAGGAACGGGCTGGGTTAAAGCACACGACGCGGCTCGCGAGCGGATGATATCTACGCTGGAGTTTGTCCGAAGCCGTCTTGGGCGCTGGCGGCAGGCCCCGGCTGATTTCACTCTCCGAGAGTTACCACGCGTATCCTTTGTCGGAGGTCGTCCGGCAACCAATGGACGCCGCATGCTGTCAGTTATTGACCAAGTCGCTGACCTATGGGGCAACCGCCGGGCCAATGAAGTGACTGTGCTCACCCCCTTTGTCGGTGAGACCGACAGCGGCATGGAAAGGCTGACAAGCCGATTGCTGAATCTGTCTCGGAGGTCCTCCAAGAGTGTCGCGACATATCTTGGCATTCCGGGACACCCGTCGGAGCAGGCGGAGAGCGGTCGTATGGTTAGTGACCTGCCGTTGTCGTTCCTCAAGACCTGGAACACAGTCTGGAGTGAGATACAGGATGGTCCCGCGGTGTTTGTGGTGCCACCCGCACGCAGTGGCGAAAAACTCAACCGTGTGCTGCACGCAAAGGCGTTGTTACTCGCGGACGGTCAACGTGAAATTCTGACGTGCGGATCAAGCAACTTCACGCCGCACGGTATGGGGATGGGCGCGGCGAACGTGGAAGCGAACCTGTGCTATCAGGATGAGATTGGCCCACGAAGTCGCCTCGATATCCGAATGCCCGTAATCTGGTACGGGGACGACAATGACTCCTGCGACGATGTCTTCTGGCCAGCCAAAGTGGATCCGCCGGCAGATGAGTCTCCCACGCAACCAGCGCTGCCTTTTGTCTTTAAGGCGGTCACGTTCAACGAACAAGCAGCAACGCTGACCGTGTTCTTTGACACGGCGCATGCGTTGCCCGCTATCTGGTCTTTGGCTCGTCCGGGCGCCAAGGCAAACGATACCGGTACGATCATCCTGGACTCTCTGCAGGTCAAGAGCGTGCCAACGGAGGGCCGTCGCACCGTAGATATGCCGGGGTCGCTGCGCGGCTTGACTCTGACGTGTGTGCGTGTTGCCTGGACTGATGATGCGGGGCAGAGCCAGTCAGGCTGGCTTCCGGTCCAGACAGAAGGCCTCGAAGACTTGCTGCCTCCAGAGCAGTTTCGTGGTCTGACTTCGGACCATATCATGAACTGCCTCATCTCTGGTCGCGAACCGGCCGAACTGGTCGACGAGAACGAGAATGATTTGGGTCACCTGTCGAGCGCTGCCGAGCTGTCTCGGGCCTGCGATCCTCTTCGAGAGATCGACACTACCGGGTATACCTTGTACCAGATTAGGAAACTCGGACAAACGTTGGCCGCATTGGCTGAGCGATTGCTCCGGACAGTTCGTACCAAAGAAGCTGTAGCCTACCGGTTACGCCAAGACCCGCTGGGGCCTGTTGCCCTGGCCGACGCACTAACCAAAGACCTTACGGTCGAAGGACAGCCTCCGGGGACAGCGCAGATGCTGGCTTCCCAGTTGGCCTTCAGCTTCGCGGAGATCGCGCTGACGCTGGCATATGCCTGCCGCCGCGTGCGAGCCGATCACAACCCCGGCGACCATGACGTCCGACCCGTTTACAGGGACGTTGTCAAGAACCTGCTTGACAAGGCGGCCCGCATCAAGTGGGGCTGGCAGCGGGCTCGGCTCTTTGGCCGGCTATATTCGCGCGGTGGACACCAAGTGCGATGAACTTGTGGGAGCCGGTGACTAGACATGGCCATCAACTGGCAATTCGCTGACAGCGTTATCGATCTGCGAGGAGTTGAGGCCGAGCGAGCCGACAAGATCAACCCGCTGGAAGGGCTACGCCAGCAAGAAACGGCTAGGAGCATCTTGGATGACCTTCGTCTCAAGCCGGGCGTCATCCTGGCTGATGAGGTTGGGATGGGAAAGACCTACGTCGCTCTGGCCGTAGTCGCCTCTGTACTTCTCTCGACTCAAGACGACGCGCACCCCGTCGTTGTGATGATGCCACCCGGACTGGCCATGAAATGGCGAAAGGAATGGGACCACTTCAGGAGCCTGTGCTGCCGCGATACGGATGCCCTGAACCGGATTCGTTCTGCGTATGTCGACTCACCAACGGAGTTTCTCAAACTCCTCGATGCCCCCCGGAGGAAGCGGATCCGTCTGATATGGATGACGACATCTTGTTTCCATGCCGGTCTGTACGACGGTTGGATCAAACTGGCATTCGTACGTCTGGCCCGCTCCAACAGTCGGCTGAGTGACGAGACCAAGAAACGGATCTACAAGTGGGCGACCGAGATGAGTCGTCTGAAGTCCCGACGCAGACTCACGCCGGATACCGTCGAGAGGTTGATGAATCTCAGGGTTAGCCAGTGGCACAGATATCTCGTACTGGAAGGGATACTCGAGGAAGGCTCGGATGCCCCCATTCCGGCTCATCTACTTCAGCATCAGCACCAGTTGGACTGGTCTGACCTTGCGCGCTTCCTGCGAGAAGGTGTGCCCGGGCGACAAGGCGAAATATCGAATGAGACGCTCAGGAAGAAGCGGCAGGAGTTCAACAACCTGTGTGGAAACGTCTATTGGGAATGGCTACAGAAGGTGAAATGGCGAGCCTCTCTACTTGTTCTGGATGAAGCTCATCATGCCAAGAACGATGAAACGCGACTGGCGAGACTGTTCAGGTCGGAACGTTCGGAAGAGTTGTTGTCTGCGAATGGAGCCCTTTCCGGCACCGATCGCCCAAGACTCTGGGACAAGTTCGACCGGATGTTGTTCCTCACCGCCACTCCTTTTCAGTTGGGACACCATGAGTTAATGCGCGTCATTCGTTCCTTCGCCGCAGCCAAGTGGTCGGGACCACGTGCGCCAGACCAGAATCGCCAGCAGTTCCTGGCGAAGCTGCAAGTGCTGGAGCAGCGGCTAAGCGAGAACCGGCTGGCCGGAAAGCGCCTGGATGACTGGTGGGGCAGGATCGACCGTACGATGCTGGGCGGCCATCTGGGTAAAGACACCAGCCTATCCGATGCCGCGCAGAACTGGTGGCACTCGGTAGAGCACCTGGTGACTGATGCGCTTGTGGAAGAGATCAAGAAGGCGGTAGTCCGGTGCCGTGAAACCAAGGCGAAGGCGCAGGACTGTCAGGAGGACCCATGGACCGGCCTGCGGGCATGGGTCATCCGGCACAACCGTCCCACATTCCTGCCTCCTCGGGGGAACGAGCCGCCAGCTCCTCGACGCAGACACTGTGCAGGCCGCGCAATAGCGGATGCAGACAGCGATGAGACCCGAGGGGGCGTCGGCGGAATTCCTCTGGGCGCCGGTGAGGCCGCTCCGTTCTTCGTTGCGGCGAGGGCGCAGGGCGAACTGGCCCGGTTCACCGGCAAGGGGCAACGAGCCTTCTTCGCCGAGGGGCTGTGTTCAAGCTACGAGGCTTTCCACCACACCAAGGAACAGAGGGGTGACGTACGGGAGGTTGATGACTATGGCATTGAGCATCGAAAAGCCCGCCTGCAAGCGAACCGCCCTGAGGCTATCGTGCCCGTCCAATGGTACGAAGAACACATTTCCCAACTGATTCCATCCAAGGAAGATGCTCCGATACGGCTCTTCGGCCACCCTAAGATCAGATCTGTGGTCCGCCGAGCGGTGGATCTGTGGCTTTCCGGAGAGAAGGTGCTCGTTTTCTGTTTCTACAGACAGACGGCTATTGCGTTGCGGGATCACATCCGGAGAGAAGTCGAAGATGCATCTGCCCGTCGAGCAGCCGAGCGCCTCGACCTTGATTCATCAGCCCTCTCGGAGGCAAAGGATCGGCTTGCGCTGATAACCAAGCGCCTTGGCGACAAGGAGAGCCCTTTCCACCGTGAGGTGATTGAGTACCTAGGGCGGCAGGTCGACAGACCGGAATTTGCGACTCTATCCAGCGATGCAGCGTTGCGGCAACGCCTTGTCGATCTATTGGCCGCCTACGTGCGTTCGGCAGCTTATGTATCACGCTTTCTGCCACTTGAAGTGCCCGACATTCGCGATGCCCTTGTCGAAGGCAAAGCCGGGGCTACCATCGTCCGTAAGGGGGTGGCGGCCTTGCGCGAGACGCTGGAGAGTTCTAATGACAGGTCGGGCATGCCGCTCAAGCAGCGCATCGCCGAGTTCCTGCGGTTTGTACAAGATCTTGCCGATAAAGACAGCCGTCGCAAGGGGAATGAGCGCGAGGATGAGTCGGCCGAAGGCCAACTGGACGAATACCTGGAAGCAGTTTCCGTGTACATCTCGCCGCGAGGTTCGGCTGACGATGAGACGGAAGAAGAGCGCGCTGGTAGTTTTCGCGCCATGCCGGTCGTCCGCATGGTGTTTGGAGAAACCAAGCCGCTTGTTCGGCAACGGATGATGTTCGCGTTCAATAGCCCGCTGTTTCCGGAGATTCTAGTGAGCAGTCCCGTCCTCGGTGAAGGTGTGGACCTGCATCGCTTCTGCCGCTATGTTATCCACCACGATCTCTGCTGGAATCCCAGCGTACTCGAACAGAGAACGGGACGCCTTGACCGAATCCGCTGCAAGGCAGAACTCGTGTGCCGTCCCATCGTCATCTACGAGCCATTTATTGCTGGCAGCGCGGATGAGAAGATGTACCGCGTGGTCAAGGATCGTGAGCGCTGGTTCCAGATCGTAATGGGCCAGAAGTTCGAGTTCGATGAGAAGACGGCGGAAGACCTGGCCCGTCGCGTTCCACTACCTGACGCTTTGGCCCAGTCGCTTGTTTTCGATTTGCGTCGTTACCGCGAGCGGGCCGGCGAGCATTAGGTAAAATCAAGGACTCGTGAAGAAACTCTGGTCCTGATTCGGGATGTTCGTCGGCGGACCAGCTCCGGCATTAGACTAGGTCGAACGGCGCGCCTCTGAAGGTGTTATCGATGAGGGTGGAAATTCCCAACAAGAGGATGCAGGAAAAACTGGAACTATTGCTTTCTGGCGTTCCGGGAACATTTGAGCACCATCCGATACGGTCGGCGTCAAACCGACCGCCGTGTTCCGCCTTCTCTCCGAAGACTGGTCGCCTTGGAGTCGCGCTTGTGCGCATGCGCGAGCGCTGGCCGGAGCTGCGATTCGAAATGAAGGCGGGATATCTCGAATCAATCGAGAGCTGAGCTGATGACGAAGGACGGTCAGGAATTACAGATATCTCAGGGTTGACTTGCTAGTGACCGGTGATCCTATCAACTCACTTTGCAAACCCTGGCGGCCGCATCCCAAGCAAAAATCTGCGCCGATGTCTACTTCTGTTCGATCAGTAATACACTCTTTGTTAATGTGTAGGTACACATACTCGATCCTGGCCGCTCGCAGCTTTCTAACGGTACTGCCGCTACTAATTCCCATCCGGCGGCAGCATCGTTGTTTAAAGTCTGCTTAAGCACAGATGTGCCGCCATCGGTCGCCGGTATTCCGAAATCATGCCAGTTCCCGACCGCGTACTTATGCTGCGTAGCAGCGCGAACAGGCTGCGGAGCGACGTAAGGCCGTAGCGCGATGACGGTTAGGAGAAGAACAATCAAGCACAAGCAGGTTTTTGAAAAACGATCCATCATAGAGTGCCTCCAATGGTCCTCATTTTACGTTAAGGGTACACCCCTCCCCAGCTCGAACCCGATCCTGTACCAGTTCAGTCGCACGCTCGCAGCAGCATTTCGGCATAGGTAAAGGCTGCCGTTCGCAAGCTAGCTCGGGTAAAAAACAATAACCACACCACAATCATAACGGCCGAGATGGTCACACACGATATCGCAGGAGATGGCATCCTAGAAAGCGCCGCCAAGTCGACGTATTTGTGTGTAGAGCTGAAGAGAACGTGTGCTGCTACCAATGCCCATAACAGAGAGCCGGTAGAGATAATGAGGCCGAGAGGCTTCAGCCCGAGAGCGTTACGCCGAAAACCGTAAGAGATATTTTCTTTAAACAGCAGATCAAATTTCTTACCGTCGTCGGGCCGAGTGTGATTCAAAAGCCACCGAACCCCGGACTGATAGACTTCGTCGGCGGCTTGGGGGTTGTATCTTTCTTGATCTTCCTCAGGAAAGGCATGATTGATCTGAGCGGCTAAAAATGAATGATAACGGCGCTTGGTGACCACGTCGATGGTCTTGTCGCGATAGCGAAGCAACTGGGTTGTCGGTTTTCCGCCCCACTGCTGAAACAGCCGCTCTTCGAGGCGTTTCCCAAACTCCCGGCACAGGTTTGTTAAGAGATACAGGCCGCCGCACGAGACGGCGATGGTTAAGGCGACGGTGAACGATGAGGCCTGAGGGGCGTAGAGCAGGACAACCATCGCTAACAACGGCAATAAGGCCAAGAGGGCCGGGTACAGGCGGGCTTGTCGCTCGTATGGATCAGTGACCTTCGCCACTAAATCATCCAACGTCATCGCGATTTGCCATAATCACGCATATATTCTGTCGCGTGGAAGTCGCTAGGCCGATTGACGATTTTGTGAACGAGATCCAGCGAGACTCCCGAGAAACCATCTAACGTTACCGCCCTCACCGACTATCGCCATCATTGGCGGCAGTCCGTCCATCTGCATGTGTTCAGAAAGCCATTTGAATACCTTGCTGTCGTCGGCACTCGGGCTCGTTGAGCAGCCGTGAGGATGAGAATGCCACTCGCCTACGTATTGCAGCATGCCAATGGTCATCTGGTCGATCTCCTGAAGACGCTCCGGTAATCCCCGGCAACCTCGGATATACAACACCGGCCATTCCTTGCTGTCTGGGGGAGAAGGGACCGTATCCACTACATAGACGATCTTACGTTCAAGATCGAAGGACCCCACAAAAATCCCACCAGTCTCATTAGGTAATCGTTCGGTCCGCAGCGCTGAAATGCGTCTTAGCAGCAGATCATCTGTTCGAATCCTCCAATTGCCTTGCGCTATCTCGCGTATGACTGAGGGATGCGACGCAAAAGCCGTGATGCTCAGGTCTGGGGCAGTGCGCCACACGCAAATTGTGGCGTTGGAGCCATCTGCAATTCGTCGGACCGATTTAGAAGCAATCGCTGAGTGCAAACCGACAAGATCCTCTGGGATGCTGCTTGTCAGATCTCGGCACGTCTGAGCGTATCGAATCCGTTTGTCGTTCTTTTTTGCTAGGTGATCAGCCAGCTCGGGTCGCGTGATGACCTCGCGATAGTATTGCATTTCAAGACAATCCAGCGGGAACTGTCGTTCGGCGTCCTCAGCGAGAAGCACGAGGTCTGAAGCATCGGAATTCAAGAAAGCCGATATACGTCTTGGCCCCAGACTGCTCGCGGCAAGATGTCGTGCAACAGGAATTGACGCAGAGAAATCTAAGATCAAATCGGCGTTCTTGAGGGCGGTCTCTACCTGTTCGCGTTTATCGCGCGGGTGGAGGATGTCAGCAATGATCGCGCCAGAAACGGCTTGATCTTCAATAATGTTGTTCCCCAGAATTTGCATTGCCTGGGCCTTGGGGAAGCCAACCGCGGACTCAGGAAGCTCGTGGCGAGCAACGTTGTGAGGAAGCAGGTAATCGTTGTCGACGATAACCCAGGAGCCGAATCCACCGCGCACTAATTTGGGGATAACTTGTGAGCCAAGCGCTCCAGCCCCCACGGCCATTATCCTTATGGCGGATGGCGTGTATCCATTGAGGAGGGCGGCATGAGACCGATTGAGCGCAAATGAAGGGTTTAGGACAGATACTTCAATTGCTGAGGCCTTCTGGCGGTCGATGTCGGCTCCGATAAGCGCTGCAACCTGTCCGTTCGGAAGAACCTGCCAGAAGCCGAGAGCCCCCCCGAGCTGGCGGATGGTCTCGACAGTCAGGAAGGCCCAGATATCCGATACTTCCGGAGGTTTCCCAGCAGAGCGGGTCTTCGGAAAAAATGCAATCAGTATTAAGCGCGCACCGAGCGGAGCTTCTTGTCGATTCCACGTGAGCATTCTCTCCCGGAGCACCGAAAGCAGGTCCACACCGGTAGCGGCCATCAGGTCGTGAACATCGAGAAGGTTCTTTGGAAGTCGGCGGATCACGCCGTGAGTCTGGGCCGAACACTGGAACGTCGTCGCTAAATATCCAAGTGCTTGTTGCTGCTCCTGCCAAGTGGTCCTCTCGGCCCGTTTCGCGATGAGCAGTTCACTCGCCGGACTCAGATAGCGGGGAATGATCCAAAGTTTCTCGGGTGCGTTGTTCGCTTGCGAGAACAGATCCGCTGGGACCACCAAGCGCCGAGGTCCCGGCATGAGAATCGGCTCAAGGGGCTGGTCATCGCGGTGAAGGACACCTCGCGCAGTATCGCGAAACCACATTCGGATGCGTTCCAGGAACCTGACTGGCGTCCAAGAAAGCCTGACGACAGGATAAGGTTCTTCATAGATACAAAGGCTCCGCGGATATTCGTGCTCTGTTAAGAGCAGGTGCGAAACTTGGGGGAAATCGGCCCGTAGGGATAAAACTTCCGGATACCACTCGTCTGCGGAAGAAAATAGCAACAGCACCTGTTCAACCTGATGCACATCATGTACTGGCTCTTGGCCCACTTCCAGGGAGAGCTTCGTGATGACGCCTTCGCGTCCATCGCTACTCCGAAATGGGGATTCGAGTTTCCCGTAAGGGTAAACACCGCTCGCGAGAAATGTGCATAGCTCACGTGCCTTCGGCACTTGGAGTGATTTTGCTGCTACTCGCTCTCCCGGAATTTCAATGAGATTTGCGGCCATCACCAGCTCGGGGAGCGGGACGCGAAGTAATTACCGATGCGCCCCCGAAGAAATTTTCGACAAGGCGCGCCTTAGTACCATCGATCTCGATAATTAGTCGCTCCGGCGCGCGTTGTTTGGGGTGTTCCATCGTCACCTCCAGTTTTCCCGAACGCTTGTCAGTGTGCGCCTGGTGATAGGCGTGGGCCTGACGATGCGGCGGCTGCACGCTCTTGTCCTCTTTGGAACCCTTTACTGGGATTGGCCAGCTCGGAGAAACCATGATGGCCTTGCTCAAGCCTTTTTCTTCATAAAGCCACTTAGTCTCTTCTGTCGGTTCTGTCTTGTCCTTTCCGCGCTCAGGGCCGATCCCTGTGTAGCTGCAATGATGGGCCAGTTTGAACACATCCCATTCAAGCCGGCCTTCGCGCCGGTGGAATTTCGTGATGTTCACAATCTCAGCAAGTGCCTCGTGATTAACATCTGATGCCAGGATTACTTTTGTAAGCTTCCCGTCAACTTGAAAAGTCGCCTGGACAACGATTGCATCCGTGTTTCTGTCGATGACCTCGGCTTCGTTCAGGCGAGATGCAAAAGGGGAATGGACGAAAAATTCAACGCCATCATCGGTTAGGTTGAAGGTGGGAACCAATTGGCCGGCATCTACGAAGAGGTGTTTGCGGGATTCATATGAGATGCCCTCAGCCGCAAACCAATCCTTGAGCGCTTCCGGTCGAGAAAAAACTCGAATCCGCTCACCATTCTTCAGACGATAGCGAGCCTCACATCGAATAATTCGTGCATCATCCTCAAGTCCTTCCTCAAGGATGGCGGCCGCCGGCACCCAAAGCTCGTCAATCTTGAACCGATCACCATCCTGGTAGCACTCCGCATACTCCAGGTGAAAGAAGTCCTGCGAGCCTTTAACGTGATCGTTGTCGAGATGCGTGAAAGCGACTGCGGCAAAAGAATCTCGCTTTGCCGCTTTCATGTCTTCTCGAACTGCAGCGGGTAGATCAAATCTCTTGTCGTTCTCATCATTCGGATATCGCATTGCTCCGAAATCGAAAAGAACCTGATCATCGTTGGCGAGATGTATTCGGCAGCAATCGGCATTGCCGAGCGGGTAGAAAGTAAGACTGGGCACTTTTCACCTCATCCTGAGATTTTACCATCAACTGCAATGGCACCGCTGTATGTAGTGGGCACTTCAACGCATACCGTCCTGCAAGTGCCTGGTCGCGGCATTATTTGCCCCAAACAAACTTTTTTCGGAAAAACCTCGGACGGTTTGTCGGGCGCTGGATCGGCCCGAAGCTGTCACAGGCCGAGGAGGAACGACGCAGGGCGCAAGCCGTGCCTTGACAGCGGGAGGACCGCATCTGGCAGGTGCGCTTTGGAAGTCCGAGGGAGGAAGAGAAAAAAGGGAAAGCCGGGAAGGTGTGCGGCCAAGCACAACCGCTGGTGCGGCGGTGGTGGTGGCGGCGGTGGTGGTGGCGGCGGTGGTGATGGTAATGATGGTGCTGATGGTGATGGTTGTCGTGGTCGTCATCATGGTGATGGTCGCGATCATCTGACCCTCGGTGTGCTTAGATCACAGTGGTTGGTAGTGGGCTGTTTCAAACCGCCCCACTACCCAGTGGTTTAGTGGTGTTATCTTATGCGGCGATTTTCCCCATACATGTGGAAGAGGGGCCTGCCGGGTGTCCCGGTTGTGTTCGTAGGATATGGTTATATTCTTTGCTTCGTAGATTGCTTATTGGGCAATCTTCTTGACACTAAAAATAACAATGCTTATACTTAACGCATCATTCTTTGCTTCACAGGCTATCCATTGAGCACACACCATAACTCGAACCTGAGAACTGCGGGCAGCCAGATGGCCAAGCTTTTGATGGCTCTCTACGATTCTGGGCAAACAACGTTTACGAATGCTGACGCGGTCCGAATCACCGGATTGCAACCCCCACTCGCCAGCAGTCTGCTCCATAAGGCCGCCAAGCGAGGCATCGTGTCGCGGTTGAAACGCGGTCTGTTCGTCATCGTTCCCCCCGAGCTCGGAACCTCGGTCGAGTATTCCGGAAATCCCTATTTGGTCGCTCGCTATCTAGCCGGCTCCGCTCCCTACTATCTCTCTCATGCGTCCGCCATGGAACTCCATCGCATGGTGACACAACCGCAATTTGTCGTATTCGTTTCCAGCACCAAACGCATACCGGAACAGACGCTGCATGGAACGCAATTCCGCTTTGTTCTCCTGAAACCCTTGCATTTCTTTGGCACGATGAAACACTGGGCGACAAAACAAGAATCGATCGAAATCAGTGACCTCGAACGCACCATCATCGATGGACTGCGCCAGCCCGAATACTGCGGAGGCGTAACTGAGATCGCTAAAGGCCTCTGGATGCGTCGCGCCGATATGAATGTCGAGAGACTCCTTGAATACGCCACACGCCTGAACATCGGTTCCGTAAGGCGTCGTCTGGGCTATTTGCTCGAATTGTTCGGCCTTGCGCCCGAACAGCAATTGGAAATTTTTCGGAAATCCCTGACAGCTACCTACGTTCCACTCGATCCTATCCTTCCGCGAGAAGGGCCGCACATCGCTAAGTGGCGGCTGCAGGTCAATATCTCGCCGGAGGAATTGCAAGCGGCCCGGAGCACTTGATTGATTCCTCAAAGGAATATTTCCCTGCTTTCCAACCGTCTCGCGGCTGGAGGCGGCATGCGCATTCGGGAAGACGTTCTCGAACGAGATTATTGCCTCGCCTGGTTTTTGTGCGCCCTCTCTCAATCTGACTTGAGGCCGGTCCTGGCTTTCAAGGGAGGAACCGCACTGAAGCGCTGCTATTTTGGTGATTATCGTTTTTCCGAAGATCTAGATTTTACGCTGCGGGAGCCGGTGCCTTTCGAGGACATTCGCGCGCGCCTCGAACGCGTGTATGCCGCCGTTCAGGAACAGTCCGGTATCACCTTCGCGTTCGACCGGCAGGACCCTCGGTCGCACGCCAACAGCCATACTTTCTATCTCAGATACACTGGACCATTACCCAGAGGCAGTGATGTCAAAGTGGACATCACCATAAACGAACTCCTGGCATTCCCACTAGAGGAGCGTCTTATCCTCCGTGGGTACGAAGAGTTCAGCGATCTTCCGGAAGATCGATCCCTTTTTGTTTATTCGCTCGAAGAAATCGCCACTGAGAAGACGATCGCTCTCGCTGATCCCGCGAGAAACGAACCTCGTGATCTATATGACCTTTGGCACCTCACGACGAATGAAGGAATGCAAATAGATCACCTCATTCCCGCGATTTGCCAGAAACTGGAATTTCGCCGAAGGGCGTGCGAAGGACTGCAAGCTGCGATTGCTCAAAAGGAAGCACGGCTCGCGGCTCTTTGGGACGCGAGATTGTCACATCAAATGACAGATCTCCCGCCGTTTGAAGAAGTTTTCAGAGCCGTGCGCAGAACGCTTCGCCAGGCTGAGTTGCCTTAGGAGTACTGCGGGGTTTGACCTCATAAGTATGCTAAACTTCGCGGCCATATGAAGAAGTTCGTCGCAGGTCTCGTTGCGGGTATATCTGTAGTTGCTTTGACCCTCGTGACGCTTCTTCTCGATCCAACCACTTTTCTCCAAAGACGCTGGAAGATGATCTCACTAGCGATAGCAGCCCTGGCAATTGTGTGCATGATCTTCCAAGGGATATGGACGAAGCAGGATGAGGACGAGGAACGCCAAGAGAGAGAACGCTTATACAAGCTCATCAGCAAGATTCTAAAAAAGCTGGAAGAGCGACAAACACGAAAAGGTAAGGGCAGGGTAACTCTTGCTTGGGAAGCTGCGAGTACCGCCGATCAACTTTTGAAGGGGCTGGCTCAGACCCATCCGACGGTCAAGGAACTCTATCCTAGTTCCCATTACCAGTTATTCGAGCAACTAAAAAGAGCTTCCAATATCGGCCAGCTGTCGTTCAACGAAGGTGGCTACTACAAACCTGTTCCAAGGCAGCAGGTTCTCGACGAGATTGAACGTCTGGTGCTTTTAGCCACCACGGAGTCTGAAGAGTAAAAACGTCCTTTGACGGGCTCGTGAGCGAAGGGCGGTTGATATGGTACCTGCCAAGCCGATCAATGCCCCGACAACGGTAGCTATCCCTTCATTGATTCCCATTCGAAGCGCTCCTGCGAAGCCGTCTGAGGTTCCAATTGTGAATTCCGCGTGATCTGGCGGTCGCCATTATACTCGCCGATTTTGCGGCTCTCGGACTGCGGACCTGCCCAAGCACGAGATTCTATCGAGGCGCGTATTCCTTAGCGAGGACTGGTCGCCCTGGATCGCGATTTGAAATGAGTTGCCGGACGACCGGGACTTTCGCGAAGGTTCGGTGCGTGCAGTGCGCTGAGATTGATCCGCCTGAGTCCGGCTGTGGCGCATTATGCTGCTCTTGACAGCCTGATTTATAATTGTGCCCCAGTTCGGGAATCGCAAGAAACTTCCTCTCTCCCGAAACTGTGATCTTACCCCTGGGTCTTTCGTTTGCGGCTTGCTGTGACGCGAAGGAGGAACCATGTCCACGCCGTTCCTTCGGGCTCTGCATCGGTTTCAAGAAAGTCCTCGGGTAATTTCGGCTCCTGGAGGATGATGTGCGCAAAACGAATCTGCGTAATTCCCTGTTCAGCTGTCTGAGCCTGATGTTCTCGATCCTGCTGTTTGCGGCCGTAACGCAGGCGCAGGAGATCACCACCGTGGCGGGAACCGGCACAGCCGGGTACAACGGGGACAACATTCCGGCCACCAGCGCGAAACTTTACTCCCCCTTTGGCGTGGCGGTGGACAGCGCGGGCAACCTGTACATTGCGGATACCGATAACAACCGCATTCGGGAAGTAAGCGCGGCCACGGGTGTCATCACGACCGTGGCGGGCAACGGAATTGATGGGTTCAGCGGGGATAATGGTCCGGCGACTAGCGCCAAGTTGGCTTCGCCTCAGGGCGTCGCAGTGGATTCAGTCGGCAACCTGTACATTGCGGATACCAATAACAGCCGCATTCGGGAAGTAAGTGCGGCCTCCGGCGTCATCACAACCGTGGCAGGCGGCGGCAGCGGCTGCCCTATGCAGACCGACTCCATCGGGGATGGTTGCCCGGCGACCAGCGCCAGCTTGTTTTACGCGAACGGCGTCGCGCTGGATTCCAACGGTAACTTCTACATTGCGGATGGCGACAACAGGCGCATTCGGGAAGTCAGCGCGGCCAGCGGCATCATCACAACCGTGGCGGGAGGTGGCAGCGGCTGCGCCGGGCAGACCGACTCCGTCGGGGATGGTTGCCCGGCGACCAGCGCCGAATTGTATATTCCCGAGGGTGTTGCGCTGGATTCCAGCCTCAACCTGTACATTGCGGATCGCGACAATCGCGTTCGAGAAGTGAGCGCGGCCACCGGCATCATCACGACGGTGGCGGGAAACGGAAATGATGGCTACAGCGGCGATGGTGGTCCGGCGACTAGCGCCGAATTGGCGGCCCCCAACAGCATTGCGCTGGATTCCGTCAGCAACCTGTACATTGCGGATAGCAACAACAGTCGCATTCGGGAAGTGAGCGCGGCCACCGGCGTCATCACAACCGTCGCGGGCGGCGGAACCGGCTGCGCCGGGCAGACCGACTCAGTCGGGGATGATTGCGCGGCAACCAGCGCCGAATTGAGTATCCCTTACGGTGTCGCAGTGGATTCCAACGGCAACCTTTATATTGCCGACTCCAGCCACGCCCGGATTCGGAAGGTATCCGTAACCACGCCGGATCCGCTTAGCAAGACCCTCGGCGATTGCGGCTGTCCTACCGCTAACGTCGTCGGTCAAGCCGGCGTCGGCGAGCCGATCTCGGTCGGCACCGGCAATGTATTCGAGCGAGTCGCGGATTACGCCACAGCCGGGCAAAACCCGCTGAGCTTTACGCGCTATTACAACAGTCTCATGAGCACCACCTACCCCAACACGTTCGCGACTACGCTCGGCGTGAATTGGCGAGGGACCTATGACAGCTATCTGCACATCACTCCGGCCACCGGTCAGGCCACGTCGGTTGTTGCGGAGCGCGCCGACGGACAGGTCATAAGGTTCACCGTCAACGGCAGCGCCTGGACGACCGACAGCGATGTCGATGCTACTCTGGCGCAATCGGGCTCGACCTGGACGCTGAAGGACCACAACGACACGGTCTTTTCCTACACCGGCCTCAGCACCGGCGAGGGGTTGCTGAATTCGATCACGCTGCGGAACGGCTATACGCAGACCCTCACCTATAACGGCACTCAGCTTCAGACCGTCAGCGACAGCTATAACCGGCAACTCGGCTTCAGCTATTTCAGCGATGGGATGCTGGAGACGGTAACGACGCCGGACACTCTCGTTCTCACTTACGGTTTCACTGCGGCCACGGGTGGCGATCAACTGACCTCCGTGACGTACAACACCAACCCCGTGACGAGCCAGACTTACGTCTACGGAAACTCGACCTTGCCTTTCGCGCTGACCGGCATCATCGACGAGAATAACAATCGCTTCGCGACCTGGACCTATAACAGCCTGGGCCAGGGATTGACGAGCCAGCACGGTACGGGCACTTCCACCGCCGATCTCACGACGCTGACCTATAACAGCACCGGCACCACAAAGGTGACGAATGCCTTCGGCGTGGCCGACACCTATTCGTTTTCAACGCTGCAAAATGTGCCGAAAGCGACGCAGATCAGCCGCGCAAAGACCTCGACCACCGCCGCCGCGACCCGCACATTCACTTACGACACGAACGGCTTTCTCAACTCCGAAACCGACTGGAACGGCAACCAGACGACCTATGTCAACAACACCAACGGCAACCCGCTCACGATCAACTATGCCGTGGGCTCGACGCAGGCCTATACCGTCACCATCAGCTACGACCCGGTCTTTATCCGCCTGCCGCACCAGATCGTCACGCCGGGCCTGACGAGCACCTTCATCTATGACGGCAGCGGCAATCCCTTGTCCCGAACCGATCTCGATACCACGACCAACACCGTGCCCTACAGCACCAACGGGCAGAGCCGTGAATTCCAGTACACCTGGTCGAGCACCGGGCAGGAACTCTCGGTGCAATTGCCGCGTACGGACGTGACCGCCAAAACCAAATTCGGCTATAGCGGCGGAACCTTGATCAGCATTACCGACGCGCTCGGCCACGAGACACAGACCACGAAGTACACCGGCGGCGGCTTGCCGCAGACCGTCATCGATCCCAACAACGTCACCACGACGCTCACCTATGATCTGCGGCTCAACCTGCACACCAGCACACTGCAGACGACAGCTGGCAATCTCGTCACCACCTGGAATTACGACCCCGCCAACAACCTGCAAAGTAAGCAACTGCCCGACAACTCGCAACTGAACTACGGCTACGACACGGCGCACCGCCTCACGAGCATCGCCGATCTCTTCGGCAACACGACGACCTATACGCTGGATGCGCTCGGGGACAGGACACTCATAGAGGTGACCAATTCCTCGAATAAGGAGACCTGGAAGCATTCGGGCGTCTTCGACGCTCTCGGCCGCATGACGAGCGATATCGGTGGCATGGGCCAGACGACCAAAACCACCTACGACCCGATGGGCAACGCGCTTACGATCACGCCGCCATCGCCCTCCGGCGAGATGACGCAGACGTACGACGCGCTCAACCGGCTCGCGACCCATGCCAACCCCGCGCCCAGCGGTACGACGACTTACACCTATGACGCGCATAACCGGGTGCTGAGCGTGAAGGACGCCAACGGCAATACCACGTCTTACGTCTATGACGGCTTCGGAGACAGGACGCAGACCGCGAGCCCCGACAGCGGCACGTCGGTGTTTTATTACAACCCGGACCGCGATCTGACGAAGAAGGTGTTGCCAGGCCCGTTGACGATGAACGCCACCTTCGACGCGCTCGACCGCAACCTCACGGTCGTCTGGACCGGCGACACGACGTTGAACGTCACGAACACCTATGACCAGACGGGCCACGGTTTTGGCATCGGGCGGCTGACGAGTTCCGTGGACCAGCCGGGCACCCTCAGTCTCACCTATGACGAACGCGGAAACATCACGAACGAGATCCGTATCGTGACGGGCGTGGGAACCTTGACCACTTCGACCAGTTTCGATGCTGCGAGTAACGTGGCGTCCATCACCTATCCGTCCACCACGCTTGTGAGCTACACGCGGGACAGCATGGGACGGGTCACCGCCGTGACCGCGAAACCGCCTGGGGCATCCACGGCGAGCAATGTCGTTACGGGCGTGACCTATGAGCCATTCCCTGAATTTGCGGCGACAGGCTCAGCCCCCGTTACCGGCCTCAGTTTCGGCAACGGCGTGACGGGCACGTACGGCTACGACCTCGCCTACCGCCCGACGACGCGGGTCGATGCGGGCACCGCTTCGGTGCAGAACCTCACTTACGGATATTTTGCGAACGACAGCGTGGAGACGATCACCGACGCCGATAACGCGGCGAACAGCCAGACGCTGGCGTATGAAGCAACCGACTGGCTCGAAACCGCCACGAGCGGCAAGGGCGGTTACGGAACCTTCGCCTTCACCTGGGACAAGGTGGGCAACGTCATGAGCCAGACGGTGAACGGGACGGAGACGACCTATACCTATACAGCGGACACCAACCGCCTCGCCAGCTTCACAACCGGCACAACCAAGGAGACGGTCACCACGAAACCGGCGGGAAATATCGGCACGTTCAAGATCGGCAGCACGGCGGAAGAAACACTGGTCTATAACAAGGCGAATCAAGTCGCTTCCTCAACCAGCACATCGCAGATGGCAACCTATGAATACGACCTCACGGGGCAGCGCCTTGAGAAATCGCTCCCCGGCGAGAACCCGATCCTGTACCAGTTCAGCCGCACGGGCGGCGAGCTTCTGGCGGAGAACGATCTGCACAGCGGCACAACGGCGGATTACATCTACCTCAATGGCAAGCCCATCGGCGAAGTGAATCCGACGAACGGCGATGTCTACTTCACGCACACGGACAGATTAGGCACGCCGCAGACTTTGACAGAGAGCACACAAGCGGTTGCGTGGCATACGACCTATCAACCGTTCGGCGCGTCAAACGTGATCACCGGGCCGCTTGTCGTTCAGAGCTTGCGTTTACCGGGCCAGCAGTTCGATCCCGAGAGCGGATTTAATCACAACGGATTCCGGGATTATGCGCCAACATTAACGCGCTATGTCGAGAGCGATCCCATCGGGCTTGCAGGGGGGATAAATACGTATGGATATGTCGGACAGAATCCTGTTAATGTGATTGATCCGCTAGGGCTTTCCGGGTGGCTGACAATTTACTCCAGTGGAACCAGCTGGATAGGGAATCACAGCTGGATTTCATACACACCGGATGGGAGCGGAACGACGACCTACGGAACTTGGGGCCCTGGATCAAATCTGGATGGCACGGGGTTGTTATCAAATCAAGAAGTTGGCAGAGGTTCTGATGCTTCCAGAACCGAGTATCTGAACGACTTACAAGAGGCGCAATTGATGGCCTTGATCCAGCAATACAAGAGCCAGGGAGCTAATGGGTGGCAGTATGGTAGCAACTGCTCCACGTTTGCTGCTAATGCATGGGATAGTGCAACTGGCGAGGCGCTCAATACGCTCTGGGGAGGGATCAGCAACCCAGCTACCCTCACAAGTTCGATCATTAGCGCTAATGGGGGACAGGCGAATCTTACACTCCAAATTTATCTGAATGGCAAACCCATCCAGTAACCGAATGGGTCGAGCAGTTGGTCGAGGTCTTATGGCTCCAACTCTTCGTCCTCAAGTTCTTCTTCCGGCTCGTCGCTGAATTCCTTGGGGTCCTCATTATGACCATGAAGACGACATATAAGCTTGTCCTGTGCCTGCTGGCTTTCCTGGCGGTCGCAAGCTGTAGCGTGTTGTATAACATGTTCTATAACGTAATCCTTGAATCGAAGGACGTTCAACATTTCCATGTCGAAGAACTCCCCGGGACACATCCGGTAAGAGTGAAAATATCTGGCCATCCATTCTATAGCGGTATGATTGTTCGCAGTATTACTACAAAGAAAGATGGCCCACTGATCATCATTGCGGTTCATCTTGCCTTGATCGGGTTGGTTAAGCCAATAACACCTGGGATGTTTGAATATGAATTGCCAGTTCCAGACTCGGTTGATGAAGTGAGATTTGGGAGTAGTGCGACGCCCATTTGGAAAAGAGAATCGTCCTCTGTACATTAGCCGACTCTGCACGGCAAATGAGCCGCCCGTGTGTATTGTAAACATCCTGATTTGGGTTGTTTTTTGCATTGTATTTCCTCCTCAAACAAACCCAATTTCATCCGAAAGCCTCGGACGGTTTGTCGTGCGCCGGATCGGCTCGACGAGCAGGCTTTTCAATAAGCGATGCGGCAGTCGCCGCGGGGGCCGAGGAGGAACGACGCAGGGGCGCAAGCCGTGCCTTGATAGCGGGAGGAACGCATCTGGCAGCCGCTCTTGAAGTCCGAGGGTGGAGAGAGCAAAAAAAGGAACGAGGAATGATGTGCGCGGGCGCGCGTCTTTTGTGCTTTTATCGGAGACCCGTCGCTAGAACACGGTGATCAATACCTCGCACGCGCCCGCAGCTATATGAAGGCATGACTTGGAAGAAACCAGATTTGCATCAGGAACAGCTTGGTCGATTCGCAGAAAAGCAGTGTGGAACGAACATAACGTGATTGGAGCTGATCAAAACCTCGCACCCATCGGCCACAATCGGCGACAATAGAGCCAGTATCCCATGAGTGCGCTAGGGCCGGGGTCGGATGTTCAGTTAAGGCATCAGCGCAAGGGTGCAAGGAGTTCATATGCTTCCTGCTCTTGGCCGCCTGTTTGCCCGTGCTTGGGCGAATTTACTCAATCTTGCGGGAACCACCACCACCACAATCGTTGTATTCAGTTTCCTTGTCCCGATTTTAGCGTTCCTCATCGATCTTGGCCGAAAATGGCATCTACAAAGGAAGTCGAATGCCACAGTGATAAAGATAATCCGGGATTCGGTAATCAGTTGGACAACCCTTGTCCCCACATGTCTGACTCTCTCGGCTTGGTTGAGCTTGTTCAGCTGGTCGTTTGCGACAACCATATACAAGGAACACAAAACACTTGGCGAACGGGCAAACATGGCCGAAGCTGCCGCGCAGAGCGCGAAAGAGAACGCTGCTCGACCTGTATTGGAGACTTCGACCGTCCGGTTAATTGATGCCGTTGTGATTTCCGCAAGTGGAATACGCCCTGTCAGCATGCAGACTGATACCGTTAACAGAGGGAAGGAGAACGCATATAACATTGTTGTGCGCCAGAGTGCTGTGACAGGTGTAGATTGGCGCTTTGAATGGAAAGACGTGCGTGAGCGTCATAGTGAAATATTGGCTGCCAACCAGGGTACATTGACCACAACGTCAGTCGCGCCGAAATTTGACGGGCAACACGTTTCGTCAGATCAGTGGCACATATATATCTATGGCACTGTCGAATACGAGGAACGCACCTCTGAGAGATCAAAGAAGCATGGATACAGTTATTGTTATTATCTTTTTTCTATCGAATCGAAGGACCCAATAAAACCTGAACTCTCTCCGTATGAATTCAGTGATAAAGGATTGTCATCGGCCTCCGATGTAGTCGGCAAATTTGTCGAATGTCCGAAACAGCCACCGGCTCCATTTTAGGCCGCCCCCGAATGCACGGCTGTTCGTGGTCGCATCAATGAATGTACGTCTCGGCGCGTGGTGGGCGATCGCGCTGCGGAGTGGGATTTCCAAGGGGCTGATATTGCGGAGCAAACACAAAGGCCCATCCATTATTAAAGGATAGGCCCCAAGATTCGTGTAAAGCTCGCGGTGATTAAGCGAACGCGGCCAGACTGCCCTTATTCAACCGCACCTGGATGTCACTATTTCTCACGCCCTTCAAATAGACCATCGTCGATGCGATATCGCGATGACCCATCCATTGCTGCAGCGTGCGGATGTCGATGCCGTCCTGCAAGTGGCGCGTGGCGTAGGTGTGGCGGAACTTGTGAAGGAACCATCTTCCGCAGAACGGGCCTTCGGCGCAGCGGTTGATCCGGATGCTGCCGTCCTTGAGCTCTTGCGGCACGGCGCAGTGACCGCAGTTGAGCTTGCCGCGCCACGCGACGGCCTTTAGTTTTTCCAGCATCGCGCCATCGGGGCGGCCGGTCGCACTCGGGAACAACGGATCGTCCGGCGTTGCATTCGCGGGGCGGAATTTCTGGAGCATCGCGATCAACTTCTGCGGCACCGGAACTTCGCGCTCCTCCCAGTTCTTCGGATGAAATCCCCAATGCGGTTTCTCTGTGACGCGCACAGCCATGTGCTTGAAATCCACATCGCGCCATGTGGTGAAGCGCCCCTCGGCATCACGAAATCCCGACATGAGATAAAACTTGAAACGCATTTCCTCGTGCGGTGTGCAGGCCTTGAACAGTTTTTCAAGCTCGGCATTCTCGTAGATCGGGCGCACGGTTTCAACGAAGCTGGGCCAGTCCGCAGTTTTCAGAAGCTTGGCTTTGCCATGCTGCTTCATCACCTGCGAAATGACGACCAGCTTGTTGTAAACGCTCTTGCCCTTCTGTCCTTTTTTCAGGCAAGCGGTGGCGAAGTCGAGCAAGTCCTCGCGCTCCACGTCTTCCACGTGGATCTTCGGGCAGAAAGTTTTGAAGGACTTCAGGATCGGACGGTAAGTGCGGAAGGTTCGCAGGGAACGGTGGTACTGGATGTATTCGGAATAGCGATCGAGCGCCGCAGCGACGGTGGTGCGCTCCGGTGCGGGCTCCGGCTGCGGTTGCGCCGGGACGATCCCATTGCGCACGGCGGAAAGTTCGGCCTGTTTGCGGCGGGCCAGCTCGGCGGCGATAAAGGCATCGGGACCTGCGGCCTGCTTGACGCGTTTCCCCTCCTCCCGCCACTCGATAAAATACCCGCCCTCGGGATGGACTTCATCATTTCCCTGGACGCGGACGTGATCGCGCCGCACGCGACCTTTGCTGTCGAACAAGGCCGGGGCAGGGATCCATCTGTCGTTATGTTTGATTTGCTTGAGGAGGATGACGCGCGCCTGTTTTGGCATTCTTGGCGACCCTCGACGGGAGCCGTTCGGCCGGTTCTCGTCTGTACGGCCTATAGAATCGCCTATAAGGGCGCTAAGTACAAGAAAAATAACAATGCCCGTGACAGGGCAGCGTTCTAACCAGCTGAACTACGCCCCCGCCTGTATTGCTCCGCTTTTGCCGGACTGTTCCCTTCCGTTCCCCCCACTTCCCAGCTGTGTCCGAAACTGCCCGAAAGTGCCGTGACAGGGCACATGCTGAGATCCGCACCAGCGCGTACGGCAATGTGAATATAAAGGCGGGGCGAGCGATAGTTGGCTCGCCCCGTTGAGGAGTCTATTCATCGATCTCGCTCCGTGTGCTCTTGGTTCTGGGGTAATCGGAGCAAACATGGGATGTAAACTCTTTGTCGCACTGCAACTCGAAGTTGCGCATCATTTCGTCGAAACGTGCGCCGGGGGGCGGACCCGAAGGTTCGAACTGCCAGCCACATTCGGAGCAACCAAAACCCACAAAACTCTGTTGTTCAATCCAATCCAGCTTCCGGCTCATGGCCCGTGTCGCTTCTCCCCAACGTTGTCTGACTGCACGTTAGTACCTACTCGCCGTCAAGGGACAAATCGTCCTCTTGCAGCGGCGTACTGCCTCAATGCAGAAGAAAACGGTCAGCCAGTCTTGGCCTGCCGAAAGATGCAGAAAGTAATGGCCGAAGCTTACACGCGCCAATTTTCGTGGTCTGTCGGGCATCCTACATAGACGGAAATGTTTTGTTCGTGCGAAACGTCCAATTTTCGAGCCGGTTAGGGGTGAAGCGGAATCGCTTTCAGTGTTGATCCCGTTTTGGTCCTGTTTCTCGCGTCGCGTTGCTTGCGCGTGGCTGCGGTGAGGCCAATGTAAGGTACCCTACAGAAGCGTTGTGTTGGACCCTATACAATCTTCCGCGTAGCGCGAATAGGCAGAGTTCCTGTTTGTACATCACGGCGGGTGGGTTCATCCCCGCGTCCCGGAGGCTTTTCGGTCGCTTGTGACGCGCCAAGACCCCCAAATCGTGCAGTCCGTCGAGCGGACGAATCTCGCAGGAAAGCCGGTCAGCAACAAAATACTTCTATCGATCTCCGATAACGAGTACAACACAGTTCGCCCTCACCTCGAATACGTCCGCTTGCCAAACCATCTTGTCCTTCACGAGGTAGGTGTAAGGCTGGACTTTGCGTATTTCCTCAATCGAGGATTGATTTCTCTGGTAGTCGTAATGAAAGATGGAAAGACCGCCGAAGCGGGCGTAGTTGGCAATGAGAGCTTTACAGGAACACCGGCGGTGGTTGGCCTGACCAGGGGCCCGCTACGGGCGGTGGTACAAATCACGGGGGATGGGTTTCGGGTAAAAGTTGGAGCCTTGCAAGATACCTTGGAATCCACTCCACACTTGCACATGATGTTGAACCGCTGTGCCGTAGTCCGGGGTATGCAGGTTGCTCAGACAGCCGCGTGCAATCGGCTGCACGATGTTGGGCAGCGCCTGGCGCGGTGGTTGTTACTGGCTCAGGATAGAGTGGATTCAGCGTCCCTGCCCATCACCCATGACTTTCTCGCAACGATGCTAGGGACCGATAGGCCCAGCGTGAGCCTGGCAGCTGGTGTCATGCAGAAGAAAAAGCTGATCGAGTACACCCGTGGCGCGCTGAAGATCGTGAACCGCAAGAAACTTGAGGACTACACCTGCGAGTGCTACGGCGTTATCCGACAGTACGATGGCGGGCTGGGCCCGAAATAAGTCCGCGAGTGGAGATTCGCTTTCTTGGCTCTCCACCAATGATAAGAACTCAAACTATTGTGCGTGGTTGTCGGTCCCACCTTGAAGGGTTTTCTCGCGGCGTCTCCGGCCGCTTTCAGGAGTGGTAGTTTCTTGGAGAAACGAAGCTCGTCCCCATAGGTGGAATCGACATACCAGCGGTTTGGGCCAAAGACGTGAGCTTACTTCTGAGACGGGATGAACGTCTGAGGGTTGCTCTTGCTTGCCTTGATCTTCGACCAGGAAGCCCAACCGCTTCGCCTCATCAAGTCGCGGAAGCCTACCTGCATACGGACCCGCCGGGGCGACGGAGTAGCGGCCGTCTCTGGATCACCAAGGTGTTCCGTATAGAGAGCAAACGAATCAGGGGGAGGAGAGAGCTATTCGCGGCGCAACACGAGCGCGGTTGCATCATCGCTGAGCGTCCCGCCACTCGCGAACTCTTGCACCTCGGTCAACACCGACTGGGCTGATACACCTGGTTTCTGCAAGGATTTCACAAGGCGCGAGGTTCCATATTCCTGGCCTCCAGCGTTCGTTGCCTCTACCGTACCATCTGTGTACATGAGCACGCGGTCGCCAGTCTGTAAGGTCAACCCGATCTCGGAGTACTCTGAGTTCATGAGCCCCAAAGGAAGGCCTTTTTCCGTTTTGAGTTCTGTAATGTCGCTCTGTTCCCGGACGAATATAGGATAGGGATGGCCTCCATTGGCGACCCTCACTGTCGCGCGTTCAGAATCGAGGATTGAATAGACTAAGGTGACGAATCGGCCCTCGGGAAGGTCCTTCAGTAGTGCCTGGTTCAAGCGCATAAGGACCTCCGAGGGGGACTTCAATCTCTCGGCCGCCATGCGAAACAGACTGCGCGTCGCCGACATGAGCAATGCCGCCGCCATCCCTTTACCGCAAACGTCACCGAGTGCGATTCCCCAGAAGCCATCGCCAAGATCCACGTAGTCATACCAGTCGCCTCCCACGGCATTCAATTGCAGACAGAAACCATCAATCGCATAGCCGGAAATTACAGGTTCCTGTTCCGGTAAGAGTGCCCGCTGGATGTGCCTGGCCTCCGCCTGCTCGCGGAGAGCCTTTTCTTTCTCCAATCGCTCTTGCCGGAAGAGGCGAGCATTTTCAATGGCGATGGCGATGTTATCCGCTAATGCGCGCAACAAGTCGATTTGCTCAGGAGAAAATGCGTCAACTGAGGAGCTTTGTGCATTGAATATGCCGATCAGTTTTCCACGGCTGATCAGCGGAATGTCGACTTCGGAAAGTGTCGTGGACTCACTGACCACATAATAGGGATCCTTCCTCACGTCAGGCGCATAGTGCATCCTTGCGGTCGCCGCCACGTGGCCCACCATCCCCTCACCGCCTACCTTAAATCGATAACCCTTGAGATGAACGTTGCTAAAACCGCGAAGAGCAATTATCTCCATATCGTTTTTAGCGTCATCCTGCAGCAGCACCGCCGTCCGGTTGCACCCAAAAGCCTCAGCAACGCTGCCCACGATCTCGTCCAGCAATTTCTCCAAATCGAGTAAGGAGTTCACCTTCTTTGCCGTTTCCTGCAACAGCAGAAGTTCACGCACTCGGCGTTCCAGTACCTGGTTCGTCGTCCCGGTGTTCATGACGTAGGATGATAACGCAGTTCCCCGATATCAGTTCGTGAGAAATTCCTGTTTTCTTAGCTCACCCCATACCACGTGTTGGATTACGGACAGATCGTTTTTCCGGTCCTTTCACTTTGGCGAGTCATGAGCGGATGAGCGACATTGTTTTGCAGCACTAGTGCCTCTGTGCAAACTTCGTACCGAAGAAGTCGCCCGCATTCCAGGCAGGGCGTTCGGACTGCTGCGCGACTTCGTAGCCGATGAGGAAGTTCAGCGCTGTGGACCTCGCCGCCGCATCGAAGTAGCATCTGTGGTCCATGTTGTAATCGGGAGTGTGGTAATTGGTCGCGGTCCAGTTTTTGGCGAGCGTGGCGCCATCGATCGAAGGGTCGGTGCTCTGAGTTCCCGCGTAGACTTTGACGCGCGCCGTCTATATTCACGTCGGCGACGATGTTTTCTCCAGTTTGACAGCATAACTATATTTCTGCAATTATCGAAACATGTCAGCCGTCTCAAGTAAGAAAAATACCGAGCAAGTCGCAAAATACGCCGACATGCTTTCCGCCATGGGCACCGAACCGCGTCTCAGGATCATGCAATTGCTGCTATCCGCACACCCTGATGGTTTGGTCGTAAGTGACATCCAGTCGGAGCTTGACATCCCGAATTCCACGCTTTCGCACCACCTGGACAAACTCAAGAACGAGGAACTTGTGGACGTGCGCCGCGAAAGTACCTTTCTGTGGTACACGGCCAACACGGAAGCGCTTCAGGAACTTCTGCAATTCCTCTACGTCGAATGCTGCACTCGAAATAAGGCAGTGAGGCCGCAAAATATCGTTCAGCTTTGCAAATAGGAAAGGATCGCCATGAGCAGTACTGATGTTAAGAACCTCTAACAAAACCGCATTTCTCCAGCAACCCGTCGAAAGGTTGCACCATCCCTACGGACGGGAGTTGTCCAATGGCCACCGAACTCTTGCCTGCCGGGTTGTGGGAACTGGTCGAATCGTTTATCCCAGTCGCCAAGGCCAAGCCCAAGGGCGGAAGACCGCGCTTAGCGGACAGGGCATGTCTCACAGGCATTGTATTCGTCCTGCGCAGTGGTATTCCGTGGGAAGTGCTGCCGCAAGAACTGGGCTGCGGTTCCGGCATGACGTGTTGGAGAAGGCTGCGTGACTGGCAAGAGGCAGGCATCTGGCAAC
>Ga0302325_10002993_pt1 | contig 40341 bp, 57 predicted proteins | sample Palsa_T0_2_FD_201948 | JGI IMG/M metagenome (GOLD analysis project Ga0302325, IMG submission 201948) | Peat permafrost microbial communities from Stordalen Mire near Abisko, Sweden - Palsa_T0_2 | ecosystem: Environmental > Terrestrial > Soil > Palsa > Peat permafrost | place: Sweden: Abisko...
AGGGGCGAGCCGGGCACGGCGTTGAGGCGGCACTGGGCACCGGCCTTGGTGACGGCGGCGCAGCGGCGGGATTGCGGTGGCCCCGCCTTGCGGCGCCTGGGTAGCAGTCTCATGCCGGTTCTCCGATCTCGGGTGGCAATGCGGCGCGGTTCGCCCGCACGATGCAGTCGGTGTGCGCCCACCCGGCCGGGAGGAGCCCGATGGGCTGGCCCGTGATGACGGGGGCCGGGCACAGCACGCACGGGCCGCGTCGGCGGGCCTTCCGCGCGCGGGCCGCGAGCACAGGGGCGCCGGTCACCGGTTGGCCTCCGCGCCAGCCTGATCCGGCGCCCATGCGTGCCCGATGCCGGAAGCCGGCGCGGGCGGGTCAGTCCCGGCGGCCACAAGGCTCCACAGTCGCGGCCGGCCAGATCCCTGATCGATGACATCGGCCAGGCCCTCACGCGCAAGTTCGTTCAGGAGCTTCGACCAGGTCGGGCGCTGCAGGCCGTGCCCGTGCTTCGCGGCGATCCAGTCCACGAGCTGCAGGCCGGTCACTGGCTCCGGGCCCGCGCCGACCGCCTGCAGCGCCTCCATGAGCTTCCGCTTCGCCGGGGGCATTTCCCTGTCAGCAGGGGCAGGCCCGGCGCCGCCTGCGGTGATGTCCAGGGCCAGCGGCGGGCCGCTGCGCACGTGGATGTCATAGCTCAGCGGCAGGTGGCCGCGCCGGTCTTTGCCCGGCGATGTGGTGAGCCTGAGCAGTCCGTCCTGCGCCCTGCTGAACGGCCGGATCGTCTCCGCGATGAACAGGACGTCACTCGCGCCCTTCTTGCCGCCGCTCCCGCGTCCGTACCCGCCATGCTCGGCGCCCTTGCCGGTGTGGTCGATCGCCACGACGGCCGCGCCGAACTCCCGGGCGCAGGGCTTGAGCACGCGCTTCCAGAATCTCGTGACGTCGGTCGAGCTGTTCTCGTCCAGGTCGGCGAGCGTCAGGAACTCCACCGCGGAGTCCCAGACGACGAGGCCGGGATTGCGCTCGCCGAGCCGTTCGTGGAGCTGGGCGACGTCGCCCAGGTTCCATCCGCGAGCCGGGAACGGGCAGTAGCTGAACCGGGGTGGCCGTAGCTCATCGGGTGTGGCCCCGAGGTCGAGGAACTTCTCGGCCATGACCTCCGGGCCCGACTCCTCGTCCAGCAGCATCACGGCGCCGCCGTCGCGGATGTGCTGGAGCATCCACCAGGCCGCGAGCGTCGTCTTGCCGCCGCCCGGCTGCCCGGCCACGCAGTGCACGCCTCCGCTGTAGAGCATTCCCGAGCAGATCAGCCGCGGCGGCTCCACCCCCCGGCTGGCCAGTTCCCCGAGGTCGAAGTCAGGCAGCGGGTGGAGCAGGGGACGGAGGTCACCGTCGTCCCCGGGCATCACCTCGGCGAGGAGGTCGCTGCCGCGCCTCACGCGGCCACCCCGCTGCGCATGCCAGCCGTGATTCCTGACCTGATCGTTGCCGCCGTGGCGGACGCGCCGTGCTTGGCGACGTGGCCGTTCTCCTCGGCCGCGCGCAGCAGCGCCCTTTCCGCCACTGCGGCCTCCATCTCGCCCGCGCCGACCATCTCGCCGCACCGGGCCGATGCCCAGAACAATCCGTCGTTGCGGTGATCGCCGGGACCGAGGGCGAGCAGGAAGTCCAGCAGGCCCTCCATCCGGGCCCGCGGATTCCCCCGGCCGCGCTGCGGATCGGTGATCCGGACGGGACGGGGCTCCGGCGCCAGCGCGGCCAGCCATCCGGGCAGCACATCCAGCTCGCCGCTCGGGGCCGAGCGGATCCGGTACCCGGGCGAGCCCGGCGCGGTGCAGCGGAGTTTGAGCTCGATCAGCGGGCAGCGCGGCAGCGGGCCTGCCTGCCGCAGCCAGTCAGGGCACCGGTACCACAGGTGCCATCCCGGTCCGTGCGGGCCATTCCCCGGCGTGCGCACCGCCACGCAGCCGGACAAGTCCAGGAGGCTGCCGCCAGCGGCGGCCAGGTCGGCGAGCTGGCGGAAGCCGTCGCGCCACACGCTCCCGTCGACGGCCAGCGCGACGTCGCAGTCAATGGCGACCAGGGAGCCTGGCTGGATCTCGGCGCCGCGGCTCCGGACATGCCGGTCGATCGAAGGCGACCAGGCGAAACCGCGCCTCTGGCTGAGCCAGTAGGCATTCCAGCGCCGGGGGTCATCCGGGAGCGCGACGCCGGCGGCAGCGAACGCACCTGGTGTCACCCTGGCCGGCCACCGGCGGCCGGCTTGCTCGCGCGGCACGAACCGCGCGCGGCGCAGCTGCCACGGCACGACCTGGCCGCTATCGGTTATCCTGCCCTTGGTGAGGTCGGCGCATTGAGCGTCTGGGCCGCCTTCCTGGTCGACAGCCAGGGGGTGGCCCTTCACGTCAGGCGGCGGCATTGCCATCACCGCCCGGCGGGTCGCGGAGCAGGACGATGGCCAGGTGCGCGCGCTGAGCATTAGTCAGCGCCGGCGCGACGCCGAGCAGGTAGGTCTCCGCCCGCGCTGCCCGCAGCTCACGGCGCAGCTCATCAATGCGGGCAGCTGGCTCGCCGTCGCGCACCGCGCGGGCGAGCTGCGAGCGGACTTTCGTCCAGGAAGTCACTGCGGAGTCTCCGGGGGTCGCTGAAATAGCGGCCCTCTTCCGAAAGGCTCATCAAGCAGCGCGCGCGGGGCCGCCAGGCCGGTGATCCCTGGCACTCAACCGTCCACGCGCTACAAGGGGATAGTACCGCCGTCAGAGCTTGGAGATGTCGAGAATGACCGGCGCCGCGCCGTCTGTCCCCTGAATTTCCGCGAGCCCGCGCAGGGCCTGCAGGAGCTTCGCCTCGCCGAGCCGCGGGTTGCGCCCGCACACCGGGCAGCGGAACACGAACGTCTTGAATCCATCGGCCGGACGGAAGCCGGTGATAGGCGCGGGCCCCTTGCGGGTGTCCCAGCAGAGCCGCGCCGTGCCGCCGGCGTTGACCATCTGCAGCGACCACAGCAGCAGCGAGTCATGAGCGCCGCGGCTCGTGCAGATGATCTCCGCACGGCCCGGCCAGCGCGGCTTGCGGCGGCGTGCCATGGCTCAACACATACCGCACCCCCCGGGGTCATCGGCGCAGTATGGCGTTACACTGTTGGCATAACGTCACCTAAGGGAGGAGATCAGCGCGTGGCGAGCAGGACCAAGACGATCTACCTGCCCGAAGACCTGGCGGCCAGCGTCGAGGCAGTCCCGGGATTTCCCTTGTCCGCTATCTGCCAGGCCGCCCTGCGTGAGCATTTCGCCGGCGGGGACGGCCTGGCGCCGCTCGGCACCGTGAAGACGGCAGCCGGCCGGATCGAGACCGCGCTGGCCGACCTCAGGGACGGCATCAGCCGCCTCGATGAGAGCGGCGCGGGACAAGACGGACGAAAGTAGCCATATGTATACGCACGGTGAACGGGAGGTACAAGCTGCGCGTCTGACCTAAAAGCGGCCACGCCGAGCGTTACGAGCGCCGCGGCGTGGCCTTGCTCCCAACCTGAGCTACCAGGAGAGGAACCATGAACAACCCTAACTACCGCAGGGCTGCGGACTTACGCGCACGCTGCACCCCCCGAGGTTTCCGGTGACCGCCCGGCGCAAGGGCTCGCGGCGTGCACGGCTGCGCGAAGCCGAGGACCGGATCGAGTCCTGTTTCCGCGTCCTGGCGCTCCTGGCGAGCGAGTTGGAGGGAGCCGCGATCCGGCTGCCGGAGCCGGAGCGGCACCTGCTGCGCGAGGTCCTGGCCGGCCGCACCCGGCCGCGGTTCTCCGCCCGGGCGCGCTGGTCTGACCTGTGGTGGACCATCCGCGGCGAGGTCACGCACTACGCCTGCTACTGGTTCCTCGGCAATGTCGTGCTGGCGCACCTGGCCCCGGCGCGGATGCGGCGGGCAGCGTGGGCCGATGGATTCGCCTGTGCGCTCGGGGGCGCCCAGGCGCGGGCGCTGAAATGGATGCGCGAGCATCTCGCCGGCTACGAGGCAGGGGTCGAGGTGCGCTTCGCGCGGTACCCGGACGGCGAACTTCCGCCCGGCACTCCGAGGCCAGGCGCGATCACCGACGAGGACGGCCGGACGTGGCTGCCATGAGCGCGGCGCGAGGGGCCGGGCTGCGGGGGTCAGGATCGCGGGCGCGGTCCCGCGAGCGCGGCTACTCGGAGGCCATGTTCGCCGTGTTCGCGCTATGCCAGAAGCTTGAGAGCGGGCCACTGACAGCCGCCGAGGCGCTGGACGCGATCCACTCCTATGCCTTCGACTCATGGGTGCTCGGCGATCAGCCGAGGGTAAGCCTTGGCGATCTCTACGGATGGGTTGGTCACTGGCCAAAGGATGATGCCCGGTGACCGCCACTGAGCAACCCTGGGAGCGGTCCCGGCGCGGACGCGCGTCCCACGCCTGGTGGATCGCTCGCGACAGGGCACGCACCGCGTCGTACCAGCACCGGCCGCGCTGGCCGCTGCTGGTACGCAGGTCGACCGTTGACATGCTCGTCTCAGCTCTCGTTGACGCCTGGATGGCCGACGTCAAGGCCTGCCCGCATCACGACCTGTCAGCCGTTCCCCGGCCGCCGCGGTTGAGGGTCATTAAGGGCGGCAAGTCGTGACCGCCGCAGAGCGAGCCGAGCTGGCCGAGCTGCGGCAGAAGGTCGAGGCGCACGAGCGGAAGTTCGCCGCGCTGTTCCGCACCATGCAGGAAGCCACCGAGGCGGCTGGCCTCCGGCCCCGGCTAGAGCTGGTCGAGCGGCAGCTCGAAGCGCAGAATGACGCGCTCGGGGCAGCGTTCGAGTACGCGGGCATCCCGTCGCCGCTACCGCGCGATCAGCCGCGGCACGGCATGCACTCCATCCCGGGGGGCAAGTCATGACCCCCGCGGAGCGCGCTGAGCTGGTTGAACTGCGGGAGCGCGGCGACAGATTCGACGCCGAGCTGCGCGCGCTCTACCGCACGATGGAGCGCATCTGCGAGGCAGCGGGGATTGCCGTTGATGCCGCCGGGCACCCTTCCCTGGATCTCCTCCCTGGCGGCCTGGTGGATCGCATCGACGCGATCACCGATGTCATCGTGACCGCCTACCGGGCGGAGGGCATGCCGCTACCGGTCGCTCTCGGCGGCGAGCCGGAACAGGTGCGCCCGGACCTGCGCGTGGTTCACGGCGGCGAGTCATGACGGCGGCGGAGCGCGCGGAGATCGCCGCGCTGCGGGACCAGCTGGCCGAGGTCGAGCAGCGGCTGGCCGCGCAGGCCGAGGCACTCGCCGCATATGACCCGGCGGCCTTCCGGCACCTGTGGGCAGTGCCGGCGACGGATGAGGAATGCGTCCTCGCCATCAGGGCAGCCGGACCTGAGCGTCATCCCCGGCGGCAAGTCATGAGCGCCGATGACGTCAAGGTGATCGCCGGGCCTGGCTACGTAACGGTGATCATCCCGTGCGAGGCGTACGTGCCAGGTCCGGGTGACCCTGGCGTCCCGGGGTTGTTCCAGGTGACGGAATCCCCGGCCGCTACCCGGGAGTGGGCGCGCGGCCTGGCATCGCGCAGGGACCACAGTTCTCGCGCGCTGGCGACCATCTTGCGGGAGGCCGCCGACGTGGCCGAGCAGCGGCCAGACCTGCATCTCATTGAGGGCGAGAGCCATCCACGTAAATCAACGAAGGAATGACCGCAATGACTGCCGACAACGCCAAAGGTTCGCGGCGGGAACCCAGGGTTAGCGATGCGTCATCGCCCGCGCAGACCCAGGCTGAGAGCGCCCGCGCCTTCCGCGAAGCCATCGCTCCCGAGCGCCGACACCTTTTCGACGCCGCCGTGACCGGCGCGGCGCAGGTTCTCGCTGACGTCCGGACGGAACTGGCACGGGCCTACGACCGGGGCGGGCCGATGGAAGTAGCGCGAGCTGCATACGTTCCCGGCGGCCCGCCGCTGGAGGAGATCGCACGCCGGTACGAAGCACGGCTGGCCGGGGAGGACTCGTGAGCACTGCGGATGGTCACGTTCCAGTGCCGCCCGTGCCGATCCGGGCCGTGGGCTACATCCGGGTGTCCATGGCGCGAGAGGAAATGATCAGCCCTGCCCTGCAGCGGACGGCGATCACCGAGGCGCTGCGCCGCGACGGCGCGCAGGTCGCGGACGGGCACTGGATCGAGGAGCTGGACGTCACCGGCCGCGGGTTCGGCCGCAAGGGCGTGCAGCGGGCCATCCAGCTCGTCCGCGACGGCACGGTCGCCCGGATCTACGTCTGGAAGTTCTCCCGGTTCGGCCGGCACGCCAGCAAGGTCGGCCTGTACGTCGATGAGATCGAGTCCGCCGGCGGCAACCTCGTGTCCGCAACCGAGCCGTGGGACGCCCGGACGGCTGCGGAGAAGTTCGCCCGCGGGATGCTGTGGCAAGTCGATGAGTTCTACTCCAACATAGTCGGGGAGAACTGGATGGAGGCGCACGCCCGGCGCCGCTCGATGGGCCTGCCCCACAACGGCGGCCCGCGGTTCGGCTACCTCTACCACCACCCGCCATCGGAGACCCGCTCCTGCCCGCAGGGCTGCGCCAGGGGCGAGTGCGAGACCGGCTACGTCCCCGATCCCGCCACCCGTGACGCCGCGGCGGGGATGTATGACTCCTACAACGCCGGGACGAGCGTCCTGAAGATCGCCGTCTCGCTGAACGGCCGCGGGCTGGCGACGACGCACGGCACGCCCTGGGTCCAGCGGACGGTGCGCCGCTACATGGACTCCGGGTTCTGCGCCGGGCTGCTGCGGGTCCACGACCCGGCCTGCGAGCACCCGGTGCGGCCGTGCAAGCGGAAGATCCTCGTGCCCGGCGCGCAGGAGGCGGTCATCACGCAGGCGACGTGGGCGGAGTACCTGCGGCAGCGCAAGGAGCGTGCCTACTACCCGCCGCGGGTGGAGACCCCGCGCTACCCGCTGGCCGGGCTGATGCGCTGCGGCCGGTGCGGGGGGCCGCTGAACGCCACCTCGATGCCCTACGGCGGGGTGCGCAAGCCCGGTTACCTGTACCAGTGCGCCGCCTACGCCAAGTCCCGCGGATGCCCCGGCACGTTCGTCGCCCGGGGCCGCGTCGAGCGGGCGGTCCTGGGCTGGCTGGCCCAGTACGCCGCCGCAGCCGACGCGGAGGGCGCCGCGATGAAGGGCACGATCAGGGTGCAGCCGGCGGGGAAGGCGGATCGCCAGAGGCTGGCGGCCGACGAAGCGAGGCAGGAGCGCGCCCTGACTGAGCTGACGATCCAGCTCGGTCATCAGGTGATCGCCCCGGCGGCCTACGCCGCGGCGAGGGACGTGATCGAGGCCCGCCGCGCTGAGATCAGCGCGGCCCTCGCAGCGCTCGCCTCAGTGCAGGACGAGGGCATTCCGTCGCGACAAGTGACTATCGGGCTAGTTCGCGACTGGGACCTGCTCCCGGTGAAGTCGAGGCAGTTGCTGCTGCGGGAGTTCGTCGACCGAGTTGAGGTCCGGTCGCATGGCCGGGGACAGGCGACGATCACCATCGTGCCGCAGTGGGGAGGCGCGTGCCTTCTGAGCCCGGGCCTGCGGAAAGGCACCGCAGTCGCCAGCGCGTAACCCCACCCGCCCGCGCAGCGCGCCTGAATACGTTTCGTCAATACGTTTCATTACGTTACGTTCTTGCGCTACGTAATGAAACGCTATAGACTCGTTATGAGGACCCGGAGCGACAGGAGGACCACGATGACCGAGCAGGCCGCCACCGTCACCACATGCAGGTATCCCAACTGCGAGCAGGCACCGGCCCGCGCGAGCGGCCAGCCGGGCAGGCCGCCGGAGTACTGCGACAACGCCGCGCACAATCGGGTGTCGGCCTGGCGCGAGCGCCGCCGCATGGACGCCGAGCAGCACGGCACCGCGGTGACCGATGCCGACGCGGCCCAGCCCGTCACCATGGCCCGGGTCACGGTCGGCGAGCAGCTGCGCGCGCTGGCGGCCGAGACAACCACGATCTCCGGTATCGCTGACCGGATCCAGCAGGCCCTCGCCACGGTCGGCGACCCTGACGCCGCGGCCGCCGAGCTGGAGGCCATGCGCACGGCAGCCGAGCAGCGTGCCACGACGGCCGAGGCCCGCGCCGCCGCCGCCGAGCAGCGAGCCAGCCAGGCCGACCGCTCGCGCGCCGGGGCCGACGAGGCGGCCGAGGAGATGGCCGAGCACCTGGCCGGCGCGCAGGCCCGCGCTGCCCAGGCGCAGGAGGACGCCGCGGAGGCTGCCCGCCAGCACGCAGCCGAGGCCGGCCGCATCCGCGCCGAGGCTGACGCCCGCGTGACGGCTGCCGAGGCGGATCGGGACGCCGCAGCTGAGCAGGCCCGGCGGGACACCGCAGCGGCGCAGCAGGCCGCCGACGAACGCGCGGCCCGCGCTGAGCGCCTGGCCCAGGCCGGGGTCGACGCGGCCCGCGCGGATGCCGCGGCGCTCGTCACAGCGGCCGAGGCGGACCGCGACCAGGCCCGCGAGCTCGCCGCGCGCGACCAGGCAGCAGCGCGGCAGGCGGAGCAGGAGACCACCCGGGCGCAAGCCGCGCAGGCTGCCGCCCGCGAGGAGACGGAGCGGGTCCGCGCCGACGCAGCGCGCGAGCGCGAGGAACTGCGCGCGGCGTTCGACGCCCGCGCCCAGGCCGCTGAGGCCGAGCTATCCCGCCGCGAGCGCGAGCACGCTGCCGCTCTAGAGCGCATCCAGGCTGAGGCCGCGCAGGCACGCGAGGACGCAGCGCGCGAGCGGGACGAGCTACGGGCGGCGCTAGAGGCGCGCGTTGCGGCCGTCGAGGAGGCCCGCGGTGACCTGCGCGCACGAGCCGAGCGCGCCGAGACGGAACTCGACCAGGCCCGCGCCGAGCTGACCGCCCTCCGCGGCCAGGCCGCTGGCCAGGGCGACGACGACGGTCCGCCGCGCCCTTCCCCGCGGTGAAATTCCTGGCCGGGTTCATCCCGCCGGACCCGGCGCGTGCCGCCGCGACCGAGCGCGCGCGGTGGGGCGCCACGGGCACCGGGACGGCCGGTGGCGTGCACGCCACGGTGCTGCGCGGGGAGCCCGCCGAGGACGACTAGCCGCCAGCCCGTCAGTAGGTCGGCACGGGGATGCATGGCCCCTGGGTGCGGAAGCGCGTCTTGTTGTGGACCGGGTGCTCCGCCTTAACCGCCGCAGCCTCCGCGACACGGGCGGCCGCGAGCGTTGGCCACGTCTCGAAAGTGACCGCGCGGACCTCGGGCCACCAGGGCGATTCGCGCTCATGGTCGGCCACGCGGCCGCCGACCCGGCGACTGATGCCGATGTACAGCAGGATCGCGGCCTCCCCGGTCGCCCTGTACAAAGTGTGCGGCCCGTCATCCGGACGCGGCGACCGGGCGGTCACTGTTCCGCCACCTCGAACTCAGAGCCACAGACACCGCACGTGATCGGCCCGGCCGCCAGCACCGCGGCAGACGCCCGGATCCGGCGCGGGCAGTCGCACCGGGCCGCCAGCCCATTGTTCGAGCTTGCCCGTCCGCCCCGTCCGTGCCCATCGGCGTGGCGGAACGCGACCAGCGCGGCCTCCAGGCGGCGCAGCTCACCGCGGTACAGCGCAGCGGACGCATCGGGCAGCGTGGTCTTGCTCCAGCCGATCGAGCCGGTCTTTTCCACGGTCAGGCCCATCTCCTCGGCCAGGGCACGGAACCGCGCGTTGTGGAACCTGCCTTGCCGCGAGGTGTCCTGAATCTCGCGAACGGCGGCCACGCCGTGCGCCGCCTCGTGCAGCAGCGTGGCGAGGACGTTGGCCGCGCCGTGCTGCAGCCCCTCGCCGCCGACGAACAACTCAGGCAGGCGCGTCCCGGCACGCTCCCACCGGGCGGCCGCGAAGTGGCCGAGGGTCAGGCCGCCACGGGTGCCCGACGAGCCCGAGCCCAGCGTGATGACGACCTCCGGGGCGTCGGGATGCCGGGCGCGGATCGCGGCCCAGGCGCGATCGAGCGCGGAAACAAGGCGCGGGCTGATCGTCGCGTCGCGGTTCTGTGACATGCATCCATCGTCTCATCATTGACACGTACGTGTCAATATCGAACTCGGACAAGCTCTGCCGATTACGATCCTTCTATGAGCAGCGCTAGTGAACCGTCAGTTGAGGTCTTAACCGCTGAGGTTCGCGTCCTTCAGATCGGGTCCAAGCCGGTCGCGCTGAGCGCCGCGCGGCAGCTCGACTCCGTTGACTGCGCCGCGATCAAGCCGTTCGGCCGGGTGCGGATCGACCCGAAACCCGCCGCTGGCCTGATCGAGGTCATCGGCTCGGCGGACGGGATCCTGGCCCGATCCTCGGCGCGTGCCCGCAAAATGGAGTGTCCTGGTTACGCGTCCTCATCAATTTCCCGGGGCTACGGGCCGCCTGTGCTTGCATGCGCCCGTCACAGCGGTACCGGGCCGGAGGCGTCGACCGGCAGCCACGGCTGGACGGAGTACACCCCATCGCAGAAGCTTTATGAGGCGTGGCTGGCGCTGCCCCTGATCGTGCTCGCAGGACTCCGCTGACCACGGCGGGCCGCATATGAGCGTCGCTGGGGATGGTCACCGGAACGGCGCGGGAGGAACTCCTGCCGTACAGGCGGGACGCTTAGCCGCGCTCGACGTGGCCGTCAATCCACGCGGTGCGCGCGGGAAGTGACCAGCTCAGGAACTCGCGGTCGCTGACGCCCGCCGCGGTTAGCGCCGCCTTGACCTCGGGCCAGGTCGTCCCGGCCATGACGCGCGGGTCCCGCTGGACGCTGCTGCGGCGAGCTGGCTTGCGCCTACGGCGGCCGCCGTAGGCGCTGGCCAACCCGGAACGGGCCGATTCCGAAGCTGACATACATGGCCGGTCCCCTCACAACTTTGGCAGGCCGCCGGGGTCGATGTACCCCGGCTTGGCCGGGGCGTCATCACTCATGCGCGGAGCGTAGCGCGGCCATCGTAGCTGCGATCTTCTGCTGCCTGGCCACAGACCGGGCCATCACCTCAAGCGCAGACTGTCCGCGCTGTCGCCGCGGCGCGGTGTCAACCATCGGCGGCGCGGCCGATACGGACAGCCGGGCCGACCACGACGCGAACGCGAGCGCGAATAGCCGCAGTTCATCGGGGCGATCGACCCGCTGCTGCGCGATCTCGCGGCCGATACGGCGCAGGCGTGCCTCGTGCTCCGCAAGCTCGCCGGCCGTCCAGTCGAGGGAAGCCGCACCCCAGTACAGCCAGCCCGTGCCTGCGGCTGGCGGGTTCAGCCGGTAGGCGGCGATGACCGGATCGGGTCCGGGGCCGCCCGCGCGCTCCCGGTGCAGGGCCCCCGCTTCCCGTTTGTTGCACAAGGCGCAGACCAGGCCGCGTACCAGGTCCGTCGAGTGGTCGTGGTCCAGCTCCGACCCCCAGGCGGACAGGCACATTGCGCAGCAACCGCCTTGCATGATCCGGAGCAGGTCGCGGAGATAGCGGCGCGCGTCGTAGCCACTCGGGGCGTACGGCGGCGGCGGCACGACGGCGGCCCGCCACGCTGTCCACTTCGCCAGGTCTGGCAGCATGCGGCTGATGCTAGCGAGCGGCGCCGACACATCGTTGCGGCCCGCTGATCATTCTGCTTAATGTTCTGACAGCAAAACGTCATTGCTGCTTTCTGTCATCTTGTCAATTCTGATATCGATCCCCGTAGCTTGCCGCTCGTTCCTCTTGTCGTCTATCCTGACCGCAACTTCATCAGCGTTAGACCATTGCATTAGAAATGATCATGGTCAGTCCAGAGCAAGATCAAGAGCGTAAGGAGCGCACATGGCCGCCGTCGTAACCGCCGCGAGCGGCTATGACCTGAGCTATGTCTGGCGCGGCGCCGGCAAGGAGCCGGAGCGGTCTGCTGGCGGTTACTACATGAACGCGGCGCAGGCCGGGGAAGCTGCAGGCCGGTGGTTCGGCCCCGGCGCGGAGGCGCTCGGCCTGGCGGACGGGCAGCAGGTGGACCGCGGAGAGTACGACGCGGTGTACCGGCAGATTGACCCGGGCACCGGGGAGAAGCTCGGCCGGGCGCGCGGCAGCTACGTCACGTATGACGCGCACATGGCGCGGCTGCTGGCCGCGGAGCCGCACGCGACGGCTGAGCGGCGGCTGGAGCTAGAGCGGGAGGCGCACCGGCTGACCAGGGAACCGGCGCCATATACCGACGTCACGGTGTCGTTCTCGAAATCCATCTCGGTGCTGCACGCCAGCATCCGGGAGAACGCGAGGCGTGCCCGGCAGGCAGGCGATGATGACGCCGCGGCGTACTGGGACGGCCGGGAGCTGGCTTTCCAGGAGGTCCTGCAGGCCGCGAACCGCGCCGCGCTCGAGCACGCCCAGCAGTGGGCCGGGGTGACCAGGACCGGCTACCACGGCGCGAAGGTTGACGGCCAGGAGACGGGGAAGTTCGAGCTGGCGGACGTGATCGTGTCGTCCTGGCTGCAGGGCACCAGCCGGGACGGCGACCCGCAGGACCATGAGCACAACCAGGTCGCGCGGTTGGTGCGGACCCGCAGTGACGGCAAGTGGCGCGCGCTGGACACGATGGCGCTCCGGTCGCAACTGCCGGCCATGGCGGCGATCGCGGCGGCGCATGCTGAGTGCGGGCTTGCGCGTGAGTTCGGCGTCGAATGGGTTGCGCGCGCGGATGGCGCGGGAAATGAGATACGCGGAGTCACGCAGGCGCAAATGGACGCCTACTCGTCGCGCACGCAGGCGATTAAGGACGCGACGCCGGCAGCGGTCGCGTCGTGGACGCGCAAATACGGGCGCGAGCCTAATGCGCGTGAATTGCAGCACATTCAGCAAGTGGTCACGCTCGACTCGCGCGAGCGCAAGGAAGACACCGAGATCGACTGGGACGCCTACGCGCAGAAGTGGGACGCGACGCTCGGCGGCCAGCTCGCGCAAGTTGCGCCGGCCATCTCGAACCTGCGCGACGCGGACGCAGACGCGCAGGCGCAGCCTGAGCCGCGCTCAGCTGCGCCGTCACCGGAGGTCCTGGCGCGGGCTGCGCGCACGGCGCTGGCCGTGGTCCAGGCGAAGCAGTCCACCTGGACGAGGGCCGACCTGCTCAAGCAGCTAGGGCTGGCCATGCCTGCGGATACGCGGGCGATGGACCCGGCCGCCGCGGTGGCGCTCCTGCACTCGCTGGCTGACCGCGCGCTCGCGGGCGAGTTCGAGCAGGTCGCGAGCCTCGAAGCGCCGGAGTGGCCCGCGCTGCCCGATTACCTGCGCCGGGAGCTGGACGGGCGCAGCATGTACACGCGGCCGGGCGCGCAGCGGTACGCCACGCGGGTGCAGCTCGCGCTTGAGGAGCGGCTCCTGGCCGACGCGCAGCGCGACTGCGCGCCGCACCTCTCGTGTGAGGAAGCCGCGCGGCAGCTCGGCGCAGACGCAGACGCGCTCGACGCGCAACTGCTTGCGCGCGCGCAGGACGCACGCGCAGGCGCAACCGGCTCAGGGCTCCGGATGGATCAGGCCGCCGCGCTGCACCATGTGCTCGCGTCGCGCCGCGTGGCGGAGATTCTAGTTGGCCCCGCCGGCTCCGGGAAGACGTGGACGCTCGCCGAGGCCGCGCGCGCGTGGATCGCGTCGGGCACCGGCGACGTGATCGGCCTTGCCACCGCGCAGGCCGCCCGCAACGTCCTGGCCGGCGCCGGCGTGGAGCTCGCCGAGAACACGAGCCAGTTTCTCGGCCACTCCCCCGGCCGCCGCGGCGCGCGCGGGGTCCGGGACATGGTGCCCGGGTCGCTGATCATCATTGATGAGGCGAGCATGATGTCGATGGCCGACCTGGCGGACATCGTCAGCTACGCCGCGTCGCGCGGCTGCAAGGTCCTCGTCGCCGGGGACCAGCAGCAGCTCACCGCGGTGGAGGGCGGCGGCGGCTTCCTGCTGCTGGCCGAGCGCATGGGGCACGTCCAGCTCGCCGAGGTCGTGCGCATGCGCGAGACCTGGGAGCAGGAAGCGTCCCTGCGGCTGCGCGAGGGTGACGTGTCGTCGCTGGACGCCTACGACGACCACGGGCGCATCAGGGGCGGCGCCCCGGACGAGATCATGGACGAGGCCCGGAAGCTGTACGTCAGTCATTACGTACAGGGCACCGACGTGGAGCTGATCGCCTGGGAGCGCGACCGCGGCAGGGAGATGTCGCGGCGGATCCGCGATGACCTGCTGCACCTCGGCCTAGTCGACGGCGAGCGGGAGGTCACGCTGGCCGAGGGCGCCAGGGCAGGCGTCGGCGACCTGATCGTGTGCCGGGAGAACGATCACCGGGTGGAAGCGGGAGCGTCCGGGCGACCACTAGCGAATATGGACGTGCTGCGGATCGAGGCGATCGCGGAGGACGGCGCGCTGACCGTCCGGCGCCTGGCTGACCGCGATGCGGCAACAGGGCGGCGAAGCCTGAGCGCGCCGTTCACCCTGCGCAAGTACGGAACAGCGGACCTCGCCTACGCCAGCACGGCGCATGTCGCCCAGGGCCGCACCGTGACCGTGGGAATCCCGCTTGTGACCGGCGGGGAGACGCGCCAGTGGCTCTACTCGGCGATGACGCGCGGCGCCGAGGGTAACTACCCGCACGTGTTCACGCGGCCCGCCAAGCTGCCGGACCCCGAGCCGGGCACGAGGCCGGCGCCGGAACTGGCCAGGCACGAGCGCCTGGAGCGCGAGCGTGCCGGCATTCCCGTCGAGGAGCGAGAGCCGGAGCACCGGCCGGATCCGCGCGAGCCGGTGGCGGTGCTGGCCGATGTTCTGGACCGCGATGGCGCCGAGGTGTCCGCGCTGGAGACTCAGCGCAGGAACCTGGCCAACGCCGACCACCTGGCCGTCCTCAATGCGATCTGGCAGGGCGAGACGACCGGTCTGCACTGCGAGCGCTACCGGCAGGTGATCCGCGATGCGCTCCCGCCGGGCTACGAGGACGAGCAGCTCGAATCACGCCAGGCCACCTGGCTCTGGCGCACCATGCGCGCGGCCGAGGCCGCCGGGCTCGACGTCGCGAGCGTCGCTGACCGGGCCATCACCGGGCGCCCGCTGACCGGCGCGCGGGACATAGCCAGCGTGATCGACTCGCGGATCCGGGAGGAGACCGGGATGCTCGTCCCGGCCGCGCCGCTGCCGTGGGCCGAGCGCGTTCCCGAGGCGCAGGACCCGGACAAAGCCCGGTACCTGGCGGAGATCGCCGCGGCGATGGATGAACGCAAGACGCGACTCGGCGAGCATGCCGCTGAGCATGAGCCCGGCTGGGCGACTGCGGCGCTGGGGCAAGTGCCGGCAGAGCCGCTGGCCCGGCTGGATTGGGAACGCAGGGCATCGCAGATCGGCGCCTACCGCGAGCTGTACGGCTGGACGCACGACAGCGAGCCGGTAGGCCCCGAGCCCGCCGGTGACTCGCCGGAGAAGCGCGCGGACTGGCACGCGGCCTTCGGTGCGATGAACCGCACGGACGGGCTCGACCTGCGCGGCCTGCCGGACGGCTCCCTGCTGCACATGCGGGACACCTACCGGGCAGAAACCGAATGGGCTCCCCCGCACGTCGGCGCCGAGCTGCGCCAGGTCCGCGCGGCCGCGGTCAATGCCGCCGCGGCCGCGGCCCGGGCGGATGCCGAGGTAGCCGCCGCCGCGCGCCGGGGCGACCTGGCCATCGCGGCGGTTCACGAGACCCTGGCGCGATCGTCGCGCGCGGCGGAGCGGTTCTACCGCGAGCGGGAAGCACTGGACGCCGGGATGATGGAGGACCGGCAGGAGTGGACCCGCCTCACGGAAGGCCCGCTGCACCTCGCGATCACTGCAGATAGCGAACTGCGTCGCCGCCATCCTGAGCAGTACCTCGAACCGCTCCGCTCGGCCGAGCCCGAGGCCGCCCCGGACGAGCTGCCCGGCATGACCGGCGAGGAGGCCACGGCAGAGATGGCCGCCAGGACAGCGGAGCGCCGGGCGGCGTTCCGTGAGCGCCTGGAGGAGCGCCAGGGCGTCATCGTCCCGGCGGAGGACCCGGACGCCGAGCCGCTCGGCGAGGCGTGGCCGTCCCGGCACGGGATCAGCCGCGACGCGATCCTGCAGCCGCCCAAGCCGGAACTGCAGCCTTCCCCGCAGGTGATAGAGCGGTCACTCGACCGCGAAGCGTCTGCGTAGGCGCGCATACTCGGGAACAGGGAAGGGAAAGCGAGGTGAGCGCGATGTATGCGGCAGCCGACCTTGACCAGCTGCGGGCGTGGGGACGTGTGGCCCTGTACCTGCCCGGCTGGGAGCGGTACAGCATATGGGGCTGGGACGGGCGCGAGGGCAGCCTGTTCGCGCAGCTCTGGCGGAACACTGACGACCGCGATGCCGAGCCGAGCATATGGATAACCACGCTTACCGGCTGGCCGGCCGTTCGCGAGCCCGAGGTGCTTGCTGAATGGGTCTCCAGTGCCACCGGATGCAGGCTGCCGGACGTGCTGCTGGCGATGGCCGCGCACGCTCCCGGGAGTCTTAGCGGGCACCTGCGCGAGCTGGCCGTCTGACGTCTGCTGCGCGGCTAGAGAGCGTCAGACGCAGCACGGATCGCGGCCAGCGCATCACTGCCGAACAGCGCGGACTGCCGCAGCGCGGCTAGCTGCTCGCGGTACACGTCCACGTCATCGGGATCACTCACGTAGACGGCCGCGTGGGGCGTCTCGACTATGACGAACGGCTGATAGCCCGGGTGCCGTTCGTCATAGATCACGAACCCGCACCGGGGAATCGCCTTCATCGGGGCGCCGAGCGGGATGACGCCCACTGCGGCGTTGGCCAGGCCCGCGATAACCATGAGCCGGTCCAGCTGCGCGGCCAGCATCCCCGGCTCGGCCGACACCGGCGCCCAGCGCAGCGCGGACTCAGTCATGATCCACTCAAAGCGCCGGGTCGGATCCGCGATGATCGCCTGGCGCTCCAGTCGCGCGGCCACGGCCGGCGCAATGTCACCGGGCGGCGCAGCGTGCGCCAGGCCGAGGACGTGGCGGGCGTAATCGGCAGTCTGGAGCAGGCCCGGGACGATGCCCGGCTGGAAGTTCCGCAATGTCGTGGTGGTCGACTCCAGCTCGCGCACATCCTGCTGGACCGGGGTCAAGCCGTCCCGCAGCCGGTCGCGGAAAGTCGTCACTTCATTGAGCGCGGACTCCGTCATGGCGGCGAGCTGGCCGGCTGCCTCCGGAGCCTGGGCAGCAGTGGCCCATGCCCTCACCTGCGGAAGCGAGGGCACTATCTGGCCGTTCTCGATCCGCGAGACGTTCGCCTGGCTTATGCCCGTGCGTCGGCCGATCTCCCGGCCGGAGAGGCCTCCGAGCGTCCGGAGGCGCCGCAGTTCCGCGCCCAGGCGGATCCGCTGGGCGCGAGGCTGCTGCGGTTCGGTCATGCAACCCTCTCGGCGTCATGCACGGCTGCCAGGAAGGCATTCAGCCGCACCGCATGGCGCATCGCGGCGGCCTTGGCCTGGCGGCACTGCTCAATGCCCGCGGCATCACGGACCTCGCGGGCACCGGTGAACTCCCCGCCGTCGCTGTAGTCCAGGACCACGGCCATCTCTGACCTGGATCCCTCATCGAACAGCCAGAAATCCTCGCGAAGTCCGGCCAGCTCGGGCGATGTGTCGCGGCTGGCGATCAGGATCTCCTCACCGACAGCGGCAGATTCGACGTAGCCGACCAGTTCGTAGCGGAGGTACTCCGATAGCGGCCAGTCCACGATGTGGACGCGGCTCCAGTGCTTGCCCGCCAGGGTCGCGCGGGCTACCTGAGCCAGGTAGCCGTTCGTGGTCACCGAGCGCTCCGGCCGCGGGCGCCCCTGGCGGAACGCCCTCAGCCGCTCCTCCTCGGCGCCGCCGATGGCATACCGCTGCCTGGTCTCCAGCCTGAATGCCGAGTGCCGGAAATGATCGAAGCGCTCGCTGAGCTGCCTACCGTCCATCGGCGCGGTACTCCGCCAGGACCTGGCGCGGGACGAGCACGACAGTCTCATGGCCGGGGATCTTCCCGAGATCCGCGAGCGCGTCAGCGTCAGTGAGCCGAGACCCCTGGACAGCGACCATTTCGGGGTCGTCGGTCTCCCATACCGCAGGACAAGTTCCGTCGTCGCACCCGGCGAGCTTTCTGGTAAGGCGCATGCCGGCCTCTCTCGTTGAGTGACCCGCCGTGATTCGGCGTTATGCAGCATGTTCCGCTCTACCCTCCCCGCCCGTCAACTCCGGCTGTGTTGACAGCCTACCCCAAACGATTCAGAATGATTCCGATTGATTCAACGACAGCACGACGCCACAGCGCGTAGCTGCCACGGGACCGACATGAGGGAGAGCTGAATGGCAATCGATGACGGGCGGCTTGGCCTCCGCATACCCGGCGAGGTGAGCACGCGGCTGCGGATGCTTGCCCTGGTCAGGGGCGAGCGGCTGTCAAAGACGCTTACCGGGCTGCTGGCCGACGTACTGCCGAGCGCCGAGGACCTGGCCGCGCAGCTCGCGGCGAAGGGAGACGAGACCGATGGCAGCTGACCTATTCGCGGGGCTCAGGGTCGATGGCGCCCGGGCGAACGCAAACGGCATGACGGTGATCGGCCGGCCTCGCCGCTGGGGCGCCTTGCGCGACCGCGACACCGGGCCGCGCGCGGCGAAGGCACAGCCGGACCCGGCAGCGAAGTGGCTGCGCAACGCGATGCTCGCGCTGGCGGTGCTGGCGATCGCCGCGGCGATCGTGAGCTGGACCGCTCAGTACCGCATGGTCCTGGCGGTCAAGCACCTGCCGGCCATCGCCGCGCTGGAGGCGGCGATCCCCGACGCGGCCGCCATGATCTTCGCGTCACTGGGCATCGCCCTGGCGCTGCATGGCAAGCGGGCCATCCGGGCGCGCGTCCTCAACGTCGCGGCGGTGGCCACGTCGGTCCTCATGAACGCGCTCGCGGCCGGTCACGGCTGGCGGAACCTGGCCATCTGGATCATGCCGCCGCTGGCTTACGCGCTCGCGTCGGACACTCTGATAGGCGTCATCCGCGCCTGGAGCATTGCGCGGCAGAAGGCGCTTGACGAGGCCCTGGCCGACGACGACGCCGGGCCGCTGGCGGTCCTGGCCGGTGTTGCTCTCTGGCTGCTGCGCCTGGTGCTCGCGCCACCGTCGACAGTCCGGGGATTCCGGTCCTGGGTGGTCGCGGAGGTCCGGGTGGCTCCCGGCCGCACTGCCGGGCAGCTCGCCGGGCCCGCGCTGGCGCTCGCGCCGGCACCGGCCGCGACGCGCAGGGCGGCAGGCCCGGCCCGGGATGGCACCAAGACGGCCCGTTTCCTGGCGCTCGTGCAGGAGCGGCATGGCGCGCTTGGCGCGCTGCCGCTGGCCGACGTGTCCCGGGTCTGCGCCGAACTGGCGGGAGACGTCGGGCTGAACGCTGGCGCCGCCCGCACCGCGCTGCGGGCGGCCGTGCTGGCCGGGCAGAACGGAGGCGGGTCCGCATGACCAGGCTCGTGATTCTCCTCGTGATTCCCCTCTTGCTGGCACTCGCGGCGACGATGGCGCTAGGCAACGACCGGCGCCTGCCGCGGCACCGGGTGCGCGCCATGCGGTTGCGGTTGCGGTTGCGGCGCCGTCCCGGCAAGGGTCACGCGAGCCTGCCGGAGCTGTGGCTCCGGTGGGGCCGCCTCGCCGCGTTCCGCGAGTCCCGCAGGACGCGGCCCGGACTGGGCTTCTGGGCACGCGCCCGGTATGCCGCCGGGTACTCGATCGCACTCGGCGTCGCGCAGTACTGGCACGCCGTGCGGGTCAGCCTCCAGGAGCATCTGCTGATCCTGGCCCCGCCGCGGACAGGCAAGACGGCGCTGCTGGCGCGCATCATCATGCGGCACCCGGGCCCGGTGGTCAGCACCACCACCAAGCACGATGTCTTCCTGCTCACCAGCGGCCTGCGGGAGCGCCGCGCCGGCCGCGTGCATGTGTTCAACCCGCAGTGCATCGGCGGGGCCGAGGCGCCGTCTACGTTCCGGTGGAACCCGGTCAACGGCTGCACTGAGCAAGCCGTGGCCATCCGGCGCGCCGACGCGTTCGCCCGGGCAGTGTCACAGAAGGGCATGGAAGACGGCAGTTTCTGGTCCGCCAAGGCCAGCGATTACCTGCGCGCCTACTTCCACGCCGCGGCCCTCGTGGGCGGGGACATGCGGCTGGTGGCGCGGTGGGTCGGCGGCGCCGAGCCGGAAGACCCGGAAAGCATCCTGCGGGCGTCCGGGGCGGAGCAGTGGGCCGTCCAGCTGGCGGAGCTGCGCGGCGAGGCGCAGAAGACAGCCGGGACGATCCGGATGACGATGTCACGCGCGGTCGCGTGCGTGACCGACCCTGCGCTCATGCTCTCGGTGCTGCCCGGGCCTGGCGAGGGCTTTGACTTCGCCACGTTCCTGGCGAACCGGGAGACGCTTTACCTCATCGCTGAGGCGCAGGGCGATGACTCCCCCGTGGCGCCGCTGTTCGCCTGCTTCTGCAGTGAGCTTCACTACGCGGCGGCGCTGATCGGCCAGGCCAGCCCGGGTGCTCGGCTGGATCCTCCGCTCCTGATGGCCCTCGATGAGGTCTGCCAGGTCTGCCCGGTACCGCTGCCGTCCTGGCTGGCGGACTCCGGCGGGAAGGGCATCACGATCGCGGCGGTCGGGCATGGCATCGCGCAGTTCGCCAGCCGCTACAACGACCACGGCGCGCGCGTCATACAGGACACCTGCGGGGTCACGGTGATGCTGCCCGGTATCACCGACCCGGCGACGCTGGAGCACGCCAGCAAGCTATGCGGCCAGGCCGCCTACGTCGAGCACGGGCAGGAGCATCACTCCCGGCACGACGTGATGACGCCTGACATGATCCGGGCGCTCCCGCCGTGGCGTGCGCTGATCATCCGGGCCGGGTGCGCGTCCCCGGTGGTCGCGAAGCTGGCCCGGGCGTGGAGAGCGCGCGAGTACAAGCGCGCAAGGCGCCAAGGCTGGGCGGTCGCGCGGATCGCAGCGGCGCCAGCCGGGGTGGTGCCGGAGATCGCTCGGGCGCAGTCCGCGCGGGGCCTGCCGCCCGTGGCCCGGCTGCGGCCTGTACCTGACGTCCCGGACGTCGCCGAGGTCCTGCCCGCCGAGCCCGCCGCCGCATACCCGTGGGGCATCCGGTGACCGCCGGCGAAGGCCCGCAGGATTTCACCCTGCTGCGGCTGGCCGAGCTAACGGACCGGCTGGCCGAGGCCGAGCAGCAGCTTGCCGCCCACGCCGAGATCCTGGACGCGGTCGACGGCGAGCTGCCCGCTGGCGAGGACGACGGAGCCGCGAAAGGCTACCGGCCCAAGCCGGCGCCGCGGTGGTGGCACCTGCAGGGCGCGGAGCACGAGGAGGCCATAGCGCCACTGCGGGCATGGGTCGCAGACATCTACCGGCCGCTTTACGGCCACCTCGCCGCGCTCCTGCCGGACTGCTGGGAGCATCACCTGCTGATCCTGGCGACGCTCGACTGGCTCAGCGAAACGTGGTGCTGCCTCTACCTGCAGCCCAAGCGCTCGGCAGCGGCGCTCGGCAGCCAGGCCGAGTGGCAGACCCGCTACCTGCCGGCCGCGGCGGAGCAGATGCACCGCGACGCCACGAACTGCGATCACCGGGGTCGGCCATGAGCGCCGAGGACCGGAACGAGCGGGCCGCCCAGGCGTACGCACGGGCGGGCTGGCCGGTGTTCCCCTGCATCCCGGGCGAGAAGGTCCCAGCCGTCGCGCACGGATTCAAGGACGCGACAACGGATCCCGATCGCATCGCGGGCTGGTGGTCCCGGAACCCGGACCGGAACGTGGCGATCGCCACTGGCGCACCGGGACCGGACGTGGTCGACGTCGACCACCACGGCGAGCAAGGCAGCGGCTTCGCCGCACTCAACCGGCTCAAGCGGGAGGGCCTCGTCGAGAACCCCGGCGCCATCGTCAGGACGCCGAGCGGCGGCCTGCACCTGTACTTCGCGGCGGACCCGGAGCTCCCGCAGGGCAACGGGTCGATCGCCAGGGAGCACGTCGATTTCAGAGGCGCAGGCGGCTACGTCGTGGCTCCTCCCAGCACTGCAGGCGGCCGCGCCTATGAGGTTGTGCAGCACCAGGCAAGTGACGCCACGGTGGATTTCGCGGCCATCCGGAGCGTGCTGGACCCGCAGCCAGAGCGGTCGCAGCGCCAGCGCCAGGCGGACGGCCCGCGCAGCTTCGGCCACCTGCCCGGCTGGGTCGCCGGCCTGCAGCCGCACAACCGGAACGGCGGCCTGCACTGGGCTGCCTGCCGCGCGGCCGAGGCGGGCGCCCTGGACGCTGACATGACTGAGCAGCTGGTCGACGCCGCGCTCCGCGCTGGGCTCAGAGGCGGCGAGCGAGAGGCGCGCCGGACCATCGCCTCGGCGCAGCAGGGAGCCTCCCGCCCTTTCGAGCGAGAGCGCGAACGGGAAGCCGGCTGACATGACCGTCTACGTCGACGACGCCAGCATCGCGGCCACAGTCGGCCCGCACACCTCGCGCTGGTCGCACCTGTTCGCCGACACCCGCGGCGAGTTGCACGACTTCGCGGACGCGCTCGGGCTTCGGCGCGAGTGGTTCCAGGACGCCGCCACGACCTGGCATTACGACCTGACCGAGGGCAAGCGCGCCCGGGCCATCCAGCTCGGCGCTGCGGCGGTCACCTGGCGCGAGGGCGCGGACATCATCCGCGAGCGCAGGGAGCGGCTCGCGGCCGCGGAGCACCAGTCATTGCGCAAGCAGATCACCGCACGGCTTGAGGCCGCCGGCATCGGCCCGGACGACCCGGGCCTGCACCAGTGGGCCACGCACAACGCCGGACTCGGCATCGAGCCGGATCCGGCGCAATCACGGCCAAGGGAAGCCGACTGCAGGGAGGCAGGACAGTGAGCACGGACAGGCAGGACCCCGGCAAGGCCGGGGCGAGCACAGTGAGCCAGATCATCAGCGCGCAGGCGGCGGCCGGCATGTCGGCCGACCGGATCGCCGAGCATCACCAGGACGTCGCGGCGTCGCTGCTGTGCGGCGCGGAGACGCCGGACGGCGAGGCGTTCGCCCGGGCGTATGACGGCACCGGCGAGACGCTGATAAGCGAGCTGCGGGAGATGGAGCGCGGGCCGGAGCCTGACCGGACGCCGGGTGCTCCGCATCCTGACCCCCGGCTCGCCGGGCACGGCTGGCACGTCGGCGAGCACGGGATCTACGTCCGGCGCCAGGCCGAAGCGGACGCGGATCCCGAGGCGGCGTGATGACCCGCGATCACGGCAGCCGCGCCCGCTATGTCGGCGGACCTGACGAGAACGACCAGCCCGGCCGCGGCTGCCGGTGCGCGTCCTGCACCGAGGCGAACCGCCTGGATCACCAGCACAGAGCCCGCATGAGGCTCTACGGCCAGTGGCAGCCCTACGTGGACGCCGCCCCGGCCCGTGAGCATGCCCGGGCGCTGTCGGCGGCAGGCATCGGCCGGCGTCGCGTCGCGGACCTCGCGGGGATATCGGGCGGGGCGGTGTCCCGGCTGCTGTTCGGCGGTCCCGGTGACCGTCCGCCGACGCGGCGGATCCGCCCTGAGACGGAAGCCAGGATCCTCGGCGTCAAGGTAGCGCCGGCGGCGCTGTCCCCGGGCGCCACGGTGGACGCCACCGGCACCCGCAGGCGCTTGCAGGCCCTGGTGGCGTGCGGCTATAGCAAGGAACGGCTCGCTGCCCGGCTCGGCGTGACGGGCGGCAATCTAGCCACGTCGATGGAGCGGGAGCAGGTCATCGCCGCCACTGAGCGGGCCGTCCGGGCGCTGTATGACGAACTGTGGGACGTACCGCCGGACGCCTCCGGGCACCGGGAGAAAATCTCCGTCACCCGTGCCCGGAACTACGCCCGTGACCGGGACTGGCCGCTGCCGCTGGCCTGGGACGACGACATGATCGACGACCCGGCCGCGAAGCCTGCGGAAGGCTGGCGCCGCAGCGAGCGCACGACGTTCCGGAGCGCGGACCTGGTCGAGGATGCCGAGTTCGTCCGCGAGGCCGGCGACTACCGCACGCCGAACGAGATCGCCGTGCGGCTGGGCGTCAGCCGGGACCGGCTCGACCACGCGTACATCAGGGCTGCGCGCCAGGCCGGCGCCGAGAGGGAGGCCGGCTGATGGCCGCGCTGACCGGCCCGCAGCGCGAGGTCCTCACCGCGGCGCTGTCTGACGCGATCGAGCACAGGACGCCCGGCGGGGACTGCACGGATTGCGAGGCGCACGCGGCAGGGCTGTGCGAGGACCACGCGGGCGACCTGGACCTCACGGACGCGTACCTGGCGCTCGGCCGGGAGCTGGCCATCGAGGCGTGCGGCTGATGGCCGCCGCAGGAGCGAGGAGGACGGCATGAAGCTGACTAGGGCAGCACTCAGCGAGTGGTGGAACAGGGCCGGACGCAGTACGGCCGAGCAGTCGGCACTGGTGGAACTGCTGAACGAGCCAGGTCCCGCGCCGGAGTCGCCCATAGCGCCGGCGCGCATGACCCCGGAGCTATCGACTGCGGTCCGCGAACGGGTCGCGCAGAACGAGCAGCGGGACCGGGAGGCGGGCGAGTGACCTGGTATCCGGAGCAGGAGGACCGCGGCATCGCTGCCCGGGACGTCAAGCCCGGTGACGTGGTCTGGAATCCCTCTCGGCGGACCACGAGGACGCGCGGAAGTCGCCAGCGAGGTCCGCGAGCTGGCAGACGGAACGGTCGAGTTCGACGCGGCGGACGGCCGCACCGGTCATTTCCGGCCGCAGTTCCGGCTGCGGCTGGACCGGGAGGCCGTGGAGCGCCGGGACGCGGAGAGGGAGGCAGGCTGATGCCCATCAGGCCGGAAAACGCCGCCCGGTACCCCGCGGACTGGCCAGCGGTCAGCGCGCGCATCCGGTTCGGCCGGGCAGCCGGGCGCTGCGAGTGCACCGGCGAGTGCCGGACCGGGCACGGCGGGCGGTGCGCCGCGGTGCACGGCATGCCGCACCCGGACACCGGCTCTGACGTCGTGCTGACGACCGCGCACCGGAACCACCAGCCAGAGGACTGCTCAGACGGCAACCTGTTCGCGGCCTGCCAGCGGTGCCATCTCGGCTACGACCGGGACCACCACGCGGAGACAGCGGCGCTCCGGCGGGCCGCCGGGCTGGCGCAGGCGATGGATCCGCTATTCACCGTCGAGGAGGTGAGCCGCGCCGCTGGCGGCTAGCCACTCCCCCGCAATCGACAGCGCCCCGGGCTGAGGAAGTTCCGGGGCGCTGCTCTGCGCGGCCGGGACGATACCAGCCGGCACCGACACGCCGGCCCTGCTACGCCTTCCGGGACCGGTGAGGGCCGGCCGGCGAAGATGACCGGTCAGGAATCTGCCGACCGGGAAGGCCCTGCCCCTGGACGTGAAAAAGGCCCGCATATAGCGGGCCAGCTCACAACTAAACCCCTCGGACAGGTAGCGCGAACGCCGCCAAGCAACTCGCTGCCAGTCCCAGCAACCAACCGAGGCCAACTATTACACACGGCCAATCGGTCTGGCTAGCACACCCTCAGCCGGGCGCGTCGCCGGGCCGTTTCTCTCCGCCCTCGCTCGCCGCGTGGTTCTCCGTCGTGGAGGACCACCCGGACGGCGAGCTGCTGCGTGCCGGCGCGCGCGAAACCATGCTGGCCATCGCCTACACCATCGGGTGCTCTGCTGACCGTGCGACCATGACCAGCCATCCCACGCTGGCACGGTGCATGGAGGTGAGCGGCAAGAGCCTGCGGACAGTGCAGCGGTGGTGCCGCTGGCTGGAGACCCGGGATCTGCTGTTCGTGCTGGAGGAAGGCACTACGCCGCGGTTCCGGCCGGCGATCCTCCGCCGCGGTGATGAGCGGAACCTGGCCCGCGAGTGGCGGCTGACAATTCCTGCGCATCCAAGTGTCACCCCTGTAGGTAGCTTTTTCCCTACCCCTCTGCGCGGGCGCGCGGAGGAACCGCTATTCGGCCCGTCGCTGCGCTCCGGACTCCCCTCACGGCCCGCAGGCACGCCCGGCCGTGACCGTCTTGCAGGCGCTCGCGTCAGGGCAAGACCAAAAACCGCGCCAACGGGCCAGGGAGCGACCCGGGCAGCGATGCTGTCCGCTGCTGAGTGGCTCCGGCGCGAGTCGCTGACCCTCCGGCGGATCAGCACCCGCATGCTCCGGCATCTCCTGCGGCCCTTCTGGCAGCGAGCCTGGACGGTCAGCGACGTCCTGCATGCCCTGGACTTCCTGCCGTCCGGCGAGCCGCACGCCAGCACGGACCGCGTCCGGGATCCGGCCGCATGGGTACGCTGGCGCCTCTCGCACTGGCTGATGACCGACCAGTCCCCCGGGCCGTCCCGCAGCCAGGAACTCGCCGCCCAGGGCGCGAAGCTGCGGGCCGAGCAGGCTGCCCGCCAGCGCGAGCACACGCTGGCGGCCGAGCGGGCCGCAGCCGTTGACGTGGCCAGGCGGGCAGCCGAGCTGCGCGCGATCGCCAGGGACGCGCTGAAGGCTGCGGCTCCTAGATCCCGAGCGAGTTGCGCAGCTCATCTTCCGTGGTGCCCTTGAGTTCCCCGGCGTGAGCGATGAGGTAGTCGACGGCGACGCGGACGAGGGTGTTCTCAGTTATTCGCTCGCCGACGCCTCTCCCCCGGCGCCGGTTCAGGACGCGGCGCAGGACCGTGAGCTCGTGCAGCTGGCGCGGCCATAGCAGGACGTCCTTGCGCTCCAGTTGCAGGTACTTCGGAACTTCCGGACTACCGGCCTCGGAAGTACGGGAGTCCGGTACTTCGCGACTCAGGGACTGTGCGGCTTGAACAGGACGGGAGTCCGGAACTCCCGGAGGTGGCGCCTTCGGATGCGGGGGAGCCGGCATCTCCGGTACTCCGGAAGGACCGGAGTTCAGCCCGGCCAGGGTCCTGCGCTTGGCGGGGCTCATGCGATCACCTGCGCGCCTATGCGGCCCAGCTCCAGGAGCAGCTCTGTCTGCACCTTCCTGACGTCATCCAGGGCATCGCGCCAGGAGCGGTCACCGCGGTACTCAGGGAGCAGCACGCCGTCGAGCTGGGACTGGGGGAAGGCGACCTTGCGCCTGATGAAACTCCGGAAGTACGGAACTCCCTCGTCATCGAGCAGCTGCCGGGCGGCGATGACCGGGCCCGGGCCGCGCAGGGGATCGCACATCGTGAGCACTACGCGGTAGGGGATCCCGCTGGCGGCCACCACGCGGGCGGTCTTCAGGGTGGGGACCACGCAGGCCCGCTCCGGGATCATCGGTATCAGCGCGAAGTCGGCGACGGCCAGGACCTCGGCGAGCAGGGGAGTGTCCTGCAGGTTTCCCGCGCAGTCGATCAGCACCGTGTCGAAGCCGCGAAGCTCCGGGAGCCTGGCCAGCGCGTCCGGGCGCAGGCCATCGAGCACCTCGAACGGGGCGCCGCCCTCGACCGCGCCCGCTATCTCGGCGGCGGACTGCTGCGGGTCGGCGTCGTAGACCCGGACTCGGCCCGAGCTGTCGGCGATCACGGCGGCCAGGTTGAGAGCGGTGGTGGTCTTTCCCGAACCGCCCTTCTGATTGCAGACAGGCAGGATCCAGGGGCGGGAATCAAGCACGGGTTCCGTCATGGCGGCACGGTACCCCGCAGGTGGGGAGCTTCGGGAGTGGTACTTCCCACCTCCGAAGTTCCGGACTCCCGAAGTCGTGCGGCAATCAAGGCTTAAAAGTCGACTAGGCCGAAAATATCAGGATGCCGGGCGCGGGTGACTTCCAGCATCCGAGGATCGATAGTCTCGACTTCCCGAATATCATTTCGGATACTGGCACCGGTGAGCATTGATGATGCGCGAGTGGCACCTCCTGGACCGGACTGGGCGACACGGCGGATACCGCCTGGCCACGCGCCGGTGTGGGTGCGGATCGCGGGGGAGTGGCGCAAGGGGTGCGTCGTTGAGTGGGTGACCTACGTTGGGAGCCCGCGCGAGTGGCAGGCCGTGATCGCGGCCGAAGGCCCGCAGGATCTGCCGTGGCAGGGCCGCTACATCTACGACCCGCAGTGCATCCGGCAGCGCCACGGCGACATAGCGCCGGGGGAGTGAACCATCCGGGCGGCTGAGGCGTCACCGGTCAGGCATGCCGCCCTGGTAGCGCACCCCGGCCGGGGTGTACTAGGGCGGCATGCCAGCGCAGCCTTCCCGGCCGCCAACCGTGGCGGCGTCCGGCGCGTCAGTAGGGAGCGGGGGATATGCGGGAAGGGGCAGGACATTGAGGATGCGGGCAACGCTTCTGGCGGCCTTAGCGGTTGTGTCGTTAGCCGGATGCGGAGGCGGCAGCCCTGCGCCGCGCCATGCTTCAGCGTCAGCCACGGCCTCCGCAGTCGCTCCTGTTCATGTCGCCGTTCCTGCTCCTCCGTCAGGCCCGGAAGCCCGGATCTGCCGTGAATTCCGGCCGATGCTCCCGCGCATCATCCGGGCGCTGTCGCACGGCGACTCCGCCGCGCTGCTGCGCTACGACGGCAAGCTTTCCCACTGGTCATACGTGGCGCTCTCCAAGGCCGATGACGCGCCATTCGCCAACTACCTGGGCAACGCCGGCGCCAAGGTGGGCGTCGTGGCAGGTCCGTTCGGCGACGTCTTCGCCAGGAAGGCCGCCCGCGATCTGGGCAAGGTCAACGGCTACTGCAAGTACGACGTCGGCGTGAAAATGGGGTACTGACCGGCTGAGCCGGCCGCCGCATGCTCGCTGGGGGAACCCGGGGCTCACGTGAGGGTTAACGGGGGAAGGTCCGGCGGCTCCCGGCCGTCGCTGCAGGTATCCAGGATCTGCCGCGCCCGGGCCTGCAGCAGGTCCGGGATCGGGACGCGCAGGCATTCAGCGTGGGTCGCGCACATGTCCCCGAAGACGGTGGCGAAGACGACGAGGGCGGCTTCCAGCCGGTCGCGGATCTGGCTGCGCAGCTGGTCGATTACCTGGCCGGCGAGCGCATCGGCCAGGGCGTCGGCGTCGGCGGTGGCGGGGAAGGCCAGGTTGTAGCTGTAGTGCCCGTTGAGGATCGCGGCGAGCGGTTCGCTGACCAGCGCGTCGAACTCGGCTTCCCCCAGGCCGGCGTCAGTCGTGGCGGCCTCGTAGACCCCGGTGAGGGACGCGAGAGCCGACTGGGCTGCCTGCAGGGTGTCGGCGGCCGGGGGAGTTCCGGCGCAGTCACCCTGGCAGAAGTGCTCCGCGGTCATCGCTAGTGCTGCCTTCCCGGAATGTAGAGCATCGTTGATCCGTTGCGCCTTGTCTTCCGCTGCAGCCCTTCCTGGATCTCCCTGACAATGCCCTGGGCCGTCGAAACGGAGCCGTGCACATGCACCACTACCGCAGTGCCGGCTGATGGCGAGCCGCCGGGGCCGCCGTGCCCGCCGGGGCCGCTGCCGGCGAACCCGAGGCCGCTCCGGCCAGCGCCCGTCGTGTAGTAGTTGATGTCGATGCTCCGGCCGTGCATGCGGTCGATGTCGCGCTGGGACTGCAGGGCGTTCTTCCCCACCAGCGCGGCCATCCGCTGGGCCTTGTCGAAGGCCTCGGTCACCTTATTGGCCGCCGCGACGGCCTGCGGTGAGCCGTTCCCGTACTTGTTCATCGCCTCCGTCAGCTTGCTCACGTCGGTATAGAAGTGCGTTGTGTGCAGCGCCGCGTTCGAGATCGCGGCGGTGACCTGGGAGTCCATCACGTCGCCGAGGTTCTGCGCGATCTTGGACATGTTGCCCATGGCGATCGTGGTGTCGCTGGTGAGCTTCCCGAGGTTCTGCACCGACGCGCCGCTGTCCTTGACCGCCTTTTCCAGCTGCGCGAATGTGTGAATGTTCAGCCCGGCGTTCTGCGCGAAGGCGACTAGCTCGGCCTGCGCCGGCTTGCTGTCCTTCGCGAACCCGATCATCTGCGACGACATGTCCAGGATGGCCTTGTTGAACTCCGGGGCCTTGATCGCGCCCTCGGACAGGGCGGTGCGGAACCAGTCGGCGAGTTGCGGGGCCGTGGACCCGACGATCTGCGCGAAGTTTTGCCACGCTGACGCGCCCTTGCCGGTGAAGCGCGTGAGGGCCTCGGCGAACTGCTTTGTCGACAGGGACATGTCCGCTGTCGAGTTCGACAGGTTGTTACTCACCTTGCCGACGACCTGGCCGATCTGCTCGATGCCCGTCTCGAACCCCGCCAGCCCCCCGGTCCCCCCCGTGACGTCCTGCATGAACTGGTCGAACGCCTCATTGATCTTGGACATCTGGGTACCGGCGAGCCCGGTCTGGATCGCCATCGCGAGCATGTCGTGGCCGACCATCCCCGTGGACTCGCCCATCGCCCGCAGGCCGTCCATGTAGTCCCGGACCTGGTCCCCGGCCTGGGTCCACTGGCCCTTCTGGTTCTTCAGCGCGTTCGTCAGGTTCACCCCGGCTCCCTGCGCTACCGCCATCGCCGCCGGGACCGAGACGCCGTACATGGACGCGATCTGCTGCGCGCCTTTCACCGTCTGCGCGGCGTCCTGGATCTGCTGCACCTGCCCTGCGCGGTAGGCGGCGCTGTCCGAGGTGGCCTGCCGGTAGGCGGCGGCCTGCCCCTGCAGGGCGATCTGCTGGGCGCCGGCGAACCGGCTGAACGACCCGAGCGCGTAGGAGCCGTCGTTAGTCGCCCCGGCGAGCTGGTGCATCATGCCCGTGGCCTGCGACTCCTTCTGCGACAGGACGGCCAGGTTCGCGCCCACGTCACGCAGGATCGACAGGTCATTCGCCTTCTGCACGGTCTGCTGCATGGATGCCGTGAGCTGCTGCGCCGCTGACCGGAACGTGGCGATCTTGTAGATCAGGAACCCGATCCCCAGCGCGCCGAGAGTGATCGCGGCGGCCTGCATCGTTGACAGCCCGGCCACGGCGTCTTCCGCGTCCGACCCGAGGGCACCGATGTTCACGCCCAGCCGGTTGACCGCCGACCCGGCCGGGCTCAGTGCCCTGACCAGCGACCCGAAGCCCTGGGTCAGCCTCGGGATCAGCACCAGCGGCGCGTAGATCAGGTTCCGCAGGATGCCGAAGGACCGGAAGATGCCGAAGAAGCTGCCGCCGACCTCGGACGTGGCCAGCCCGAAGCGCCCCAGGACATTGACCGCCACCGAGCCCCAGCGGTTGAACTCCTCGAAGGCCATGAAGCCCATCACCAGGTAGCGCGGCAGCTTGGATACCCACAGGATCACCTTCGACACCGCGTCGGCGAACAGCAGCAGCCCCTCCGCCAGCCCCGGCATGTCGGAGGCGAAGTTGACCAGCGCGTGACCCAGGTTCCCGAAGACCTGCCCGATCTCGATCAGGTCCGGGGTCATGTCTGACAGCAGCCCGGTCACGGTCTTGCCCGCCCCGCCGACCGAGGAGAAGTCATAGACCAGCTTCGCGGTGAACGTGTCGAAAATCTGGCCCACCCGCAGGCCCTCCTGCGCCAGCCCGCCGAAGCTTTCCTTCAGGATGTTCAGGCCGGCGCCCATCGCCTGGTAGACATCGGAATTGGCCTCGTTCTGGATCTTCTGCCACACGCCGGACAGGCCCAGCATCTCGCCCATCGTGTGCCCGGCGGACTGCCCCAGCGCCTCGGTCGCGGTGAACAGCGACGTCATGTGCTGGTAGATGTTCTGCGCGCCCTGCGTCCACGCGAACGCCCACGCCCCCACCGCCACCGTGGCGGGCACGAACACGGCGAGGAACTCCGCGGTCCCGGCTATGAGCCAGTGGATAGCGGTGCCGGTCATGCGGATGCCGGTGCCCAGAAGGCGGAAGCCCCGCGCGGTTGTCCCCGTCCGGTCGTTCAGCGCGCCTACCGCCAGGGCCAGCGCGGCGGCGTCGAACGCGACCGCGCCGAGCGCGGCCTTCTTCGCGTCCAGCTCGACGTCGAGCACCCTGAGCGCCCCGGTCAGCGCCCCCGTCTTGCCGATCAGGCCCGTGAACCGGCGGCTCAGGCTGGACGTCACGACCCCCGTGAGCCCCATGGCCGTCCGGGTATCACCGAGCTGCCGCCCGAGGTCATCGGCTGCGCCGGCCGCCAGCCCGGCGGCGTCGCGCAGGTCATTCAGCCTGCCCGCCGCCGCATCCGCCACGGGGGCCATGTCCGCCATGACGTCATCGAGCCGGACCACTGAGTCGACCAGCAGGTCGTTGGCCTTAGCGGCCTCCAGTGCTGCCGTGCGCATGTCGCGGACCGGGCCGAGATATTTTTCCGCGAGAGCCACGAACTCCTGGAGGATCGGCTCTAGGTATGCGCTCATTCGTCCCCATTTGTCCGGTTCCGCCGGGCACGGGGGGAGTCGTGGCCGCCACGCAGGATCACGAGGCGGAAGGTCAGGTCAGCGCGCGTGCAACCGCCCTGCAGGGGAGAGGGGAACTCCCCGGGGAACGTTCCCTTGCCAGGTGGTCACCGGGCGGCGCCGGGAACGCCGGGAACGTAGACGGAGCTGCCGGGGCCGGTGAAGACCGGGACGGGGCTCCGGCGCTGGCCGACCCGGGGCACCGGCTCAAGGCTGGCCCGCTGGCGGGCCTCGCGCTCGTCCTGGCGGCGCAGGCGCCCCCGGATCAGGTCACCGGCGCCCGCTGCCTCCGCGTAATCGGCCACCGTCGAACGCACCCGGGCCAGCTCGGCCGCGGTGAGCTTGCCCTTCCGCAGCAGCGCCGGCCAGTCCCCGCTCAGCGTCCAGTCCGACTTCGTCACCACGGGATCCGGATCATCAGCGAAGGCCTGCGCGGCCGCCAGGTCACGCCTTCGGGCAGCAGCCTGCTCCCTGGCCTGCGCCAGGTCAGACTCAGCCCGCTGACGCGCGGCCGTCGCGCCCTCCGCTGCCGCGCGTTCCCGGGCGGCTACCACGGCCGCGGCGTCGCGGCGGACGATCAGCGCGCTGAGCTCCTCCGGCTCGCCGCTGCCTGACTCGCTGGCCTCCGCCTCCTCCGCGGCGGTCACCCGGGCGTGCTCTGCCGCCTTGCGGGCACGGTCCTCCGCTCCGCGCGCGGCGCTGATCGCCGGCCCCACTGCGGCCTCGAGGGCGTCCACTTTCGCGTCCCCCGCGTCCGCCAGCTCCACGGCGGCGGTGACCGCGGCCTGCGCGGCCTCGCCGTGCTCAAGCCTGTCCGCCTCGGCGAGCAGTTGCGACGCCTCCTGATGCTTCATGCCCGCCTCCGCGCGCATCCCGATCGCAGTCCCCGCGAGCGCGCCGCGCAGCAGCGACGCCAGGGCGCCCTCGTCGCTCAGCAGCGACCGCAGCGCATCACGATTCATGCAGGAGACATCGGGATAGGCACCGCAGGCGGCGCACTGGCCGCCGGGCTCAGCGAGTGGCTTCCCGCATTCCCCGCAATGCTTCGCCAGGGTGGATTCTGTCGTGGTCACTGAGCACCTCCGGAGAGGGGGAAGGGGGAAACCCCGGGACTCTGGAATGGCAGGCGCGAGGGCGCGCGCGCGCCGAGCTGAGCCGCCAGGCCCGGGCTCGCCGCGCCGGCCATGTCGATCACCTGGACGACCGCGGTCCCGCCGTGCTCGGCCAGTGACGACCCCGGCGCAGCGCCGGGCATGTCCGTCTGCACCGTGACCACGGTGACACGCGGCTCGCGCAACTCCGTCCCCGGCACGGCGGCCGCAGCGGCGATCGCCTGCTGCGTAACAAGGCCGATCATGCGCCGATCCCCTTAGAGACCTGATCCAGCGCCAGGATCCGCAGGGCCGGGTCCGGATCATGGATCAGCTCGCGCCATGGCACCGCATCCGCCGGCCTTGTCCCGGCCGCCTTGTTGATCTGGGCCTCGGCCATCTGCCGGAGCGCGGGGTCGGCGGCATCCAGGTAGTCGCGCCACGGGACAGCCGGGCGCGGGCCGTGCTGCGCCCTGGCGTACCCGCTCGCGGACTTCGTTACCGGCGCCCGGCCGGGAAGCCCCGTTCCGCACGCCACGCAGTACAGGTGACGCCCAGCCGCCCGGCGGCTGCATTTCGGGCATCTCATCTTCGCCATGCCTAACTCTCCTTTGCGGACACGGGGAGGGGCGAGCAGCCCGAGATCCTGACTGCCCAGGTACTCACTGCCGCCGGGCAGTGCCCGCAGCGAATTCGGGAGATGCCGCGGCACCCGGCGACCACGGCGGCGGCGTGATGACCGCGCGTTCTTGCCCCCGCGGATCGCCGCGAACTCGGCGAGCTGCTCGTCCTCCCGGTACGGTCGCCCCTGGCTGGTGCGCGTCACCGGGCAGCACCGCCCGCCGGGGCGGGATACGGACCCTGCATGCCGGGCATGAACGGCTGCACGCGGCCCGCCGGGTACGGCAGCGCCGGGCCATCCTCGCGCCAGTTCCGCGCCGCGAGATCATCCAGCTGGCGCCCCTGATCGTCGAGCGTGTCCTGCAGTGCGACCAGGCCCTCGCAGAGGGGCATGAGCATCTTCACGAGATCGCGCCGGAGCGCCGTCCCGCCGCTGGCCTTGTTCACCGGGGCACGCGCCAGGATGCCGTCAGCGATCCGGGCTGCCCACTCCTTCGCGTTCACCGGGCACGCTCCATCGCGTCGGCGTCCCGGGGCGACGCGATGCGGATGATCGCCAGCGCGCGAGTACCCACGTCCGGCGCTGCCTGCCAGTAAGCCGCCGCCTCAGATTCCATGCGGCGGCCTTTCCGCCGTGCACGGCCGTTGATGACGTCCTGGCCCCGGCGGAACCGGGGAGCATCACGGGAGACCTTCCGGCGCCCGTGCCGCCTGGCCGCGCTCACTGCGACTCACCCGTACGGCGCCGTGATGCCAGGTACTCGCGGACGCTCCCCGGCTCGACCCGTACGGCCCCCGCGGACACCTGAATCTCGGTGATCAGCCCGGCCCGTGCCAGCCGGCGGACCGTCGACACGCTGACGTGCATTACGTCGGCAGTCTCACTGCGGTTCCACAGTGGCTCTGGCCTAATGCAGCCTCCCGGTCAAGGGCGCCACCGCGCCCAGCGGACACAGCCAGCCTAGTGACCCAGCGGCCACACCCGGAAGCCTCCGCAACAGGTTGAACACGCCTGACCACACCTGAGGCGGAAGTAAACAATGCGGCCGGGCATCGGCAGGCCCCGGCCGTAGGGACGCGCTCTATACGCGCGGGGATTTTGACTCGAAAAAAATAGTGAAATCGGCTCTATACGTGTGAAAACACCACGCGCGAAAAATCGGCAACCGCCCTGAGTAATACCCAAACCCATGTAAAACGGACACGGGGGTCGATTCCACACGCGCACGGCTGGCCACGGACCATCCCTCGCCATCCATGTACCGGGGGCCGGGCCGGGCTCGCGAACTGCCATCGATGGCCGGTCACGGCCGGGGCCGGGCACCACGCTGCCCGGACGGCGCGAGCTTCCCCGCTGCCGGAGAGCTGCCGGACGCCCAGCGCTGGCCGGGGCTGGGCGCCGTGACCAGGCAGTCCCGGGAAGTCTCAGCTTCCCTCTTGACACTCCCAGAACAACTAGACTAGAGTTCAGTTGTTTGGTTAGTTGAGTGGTCCCCGCGACGCCTGCCAGCGCCCGGGGACCGTGACCGGAAGGACACTCCGATGGATTACATCCTGCCACCAGGCACCATTCGCCTGCCGTACGACATGACGGACGAAGGCACAGACGGCGTGCTCGTCGCTTACCCCGAGAGCAAGCTGCCGGCCCTCACGGACGACAACCCCGCATGGGCAAAGCCCGGGGCCGTCGCCCTGCCGGCATTCAGGTTCATCCAGCCCAGCATCAACTAGGGCGATCCTGCCGTGCGCTTTGTAAGCCAGGGACATCGCGCACGGCAGGGCCTGGCGCCTGCCGGCCAGGGAGCAGGCGCCTCGCTGAGCGCGCCGGACCGTACCTGCCAGGGAGCACGGTCCGGCGCTCGCGAGATTCAAACGGATAGCAGGGAGGACTTCACGATGATGAGCATGATCGCGGCACTGAGCTACCACCCGATGTCCATGACCATCTACATGCACTTCGGCATCTCTCACCCGGTGCTGCCCAGGCTGTCGTTCTACGTCCGGCCGGTGGGTCACGGGCAGCTGGGGCTGTTCGCCCGGTGGGTCACCCCGGTGGCGCGGGTGATGGCGTTCTTCCCGTGCGGGAAGCACCTGTGCGAGCTGGCCCGGCTCGCGGACGGGAGCAGGGAGGTGCTGCGGGCCGTGATGACGCGGCATATGGCGAGCTAGGGCAGGGCGAAACTCCGCAGCGATGCGGAGTCCGCGGCTATGGGGCCGCGCTGATGAGCCCGGGAGGTGGCAGGGATGTTCTTCGCGCGGATGAGCTGCACCACCGTGATGAGCGGTGTCGTGTTCCAGGTGGTCGACGGGTTCGCGGGCAAGGTGCTGGTCGAGACCCGTGACCCTGGCCGGGCGGTGGCGGTCGCCGCGCGGCTGAACAGCGGCGGCTAGGGCGAAACAGGGCAGCGATGCCCTGTCGGCCGGTGGATGCCGGTCCTGATGAGCCCGCAGGGCGAGACGAGAGGTCAGTGGAATGGCGAAGATGATGACCGCAGCCGCATGGCAGCACACGCAGGAGCTGGCTCGCACGGACGGCCTGGACGAGGCATGCATGGCAGCACTGGCGATCGGGTGCCCGGTGCACGGCAACGTCTCGATGGACTGGGACGGCGATGGCGTGTTCTGCCACCAGTGCGAGCGAGCGGCCAGCGCGGAGCTGGCGCCCGGGTGCGCGCACATCGCCGCCGGGCCGAATGCCTGGGACGTGCGGAAGCTCGCCGGCGGCCTCGCGGAGTACGTCCTCGCGGCCGGGCCGGGGATCTTCTGATGAGCGACGCCGAGCGGTTCGCCGCTGAGCATGGCTACGGCGCCAGGATCACGGCCGCCCTGGTGGCCTTCGAGGCGTGGCAGGGGCAGCAGCGCGCGGAGAAGATCCGCGCGGGCCTGGCCGCGCGGAAGGCACGGGGCGGCAAGGTCGGCGGCCGGGCGCCGGGAGCGAAGGACAAGGCGCCGCGGACAACCATGGCCGGGAACCAGAACGCGGCCGGGCCGCGCCGGAGACGAGGCGGAGATATCGCAGAAAGTTAATGACTTTCTGCGATACTGTAACTAGCGGCCTGCGAGGATCCCTGCCCGCACAGGCACTGACTGGCACGTGTTTTCTGCGATAGGGAGACGATCGGCATGGGAAGCGTTCACCAGATCCGCGCTGCGGCGGAGGCCGTCACGCTCGGCCAGGCCGCGCAGGCCTACGCATCGACCCTGGACCACCCGGAGAGCCGCGGGACGGCGCGCGTGTACGGCGTGACCCTGCGGGCGCTGCGCCAGCGGTTCGGCGACGGCTGCGACGTTGCGGGCATCGCGCCGGGCGACGTGGCCGCCTGGTTCGCTGGGCGCTGGGGCCAGGCCGCGCCGGCCACGTGGAACCGGCACCGGGACGCGCTCGGCGCGCTGTCGCGGTACTGCGCGGCGCAGGGATGGGGCACCGCGGACCTGACCGCGGGCACCGCGCGCCGGCGCCGTGCCCCGGACCGCTCCCGCGCATTGTCCCGGGCCGACGTCGAGCAACTGCTCACCGGCGATGACATCGCCATCCGCGAGCGCGTGCTCTGGCGACTGCTGTATGAGTCGGCGGCGCGCTCGGCCGAGGTGCTCCGCCTGGACGTGGCCGACCTGGACCTGCCGAACCGCCGCGCCAGGGTCGTTCGCAAGGCTTCAGTGGTCGACGTTATTTCCTGGCAGACCGGGACCGCACGGCTGCTGCCGCGGCTACTCAAGGGCCGCAAGTCCGGGCCGGTGTTCCTGACCGACCGCCGGGCCAGGGTGCAGATGCCGCCGGCCGACCTGGACCCTGCCAGCGGCCGGGCGCGGCTGTCCTACCGGCAGGCCGCCGGGATCTTCGAGCAGGCGACCGCGGGCATGCCAGGTGGCCCCTGGACCCTGCACCAGCTGCGGCACAGCGCTCTCACCCACGCGGCCGAGGAGGGAGCGAGCACGAGCACCCTGCTGGCCTTCAGCGGGCATGCGAGCGTTCAGAGCCTCGCGAGGTATGCGCGGGTCTCGCCGGAAGCACTGGGGCACTGGCAGGCACAGCGGGATCCCGCCCGGCGGAGATAGGGCTACGCGCGCAGGCACGAGGCGGACGCAGCTGCACGAGGGCTGCGCCCGCTGCCTTGCGCTCAAAGAGGTACACCGGAATCCGCTGGACGGGAGTTCCGGTATACCTCTACTGGCGCGCAGGGACGAGACCGCACCGGGGACAGCTCGGATTCGGGCGCGCAAACCATTCCCGGCATGCGACGCACCAGAGGCAGTACGCGGCCAGCCAGGTCGGCTCCCGCGGCTTCCACCGGCCGGTGGCGACGCGCTCCCCGCCGCCGCGCAGGCGCCGCACCCGCTGCGTCAGGGGAGGCTGGCCTCGGGTATTCCGGTATCGCGGGATCCGCGTCGACTTCCGGCCGCGGGCGTCGCGCGGCCGGGAATCCCAGTCGACCGCGAACTGATGCCAGCGCCAGGCGCTCATCGCCGATACGCCGAGCCGGTCACCGATCTGCGCATAGGTCAGGCCTGCGGTGTGCAGCTCCTCCGCCCGCCGCGCGCGGTCAAGCTTGAGAGGTAGCGGAGTCCAGCTGCCAGGGTGCGCGCCGCCCACGGGGCACCTCCCTGCGTGCTGCGGTTGGGTATCAGCCGGGGTTGCCGCGGCGCTAGACGCGCGGGGGATCTGCCGCGCGTTTTTGGGGGACGCCGCTTTCCTAACGTTCCCATAGCCCGCCGCGGAGCGCCTGCCTCAATGACGTACGCGATGTCGTTTCGATGGGTCGATCGCTCATCGGCCGCTATGGCCCTGGGAGGCGTCCCGACGAGCCGGGGGAGCGGGTCGCCGGCATCGCCGCGCGGGCAGCGTTGGACTCGGCGTAGTAGGCATCTATGGCCGCCGGGTAATGCCTGACCGCCTTGAGCCTGTTCCCGGGCAGCAGCGCGTAGATGCGCTGGTAGCCGTCGAGGTCCAGGATCACGTACGTCCCGCCGTCAGCGGTGCACTCGACGGAGGCCTCCGAGGGCTGGTCGGGATTGCGGATGCCCTCCCGCTTGCACGCCCGGCGGTAGCTGGCGATCGCGCGCTTGAGGTTCCGGTTGCGCGGGCTGCCGCGCAGGACGGCGAGCACGTTGAGGGGACGCTGCGATGTCATGGTCTCTCCCTTCGGTTACGCCCAGCGGGCGCGGTGGGTCTGGCGGTCGCACGAGGCCGCGCTCGCGCATGAGGCAGTCGACGCTGCGGAGCTCGGCGAGCCGGGCGAGCAGCCGTGCACGGTCGGCAGGCTTGAGCATCTCCGCGAGCAGGGTCACGCGGTCGTGCCGAGCGCGGTACTCGCGCACAGCAGCGCGCGGCGCCGGGCCATGAGCGGTTTCGCCTCGCTGAGGAGTCGCTCGGCGAGCGCGGAATTGGTCACTTGCTGGGTTCCTTTCCCGGGGGGTGTCATCGGTGACAGGGGGTGTCACCGCGGGGGGTGTCATCGTCACCACCCTTATAAGGGGGTGGTGACGCAGACATACACGTCAGCGGTGACGTGTCAGCGACAGGTGCTGACGGGTCTGACCTGCGGTTTCCCGGGCCGCGCGCCGCCTCAACCTGTCGCCTCGGGCACGGGGGTGTCGCTGACACCTTTGACCTGCGAAAACGTGAAAACAGCCGGTCAGGGCCGGTCAGGGCAGAACCGGGCCGGATGGCCGTAACACTCAGCTGCGAGTTACGGATGCCGGTCACTGGCCGCAGCCCGGTCCGCAGGCGAAGCCGCCCGGCGCCGCCCAGTGCCCGTGATGATCCGCCCAGAACTCCATGCAGTCCTCGTGCCGGCATGCCCCGAACGCCTCCGGGTGACGGCACGGGGCATACCAGAACGGCCCGGCACCTTCCCCGGGCGAGACCCTGGTCTTGTCAGGATCAGGGTTACCGGGGACAGCGGACAGTGCCGGGCAGATGGCGCGCGCGCGAGCGCCGGGCGGCACGGGCACGGAGGTATTGCGCCGCCGCGGTCATGCGGCTGCCGGGGTACGCGAGGCGTGAAAGCTGCACAGGGGCGAGCCGGGCACGGCGCTGAGGCGGCACTGGGCACCGGCCTTGGTGACGGCGGCGCAGCGGCGGGATTGCGGTGGCCCCGCCTTGCGGCGCCTGGGTAGCAGTCTCATGCCGGTTCTCCGATCTCGGGTGGCAATGCGGCGCGGTTCGCCCGCACGATGCAGTCGGTGTGCGCCCACCCGGCCGGGAGGAGCCCGATGGGCTGGCCCGTGATGACGGGGGCCGGGCACAGCACGCACGGGCCGCGCCGGCGGGCCTTCCGCGCGCGGGCCGCGAGCACAGGGGCGCCG
>Ga0302325_10002994_pt1 | contig 40339 bp, 36 predicted proteins | sample Palsa_T0_2_FD_201948 | JGI IMG/M metagenome (GOLD analysis project Ga0302325, IMG submission 201948) | Peat permafrost microbial communities from Stordalen Mire near Abisko, Sweden - Palsa_T0_2 | ecosystem: Environmental > Terrestrial > Soil > Palsa > Peat permafrost | place: Sweden: Abisko...
CTGCGGCGTGAGCGCCAAACTTCGTTCGCGACGGCCGTGAGTTCATCGCCTTGCTTCGCGGGCGCGAGAAAATCGATCGTAGCAGCGGCTGCGACCGTGATCCTATTATAGGTATTGCATGCGAAAGCGAAGGCGCTGTCGGCGAATGAGAACAGAACGCCGCCGTGGCACAACCCGTGGCCGTTAACCATATCTGCGCGCACCAGCATCGAAACCCGCGCATGGCCGGGCGCGATTTGCACAATACTAATGCCGAGGCCGCGCGACGTTTCGTCGCGCTCGAAAAGGCGATCGGCGGCGCGCTGTGCAAGCTCCTGCGCGGACTGGTCGTTGTTTTCGATTCGAGTGTCGCTCACGTCGTTACATGTCCTTGCGTTTGTCGACCACGTGCTGAGCCTTTCCGGAGGAGCGCATCATCGAGCCGCAGGGGCCCATTTTTACATCAATGCTGATGCCGATGTAGCCTTTGACAAGAAGTGCCAGCTGAGCTGCGGCCGCTCGGCCCGCTTCGGCGTCGATCCCCGCTGCGGCTTCGACGTGCAACGTCAGCGCATCAAGATTTTCAACTCGCTCGACTTCCAGAAAATAATGCGGCGCAAAGAGTCCGATTTGGAGGATGAGTTCTTCGAATTGACTTGGGTAGACGTTTACGCCACGAATAATCAGCATATCATCCGAACGTCCAGCGATTTTTTGGATGCGCCGCATTGACCGCGCCGTCGGTGCAAGAAGGCGAGTCAGATCACGCGTCCGATAGCGGACAAGCGGCAGTGCCTCCTTGGTGAGGGAGGTCAGCACGAGTTCGCCGAGTGTACCTTCGGGAAGCACGGCCGCGCTTTGTGGATCGATGATCTCGGGATAAAAATGGTCCTCCCAAATCACAGGGCCGTCCTTGGTCTCAATGCATTCGCTGGCGACTCCCGGTCCCATGACTTCCGAAAGGCCGTAGATGTCAAGCGCGTCAATCTGCATGGTTGACTCGATTCGCGCGCGCATGGCCTCACTCCATGGCTCGGCGCCAAGAATTCCAATCCTCAAGGATGTTGCACGAGCGTCAATTCCCTGACGCCGCAATTCCTCCGCTATGACCAGAAGGTATGACGGGGTCACCATAATAATGTCGGGCTTGAGGTCGCAAATGAGCTGCACCTGCTTTTCAGTTTGGCCACCGGAAATCGGGATAACGGTGCAGCCGAGACGCTCGGCGCCATAATGTGCCCCGAGACCGCCGGTGAACAATCCGTAACCATAGGCGATTTGCACGGTATCTCCGGGCCTGCCGCCGGCTGCGTGAATTGACCGGGCGACCAACGCCGCCCAGGTGTCCAAGTCCCGGGTGGTGTATCCAACGACGGTGGGTTTGCCGGTCGTGCCGCTCGAGGCGTGCAACCTTGCGATTCTCTGCTGCGGCACCGCGAACAGGCCGAACGGATAATGCTCACGCAGGTCCTGTTTTGTAGTGAACGGAAACCGCGCGAGATCCTCAAGCTCTCTGACCTGCTCCGGATGCACGTCGATTGCATCACAACTGCCCCGGAAATGAGCCACATTGTCATAAGCGTGCTGCAGCGACCATTTGAGACGTTGCAGCTGCAATGCGCGCAGCTCATCGCGACTTGCCGTCTCGATAGGTTCGAGCTTCTCAGGCCGAGGTGTCGTCATTGTTACGGATAGCGTGCCCCGGGGGAGCAATGGCAACGTTCCTATCTGCGCTGGAGATTACGCACTCTGCCGCGTCCGAGGCAAGGCAGGAATGTTCGCCATCGCTATCGGCCATGTTTAGACGCTGCATGTGAACGCGCTGAGTTAAGGCGCGATACGCGCTGCCGGCGTCGTCGTCACGGACTGCCTCGAATGGCGTGTTGACCGCGGCATCGCGCCCCGGCAGCATCGCTGCGCGGGTGCTGCAGGAGAGCAGAGTGACGGATCAAGCGGATTTGGCGGCGGTACTACACTGCCCGCGTTGTATGCGGGCAGGCCTGTCGTTGCAGCGCGCCGGGTGGATATGTGTCGGCTGCAATGCCGGTTACCCGGTTTTGGGTGAGGTCCCATGGCTCTTCGCTGAGCCGCAGAGCATGCTGGCTCAGTGGCGCGCACGCCTGCAGTTCCTAGTGATGTCGATTGAGCGGGAAGTGCGCACTCTGCGCGCGGAGCTTGCAGGCGCGCTCGGTGAATCGGCAAGACAGCGGCTTGAGCTGCTCGCCGTGGCTCACGAGGACCATGCTCGGCGCCTCACACAGCTGCTCTTGCCGCTCAATCTTGCGTCCACGCATAGCGTATATGAAACGCATCTTGCCCTGCGGACGCGGCTGCCAAGTGAGCAAGGACTGACGAACTACTATGTCAACCTGCATCGCGACTGGGCATGGGGGGCCGCGGAAAATGACGCGTCAGTCGCGCTAATTCGCTCCGTCGCGCAGCATCACCACAGTTGGGGCGGAACGCTGGTACTAGGAGCAGGATCGGGACGCCTTGCTTACGATTTGCATATGCAGTGTGCGCCGCGGCTAACCGTCGCTGTAGATTTTAATCCGCTGTTGCTCTTCGTCGCGCGCGATGTGACGCGCGGCGCGCCGGTCGAACTCTACGAATTTCCCATCGCGCCGCGGCGGCTTGCCGACCACGCGATATTGCGCACCCTGAGCGCTCCACAGCCCGTGCGGCCGGGCTTTCACATCGTGGCCGCAGATGTGCTGCGTGCTCCCTTCGCCCCGGAGGCTTTCGATACAGTCGTAACTCCATGGCTAATTGACATCGTGAGCGAGGACTTTGCGCGCCTCGCGGCGCGGGTCAATGCGCTTCTACGCCCGGGCGGCTGTTGGGTCAATTTCGGCTCGCTGGCATTTACGCAGGGTGAGCGCGCTCTGCGATTGTCATTTGAGGAGACGCTCGACGTCGTCAGTCGGGCGGGTTTTGCGCAACCTGCGATCGAAGAGCAGAGCATCCCGTACATGTGCTCACCGGCGAGCCGCCACGCGCGCAAGGAGACGGTAGTTGCGTGGTGCGCGCGCAAAGAGGGTCCAGCGCAGGCATTGGCCGCCGAAGGTACTTTGCCCGAATGGCTTGTTCTCAGCGACCGGCCAGTCCCGCAGTTAGAGTATTTTAGAGTGCAGGCCGTCGCGACGCGTATCCATGCTTATCTAACGGCACTCATCGACGGTCGGCGCAGCATCCGCGATATGGCACGAATGCTCGTTGAGCAGCGCCTCATGAGTGCGGAGGATGCAGAGCCGGCAGTGCGCCGGTTTCTCATCCGTATGAGCGAGGACAGCCGCAAGGACGGCATGTGAGCTTTCGGGTATCGCGGGCGCTGTGAGATCATCCACTCAGGCACTGGTGCGAGTCTCAAGCCCCGAATGATGCAATTTCGCGCCAGCTCGCCTCGCGGACTCGGCGAGCTCTTGGCCCGCGAGTTGGATGCATTTGGTGCAACGGAGGTGCGCGAGCACTCCACAGGCGTTAGCTTTCGCGGCTCGCTGGAGACCGCCTACCGTGCCTGCCTCTGGTCGCGCACCGCCAATCGAGTATTTCTCGAGCTTGCCGAGTTCCAGGCACTCGATGCTAATGCGTTCTATGCAGCCGCCCGGCAGATTGACTGGGGCACGCACATTGCCCCGGGCGCGACACTGGCGTGCGACTTTACTGGCCGGCACCCCACTCTCACACATACTCATTTCGCCGCATTGAAACTCAAGGATGCCATTTGCGATGAATTGCGCGCGCGCGCGGGTTATCGCCCTGACATCGCGACCGAGCGCCCCAGTGTGCGCGTGCACGCACACGCGCACGGGACCGCGGTCACCGTGGCGCTTGATCTTGCTGGCGAGAGTCTGCATCGGCGGGGGTATCGCGACGAGGCGGGGGAAGCGCCACTGAAGGAGAACCTGGCCGCGGGCATTCTACTGCGCTCCGGATGGTCGCAACTCGCCCTCGACGGAGCAGAGTTTTTGGATCCGTTGTGCGGCTCGGGCACGTTCGTGATCGAGGCGGCCATGATCGCGGGCGACATGGCACCGGGACTCAACCGGGAGTACTTCGGGTTTCTCGGCTGGCGCCAGCATGACCGGGACTTGTGGCTGAGGCTGTATGAAGAGGCGAAGTCGCGCTGCCGCGCCCATAATCCCGCGCGGCTCGTCATTCGTGGCACAGATAAAGATGCCGGCGCGGTGCGCCACGCGCGTGCGAATGCGCAGCATGCGGGTGTCGCGGGGCTGGTACAGTTTGCGCAAGCTTCCTTGGCAGATGCCGCACCGCTGCCCGGTGCAGGTGTCGGCGCTGTGGGACTGTTGTGCACCAACCCTCCTTATGGCGTGCGTCTTGAGGACCGCGCGGCGGCCCGCAACATTCATCGTGAGCTCGGGGCAATTTTGCGCGAGCGCTTTTGCGGATGGCAAGCCGCGGTGCTGTCCGGAGAGCCGCAATTGGGATTGGAACTCGGCATCCGCGCGTTCCGGACGCACGTAATTTGGAATGGCGCCATCGAATGCCGGCTGCTGCGCCTGAAGATAGATGCGCAGAGCATCAACTCGGGGACACGGCGCGCCGCTGGCGCCGAGATCGATGCGAGTCTGCGTGCCAGCCCCGGCGCGCAGATGTTTAGCAATCGGCTTGCAAAGAACCTCAAGCGCCTGCGCGCTTGGGCGAACAGTGCCCACGTATCGTGTTATCGCCTCTATGACGCTGACATGCCGGAGTACTCACTGGCTATTGATCTGTATCAGACCCTGCCGGAGGGACTGATCTGGCTGTATGTGCAGGAGTATGCGGCCCCCGCAACCGTCGATGCGCAGGCGGCGCGCCGCCGGCGCGGCGAAGCCCTGTCCGTGTTGACGGATGTGTGCGGTGTACCGCCGGAGCGCATTCGCGTGCGTCTGCGTCGCAAGACGCCGCGCGGCGAGCAATACGACAAGTTCGACGAGCAATCAGCATTCCATGTGGTGGAGGAGGGTGGGCTGAAGTTCCGCGTCAACTTCGATGATTACCTCGATACCGGCCTGTTTCTCGACCACCGACTGACGCGTGGGCGCTTGCGCGCGATCGCCCCCGGCAAGCGTTTCCTGAATCTGTTTGCGTATACGGGATCTGCGACAGTCTATGCTGCCGCGGCACGGGCGCTGTCGAGTACTTCGGTCGATCTATCGCATACTTATCTCGAATGGGCCGCACGCAATCTTGCACTGAACGGCCTGGAAAGGCCTGAGCATGTGTTGGTGCGTGCCGACTGTCGCGAATGGCTCGCGGCCGCGCGCCAGAAACGCGAGCGCTTCGACCTGATATTTCTTGACCCACCCACGTTTTCAAACTCGAAGCGCATGCGAAGCGTGCTTGATATCCGTCGCGACCACGCTGTACTTGCTGATGCCTGCGCGCCGCTCCTGGCGCCGGATGGCTTGCTCTTCTTCTCGACAAATGCGCAGAAATTTAAGCTCGATGAGACGCTGCGCGAGCGCTTTATCGTGCAGGACGTTTCGGCGCAGATGCTGCCGGCTGACTTCGAGCGCAATCCAAGGATTCACCGCTGCTTCGAGCTGCGCCCCCTATGACGCGAATATCGGCGTTGCCAATCGCCTAGAGCAGATCCCGGAGGCGGTAATAAAGCATGGCCAGCACGAGCGCAGGCCGTCGCAAGGCGGTCCCGCCGGGAAAGTCGCGGTGCGGAATTCTTGCAAACACGTCGAATCGTTCGGCAGTTCCGGCGATGGCCTGCGCGAGCAGCGTTCCGCCGATGCCCGCGAGCGCGACGCCGTGACCGGAGAAGCCTTGCAGAAAATACACGTTCGGAGCGAGGCGGCCGAAGTGCGGAGCGCGATTCAACGTGATATCTACCAAACCGCCCCAGTGATACTCGATACGAGTGTCGGCGAGCTGCGGAAATACCTGCAGCATGCGCGCTCGCGTTGCAGCTGGAACGGCGGACGGTGCGCGCGCCGAGTAGCTCACGCGGCCGCCAAAAAGCAGGCGTGTGTCGGCCGAGAGCCGGAAGTAATCAAGCACCCAATTCATATCGCTGACGGCTGCGTTATTGGCTATCAGGCCGCGCGCGCGTTCTGTGCCCAACGGTTCGGTCGCAACAATATAGGTCGCCACCGGCAAAATCTTTCTCGCAAGCGCTGGCGCCAAGGCACCAAGGTAAGTATTGCCACATAGAGCGACGTGCCGGCAGCGTACCTGTCCGTTGGGTGTGCGCACGTTGATAAGCCGAGCAGGCGCAAAGCTCAACGCGCGTGTGTTTTCGAAGATTCCGACGCCGCGTTTGGCGGCGGCAGTCGCGAGACCGAGAGTGTAGTTGAGTGGATGCAGGTGCCCGCTAGCTGAATCGTACATGGCGCCTGTGTAGCGGGTCGTGGCGAGGAGTGCGCATACTTCCTCGCGCGGCACGTAGCGTACGCTTTCATATCCATAGCGATCTCGCAGCATCTCCAATTCGACATGAAGCTCGCGCTCGTGACGCATCTTCAATGCCACTTGCATGTATCCGTTGACCCAATCGCAGGCAATTGAATGTTTGGCGATGCGCTCTTTGATCAGCGCAAGTCCTGCGATCGTAACGTCCCAAACGGCGCGTGCGGCTGCTGCGTCCATTAATCCTTCGATCGCTGCCTGTCCGGCCGCGACGCCGGAGAGCGCCTGTCCGCCATTCCTGCCGGAGGCACCCCAGCCTATGCGCTGCTCTTCAAGGAGCACGACGCGATAGCCCCGCTCCACGAGATGCAAGGCAACCGAACAACCGGCAATACCGCCGCCCACGACGCACACGTCGCAGTCGAGGGAGCCCGCGAGCGCCGGCCGGCCCGCGGCCGGATGGGCGGTTGCACCATAATAGGAGTTAAATGCGAGCTCAAGACTCATGATCGGCGCGCGGCTGCTCAGCTGGAGCGTGTTCAAGGCATTAGGGTAAGATAGTTCCCTCTCGCCATCATCATGCAATCCAACCGTCCAGTCATCGGAATTACCGCCGACCAGCGCATGATCGGCCCGCATCCCTTTCACGCGGTTGGGGATAAGTACGTGCGCGCGGTAGTAGAGGCGGCGGATGCGATCCCGCTGTTGATTCCGGCGCTTGGCGAGCGCCTTGGGCTCGATGAACTGCTCGCACATCTCGACGGCATCCTGTTCACGGGAAGTCCGTCAAATGTCGAACCGTATCGGTACAATGGAAGCCCGAGCATTCCCGGTACCATGCATGATGCCGCGCGTGACGCGACGACATTGGCGCTTATCCCGCGCGCGGTCGGCGCAGGCATTCCAGTGTTCGGGATCTGCCGCGGCTTTCAGGAAGTCAACGTTGCAATGGGCGGCACGCTTACGCAGCGACTGCACGAAGTGCCCGGACTATTGGATCATCGTGACGACTCGGAGCAGCCGCTGGAGGTGCAGTACGGACCGGCGCACGATGTGACACTCGAGCCAGGCGGCATCTTGTCGCGACTTGCGGGCAAGTCGCGCGTGCGGGTCAATTCGCTGCATACACAGGGGGTGGAGCGTCTGGCGCCCGATTTGATAATTGAGGCGCGCGCGCCTGATGGCGTAATCGAGGCGTTCCGTGTCAAAGATGCACCGCGGTTTGCATTGGCGGTGCAATGGCATCCGGAGTGGCAGGTGATGAGCGACTCATTTTCGCGCGCGATGTTTGCAGCCTTCGGTGCTGCAAGCCGCGAGCGTGCGCAGCATAAATAAAAGGTTCGGCTTATGGCGAGTGAAATTCAGCAGTTCTTTCGTGACCACGGCATTTCCGAGGTTGAGGCGATCATCCCTGATATGGCAGGTGTTGCGCGCGGCAAAATCATGCCCGCCGCGAAATTCGCCGAAGACGAAGGCATGCGTCTGCCAGAAAGCATCTTTCTGCAGACCGTGACTGGCGACTATCCGCCGAATACCGGGGATGCAATGAGTCCGGCGGAAATCGACATCGTACTGAAGGCAGATCCGAAGACCGTACGGCGGGTGCCGTGGGCCGCTGAGCCTACTGCCCAGGTCATTCACGACTGTTTCTATTCAGACGGGCGCCGTGTAACCATGGCCCCGCGACACGTGCTGCGCAATGTTCTGGAGCTGTATGCGCAACGCGGCTGGGAACCGGTCGTGGCGCCGGAACTCGAGTTCTATCTCATCGAGCCGAACATCGATGCCGATTATCCGTTGAAGCCGCCCATAGGCCGATCGGGCCGAGCGGAGCCCGGTCGCCAGTCCTACAGCATCGCCGCGGTCAACGAATTCGACCCTCTGTTCGACGACATCTATCAGTTCTGTGAGGATCAGGATATCGAGATCGACACGCTGATCCACGAAGATGGGCCGGCGCAAATGGAGATCAATCTCATCCATGGACATCCCCTGGATCTTGCCGATCAGGCGTTCCTCTTCAAGCGCACCGCACGTGAGGCGGCACTGCGCCACAAGATGTACGCGACGTTCATGGCCAAGCCGCACGCGAAAGAGCCCGGCAGCGCCATGCATATTCACCAGAGCATTGTCGATTTGAAGACGCGCAAGAATGTCTTCAGCAATGCTGACGGCACGCCTTCGCAGCTGTTTTTCTCGCACATCGCCGGATTGCAGAAGTACCTGCCAGCGGCGATGGCACTGCTGTGCGCGAATGTTAATTCCTATCGGCGCCTGACGCCGTACCTGTCGGCGCCGATCAATGTGCACTGGGGCTACGACAACCGCACGGCTGGACTGCGCGTGCCGATGTCGAATGCAGAAGCGCGCCGCGTGGAAAACCGCGTCAGCGGCGCGGATGCGAATCCCTATATCGCCATCGCAACGTCACTCGCTTGTGGCTATCTGGGCATGGTTGAGGGGCTGCAGCCGACTGATCCGATTACGGGCAGCGCACACGATCTGCCGTTTGGTCTGCCGCGATCCCTGGATGAGGCGCTGCGCCGCCTGCGCGAGAGCGAAGCGCTCGTCGGCTTGCTCGGCGAGACCTTCATCGCGGCCTTCTCCATCGTCAAGGAGGCCGAATACGAGGTTTTCCTACAGGTCATCAGTTCATGGGAGCGCGAGCACTTGTTGCTCAATGTATGAAAAGTGTTCTGCGCAGCGTCACGCTGGGGGCAGCGATCATCATGGCGCTCGCCGCATGCGGCGGCGCGCCGGCACCGGGCGGCGGCGCGGCTGCGAATTCCGGAGCGCAGGGCGCCGGGAGTGCCAGCAATGAGAAGGTCGTCAATATCTACAACTGGTCGGATTACATCGATCCGGGCGTATTGAAGGACTTTGAGGCGCAGACGGGTATCAAGGTCAACTACGATGTGTTCGACTCGAACGAAGTACTCGAAACCAAACTCTTGGCCGGCAATACCGGCTACGACGTCGTCGTACCGACGGCAAATTTTCTCGAGCGGCAAGTACAAGCAGGGGTGTTCCAGAAGCTCGACAAGTCACGGTTGCCAAATCTGAAAAACGTGGACCCAGATATCCTCAAGCGCATCGCCTTGCACGATCCGGGTAATGAGCATGGCGTCAATTATCTGTGGGGTACCTCGGGGCTCGGATATAACGTTGCGAAGATTCGCGAGCGAATGCCCGATGCGCCGGTCGACAGCTGGCGAATGCTGTACGACCCGGCGATTGTCTCGAAATTCAAGGATTGCGGCGTATCGGTTTTCGACGCGCCGTCGGAAGTCGTAAGCACCGTGCTCATTTTTCTCGGCAAGAACGCCAACAGTCTGTCGCCCGACGATCTGGCGCAGGCTGAAAAAGTGTTGCTGTCGATCCGACCGTATCTGCGTTACGTGGACACGGAGCGATATATCGAGGATTTGGCGAATGGCGAAACCTGCCTTGCGCTTGGATGGGGCGGAGACGTGCTGCAGGCGCGCGATCGAGCGCGCGACGCGGGCAAGGGCATCGAGATCAAATACAGCTTGCCGCACGAAGGCGGCATAATTTTCTTCGATATGCTCGCGATTCCCGCCGACGCGCCGCACCCGCAGAACGCCCTTACGCTGATTAACTTTCTGCTACAACCGGAGGTCGCGGCCCGCAATTCGAATCTAGTAAGGTACGCGAATAGTGTCCCCGCTTCACGGCCAATGCTGTCCGACAGTGTGAAGAATGACCCCAACATCTATCCACCGCCCGACGTCATGGCGAAGCTTGTGCCTAATCTCGCACAGCCGCCCGGCTTCACACGCCTGCTGACACGCACGTGGACACGGTTCAAGACGGGTCAATAGTCGTGCCTGAACCCTATGTGCGCATCGAGGGGGTCACCAAGACCTTCGGCAGCGCAGCCGCCGTGGACAACGTCTCCCTCGATATTCATCGCGGTGAGATCTTCTGCCTCCTTGGAGGTTCCGGTTCGGGGAAGACTACGCTGCTGCGAATGCTGGCGGGATTTGAGACGCCAACCGCTGGGCGCTTGTACATTGATGGCCAAGACATGACAGGCATTGCTCCCTGTGAGCGGCCCGTCAACATGATGTTCCAGTCTTATGCGCTGTTCCCGCACATGACCGTCGAGAAGAATGTGGCTTTCGGGCTTGAGCAGGAGAAGCTGTCGCGCACCGAGATCAGCGAGCGCGTGGCCCAGATCCTCGACATCGTGAAGATGACGCCGTTTGTCGCACGCAAGCCGCATCAGCTCTCCGGAGGTCAGCGGCAGCGGGTCGCGTTAGCAAGAGCGCTAGTAAAGCGCCCCAAGCTCCTGCTGTTGGACGAGCCGCTCGGCGCGCTCGACCGCAAGCTTCGCGAGCATACGCAGTTTGAACTGCTGGCCATACAGAAACGTCTCGGGGTCACGTTCATCGTTGTGACCCACGACCAGGGAGAAGCGATGACCTTGGCCTCTCGCATCGGCGTGATGAACCACGGCCAGATCGTACAGATTGGGACGCCGCTGGACATCTATGAGTATCCGCAGACAAAATTTGTCGCTGATTTTGTCGGTTCCGTCAACCTCTTCGAGGGCCGCCTTGTAGAGGATGAAGCGGATCATGTGCGTATCCACTCGGAGGAACTCGGCGTCGTCGTGTATGTCGACCACGGCATCAGTTCGGCTCCCGACGTGGCCGTTGCGGTCGCGATTCGCCCCGAGAAGATTGGGATCGACCGCATCCGACCAGCCGGCAGCGAAAACGTCGCGCAGGGCCGGGTCAAGGAGGTCGCCTACATGGGCGACACGTCGATCTATATCGTGGCGCTCAATACTGGGAAGCTCGTGCGCGTGACACTGCCAAACGTCGTGCGCCGCGCCGAGGATCGGTTTGTCGCAGAGGAAAGCGTGTATCTATCCTGGCACGCCTCAAGTCCGGTGGTTTTGACTCGTTAGGAGCCGCCGTTGCAAGCGCTGCGCAAACATGCAGGCAGGCGGTTCGTGATAGCCGTCCCATACCTGTGGCTCACGGTGTTATTCCTCATCCCCTTCATCATTGTCTTCAAGATTTCCTTTTCGGAGACGCGCATGGCAATGCCGCCCTATGCGCCGCTCATCGAATGGCGTGACGGCATGATCGTCGGAATCAAGCTGTACTTTTCGAACTACAGTTTTCTATTCACCGATCGACTGTATGCAAGCGCGTATCTGTACTCAATCAAGGTAGCAGCGGTTTCAACGCTCTGGTGTCTCCTGATCGGATATCCCATGGCCTACGCGATCGCACGTGCAAATGCCGCGTGGAAAAACCTGCTCCTGATGCTCATCATCCTGCCTTTCTGGACCTCGTTTCTGTTGCGTGTCTACGCCTGGATCGGCCTGTTGAAAAGTAACGGCGTGATCAACAATGTACTGCTCGCGCTCGGAGTGATCCATGAGCCGCTGACGCTCATGCAGACGGACTTCGCCGTATACGTCGGCATTGTCTATTCGTATCTGCCATTCATGATTCTGCCGCTGTATGCCAATCTCGAGAAGCATGATATGACGCTGCTCGAGGCGGCCGCTGATCTGGGAGCGCGGCCATGGCGCGCTTTCCTGCGCGTCACTCTTCCCCTCTCGGTGCCCGGGATCCTGGCGGGCTGCCTGCTTGTGTTCATTCCGGCCGTCGGCGAATACGTGATCCCATCGCTCCTCGGGCGAACAGACCAGCTCATGATCGGCCGCGTACTATCCGACGAATTCTTCGCCAACCGCGACTGGCCGGTGGCAAGTGCGGTGGCGATTCTGATCCTCATTCTACTGGTGGTTCCGATCATGCTCTTTCAGCGCGTGCAGAAGAGCGAGCTGGAGGCGCCGCGGTGAACAGAGGCTACATCTCGCGCACGGGGCTCGTCATTGGGCTTGCCTTCTTGTACGTGCCGATCCTCTCGATGGTGATCTTTTCCTTCAATAACTCGCGCCTGGTTACGGTCTGGGACGCCGCCAACTCGCCGACGCTGAAGTGGTATGTGGCGTTGCTGTCGAACGGACCGATATTGCGAGCCGCGTGGCTCTCAATCCGGGTCGCCGCGAGCGCCGCGACCGGAGCGGTAGTGCTCGGAACACTTGTCGGCATTGTTCTGGCGCGCTTCGGTCCATTCCGTGGCCGCACGCTGCTGTCGGCGATGACGACCGCGCCCTTGGTCATGCCTGAGGTGATCACCGGTTTGTCGCTGCTGCTGCTGTTTGTCGCACTCGAGCAGCTGATTGGCTGGCCGCGAGGCCGGGGCATGCTCACGATAATATTGGCGCACATCACATTCACGATGTCGTACGTGGCGGTGGTGGTACAGTCGCGGCTGGCAGGATTTGACGAGTCACTGGAAGAGGCGGCGATGGATTTGGGGGCCCGCCCAGTGACGGTGTTCGTGCGCATCACGCTACCCCTCATTATTCCTGCCGTTGTCTCCGGATGGCTGCTGGCGTTTACGATCTCGTGGGACGATGTGGTGGTCTCACAGTTCGTCGCGGGGCCTTCTTCAACGACCCTGCCGATGGTAATTTTCTCAAAGGTGCGATTGGGCGTGAGCCCCGATGTTAATGCGCTTGCAACGCTCATGGTGCTGATCGTCGCGCTCGGCATCGTGATCAGCAGCATATGGATGCACGCCTTGACGAAGCGACGCGAACGCGAATCACAGCTTGCCGTTGCCGCCAATCAATGAGCGTTATGGCGCCGTCTGTGCTTGGAATCGACGTCGGCGGTTCCTCGATTAAAGGAGGATTGGTCGACATTGAGGCAGGGCGATTGCACGGTGAGCTCCTGTCGGTCGCAACGCCGCGCCCGGCCGCGCCAGAACCTGTGATGCAAGCGGTTGCGCAGCTGGCAGCCACGATGCAGATGACGCAGGCGGTGGGCGTCGCCTTCCCAAGTGTCGTGCAGCACGGCAAGGCGCGCACGGCCGCGCACATTGACCCATCATGGATCGATGTAGACGGCGCGGCGCTTGCCGCGCGCAAGCTTGCCCGGCGAGCGGTGTTCCTGAATGATGCTGACGCGGCCGGACTTGCCGAGATGCGCTGGGGCGCAGGACGCGGGCTGAAGGGCGTGGTGATCATGCTGACGTTTGGAACCGGCATCGGCACGGCACTGTTTGCGGACGGCAAGCTCTTTCCCAACACCGAACTGGGACACCTGGAATTGAACGGCATCGATGCGGAAGAGTGGGCGTCGGCGCGCATCCGCACCCAACTCGGACTGGATTGGCCTGCGTGGATCGAGCGTGTAAATGCGTACCTGAAGCGCATGCACGCGCTATTCTGGCCCGACGCATTCATTCTGGGCGGCGCGGTGAGCGAGCGTTTCGGCGAATTCGCACCGCTGCTGCATTCACCTGCACAGATCCGTCCGGCGCAGTTTGCAGGTCAGGCGGGCGTCATCGGTGCGGCGCTGGCGGCAGCCACCTGATTTGCGGGGTCGACGCCCGTGCCCATCGCCAGCAAGCTGCCCGATATTGGCACGACGATATTCACTGTCATGTCGCGACGCGCGCGCGAGCTGGGTGCGCTCAACTTGGGGCAGGGATTCCCCGACTACGACATCGATCCACGCATTACGCAGCTGGTAACGGCGGCGATGGTCGCCGGCTACAATCAATACGCGCCGATGGAGGGCAGCGCGGAGCTGCGTACGCAGATTTCACGCAAGATAGAGCATTGTTACGGGCGCGCAGCAGATCCGGAAGCGGAAATTACGATTACGCTCGGAGCGACGGAGGCCCTCTACTCGGTCATTCAGGCTATGGTCGGTCCCGCAGATGAGGTCATCATCTTCGACCCGTCCTACGACTCCTATGATCCAGCCGTCAGGCTCGCGGGCGCGCGCCCCGTACGGCTGCCGTTGCAGCTGCCGGATTTTCGCTATGACTGGGATCGCGTGCGCGCGGCCATTACGCCCCGCACCCGGCTCATCATCATCAACAGTCCGCACAATCCCGCCTGCACGGTGACGTCCGCGGCGGATCTTGATGCCCTCGCTGCCGCAATCGACGGCCGGGATATCCTGGTCCTGTCCGACGAGGTGTACGAACACGTCGTGTTCGACGGCCGGCAGCATTGCTCGGTGCTCGCGCACGCCGAGCTCAAGGGGCGAAGTTTCGCAGTGTTTTCCTTCGGCAAGACGCTGCATGCCACCGGCATACGCGTGGGATATTGCATTGCACCTGCAGAACTTACGCGCGAGTTGCGCAAGGTTCATCAATTCAACACGTTTAGCATCGCGCATCCCCTGCAACACGCAATCGCGGCGTATCTACTGCAGGCGCCGGAGGTATGGCAGAACCTGTCCAGCTTTTTCCAGGCAAAGCGCGACCGTCTGCGTGCCGCGCTCACAGACAGCGGATTTAAGCTTCCGCCCGCCGCGGGAACCTACTTCCAGCTGCTCGACTTCACGGAGCTTGACGATTGCGATGATTTAAGCTTCGCGGAGCGCCTGCTCACCGAGGCGGGTGTTGCGACGATTCCACTAGCACCCTTCTACGCTGTTGCACCGCAGCTGTCCGTGGTGCGGCTGTGCATCGCGAAGCGCGACGAAACACTTGATGCAGCCGCGGCGCGCCTGCGCGCTTTCGCACGGAGGCTCATTTGAACATGAAGAAGCCGACGCTCGTCAATCACCCGCCCAAAGTGGAGCTGCCGTCGGACAATCATCCGGTTGGGGCGCCTATTTATCAGAACGTCAAATTCGAGTTCGACGATCTGGAGCAGACGATGCGCTTTCTGCACGGAGAGCGCGCCGGATTCTTCTACATGCGAAACTCGAATCCGACCTCGCGCCAGCTCGAATTGACGCTAGCCGAGCTTCAGGGGCGCGACGACTGCCTCACGACCAGCACGGGCTTGAGCGCGATCGCCCACACGCTGCTCGCACTTACCAAGCAGGGCGACCATGTACTGTGTTTCATCGAAACTTACAATCCATCTCGCTACGTGATCCGCCGCCTGCTCAGCCGCTTCGGCGTAGCTCATACCATGCTGTCGATCGTGGATCTCGCGGGCATCGAGCGCACGCTGGCGGAAAGGCCGACACGCCTTGTGTTTTTTGAAAGCCCGACCAATCCGGTGACGAAAATCGCAGACATTGCGGCCATTACGCATCTCGCGAAGGCGCATGGCGCGTTGAGCGTAATGGACAATACCTTCGCCGGCTTTCATCAGCACGGCGAGTTTGATGTCGACGTTTTCGTTCACAGCCTTACGAAATACGCTTCGGGCGCCGGCGACGTCATGGGCGGCGCGGCCATTGCTCGCGCTGAGCTGATCCGGCTGCTGCGGACCGATTTCGGTGCTTTGGGGGTCGCATTGGATCCGCACGCGGCATTTCTGATTCAGCGCGGGCTCAAGACCTATTTCATTCGCTACTCTGCCCAATGTGCGCGCGCCATGCGCATCGCGCAGCTGCTTGCGTCACACGCAGCGGTCGCGCGCGTGCACTATCCCGGCCTACCCGATCACCCGCAGCATGCGCTCGCGGCTTTGCAGATGCGCGAGTTCGGCACCATCGTCAGCGCCGATCTTAAGGGCGGTTTGGCAGCCGGAGGCTGCTTCGCCGAGAGTCTCAAGCTTTTTGCACTGACCTCGAGCCTCGGCTCGAGTGAATCGCTGGTCGTTGCACCGCAGATGATGGGCGGCCGCGACCTTACCACCGAACAATTGCGTGTCTCAGGGGTTACAGAAGGCACGGTGCGTCTGTCGATCGGCCTCGAGGATGAGGAGGATCTGGTGGCGGACGTGCTTCAGGCGCTCGATGCCGCCCGCACGCGGTGCGGCTGATAGGGAAGCACTTCGAGCAGCTCGCCTTCCTTTAGACGTTGCTGCACATGCCGCCAGAAGTCGGCGCTCAGTATCTCGGCATGCACGCGCATGAAGGCGGCGCGCTGCGCATCATCAAAGGCCAGGAAGTTCATGAAAGTCTCCGGGAAGACATCGTTGTCGGCGACATAGAACCAGGCCTCGTCGCGCATCTCATCTTCCGGATGGATCGCCTGCGGCATGTCGCGAAAATGGCAGTCGGTGACCTGACACAGCTCGTCATAATCGTAAAAGATCACTCGTCCGTGCCGTGTAACCCCGAAATTCTTCAGCAACAGGTCGCCGGCAAAGATGTTCGTGTAGGCGAGATCGCGGATGCACTGGCCGTAGTCGAGCACCGCACGCTCGGCGGCCTCCGCGGTGGCCGTACGCAGATACAGGTTCAGCGGCGTCATGCGGCGCTCAATGTACAGATGATCGAAGATCAGATCATCACCCTCATGATGCACGGTGTTCGCAGTCTCGGCGGCGAGCTCCTCAAGGAGTTCGGGCGCAAAACGCGCCTGCGGAAACCGCAGTCGCTTGAATTCCTGGGCGTCGATCAGGCGCCCGGCGCGGTCGTGTTTGAAGACGAGCTGATACTTTGCGACGACTTCCTCGCGCAGAATATTTTTTGGATAGGCGAAGCGGTCGCGGATGATCTTGAAGACAACATCAAATGAAGGCAGCGTGAAACACACCATCACGAGACCGCGCTCGCCTGGAGCGTGCACGAAGCGGTCACTCGTGTGCTCCAAATGTCGCATGAGTTCGCGGTAGCGCTCAGTTTTGCCTTGCTTGGCGCGGCCGAGCACGGTAAAGAGCTCGCCGGCGGGCTTGCGCGGCAGCATGGATTTCAGGAACGCGACGCCTTCTGCGACATGATCGAGGTCGACGTGAAAATAGGAGCGGGTAAAGCTGAACACGATGCTGACCTGGTCCTCAGAGAGCATGACCGCATCGATCAGCATGCCGCTCTCGGTGTTCTTGAGGGCGATTGCCAGCGGCATGAGAAGTCCACGGCCCGTTATGCGCCCGATCACGTAGGCGCGCGTGAGCTGATAGAACACCGGCTCGATGATTTCGACCTTCTCCACGGTGCGCTGTCCGCCAAGGCTGTGCAAGCGTGCGGCGACGTCGGCGGCCAGGTGGGCGACGCTCTTATCGAGATCGCGCCACGCGGACCGAAACGGCAAATCGCCAAGCAGGTTCTCGAAAAGCAGTTTTAGCGAGCCGCGATTGGCGTAGGTTTTCGTACCCGTGACGGCAGTGATGCCGGCGAGCGGGTCAAGATCGGTCGCGACGAACTCGATGTTGGGATCGACGCCGACCGTCCCGAAGAGCCGCCGCGTGATTGAGCTGAAGAAGGTCTTGGTGAATTCGCTGTCGGGCAGATCGGCAATCTCGGAATCGAAATAGTGGCGGATTCGCGCCCACACCTGGCGGTCAAGCGCCTCGTCCTTCAGCTTGCTACGCAATTCGGCGATGCTGCGATCGACGAAGCGGTCATACAGTTCGATCCGCTCCACAGCGTCGCGCTGACTGGTCTTCCAGTCGCGGCTGTCAAAGTGCAGGGGCGCGCGGCGCGTGATGGAGCGAAATTCGGCGTTATAGTGCGCGAATGCCTGCGCGATTTGGCGCGCGCAATCCGGGGCAGGATCGGTCGGCGACTCCTTGTCGACTGCCATCGCTACTTCAAATGTTGCGGATCAAGGCATCTCCGAAGGCGCTGGTCGAAACCTCCGTCGCGCCTTCCATTTGGCGCGCGAAGTCGTAGGTCACGATCTTCTCGCCTATCGTGCGATCCATGGCGGCGATGAGGGCATCGGCCGCTTCCACCCAGCCCATATAGCGAAACATCATCTCGCCCGAGAGGATTACGGAGCCGGGATTCACCTTGTCGAGATTTGCGTACTTGGGCGCCGTGCCGTGGGTGGCCTCAAATATGGCGTGGCCGGTCAGATAGTTGATGTTGCCGCCCGGCGCAATGCCGATGCCACCCACCTGCGCGGCGAGCGCATCAGAGATGTAGTCGCCATTCAGGTTGGTGGTGGCGATGACATCGAATTCATCTGGCCGTGTGAGCACTTGCTGCAGGGTAATGTCGGCGATGGCGTCCTTGATGAGGATCCGACCACTGCTCCTGGCCGCATCCATTTCCGCGGTGGCTGCCTTTTCGCCCTTCGCCGCCTTGGTGCGCTCCCATTGTTCCCAGCTGTAGGTTTGGGACGCGAACTCGCGCTCGGCGAGCTGGTAGCCCCAGTTGCGGAAAGCGCCCTCCGTGAACTTCTGAATATTCCCCTTATGTACCAGCGTTACGCTTTTTCTCTTGTTGGCAATCGCGTATTCGATGGCAGAGCGAATGAGTCTTTCGGAACCTTCCTTGGAGACCGGCTTGATGCCGATGCCGGAGGTTTCCGGAAAGCGGATTTTTGCGTACGATTTTGGGAAGGCCTGCTTGAAGAGTTCGAGGAATTTTCTGTTCTCGTCCGTCCCGGCTTCGAATTCAATACCGACGTAAATGTCCTCGGTATTCTCGCGGAAGATCACCATGTCCACCTTCTGTGGATTCTTGACCGGCGAGGGCACGCCCTTGAACCAGCGCACGGGACGCAGGCACACATACAAATCAAGGAGCTGGCGCAGCGCCACATTGAGCGAGCGGATACCGCCGCCGACGGGTGTCGTGAGCGGCCCCTTGATCGACACCAGATATTCTCGACACGCGGTAACGGTCTCATCCGGGAGCCAGGTGTGCAGGAGCTTGTTGGACTTCTCCCCCGCATACACCTCCATCCAGCGAATCCTGCGCCGGCCGCCGTAGGCTTTCTGCACGGCGGCATCCATGACGCGCACGCTCGCGCGCCAGATATCAGGCCCCGTGCCGTCACCTTCGATAAAGGGGACGATCGGATTGTCCGGTACGACGAGGCGTCCATTGCTGATGGACATCTTGGCGCCATCCGCGGGCGCGGTGAACTTCGCTGCCATGGCCGTAGACATGCCTTTACTCCGCTAGAAACCCTGCCAGGCGACTGGTCGCCGACGGCGCGAATGCTAGCACGCGGTATCCGTCCGGGGGTTGGCTAGAATACGCAGCCATGACCCGCACGCTCACGACCACGCCCGCGGCCGACGGATTCAGGATGCCCGCTGAATACGAGCCGCATGCGGGCTGCTGGATGCTGTGGCCTGAGCGGCCCGATAACTGGCGATGTGCCGCCGCGCCCGCGCAAGGCGCCTTCGTCGAGGTGGCCGCAGCGATCGCGCGCTTCGAGCCGGTCACGATCGGGGTATCAGGTAGGCATTTTGCGGCGGCGCGCCGGTCACTGCCGGAGGCAGTCAGGGTAGTCGAGATGTCGCACGATGACTCCTGGATGCGTGATGTCGGTCCGAGCTTCGTCGTTCATCGGCGCGGCGCGGTGCGCGGAGTGCACTGGCGGTTCAATGCCTGGGGCGGCCTGCAGCAGGGACTGTACGCGCCGTGGGATCAGGATGAACTCGTGGCGCTGAAGGTGCTGGAGATTGAAGGACGCGATCGCTACCGCGCGCCGATCATCAATGAGGGAGGCGCCCTGCACGTGGATGGCGAGGGCACCGCCCTTGTCACCGAAGAGTGCCTCCTCAACGCCAACCGCAACCCGACGCTGGATCGTACTCAGATCGAGGCGCACCTGCGAGCCTATCTCGGAGTGAGCACGATCGTGTGGTTGGGCAAAGGCGTGTTCAATGATGAGACCGACGGGCACATCGATGAGCTTGCGTGTTTCGTTCGGCCCGGCGTCGTGTGTCTCGCGTGGAGCGACAACCGGCGCGATCCGCAGCACGCGATTTCAACTGACGCCTGGGAGCGTCTGCATGACGCACGCGACGCGCGCGGACGGCGCTTCAAGGTGCACAAACTCCCAATGCCGGGGCCGTTGACGATGACTGCGCGGGAGGCGCGCGGCGTGGAGCGCCGGGCGGGGAGTGCGCCGCGGCGAACTGGGCAGCGCTTGGCGGGAAGCTATGTCAACTTTTATGCGGCCAACGGCGGCATCGTCATGCCGCTCCTTGATCCGCGACGCGATCGCGCCGCAGCCGCGCTTCTGAAGCGGCTGTTTCCGCGGCGCCGTGTGGTTGGCGTGCGGACGCGCGAGATCCTGCTGGGTGGCGGCAACATTCATTGCATTACGCAGCAGGTCCCCGCACCCCCGCCTGCTGCATGAGGCGCAGTTCACTTAAGGCGCGCAACCCCGCGTGATTCTGTCGGCGGCGGCCGACAGCGGCCTGCGCAGCTAAGTTCAGGTATTCTCCTCGTCTCGCCCAAGATTCGGGGGCCCCGCCTACGCATGCGTTTAGCGCGCTTGTTCACGTGCCTAAGTCTGGCGATTGTCGCGCAGGCGTCGGGCACCTCTGCTGAGCTGAATCCGGTGCGAGCTCATCCGCTAAAGTCGGCAGAACTGACGGTGCAGGGCGTGATAGTCAAATTGCGCGCGAGCACCAGCAGCGCGCAGATCCCATCTGCAGATGCGGTCGCAGCATTGGCCACGCGCGCCGGCGTCGCCTTGCAGGACTCGCGTCGAATCATGGCGAATCTGCACGTGATGCACGTGCTGCCCGCCACCGCCGGCGAATCCATCGCCTCAACCCTCGCGCGCCTGCGCGCCGATCCGGACGTCGTTTACGCAGAACGCGACGAGCGGCGCTACATCCACGAGCTGCCAAACGATCCGCTGTACCCCGATCAGTGGTACCTGCAGAACGCCAGCACGACACCGAGCGCAGTTGATGCCGATACGGCGTGGGACCTGACCACGGGCAGCAGCGGAATCGTGATCGCCGATATCGACACTGGAGTGCGCTTCGATCATCCGGATCTGCTGCGCGCCGGCGCCGGCGACGGCGGCCGACTACTGCCGGGGTACGACTTCATATCGGACCCACTCGTCGCCAATAATGGCGTGGGGCGCGGCCCGGATGCCTCGGACCCGGGCGACTGGGTGACGGCGGCGGACGCGAGCACGTCGGAATTCAAAGGCTGCACCGTCACCAACAGCTCATGGCACGGCACGCGTGTGGCCGGCATGCTCGGCGCCATTACCGATAACGCGATCGGCGTCGCTGGCCTCACATGGACGAGCTGGATCCTGCCGGTGCGTGCGCTCGGCAAATGCGGTGGCGTCGATTCGGACATTGAGGCGGCCATGCTATGGGCGGCCGGTATCCACGTCGACGGCGTGCCGGACAACCCCTACCCGGCGAAAATTGAGAATCTGAGCATCGGGGCGCCGGGCAGCTGTCCGGCAAGCTATCAGGACGTCATTGATGAAGTTACGCAGCTGGGCGTCCTCATCGTGGTGTCCGCGGGCAATGACGGCGGTCCCGTGGCGGCTCCGGCGAATTGCCCAGGTGTGGCAGGCGTTGCCGGGCTGCGCCAAGCCGGCACGAAAGTCGGCTACAGCAATCTTGGCCCCGAGGTCGCACTCGGCGCACCGGCGGGAAATTGCGGCACGACCGTGGCCGGTGCCGCCTGCCTTTATTCGCTCGATACGACTTACAACCTCGGAATCACGACGCCTACCGTAAACGGCTACACCGATCAGACGAATACCAATCTCGGCACCAGCTTTTCCGCACCAATCGTATCGGGGATAGCCGCGCTGATGTTGGCGGTGAACGGCAATCTCAAATCGAGCGAGCTCATCTTGCGATTGAAGCAGGGGAGCCAGCCTTTTCCGCAGAGTTCCATCGACAACACGGGCCCATCACCGCCGCCAACCTGTCACGTCCCGGCAAGCACGGCGGACATACAGGGTGCGGAATGCATCTGCACATTGGACGACACGACATGCGGGGTCGGCATGGCAAATGCATCCGGTGCAGTCGCAGCTGCACTGCGGCCAATTGCGGCAGTCGCCGTGCCCACCACCGTCATGGCAGGCGGGGATGTAGTACTGCAGGCCGCTGGGAGTACCGCTGCTTGCAATCACACCATTACAGGCTATCAGTGGGTGAGCAGTGATCCGACGAACCACCCGGTGTCGAGCGCCAATACTGCGGCCACCACGGTCACGGCGCCGACGAGCGGCTCATTCACCGTAACGTTGACCGTGCTGGACGATGCGATGCCGCGGCGCACCGATATCGCCACAGTCACAATCTCGCCCACGGGCGCGACAACAGGCGCTCCACCGAGTGCTGCATCGAGCGCCTGCCTTGGCGCAGTGGCGGTCGCATCGCCGGTCACCGTATCCGTCTCGCCGGCCAGCGCGAGGTTGCAAGTCGGCATGGCTTCGCAGGCATTTACGGCAACGGTCGCCGACACCACCAATACTGCGGTGAGCTGGCAGGTGAATCAGGTGCCCGGTGGAAATGCGACGCTCGGAACGATTTCGCCGGTCGGTGTCTACACGCCGCCCGCAACAGTGTCCGGAACTCTGAATGTGACCGTGACTGCAGTGTCGCTGGCCGTCAAGACTCAACGCGGCTCGGCCCAGGTCGTCGTCACGGCGCCGCCGTCGAGCGGCGGCGGTGGCATGGACGCCCTGACATTGCTGGCAGCCTGCTTGGCGCTCGCGCGCCGCAAGCACCTGCTGGCATCAGCCTTGGGCCACCCGTTGTGCAATGTCGAGCCATTCTTTCTGCGCCCGGCGGTAGTGCGCGGGCGCAATGCGCGCCTGCTCGAGCAGCTCACGCGCAATCCGGCGGGCGTCGTCGCGCGCGCCTTCCGCCGCCAATAGCTGCACGAAGCGTGCTGTCGCCTCCGCGCCGGGATAACTCGGGGCGACCACGCGGTATTCCTCGAGCGCTTTGGCTTTGTTCCCTTCGGCCTCCAACGCGCGCGCGTATAAGAGATGCCCCTCAGGCGACCTGAATTCCGGGTTCAAGCGGATAAGATCGTCGAGTGTCGCGCGCGCCGCGGGCGCATCGCCTTTGCCGAATTGCGCACGCGCCAGTCCCAGCATGAGATCCGGATCATGTTCATACAAGCCGTTGAGATTTGCCCGGTGTTCGCTGATCGCCTCGTCGTAGCGCCCCGCGCGGGTAAGAGCTTCGGCATAGCGCTGGCGGCTCGCGACATTGCCGGCCACCCGGGCCTCGCTTTCGTAGCGGCGCAGGTCCGCGTGCGGATCGAGTGCTCTTTTCACACCTCGTGCCGTGCGCTGGGCTGTTCGGCTGCGAAACAGATCCGGTAGGACTTCTACCGCCACGTACGCAATCGCACCCGGAAAGGAAAGTAGTGCGAGCACCCAAATCCAGATCTGGTTTCGCCCGGTCTTGATGCAATGGATGATGAGCAGGACCTGGATCGCGATCGAGAGTATCAGGAGCCAGGGCATGCGGGCCTCACGCGCCGAGAAAGGCCGCAAGCTTACTGGGCGGCGCTGGCGATCTCCACATCCGCCGGACTCTCGGGCTTTACGGCCGGCAGCGCAAAGGCGATGACGAAGTCGCCACGCGCCGAATTCAATGTCCCGTGTCCGCCTGCGACGACAACGAGGTACTGGCGCTGGTCGCGGCCTGCCCGATAAGTCATGGGCGTGGCCTGACCACCGGCGGGCAAGCGAAATTTCCACAGTTCCCGCCCAGTGTCCACGTCAAATGCACGCAGATAGTTGTCCTCGGCTGCCGCAACGAAGATCAGATCTCCGGCGGTGGCGATCGGTCCACCCATGTTTGGTGCACCGAAGGTGCGGGTGGGTGCAAACCACGGACCGCGGCCTGCGGTGGAACCGAGGGGCACCTGCCATGCTATTTGGTTTCTGCGCAGGTCGACGCTGACGAGCGTACCCCAGGGCGGGGCAGTGCAGGGCAGACCCCAGGGAGATAACAGAGGTTTGATCTGCGCGTGCTCGTCAGGCGGCGTCAGTGTAAGCACCATCGGCAGCTGGTTTACCGCGGCGAAAACGCGCTGACGATGCGCATCGTAGGCAATGCCGCCCCAGTTGACGCCGCCCAGGACGCCCGGCCAGAGGATGGTGCCGCGCGAATCGGGCGGAGTGAATATTCCTTCGCTGCGATACTTTGCGATTAGGCTGCGGCAGCTGCCCCGGTCCCAAAACGTGATGCCCCAGGCGTCAGCCGGCTTGAGCGCGCGGCGTTCGGCGAGCGCTGGTGTTGCCGGAAAAGGCTGGGTTGGCGATGCCTCTTCCTTCGGGAGAGTGCTCTGCGGCACCGGAGATTCCGCTATCGCGGCGATCGGTTTGCCGGTGCCGCGCTCGAAGAGAAACAGCATCCCCGTTTTTGTCGCCTGCAGCACGGCCGCCACCGGAACACCATGCACTGTCACGTCAATCAGCGCAGGTTCAGCCGCAAGACCGTAGTTCCACAGATCGTGATGCACGAGCTGCTGCTGCCACACGAGCCGCCCACCTGCCGCGTCAAGTGCGAGCAAGGAGTCTGCGAAACGGTCGCTACCTATGCGTTCTGCACCATAGAACTTCGGGTCCGCAGAACCGGTAGGCACAAAAACCAGGCCGCGGTTTTCATCGACCGACATTACTGCCCAAGGATTTGCGCCCGTCGCAGCGGCCGCTTGCGAGGCATCCCACTCAGTCGCTGCCGCATGAGAACCTGCATCGGGCAACGTCTCGAAAGACCAGCGCAGCGCGCCGCTCCTGGCATCAAAGGCGCGCACGATACCGCGTCCGCCATCCTGCTGCGGCGGCTCGGCCCCGGCCGAGCCGACGATCACCAGCGTGCCGAACAGCGCCGGCGGCGAGGTTACAAGTCCATGTGGCGGCCCACCCGCAGCGTGTCCGCGGCTCAAATCAACGGCGCCACGGGTGCCGAAATCCAGGCAAGGCGCGCCGCTTGCCGCGTCCAGGGCGATGAGGCGCGCATCGAGCGTGCCGGTGAAGATGCGCCGCGAGCACAAGCCAGGCGCGCGTGCAGCCGGGTCTTGCCAGGCGCTGACACCGCGCGAAGTGGCCTGTGGGTACTCCTGAGTGCGATCGATATGTGGGTCATGGCGCCACAGCTCGCGCCCGCTCGCCGGATCTAGCGCGATGACGATGTTCGTCGGCGTCGCAAGATAGAGTCGGTCAAATGCCAGCACCGGGGTGGCTTCGAACGCAAGCTCGCGCGCGCGCGCGAAGCCTGCTCCCAACTCGCGCGTGCGATACGTCCAGGCGACCCGCAGTTGCGCGACAGTGCCGCGGTCGATCTGCGCCAAACTCGAGTAATGCTGCCCAAGTGCATCCCCGCCGTAGTACCCCCAATCGCTGTCGGCAGGGGATTGCGCTTGCGCGCCGGCCATTGCGGCCAAAACGCTCAGGAGCGCGTGGCGCACTGACCGTGTTCGGTGGCATCGAATGTTCTTGTCCTCAGCGGCACGAGTCTTGGGGCATGGCTTCATTATCAGTCATCGAAGACGCCGCGCACGCGCGGGGCTGCTATTCTTGTACCGTGAATCCATCACGGCTGGTTAGGCCCCGATTCAGGATCTGCGACGTCTTATTGGCTTTCGCATGTCTTGTGGTACTAAACCACGCACTCGCCCAGCAAAGCGCTGCGGAGCAACGGCCGCAGCAGGCGGGTGCTACCCGGCCGCGCATTGGACTGGTGCTTTCCGGCGGCGGCGCGCGCGGCGCAGCACACATTGGTGTGCTCAAGATGCTCGACGACCTGCACGTTCCCGTCGATGCGATCGCCGGCACCAGCATGGGCGCAGTCGTCGGTGGCCTGTATGCGAGTGGCTACTCGGCGCGCGAGATCGAGACCATCATGACCTCGGTGAACTGGCAGGAAGCGTTTCGCGATCGTCCGACGCGCACCGATCTTACTTTCAGGAGGAAGGAAGAAGAGGAAAACTTCCTCGTTAATTTTCCGCTCGGCCTGCGCAGTGGCCATTTCCAGCTTCCCAAGGGTCTCATCCAGGGCCAGAAGCTGAGTCAGATTCTGCGGCGCCTGACCTTGCCCATCGCCGAGATCACGGACTTCGATGCGCTGCCGACGCGCTTTCGTGCGGTGGCCACTGACCTCGAGACCGGGGATCCGGTGGTCATGCACGACGGCGACATCGCGAGCGCCATGCGCGCCAGCCTCTCGGCGCCGGGGGTGTTTGCCCCGGTCGAGCGCGACGGACGCCTGCTAGTAGATGGCGGTCTTGCTGAGAATCTGCCCATCGACGTGGCGCGTGCGATGGGCGTCGATGTCCTCATTGTCGTGGACGTGAGCACGCCACTCCAGACGCGCGACAAACTCACTAGCGTACCGGCGATCTCGAATCAGATGGTCGCAATCCTGATCCGGCGTAATGAGCAGCGGCAGCTCGAGAGTCTGTCGAAGAGCGATGTGCGCATCACTCCGGTACTCGGCGACTACTCGCCGTATGACTTTGGCATTGTCGCGCGTGCCGTCGGGGCCGGCGAGCAGGCGGCGCTTGCGGCGCAGGAGGAGCTACTGGCGCTCGCGGTCGACGGTGCATCCTTCGAGCGCTATGCCCAGCGGCGCGCCGCTGCGCGCCAATCGCCACCGCGCATCGAATTCGTACGCATCGAGCCCGAGTCAGAGCGCTATGCGGCGGCGCTGCATAAGCTCTTTGACGACCAGATCGGAGCGCTGGTGGATTCCGCCGAGCTGCAAAAGCGTGTGACTTCCTTTTACGGAGGCGAAAATTTCGAGGGCATCGACTACCGTATGGTGCAGGACGACGACGGCAAATATGGTCTGGAAGTTACCGCTCGGCGCAATTCCTGGGGTCCGACTTACGTGCGCTTTGGGCTCAATCTGCAGGATGATTTCGCAGGGAATTCCTACTACAACGCTGCCGCGCGCTTCATCCAGTCGGAAATTACCAGGGCCGGCGGCGAATGGGTGTCGGATCTGCAGGTCGGCGAGACGTCCAGAATTGCAACCGAGGTGTGGCTGCCGTTTTCGCAGACGTCACCGTATTTTCTCGCGCCGCATGCGCAGATCGAGGCCCAGGATCTGTATCTCTTTGAGGATCAGCGGCGCATCGCCGAGTATCGCGTGCACACGATCGAGTACGGCATGGATTTCGGCAGGGATTTCAGCAACTGGGGCGAGCTTCGTGCCGGCCTGGTGCGCGATGTAGGCGATTCGAGTCTCATTATCGGACAACCGATTCTGACGACCGGCGCCTTCGATGAAAAGGAATTCTTCGTGCGAATGTCCTACGACACACTCGACAATGTCAATTTTCCGCGCGAAGGACAGCAGGCCTCATTTGAATGGCGTGGCGATCGCACCGCCCTCGGCTCCGCAGAGGACGGCGATCGGCTTGCGTTCAATTATTTGGCAGCGCGCAGCTTCGGCCGGCAGACTGCGGTCTTTTGGGCCTCGGCCGGTACGACACTCGACGGATCGACGACCGATATACGCAAGCTCTTTGAGCTCGGGGGCTTTCTTAATCTCTCGGGACTGAAGCAGGATTCGCTGCTGGGACCAAACTATGGCATAGCGCGCGTACTTTTCTACCGGCAGATCGGGCGCGGCGGACCTGGCTTTCTGGATGTCCCGGTCTATATCGGCACATCCTTCGAAGTCGGTAACGTGTGGCAGCAGCGCGGCGATATCAGTTGGGGATCGGCGCACAAGGATGCAAGCTTGTTTCTCGGCCTTGATACCCTGATCGGACCGGTCTATATCGGCAGCGGCGCAGGCGACGGCGGCACGCGCAATTTCTATTTGTTTCTCGGGCGCACGTTCTAGGCCCGCTACAGGCCGCGACTCTCCGCGAGCTTCTCGACCTTCTCGAATACGAGCGAGGGTACGTCGGTCGTGCGCGAGTACTCGTGCCGTCGACTCATCTGCGTGATCGCCGCATCGCGCTCATCCGGCGTCGCATACCAATGGAGCCGATGCCACTGCGGCCCCAGGAGCTTACGCATGGGATCACCCACCGGCAGGCTGACTCGAACGCCATACGGCTGCAACTGCTCATGGGGCGGCGCGCGCAGATTTTGTGGCTGACTGATACCCATGGACATTGTCTTTCCGACTTCAGGAATGCAGGACGGATGAAGAGCGCTTATTGATGACCCTTTGGTTGTGCTCTACGACGGCGAGACTCTTGTGCAGGGTGCTTGATTGCGGGTCGAGCTCAAGTCCCGAACGCACATCCGCCAATGCAAGATCGTACTGACCGAGACCCGCGTGCACTGCCGCCCTGTTATTGAAGGATTGCCAGTTCGTATGGTCAAGTTCGATCGCCCTATTGCATTGTTCCAGTGCCCGCGCCCAGTCGTGCAGCAGCGCGTATCCGGCGCACAGATTAGAATGACCGCTGGCCGCCTCACGCGAGTCGGTCGCATCCCTCAATCCTTCCTCCGTCAAGCGAATTCCGTCGGAGATCCGGCCCTCCTGCAACGCGACGGAGCCTTCGGCAAGGAGTGAGTTGCCGCCATTGAGGACCGTACCGCTCGCCGCTTCCGGTTCCACGGCTTGCGTGCCACACGGCACCCATGCCGCGAATGCTACGGTGAGAGTCACGCCCCCGAGACGAGAGATGTGAAGACGCCTCATGTGTGCCGCTCCTGCGCGGCATAGAGCCGCGACTGGAACGGTAATGTTATAGCTCGGGTAGGGCCAACTTGCAAAATCGCCGGAACGGGAGGCTTGAGTTACATGCCCAGGGTCCCCACACTGTGGCTACCGCGTTCTTACTTAACGGAGCACCGTATGTCTCTGTTTCGCAGCAAAGCAGAAGTGCCATCCGCAAAGGATGCTCTCCCGGGAAGGAGCGCCCCGCTCGCCGTTGCGCAGACTCATTTCGTGAACGGTCGGCGCATCGTTGCACCCTTTCCGGCGGGGCTTTCCGAGGCCGTGTTCGGGCTTGGATGCTTTTGGGGTGCGGAGAAGCTCTTTTGGCAGTTGCCCGGGGTCTATTCGACCGCCGTCGGCTACGCGGGCGGCTATACGCCCAATCCCAGCTACGAAGAGGTCTGTTCCGGTCGTACGGGCCACGCTGAAGTGGTGCGCGTGATCTACGATCCGAAAGTCATTTCCTATGACGATCTATTACGGGTTTTCTGGGAATCGCACGATCCCACCCAGGGCATGCGCCAAGGCAATGACACAGGCACCCAGTACCGCTCCGCGATCTACGTGTCGAGCGAGGAGCAGCGCGCCGAGGCGGAGGAATCCAAGCGCATTTACCAGGCCCGCCTGAAGGCGGCGGGCAAAGGGGTGATTACGACCCAGATTTTGGATGCGCCGCTGTTTTATTACGCAGAGGACTATCACCAGCAATATCTTGCGAAGAATCCGGGCGGGTACTGCCCGAATCATTCATGCGGAGTCAGCTTCAAATCTGCGGAGCCCGCGATGGCTGCGAAGGCGTAATCGACGGTACGTCGAGGGTTTCGCGGCTGCGTCTAATTGACAGGAAACCGCCGCCCTACCCAATACGTGGCGCCCTCGGGGCCGTAGCGTTCCACGTGCGCTACGCCTGCGGGGATCTCAAACGTGTCGCCGCGGGATAGATGCCTCGTCGTCTCTCCGGCCGTAAGCCACATTTCACCGCTCACGATGAGCGCATTGGCATCGAACGGATGGGAGTGGCAATCGACCACCGCGTGCGGCGCCCATTCTCTCGTCAGAACGGTTTGGAACCCTCGGTCACGCAGTTCGGACTCAAACTCCGCAAAACTCTTTTGCATACGGAAACGTTGCCGTCAGGCACCCTCCACAACTAGTTCCACCGGCACGTTGCCGCGCGTTGCGTGGGAGTAAGGACAGATTTTTTCGTGTGCTTCCTGAGCAAGCGCGGCGAGTTCGGCCTGCGGAACGCTCGGATCCTTTATTTGCAGCTTGACCATTAGCCCAAAGCCGCCTTCATCCCGCGGCCCGATCGTCACGCTACACGTAATGATTGCGCCCTTGGCATTACGTTTTTTTTGTGACGCCACAAAATCCAGCGCCCCGCCGAAGCAGGCTGCATAGCCGGCGGCGAATAAATGCTCCGGCGTCGTCGTCCCGGGCCTCCCCGGACCTCCCATAGCCTTAGGTACTGATAGGTCCACCGCCACCGAGTGATCCTCAGCCTCCGTGTGCCCATTTCGGCCCCCCGTGGCCTTGGCGGTCGCGGTAAATAGGGGTTTGATGCTCATAGGAAATGGCTCCTCCGCGGATGCACCGTGCCTGCGCTACGCCTTTATTCTAACGCCAGTACCTATTCTCAGCCTATCCCACATTGGCCGGTCGTCCGAGATTCTAAATTGCTCTATACGGATTGGCTTAATCGCTGGTTTCCGTCAGAAACACAACGGATCGCTGATATAGCCTCTAGTCATCACAAACCGTCGCGTTAAAGTATCTGCAGTAAGTGAGCGGAAATCTGACCGGGCGATGTAATTTCCTGCCCGCCCGGGAAGAAGCACTGGCACGGTGCCACCGATGCAAGTGCTATGACTCACATTGCCATTCAGGCATCAAAGAACGGAGAGAATGTTGAATGGTTGGAGAAGGTCAGCGACGAACAGTACCGAGGCTGACCCCCATCCCCATGAGACGCGGCACGCAAATGGGTTTCTCGGCCGCGATGACTTATTGACTCAGCGGCCAACCATTCGATTCAGGTGCTCGGGATAGCGGTCCCCCCGCACGGTGAACTTGGACGCTGCCCCTTCGATCTCACGAAGATCGTCCGCGGTGAGGTCGAGCGCCGCCGCGCCGATGTTCTCCGCAACGCGCTGCAGCTTCGTAGTGCCCGGAATCGGGACGATCCATGGCTTCTTGGCGAGCAGCCAGGCAAGTGCCAGCTGGGCGGGTGTCACTCTCTTGCGTGCGGCGATCGCGGCGAGCAGATCGACCAGCGCTTTGTTGGCCTTGCGGGCCTCGGGCGTGAATCGCGGGACGATGTTTCGGAAGTCCGTGCTGTCAAATGTCGTGTTCTCATCGATCTTTCCTGTCAGGAAGCCCTTGCCCAGCGGGCTGAACGGAACGAACCCGATGCCGAGTTCCTCGAGCGTCGGCAGGATCTCCTCCTCAGGGTTTCGCCACCATAGCGAATATTCGCTCTGGAGGGCGGTGACGGGCTGAATCGCGTGAGCGCGACGAATCGTCTGAACTCCCGCTTCGGATAGCCCGAAGTGCTTGACCTTGCCCGCCTGGATCAAGTCCCTAACGGTGCCCGCAACATCCTCGATCGGCACGTCGGGGTCGACACGATGCTGGTAGAACAGGTCGATAACGTCGACCTTGAGGCGCTTCAGTGAGGCCTCCGCGACCTCCTTGATGTGTATTGGTCGGCTGTCCAGACCGGCCTGTTTGCCGTCGATGATTTTGAAACCGAACTTGGTGGCGATCACAACCTCCCCGCGGAACGGCGCAAGTGCCTCACCCACAAGTTGTTCGTTGGTGAAGGGGCCGTAGACCTCTGCCGTGTCGAAAAAAGTTATGCCGTGCGCTACGGCCGCGCGGATGACTTCGATCATCTTCTGCTTGTCGCCCGGCGGCCCATAGCCAAAGCTCATGCTCATGCAGCCCAAGCCGAGCGCCGACACCTTAAGAGCGCTATTTCCCAATATCCGCTTCTGCATAACTCCTCCTGAACCAGATCTCATTCCGCCGGTCTCGCTGATTCTATGCCTACGGAGGCAGAACACGCTGAATCCGGGGATGCGCCAAACCCGCAAGAACGCCGCTGTTGGATGATCTCAGTTCCCAATTAGCGGCATGATTGCGCGGATTAGTCGGGTTGAGTACGGCAAGCATTCGCTTGCGTGCCCCGATGCTGGCGTGTGTTGTCGCCGCAGACGCGCCCGCGCAGCGCTTCGAAAATGAATCGCGAATTTTCTGCCGCGAATGAGGAGCCCGCGGCGCTCTTTCCGCGTTAAGCTAGAGCCTTATGATCGATCTAAAGCGTCATGTCGTCGATGTACCCAACTTTCCGAGTCCGGGCATCCTGTTTCGCGACATCACGCCCTTGCTGCGCACGCAGTTTCAGCCAGTCATCGAGGCGCTTGAACGGTTGCTCGATGCTGAGGAGTGGCGTCGCATCGATTCCGTTGCCGGCATCGAATCCCGCGGGTTCATTCTGGCCGCCGCGCTCGCCGCGCGGCGCGGCACAGGCTTCGTGCCGATTCGCAAGCAGGGCAAGTTGCCGCCGCCGGTTGTGGACATGGAGTACACCCTTGAGTACGGCACGGGAGTCCTTGAAATGCAGCGCGGCAGCGGCCGGCTGCTGCTCGTGGACGATGTGCTCGCCACCGGCGGTACCATGCGCGCAGCCGCCGATCTGTGCGGGCATGCGGGCTATGAGGTCGGCGCTCTGCTCGCGCTCATTGATCTCAGGCTCGCCGGCACGCCATTCGTCTGGCGCGAGCACGCGCTGCGCTATGTCATCGACTACGTCTGATGCATCGGCGACCGTGTCGGAACCATTGCCGGCACGCCTCATCGTCATGGCCTTGGACATCGAAAGCCAAGGGCTCTTCGAACAGCACAATGTGCCGGTGCTCTACACCGGTCTTGGCAAAATCAACGCAGCTATTGCGCTGACGCGGCGCCTCGCCGCCTACCGCCACGCTGGGCGACCGCCGCCGTTCGTAATCAATTTCGGCACTGCCGGGAGCCGGCGCTTCGTCACGGGCATGCTCGTCGGCTGTCACCGCTTCGTCCAACGAGACATGGATGTGCGCGCCTTGGGTTTTCCGTACGGGGTGACGCCGTTCGAGGTGCTACCCGCAGAGCTGGAATTTCCGCCAGCCTTTGCACAATTGCCTCAGGGCCTGTGCGGCAGCGGCGACTCATTCGCCACAGGCGAAAATGTCATGCATTGCGAGGTCGTTGACATGGAGGCGTACGCGTATGCGAAAGTCTGCCGGCTTGAAGGCGCGGACTTCGCCTGCGCGAAATACATCACCGACGGCGCGGATCACGCAGCCGCAGGCGAGTGGAGTAGCAATCTGGCGGCGGCGGCGGCGGCATTCTGGCAGTTGTACGTGAGCACTTAAAATTGGCGAACATCGCGGTCTAGTATGCATAGGCTCCATTTTTTTATTCCTCTGACGTGTGCTGCGTTGCTAAGCGGTGCATGCGTACCCCAATCACAGCGTGGAGCAGAAATAGTGGTTCCCCATCCATCCGTCGTCAGTAATCCCGATTCACCCGCCGCCAGCGCACCCGTCGCCCCGATAGCTGCCAGGAAGCCTTACGCAGTGCCATCACCGAACGGCGAGCGGATCGATGACTACTACTGGTTGCGTGATGACACCCGGCAATCGAGCGAAATGCTCAATTATCTGCACGCGGAAAACGCCTACCGCGACGCGATGCTGGCGCCGACGCAGGCCCTGCAGCAGAAGCTTTACGATGAGTTGATAGGGCGGATCAAACCCGATGACGCCAGTGTGCCCGTGTATGAACACGGCTACTGGTATTACACGCGCTTCGTACCCGGCCAGGATTACCCGGTCTACGCGCGTCGCAAAGGCGCACTGACCGCTGCCGAGGAAATCATGCTCGACGCCAACGCTATGGCGATGGGCCATGAATACTTCCAGATCGGCGCTGCCGAGGTCAGTCGCGACGGACGGCTGCTCGCGTACACCGAAGATGATGTCGGCCGGCGGCAATACACGCTGAAGGTTAAAGACCTGATAACGGGTACGCTGCTGCAAGATTCGCTGACAAACATCGAAGCGCAGTTCGTGTGGGCCGCCGATAACAAGACCTTGCTGTACGTCGAAAAGGATCCGGTGACGCTGCTGTCGGTGCGCGTACATAAGCACCTATTGGGGACGAACCAGAGCGAGGATGTGCTCGTTTACGAGGAGGCGGACCACAGCTATTACATGGGCGTGAGCGTAAGTCGCTCGGAGAAATATCTCTTCATTGACCTGCAAAGCACACAGCAGACTGAGGTTCGCTATGCCGAGGCGTCAGATCCGCAGCTGCACTTCAAGCCAGTCCTCGCGCGTGAGGCGAATCTGGAGTATCACGTCGATGCAATCGGCGACGATTTCATCATCCGCACCAATTGGCAGGCGCCAAATTTCCGGATCATGCGCACGCCTGTTGCGGGCAGCCACGACAAGCGCAACTGGCGTGATGTCGTAGCCCCGCGCGCGGATGTGTTGATTGAGAACTTCGAAGTCTCCCAGAAGTACCTTGCGATCAACGAGCACTCCGGCGGCTTACTGAAACTGCGACTCAGGCCCTGGGACGGCGGAGCAGACGTCGTCATCGATTCAAGCGAGCCGGCTTATTCGATGACGCTGGTGCAGACGCCCGGCATCGACACCGCCACGGTGCGCTACGTGTACAGCTCGCTCATCACACCGCGCACCACATACGACTATGAGATGCACACGGGCCATAAGGAGCTCAAGAAGATTGAGGCTGTGCTGGGCGGCTACAACCCCTCCGACTACGTCACCGAATATCTGCATGCCACGGCGCGCGACGGCACCCAAATCCCCGTGTCGGTAGCCTATGCGAAGCGCATAACGCTCGATGGCACCGCACCCCTTTATCAATACGGATACGGTTCCTACGGCATCTCAACAGATCCGATGTTCCGGCCCAATTGGGTGAGTCTGCTGCAGCGTGGCTTCGTCGTAGCCATCGCCCACATACGCGGCGGTCAGGAACTCGGACGTCAGTGGTTCGAGGACGGTCGCCTGCTGCACAAGAAGAACACCTTTACGGACTTCATCGACGTGACCGACTTTCTCGTGAAACGTGGCTACGCTGCCAAGCATCAGGTGTTTGCCGAAGGCGGCAGCGCCGGCGGGTTGCTGATGGGGGCCGTGGCCAACATGGCGCCGCAGCTATATCGCGGCATCATCGCGTACGTCCCGTTCGTTGATGTCGTCACCACGATGCTCGACGAAAGCATACCGCTTACTACCAACGAGTTTGACCAGTGGGGAAATCCAAAACAAAAGGTGTATTACGATTACATGCTCTCGTATTCACCCTACGACAATGTCCGGGCACAGGAGTATCCGGCCATGCTGGTGCTCACTGGCTTATGGGATTCGCAGGTGCAGTACTATGAGCCCGCCAAATGGGTCGCCAAGCTGCGCGCCACCAAATTAGACCGCAATCCGCTTATCTTCAGCGTCAATATGTCCGCCGGCCACGGCGGCAAGTCCGGGCGCTTTCAGCGCTACCACGACACTGCGCTCGAATATGCATTCATCTTCCAGGAGCTCGGGATCAAGGAATGAATGCACCTGACATTGCGTTTCGTACCGTACCTGAACACCGCCGATGACTACGAGTCGATGCTGCCGTGGAAGATCAAAAGAGAGGCCGAGCTATGAAGTCGCAATCGCGGAAGTTGAAGCAGCAAATCGTGGGCTGGTCGCTCGCCTGCTGTATCGCCGCCTCGTCGGTCGCCACGGAGCGGACGAGCCCCAAGGCTGCTGCGCCGACTGCCGCAAGACAACAGCTACTGGACCTCGAAAAGGAGTGGGCGGCCGCCGAGGACAAATACGACCCGACCGTGCTCCGGCGCATTCTTGATGAAAAGTTCGTGGCGACCTTCAACGCTGCCAAGACGTACGACAAAGAAGCTTTCATCAAGCTATTCGCCGGTGATGTCGATCCTACGGCCTCTCAAACCTTGACTTACGACGCGGTGATTATCGACGGCGACACTGCGGTCCTCGTTGGCATCGACACCGCACACGGGACGAGAAACGGAGCGGCGTACACGGAGGTCTACAAATACACGGCAACCTATATCCGCCGCCAAGGACAATGGCTAGCGTTGGCAGAGCACATTGTCGACGTGCCGCAAGCAAAGTAGAGGCGACAACGCGGTTGTTTGATCGCTTACTTTCGTACCGCTGAGGCCAAGTTTGGTGCGCGGCTACTGAGTTTGAATGCAGCCTTGCACCAACGCGCCAAAGGCGCATTTGATCTGTAAATAGACGGGCGCAGCAAACCGGGCGTGAATTGCGCCGAGTAGGTGGCACGATCGATCGACCGATCGCCGCGTATCGCGACCGACGCGCCGAGATCCTAAGCCGCTGGAGCGCATTCGCAATGACGCGAGGAGCGCGCCCACCGCTGGTCATTACCCAGCGGTGGAAGATGCGGTCTAATTCGTATTGTCTGGTTTGTCCTTGTCCTTATCTGTCTTCTTGGCATCCGTGTCACCGGGCTTTTTGGGCTCAGGTTTAGCAGGCGTAGATGTCTTCGCCGGCGCTGCCTCAGGCTTCGGTTTGGCGGGCGCCTTAGTGATCGGAGGATGTTCCTCAGGCTTCGCCGCCGGCTTTTCCGCGGGTTTCGGCGCGGGCTTTGCCACAGGCTTTGGCGCGGGTTTCTCCTCCGGTTTGGCCGCAGGCTTCTCCGCCGGTTTTGCCTCAGGCTTGGCTGCCGGTTTCGCCTCGGGCTTGGCTGCCGGTTTCGCCTCGGGTTTGGGTGCAGGCTTCGCCTCGGGTTTGGGTGCAGGCTTCGCCTCGGGTTTGGGTGCAGGCTTCGCCTCGGGTTTGGCCGCAGGCTTTTCCGCGGGCTTCGCCGCAGGCTTCTCCGCCGGTTTCGCTGCGGGTTTCTCTGCCGGCTTGGCTCCGGGTCTTTCCGCAGGCGCGCCGGGCTTCGTTGCCGGCGGTGCAGCGCGCAGCTCCGCTGCCGCACGCGGGGCAATTTCCGCCTTAACCGTTTGAGGGCGCGGTAGCGCCGGCGGCGGCTGCCCGTGAACAAAGGCCGGAATGGGCTTCGACGACGACGGTGCGGGTGCTTGCACCTTGACGACGGGAGGCAGTGCCGCTGCGAGGCTGGCTCGCGCCGGTACGGATGCGTTCACTGCCCTGCCGGTCGCCGTCGCACTCGCCGGCGCGATGATCGTCACGTTGTTGGTGATGTTCGTGACATTCGTGATGTTGGTAGTGTTGCTAACGTTCGTATTGTTGATGTTGATGCGCATGCCGACGGCAATGACCGGCGGCGCGCTCGTCACTACCGCAGGTGCCGTCCCAATAGGCGCCGGAATGATGATTCCGAATCGGGAGCCAGGCGGCGCCGGAATGAAGACGCCGGCCGGACCCATGGGTGGCGGACCGGGTATGACGCCGGGTCCCGCAATCTCCAAAGTCAGATGCAGCCCCGGCGGGGGCGGAACAAAAGCAACGCCGGGCGGCGACCAATGGCCGCCGATGAAAATGACGACGCCAGCCCGGTTCTCGTAGTAGGGGTTGACCCAGCCGTAGTTGGGACGCGGCGGCGGTGCCCAATACGCATGGGCCCAGACCCAATTGCCCTCCCAGACCCAATAGCCTCCCACCCAAACGGCTGCCGGCGACGGCGGTGGCGGGGGAGTTTCAACCAGCATCGGCGGCGGCGCCCAACCCACGGCGATCGGTTCCGGCTGAGAAAGGGGGGGCTCCACGTTGACGCTCACCACCGGCGCGGGAGGCGGGGGCTCGTATGCAGGGCCTTCAGGGGCAATGGCGCCCTCGTCCGGCGCGGGTGCGGATTCCGGCGCTGGGTTGGACGCTGAGTACTCCGGCGCCGGCGCCGGAGCGGATCCTGCCGCTGGCGCTGGTCCGGGTTCGGCGGCGGGCGCGGGTGCGGCTGCCGGCGCTGGCGCAGTCGCCGATGTATCGGCGGGAGCCGGCGCGGCGGGCGGCGGCGACACCTGTGCCCCACACCCGGCGAGCAGCAGAAAAATTGGAATAACGGTATATCGCATGCGAACGTGCTCCCAACAGCAGGAAAAGTTGCTCCAGCCCCCCACGCAGACCATTCTCATGCGGCGGCCGCGTAGCGTAACTTCCACGTGCGCGCTCGCACGATGACGTGCACGACAACGACTCCGCAGAAGCAAGGTTAACTATACCATTGGGCGTTTTCTTCTATGCGCAGAAATAACTTGCCGAAGCACAATCGGCGCTGTCCGCTAAGGGGCGGCTCGAAGCATGCGGGTCGAAAATTTCGCTTACGCGCCCGGCGCGTGGGAGTTGCCCCCACAGCAGGACAGCCAATCTGCTATCAGCGATGCTCTGCACGCAGTTCTCGGTTCCCGAACCCCAAAGCCGATATCGAGGGTTAACATGGAAATCAGCGGTGGATGTCTGTGCAAGGCGGTGCGTTATCGAATCACCGCAGCACCGTTAGTTACGCGCGTTTGCTGGTGCCGGCTGTGTCAATATGTCGGAGCCGGCAGCGCCACGGTCAACAGCTGCTTCCCGAGCAGTGCCATAGCGGTCACGGGTGAGCTGCGGGACTACCGCAGTGTTGCCGACAGCGGCAACGTCATGCATCGCAGGTTTTGCCCGCGGTGCGGCACGCATCTATTCACCGAGGCTGAGGCGCGGCCGCATCTGACGTTTGTACGCTGCGGTACGCTTGACGACCGCGAGCTCGTGAAGCCGGCGATGACGCAATGGACTTCTGAGGCCCCCACGTGGGCTTGCATCGATGCGGCGCTGCCGCGCTTGGCAGGCCAGGCGCCGCCAGCTGCGTGAGCGCTCTCAAGCCGCTGCTGGCAGTCGCACTGCCAGTATGGAAGTAATGTCGAACCACAAGCGAGGTAGCGCAGTGATAAAACTCTATTGGTGCCCGAACACCCGCGCGACGCGTGCCTTATGGATGCTCGAGGAAGCGGGCGTACCGTTCAAGCGCGTGCACATCGATATTCGAGATCCAAAGGCGAAGGCGGATCCTGAGTTCCGCGCGGCGAGCCCGCTTGGCAAAGTGCCCGCAATCGTCGATGGCGCGGTCAGGATCAGTGACTCCGGCGCCATCTGCGGCTATATCGCCGACGCTTATCCGCAGGCGGGACTCGCGCCGCCCATTGGCGACCCGCAGCGCGGCGCGTATCTGCAATGGCTGATGTTTACCAATGCCAACATTGAGCCTGCGATGACGGAGAAATTCTCTGGGCTTGCGCCGAGTCGCTCGGCGCACGGTTGGGGCGACTATCAATCGGTGCTCGCGACGTTGCGTGACGGTTTGCAGACTGGGCCGTGGATACTCGGCGAACGCTTTTGCGCCGCCGATGTGATGCTGGGCTCGGCGGTTTATTTCCTCGACATGTTCAAGATCCTGGGCGATGAGCCCGTTCTCAAGGCTTATATGGAGCGCTGCCTGGCGCGTCCCGCCGCCCAGCGCGCGTTTGCGGCCGCTTAGAGGAGGCGTCCACGCGTGGGAAGTCCGCTCGCGGGCGAGTGATGCGTGCTCCGTTGGCGTCTAGTAACCGCGGGCGTGCAGGGCCGCGACCGCCGCTGCGGCGAGCAGGCAGTAGATTCCAAAGACATACCAGCGACCGCGTTCAAGCCATCGGCTGAGCCAGCGTAAAGCCACGAGGCCGGCGAGAAACGCAAACACGGCGCCGAGCAGGCTCGGCACCACGGCCGCGGCAAGATCAGCCGTGTGCTCCAACTTTTGCGCATGCATCACTCGTAGGAGTTCACGCGCGACGGCTGGCGGGGTAATCACGACGGCGAGCGCAAAGCTGAACGACTCCGCGCGCGATTTGGCGACCCCGGCCAGCATGCCGACGGAGATTGTCGCGCCCGAACGTGAGAAACCGCGGAACGGCAGGCACAATCCCTGCACCGCTCCGATGAGAGCCGCCTGCATCGCGCTCATTTCCTGCGCGGCAGCAGCGGGCGCGCGCTGGCGGCGCTCCCAGATGCCGGCGATTAGAATCAATACCCCAACGGCGGCGAGCGCCGGGGCGATGATCTCCAGGTGCCCGAATAGATCCTCGATCTGGGCATGCGGCACGCCGGCAAACGCCGTGCTCTCAATAATCTTGATGATCGCTTCGCCGATGATTGCCGTAAGCACGGTCGCCAGGATCACGAGTGCCGCGAATCGCTTGAACGCGACCACGCTCTTGAAGTACGTCTCGCGCCAGCTGCGCCAGAAATAGACGATCACTGCAAACATCGTCCCGCTGTGCAACATGACCAGCAGCAATGTCATTTGCGGGGCCGCCGGATCAAGACCCATCAGTTTCTCGGCCACTATGACGTGCGCCGAGCTGGATACCGGCAAGAGCTCGGCGAGGCCTTGCACGATTGCAAGGACAACTACATTAAGGAGGGACATGCCAACGATTCTAGGGGTTCTTCATGCGAGCAAGGTGCGCTTTTTTGCGCGCGCCGTATGCGCGTCGGCGCGGGCCGCGCATTTCAATGTTTTAAACAGCAGGCCCGTGACGCGGTGGGTGCTATCCGTCCCAAATGGCCGTGTTGAGGAGCGCCAGAACGCCGATTCCGACAACCAGGAGCGCGTGTCGCAGGATAACCATCAGGACTGAGCTGCGCATTGGTGCAT
>Ga0302325_10002996_pt1 | contig 40317 bp, 33 predicted proteins | sample Palsa_T0_2_FD_201948 | JGI IMG/M metagenome (GOLD analysis project Ga0302325, IMG submission 201948) | Peat permafrost microbial communities from Stordalen Mire near Abisko, Sweden - Palsa_T0_2 | ecosystem: Environmental > Terrestrial > Soil > Palsa > Peat permafrost | place: Sweden: Abisko...
CTTGCATTGGGACTTCGACGCCGACGGCCCCCGTGGGACCGCCAGGGAGGATGGTCAGCCCGGTGAGGACGGCCGCAGTCACCGTTACCGAGACGGTGGTCTCGCTCCCTTCGAACGCCGCCGTCAGCTGCGCGGAGGCGGGAAGGTGCCCGACGAGCAGGCCGGCGTTTTGCCCGTTGGAAATGGACGCCACCGCTGGGGACAGGGACGTCCAGAGTGTCCGCGAGGTGACGTCGAGCTGGATGCCACCCGGGTAGGAGGCAGTTGCCACGAGTTGGAGCTGGACACCTACCGGCAGCGTCGGGGGAACGCCGGAAATGGCGAGCGATTGCAGCCCGCCCTCGGTGGTCGCGACGGGAGCCGTCCCGGAGACCGCCGCGAACCGCGCTTGGGCCGCGGCGCTCCCGGAGCTGACGGCGAGCGCCGCGCCACGGAGTGGCCCGGTCCCGCGCACCCTCAAGAGCGCGGGCGCGGATGACGTCCAGCGGGCCTGGCCGGTGATGTCTGCGTCCGAGCCATCTGAAAAATGGGCGGTCGCCTGAAAGTTGGTGGGCTCGCCTGTTGGAAGGGCCCCCGGCCCGGAGACGGCCAGGGCATCTGGCGTCGCCGCATCGACTTCAACGGAGGCAAACGCCGAGGCTGAGCCGAAGAGCGCGGTCAACTGGGCTGCTCCCGGGTTGAACGCGCTCAGGAAACCGCGTTGTCCACCGGCGTTGGCTGCCTCGGCCACGGTGGGGTTGCTGGAGAAAAATGCTGTCCACTGCGTCACATCCACGGCGTCGCCTGTTGGCCACACTGCGGTGGCGCGCAGGCTGCGTTGCATCCCGGCGTGGAGAAGGGTGCTCGGCGGCCAGACCTCGAGCGCCGGGGGCTGAGGCAGCACGTTGACGGCCGAGCTTGCCGTCGTGCCGCCAAAGCTCGCCGTGAGCTGGGAGAAGCCAGCGTCGGCCGCCAGCGCTTGGCCAGCTTGGGGTCCGTTTCCGGCGACGACCACGTCCGCGGCGGAGGAGTTCCACGCAGCGAGCGAGGTGACATCGAGCAAGCTTCCATCGCCGAAGACGGCCGTTGCGGTGAGGGCCGCCCAGCCTCCGGGGCCGATGGTGACTTGCGAAGGAGCGATTTCCAGCCGTTGGACGGTCCGCGACGTTGCCACCACAGACGTCGAACCGACCAAGCCGCCGAACTCGGCCTTGGCAGTGCATGTCTTGGGCGAGCGAGCGGCGAGCGCCCCGCCTCGGGCGCCGGTCGCAACCTCGACGTTGACTGGGCAGGACGACGTCCAGCCGGCTAACTCGGTGGCGTCGTCCACAGTGCCATCGGCAAGGACCCGCTCTGCCGCAAGCGCCCCCGGCAGCCCCACTGTCAGCGAGGCGGATGGAGGCCAAACGAGCAGCACACTCGGTGAGGCTGAGTCGACGGACTGTGTGGAGGAGGCGGTGAGCCCGCCAAACGCGGCCTGGACGTCCGAGACGCCCGCGTCGAGGGCCGAGGCTCCGCCGGAGCCCGGTGGGACTGCAACAACCTGTGGATTGGTCGAGGTCCACAGGGCTTGTGCTGTCAGCTCGAGGACGCCCTGGTCGGCAAACGTCCCCCAGGCCGTGAACGTGGTGGCCCCCCCGATGCCGATGGGGCCGGCCAGGGCGGGCGAGACTTCCAAGCTCACCAGCGGAGCAGCGCTCACCAGCAACGGGACTTGTGCCACGAGGGAGCCGGCCTGCGCCTCCACCTGCGTCGTTCCCGCCGAAAAGCCCTCCACCTCGCCGGGAAGGGACGGCACGAAGAAGGCAATCGACGGGTCATCCACTGTCCACTGCACGCTGCCCGTCATGGGCTGAGCGGTGCCGTCGGAGAAAAGACCGGTCGCCACCAGCGTGGCATTGGTGCCCGTCGAGACCCAAGGCAGCAAGGGCGAAATGGCGACTCCGGCCAGAGTTGCGTCGGTGACCGTGATGCTGCTGGCGCCGCTGAGCTCTTGGTAGCTCGCGCCAAGTTGCGCTGTACCGGTGGACAGTGCAACGAGCGCCCCGACGCTTCCGGGGGAATTGGAGACCGAGACCACCCCGGGTTGGGTACTGGTCCAGCTGGCCAGGCTACTCAAATCAGCATGCGTGCCGTCGGTGAAAAAACCCATGGCGGTGCAGACGACGTCGGTCCGCGGCGCTACCACCGGACGGTCCACCGTCACCAGCAACGCGGCCAGCTCAGCGTCGGTCACAATCAGGTGCACGCTTCCGCTGTTCGTGCCGAGCATCGCGGCAACGTCGACCTCGCCAGTGGCCACGGCCAGCACCGCGCCTGCCGTTCCGGCGTCGTTCGAGACTTGGGCCACTCGGCTGTTGCTGGAATTCCAGGTCGCATCCGCGGTCACGTCCTGTTGCGCGCCGGACTGGAGCACCGCGGTGGCGGTGGCCTGGACGGTCGACCCGAGGGGGAGGATGCCGGCGTCCGTGGTCACCAGCAGTTGCACGACGCGCGTCGGCGGCGGTGTACCCAACTGGCAAGCTGTCCCATCGCAGTACTGGGTGTCCGGGCAGTTGTTGTCGGTCCGGCAAGGAGCTCCGCTCAGATGTGGAACGCATCCGGCGAGGAGGAAGCCAGCCGCGAGGCCAACCCACTTCATGGCGAGCGGCCCAGCGCAGGCTCGAGAAAGAAGAGCGTCACGGCGGTGGCGCCGGCGACGGCCGCGCCGGCGTAGAACGAATTGGCAGCCGTGGCGCGTGCGTTGGCGGTGTCATAGAGCTGCTGGGCAGTGGCCTGAGTGTGGATTTGCGAATGGAGCTGGTTCTGGGCGGACTGTGCAGTGGCGCCGAAGGCCAATCCGACGCCGACCGCTGCCGCTGCGACCGAAAGCGCGACGTAGGTCCACTTTCGCTCACCCGGACCGGAGTGCGATGGCGGAGGTGGCACTTCCTGCCGCACGGCGCCATCGGGTGCCTGGTCTTGTGCCCGCACTTGCAAGGGTGGAAGCGTCAGCTCGAGTTGAAGCGAGCCGCCCGCCAGCAGGTCCACGTCGCGCCGGGCCGGTGTGTGGCCGCTGAGCTCCGCGAGCACCAGGTGGCGGCCGGCCGGAAGGAGTTTGTCCACGGGAGCCGGCTCGCTCGGCGCCTCGTCCACGGTCACTGTGGCACCCGGAGGCTCGACCGAAACGCTCAAACGACCTTCGGCCGGTATTTGCCGACGCAACTCGGCGACGTGCTCCGCGACGACGTCGTGATCCGGCGCAGCCGGAGCCGCGACGAGATAGCGCTCGTAGGCCGCCACCGCCTGGGCCGGTTGCCCCAACCGCTCGTGGCAACGGCCGATGTTGTACTCGGCAGCGGGGCTCGGCTGAGCGGCCTCGGCGCTCTGGAACGCCGCGAGCGCTCGGGCGTAGTCCCCGACGCGGTAGAGCTCCTGGCCCTGGCTAAACGCTTCGCGGGCGCGGTCGCGCGTGTCCTCGGCCTGAGTGGTGAGGAGGACCCCGACGGCGACAGCAAGCGCGACCATGCTCGAGACAAGGCCTTAGACCAGGAGGGCAGCAGGCTGCCAGCTCCGGGGAGGCCTCAATAGGGTGAGTCTTTGAGGTCGGGAAGGCGTGGGCGTGGAACCGAAGCCAGGTGGACGTCGATGCTCAACCCGCTGCGAGGGCGAACGACGCGCGCTTCAGTGAAATAGCCCGGGAGGCTGAGCTCCAGTCGAACGGGCACTCCCGGCGCCAGCGGCAACCTCAGCGGCGTGACGCCCAGCGGGCGGCCTTGCAGCACCACCGCGGCCCCGGATGGTTCGGACTGAAACTGCACCGAGACGCTGGCGGATGAGGCCGGGCGCAGAGCCGGGGCGGGCGGGGTGGGGGATGGCGCAACGGCAAGCACGGGTGGCATTGGCATCAGTGTCGCAGCGGGCAGGGACGGGGGCGCTGCCTTGGCCACGGGGGGGACAGCTGCCGGACGCTGGTGGTGCCGCGCCACCCACAGCGACAAAGCGCCCGCTGCCGAGGCGACGGCGAGAAGGGCCAACGCGCCCACCGCCCAGCCCGCGCGGGGCGCAGCGGGTGCGAGTACCGCATCCAGCTCTGCGACCACCTCGTCCATGCCATCCGGGCGGTCCTCCGGCCGCTTGGCCATCATCTGCGCCAGGAGACGGCCAAGGCGTCGGGGAATTGCGCCGTGCGGGCCGGAGCGCGGAAGGCGTGGGGCTGGCTCGAGGAGGTGCGCCGCGAGTACGTGCGTCGCGCTGGCGCCGCGGAAGGGCGGAACTCCGGCGAGGACTTCCCACAGCAGGACTCCGAGTGAATAGACGTCCGCGCGGGCGTCCTGCGACAGGCCGGAGGCCTGCTCCGGAGACATGTACTGTGGTGTTCCGAGAATCATCCCCTCGCCGGTTTCCCGGCCATCGCGGGCAGTCTCGGCGAGACGGGCGATTCCAAAGTCGACGAGCTTCACCGCGTCGGGGCCCGCGGCCTGGGGGACGAGGAGCACGTTCTCGGGCTTGATGTCGCGATGAAAGATGCCCTGGCTGTGGGCGGCGGACAGGGCCCGAGCCATGTCACGGCCGAGGTGGATGGCTTCTCCCACCGGCAGCGCGCCATGTCGGGCCAGGCGCTCGGCGAGCGTGTCTCCCGCCAGGTGCTCCATGACGCAATAGAAGCTGCCCTCTGCGGACTGGCCGAAGTCGAACACGTCGACGATGCCAGGGTGGTGAATCTGGCTGGCGGCCACCGCTTCGCGCTGGAATCGCGCGACGAAGTCGGGCCGCGCGGTGTGCATTGCCTTCAACACCTTCACGGCGAATGTCTTCCCGAGCGTGAGGTGTTGGGCCCGGTAGACGGTGCCCATCCCGCCCTGGCCAATCATCTCCTCGATGCAGTAACGCTCACCGAGGACTGTTCCGGCAGGGAGCAGCCGGTCCGGCGGCTCTGGTGGCGCGGAGGGGAGGGAGGGAAACCCGGTGGCGGGCCGCCGCACGACCGTCACCACCAGGGCTCCGAGCTGGAGGCGGCTGCCGTCGACGAACGGGCCGCCGCGCGCCGGTCGACCGTCGAGGAGGACTGCTGTCGACGACGCTGCCTCCCAGCCGAGCTCGCCATCTGGCCGGCGCAAGAGTCGGAGATGCACGCCGGCCACGCCTTCGCCGGTGACGGTGAGGACGCAGCTGGAATCCGTGCCGAGGCTGCCGCCACCGGCCGGGACCACCAAGACCCGGCCCGCAGCACTTCCGGAGCCAATGCGGAGCTCCCAGTCCGAAGGCAGGAGTCGGGGCTCGGAGGCGCCGTCCTCCGGCCGGTGTTGGAGCGCGCTGTTCACAGGAAGTCTCTGGCCCCAGCAGCATAGTCGCCAGCGGCCGCCCGTCGAAGGGTAGGGACACAAAAAGGCTGGCTCTTCCCCCGCCGGTTGTCAGCACAATGGGGCGCAAGGGGAAGGTAGGGGCCATGAATTACGTCGATCCCGGACTGAGGCGCGAAATTTTCGGCTGGTACAGTCCGCGGCTCGGGCTGGACATGCCCATCGTCCGTTACGGCCATTTCGGTCGGGCACTGCTGCTGTTGCCCACTGCTTCCGGCGACTTCCTCGAGGCGGAGCGGATGTGGCTCATCAAGTCCGTGGAGCCGCTGATTCTTGCCGGGCGCCTGAGCGTGTTCAGCATCGACAGCATCAACCGCTATGCCTGGATGAATGACCAGGTCAGTGTTCCTGAGGCCGCCCGACGCCAGGCACTGTATTCCGGCTACATCGAAGAGGAGGTCGTGCCCCACATCCGGCGCGTCCTTCAGAACTCCGAGGCGCGCATCGGGGCGACCGGAGCGAGCTTCGGTGCTTTCTACGCGGCGAATGCCGTTCTCCGGCGGCCGGACCTCTTCGACACGCTGATTGCCATGAGCGGCTTCTATGACTTGGGGCCGGCCTACCTGCACGGCTACGGCGACGACAGCGTCTACTTCAACAACCCGCTCTCCTACTTGCCCGGGATTTCCGACCCCGGCGCGCTGGCATTGCTCCACCACACCCAAATCCACATCGTGGCTGGGCAGGGAGCCTATGAGCGGCCCGACGCCTCGGCTCGGTTCAGCGATGCGCTCTGGAGCAAGGGCATCTCCAACCAACTCGACCTCTGGGGCCACGACGTGAACCACGACTGGCCATGGTGGCGGCGAATGTTGCCGTATTCGCTGACCGAGCGGGTGGGCTGGTGACCCCTCAGCACGTACGGCCCCGCGTCGGGTTGCTCGTTGGACGGGAGCGCAGTTTTCCAGAGGCGCTCGCGGGGGAGGTCGCCCGCCGGGACCCGCTGGTGGACGTCGAGCTCGCGAAGCTGGAGGCGCCGCGCGCCGACGTGCGGCCGCCTTACGACGTCCTCGTGGACCGCATCTCGCACGAAGTGCCCTCGTACCAGCCCTGGCTCAAGCTGGCGGCGCTGTGGGGCACGCGCGTGGTGAACGACCCGTTCTGGCGCACAGTGGACGACAAGTTTCTCGACGCGGGCCTGGCCGGCGCCCTGGGCGTTGCCGTCCCGCGCACCGTCTTGTTGCCGAACAAGGCCCACGCCGACGACGTCACCTCGGATTCGCTCCGCAACTTGGCCTGGGTGGACTGGGACGCGCTCGTCGCCGAGCTTGGCCTGCCCATGTATCTCAAGCCCCACTGGGGCGGGGGCTGGAAGGACGTCTCGCGGGTGACAACGCGGGAGGAAATGCTCGCCGCCTATGACCGAAGTGGACGCCTCACGCTCATCGCCCAGAGCGAGGTGACCTGGACCCAGTACGTCCGGTGTTTGGTGATTGGGCAGAGCCAAGTTCGCCCGGCGTTGTGGGACCCCCGGCTGCCGCACGCACAACGCTACCTCGGGGCGTTCGAGTCGATGCCGCCGCTCGAGGAGTCGCTCCGGGAGCGTGTCGAGCATGAGGCCCGGCTTTTGTGCGAGGCGCTCGGGTACGACATGAACACCGTGGAGTTCGCCATCCATGACGGTGTGCCCTATGCCATCGACTTCATGAATTCGGCGCCCGACCTGGACGCGGCGTCGCTTGGACCGGCCCACTTCGCCTGGGTGGTGGAACGGATGGGGGAACTGGTGGTGGCGCTGGCGCGCGACCCGGACTCCGCACCCTTGAGGCGGTGGGATGCGCTGCTCGGACGGCCCGCAACCAGATGACCCGGCACCGGTACACGGTCGAGCTCGGGCCGCACAGGCATCAAATCCAACTCACCCTGGAGCTCGACGGCCTGAGCGCAGGAACCGTGCGCCTCGCGGTGCCCACCTGGGTGCCCGGTGCCTACGCCTTTCTGCGCTACGGCCGTGACGTCCTGAGCCTCAGAGCCGAGGACGCCACCTCGAGAGAGGCGCTGAGCGTCACCCGGGAGGGCTGGAGCGGCTGGCGCGTCGAGGGTGTCCGGTCTGCGCTGCGGGTGCACGTCCAGCTCAATGCCTGGGACCCGGCCACCGCCGAGCTGGCGGGCCTCGTGGACGACCGCTGGGCCTTGCTCGTCGCCAGCCGGTACCCCTTCGCCCCCGAGCTCCCTTCTGCGTGCGAGGTCGAGTACCGGCTTCCGGAGGGTTGGCCCCTGCACCACCCGGCAGGTGCCGTCCAAGTCGGTCCACGGACTTTCCGCTACGAGAACCAGGCCGCGCTCCTCGATGCGCCCGTCGTCGCCGGTGCGGTGACCTGCGTCACGAGGACGGTACGCGGCACGCCGTTTCATGCCCTGTTTCTGTCTGTGCCAGTGGGCTACGAGGAGGAAGGGCCGGCCTTCCTCGACGGCCTGGTACGAGTCGCCGAGAATTGCCACGACATCTTCGGAAGCTTCCCGTTCGCCGACTACACCTTCATCTTCGACACCAGCGCCGATTCTGGCTGGGGGATGGAGCACTCCGCCAGCACCCTGGTGACGCTGGACCCGGAAGTCTTCCTGCAGCCGCGCCGTCGCAGCGACGCCCTGAGGGTGTGTGCGCACGAGCTCTTCCATGCCTGGAACGGCGCCCGTCTGAAAGCGGCGCCGCTCGGCGCCCCCGACCTCATCGGCGGCTCGTTCCCGGACGGACTCTGGCTCACGGAAGGGTTCACTCGCTATTACGAATTCCTCCTGGGAACGCGAGGCGGCTGGCTCCGGCCCGCGGACGCGCTCGGAAACCTCGTGAATTACCACCGCCATCTCAAGATGCGGCCAGCTTGGGGCCGGGTGAGCCCGATGGACTCGAGCCGGGCAGCCTTCCTCAACCACCACCGGTTCCCTGGCGCGGTCAACGGGAGCCTCGACTACTACGACCAGGGGATGTTGATTGCCTTCGACGTGGACGTGGCATTGCGCCGAGCGGGCGACTCACTGGATGCGGCCATGCGCGACCTCTTCGCCGCCTGGGCTGGTCACCGGGCGGGCTACACCAGTGAAGACGTCCTCAGCTTCTTGTCCGCCCGTCACCCGGAGGTGGGAGCCATTGCTGCTCGGGGCGTGCGGGAGCCCGGGGGGCTCGTGACCGAAGCGTCTCTGCGCCAACTCGGCTTCGAGCTCCTCCATGCCGACGTCGGCTTCCTCGGCGTCGTGCTCGAAGGCAACACTGGGCCCCGGGTGAGCGACGTTGCCGACGCCTCGCCCGCCGGAGAGGCCGGGCTCGCTGCGGGAGACGAATTCCTCGCCGTCGAAGGGCGGCCCTTCAGGCTCGGCATTCTCCGCTACTGCCTCGAGCGCCGCCGCGAAGTCCCCCTCACTGTCCGCAGGGGCGAGCGAATCTTCAGTGCGCTGGTGCCGGTTGGCAGACGCAGTGAGGTCTCACGACTGAGCTGGGCGGGCAGCGAGGCCGAGGGGGAACTCGTCCGAAGCTGGCTCGGCGCACCGGATTTCAGGCCGGCTCCCGGGGAGTCCATCGGCCTGGAGGCGTATGACAATTTTCATGGCATCCAAACAGTCCTCTGAAGGCGACCTGGTGAGCGTGCGTGCTATTCCTCTGGTGGGCGGGCGATGGTTGGCCCAGGCGATGGGAGGCGTTTAGCGCGCGTGGCAGACCGGCCCATGACACTGCTCGTCCTGGCCAGCTATTTCAAAGGCGAGCGTTTTATCGAACAGGCGCACCGGCGCGGTGCCCGGGTCTACCTCTTCACCCACGAAAAGCTGCTCGAGAAGCCCTGGCCGCGCAACGCCCTGGTCGACGTGTTTGCTCAGCCGGACGGCAGCCCGCTTCAGCACACGCTCCACACCGTTGCCTACCTGGCTCGCAGCCGCGTCTTCGACCGCGTCGTGGCGCTCGACGACTATGACGTGGAGACGGCCGCCTCGCTCCGGGAGCACCTCCGTCTGCCGGGAATGGGTGACACCACCGCCCGCTACTTCCGGGACAAGCTGGCCATGCGCACCAAGGCCCGGGACTGCGGCATCGCGGTCCCGCCCTTCGTCCGGGTCCTCAACTACGACGAGCTCCGGGACTTCATGGCCAGCGTCCCGCCCCCGTGGATGCTCAAGCCCAGAAGCGAGGCCAGTGCCGCCGGCATCGTCAAGGTGCAAACCCCAGAGCAGCTGTGGCACGCATTGGACGGTCTGGGCGACAGGCAGTCCTCCTTCTTGCTCGAGAAGTACCTCCCCGGTGACGTCTACCATGTCGACTCCCTCGTCCAGGACCGTCAGCCACTCTTCGCCGAGGTCCACCGCTGCGGGACGCCCCCCTTCGACGTGGCGCACGGGGGCGGCATTTACACCTCGCGCACGGTGGAGCGGGGAAGCCCGGAGGACCTCGGTTTATTGGCACTCAACGCTTCCATCCTCGAACAGCTCGGTCTCGTAGAAGGCGTCTCTCACATCGAGTTCATCCGGTCCCCGGCCGGCGAGCTGTACATGCTCGAGACCTCGGCCCGGGTGGGTGGCGCGCACACGGTGGACATGGTGGAGGCGGCCACCGGGCTCAACCTCTGGGAGCAATGGGCGAACCTGGAAATCGACGGTCCCCTCTACCAACTCCCGCCTCGGAGAGCGGAGTACGGTGGGTTGCTCATGACGCTGGCCCGTGAGGAAAGGCCGGACCTCTCGGCCTATTCGGACCCCGAGGTTGTGCTTCGCGCCGGGGAGCCATTCCACGCCGGCTTGGTGTTGCGCTCGACGAGTCAGGCGCGCGTGGAGTCCCTGCTCGATGACTATTCCCGACGTCTGGCGCGTGACCACCAGGCTGTGCTTCCGGCCATGGACAGGCCTGCTCACTAAAGGAGACTCGCTCAGCCGTGGATGCCGCCTACCGCGCTGCCTTCAACCGTGCCTGGACACCGCAGCTCTACGGCCGTTACCGCTCCCGGCTGGAGGCAGCGCTCGGTCCGATTCCCTTCGCTCTTGCCGAGACACCACTCTTCGTCACGCCCGAACTCCGTGACTCACTCACCAAGAGCTCGACCGAAATCGTCCAGCAGCTGGCCCGGCCCGCCCTCTTGCAGGAGCTGATGAAGGTCATCCCTTCCAAGTACGAGACACCCGGGATGGACGCCCTCCCGAATTGCGTCCAAGTCGACTTCGCCATCACCCCGGCACCGGGCGGAGGCCTGGAGGGCAAGGTGGTGGAGTTGCAGGCCTTCCCATCCGGCTACGCGATGATGACTTTCTTCGCCGACGCCTGGGCCGCCGAGCTCCAGGCCGTTCCGGGCCTGGAGGGTGACTGGAGCTGCTTCGTCCTGCCGCGCGAGCAGGGGATGAAGCTGATGCGCGACACCATCCTCGGCGGGGAGCCGCCAGAGGCGGTGGCGCTGGTAGATTTCGAGCCGCAGCTGCAGAAGACGGTTCCCGACTTCGTGGCCACCGAGCGACTCTTCGGCGTCGAGGCGGTGTGTGCGACCGAGCTGGTGAAACAGGGGCGGCGCCTCTTTCGACGCAAAGGCGGCCGGCTGGTGCAGGTGCGGCGCATCTACAACCGGATGGTGTTCGACGAGCTCGAGCAGAAGGGCTACCAGCTGCCCTTCGAGTGGAACGAGCCGCTCGACGTCACCTGGTGCAGCCACCCCAACTGGTACTGGCCATGGAGCAAATATTCGCTTCCCTTCCTGCAGCATCCAGCGGTACCGAAGGCCACCTTCCTCTCCGAAGTGAAGACGCTGCCGACGGACCTGTCGCGCTACGTGTTGAAACCGCTGTTCTCCTACGCAGGTTCGGGCGTCGTCATCGACGTCAAGCCGGAGGACATCGCCCGGGTGCCGGTCGAGCAACGACGCGGCTGGGTGCTTCAGGAGAAAATCACCTATGCCCCGGCGATTCGCGCGCCGGACGGCTCCGAGGTGAAGGCCGAGGTGCGTGTGATGCTTCTTCGTCCGCCCGATGCGCCGGCGCTGACTCCGGCCATTCACCTCGTCCGCTTGTCGCGCGGGAAAATGCTGGGCGTCGACCAGAACAAGGGGTTGTCCTGGGTGGGGGGCTCGGTCGGCCTGTGGCGGGGCTGAGCTGCCACCCTCGGTGTGCGAGGCGGCGCGGCGCACAGCTCAGATGCCGTGCATCGTCTCCTCGATGCACAGCTCAGATGCCGTGCATCGTCTCCTCGACCAACCAGTCCACCACGGCGCGCATGTCTTGGGTCCGGTCCCAGACCTCGATTTGCCGGTGCGCGGAGGTGCCCTGGCGTGCCATCTGGCGAATGCGCTGCAGCTTGTCGGTGGTTCCGAGCCGGTCGGAGGCCTCGGCGACGAACTCCAGGAGCTCGTCGGCCAGCTCCGGGAACGGCCGCTCGCAGAGCATGCCGAAGTCAATCATCATCGCGTCCGTGCCGTAGCGCTGTGCTCGCCACTTGTTCTCCTCGATGAGCGAACGCTCGTAGCTGCGCCAGGCGGTGTTGCGCTTGTACATGAGGTACAGCTTGGCCATCAGGGCCTGAGCCAGCGCCACCAGCGCCAGCGTGTCCTCCATGTTGGTGGGCATGTCACAGATGCGAATTTCTACCGTGTCGTAGAGGTAGTGCGCCCGGACGTCCCACCACAGCTTCTTTCCGGTGTCGATGCAATGCGTCTTCACCAGCAGCTTCACCAGGTTCTCCAGCTGCTCGAAGCTCTCGAACTCGTCGGGGATTCCGGTGCGCGGAAAGCGCTTGAAAATGTGGCTGCGGTTGCTCATGAGCCCGGTCTTGCGCCCCAGCCAGAAGGGCGAGCTGCAGGAAAGGGCCAGCAAGTGCGGCAGGAAGTAGCGGACCTGGTTGGCCAGGGCCACCGCCACCTGCTTGTCCTTGATGCCTACGTGGACGTGGAGGCCGAAGATGAGATTGGCCCGCGCCAGGTCCTGCATGTCGTTGACGATGGTGTGGTAGCGGTCGGCCTCGGTGATTTTTTGAGTCGTCCAGTCGCTGAAGGGATGCGTGCTGGCGGCAACGATGCGCAGACCTCCCTTGCGTGCCAGGCGGTCCAGCTCGGAGCGCATCTCGAGCAGCTGCGTGCGCACTTCACCGAGGTCCTGGCAGATGGTGGTGCCCACCTCCACCATCGATTGGTGCAACTCCTGCCGAACGCGCTCGCGGAGGATGGTGCGCCCTCCTTCCTCCATAATCTCGCTGACGTAGGAGCGGAGGTCCCGCGTCTCGGGATGGACGATTTGGTACTCCTCCTCGACGCCGAGGGTGAACTGGTCGTCAATCACCGCGGGTCTCTCTTTGCTGCGAAGCCCTCGCCGTGCCCGGCTGGCCGAGGGTGGGGCTCTTGCAGGAATCGCCGAAAGGGGAAGCCATCGTGGTTGGTGCGGCCCTCGCGCGCACAGGCGATGACGAACTTCGCCATCTGGTCGACCACGATGTTGAAGTGCTTGGGCAGAATGGAATTGACGTCCATGTCCGGGGCCGGGTTGGTGAAGTCGATGGCGTAGGGCACGCCGTCCTTGATGGCGAACTCGACCGAATTCATGTCGTAGCCGAGCGCGTGGTTCAGCGCCCAGGCGCCGTCGAGGACTTTGTACTCCAGCTCCTTGGGCAGGAAGTGCTCCGACTCGAGGTAGCAGCGTCGCTTCGGGTCGTACTGGATGGGAAGGATGAAGTCCTTGCCGATGCAGATGCAGCGGACGTAGTCCTCGAAGTCGATGAATTCCTGGAGCGTCATCACCAGCGTGCTGGTCTGGTCGTAGGTACGGTGGAGCTCGTCCAGGGTGTTGATCCGAGAGACGTTTTTCCATCCTCCGCCATCGGCTGGCTTGAGGATGGCGGGAAACCCCACGTACCGGGCAATGCCCTCCCAGTCGAGCGGGTACTCGAGGTTGCGGAGGCTCTTGCCGGGGTCAATGGACGCCATGTAGCCCTTGGAGGGCAGCATCACCGTGCGCGGGACGGTGACGCCGATGCGCGAGGCGAGGGAGTAGCCGAAGAACTTGTCGTCGGCGCTCCACCAGAAGGGGTCGTTGATGACGTAGGCGCCGGACAGCGAGGCCGCCTTGAGGTGGAACCGGTAGAACGGGACCTCGTGGCTGATGCGGTCCACCAGGACTCGGTAGGGCGACTGGAACCGTTCCGGCGTCCCGCCGACCCGAGCGAATTCCGCCCGGAAGCCGGGCGTCTCGTTCACCTTGGCGATGAAGGCTTGGGGGAAGCTCGACTCTTGTCCCACCAAGATTCCGATGCGCTCGGTCATCCCCCTTCAGCCCTCCCAGGCCACGGCCCCAGAACTCTTCTCTCCAGAAGCGCTGTCGCCCCTCACGGACATAGCAGAAGCCGGGGCCTACGAGGCGAGGGCCTCTGCTTCGAATTCCCGCATGCTCTGCACCGGAGGCGGAATCGGGCGGAGTCCCCGGGCCTCGGCCAGCCGGTTGAAGCGGGAGGCCAGCCAGCCGGGGACGAGCAGCGCGAAGGTGCGTGCCAGGCGCGCCGGGTCGTCGAGGGTCTTCATCATCCGCTCCAGGAGGGAGTTGCCGTAGGCGTCCCGGAGTGCGGCGGTGTGCTCGGGCCGATGAATCCAGGCCAGGACACCCGGACGGTCCGCCTCCGGGTGAAACTGGGTGCCCTCCAGTCCCGGGCCGAACCTCAAGGCGAGCAGCGCCTCCCCCTTGTCATGGAGCCCGGGGCGGCTTTCCCGGGCGAGGATGGCGCCCTGCTGGCTTCGGAGGCGGGTCGCGTCGAGGTCCACGGCCTGAAAGCGCCGGTGCTCCCAGACGAAGAGCCGCTCGCCAAACGGCTCGAGGAAGTCCGTTCCGGCGCCCTCCTTGGTGACGTAGGCGGGGAAAATCGCGAACTTCAGGTCCTGGCGTCGCGTCATCTCGGCGAAGCGGAAGTGCTGGATGGCAAGCTCGAAGGAGTGACAGACGACGAAAGCCGTCGGTGCGCCCTCCGGGTGCTGCGCCGTCCGGTCCAGAATGCTGTCGAGGAAGGTCCGAAACCCCGTGCACCAGGGCTCGTCCCAGCCGTCATGAGGCGAACCCGGCCCCCCGGAGGAGAGAATGAGGTCAGCCTCTTTCGAGGGAAGCTCGCCCAGGTTGCGCGGCTGGACGTGCTCGAGGAGGACGGTCAGCCGGGGGTTGGCCGAGCGGACGCGGGCGGTAAAGGCGTCGAGGAGCCGGCGGAAGCAGCGGACGGCCTCATTCGGCACACCGTTGTTCATGTCCACGAGGCTGAGTCGGAGGGGCTCCATAGGGTGGAGACCAAGGAGTATCGCAGAGGGTACGACGGTGGTCAGCCCTTCCGTCGGCGGGTCGCGATAAGACAGGGCTGAACCCTCGATGAGTACCGCTCCCCGGTCCGTTCCAGAAACCGAGCCACCCGCTGCGCCGCTCTCGGTGGCCGAGCGCCTGGGAGCGGACACGAGGTTCACCGGCAAGGGGGTGGTGGCAGCCTTCCTCGACTCGGGCTTCTACGCACATCCGGACCTGACTCAGCCGCACAGCCGAATCCACGGCTACGTAGACCTCATCGGCCGCACCTCCGGGGTGGAGCACCTGGCCACGGTGGATGCATCGAGCTGGCACGGGATGATGTCCAGCGTGGTGGCGGCCGGAAACGGGGCGCTCTCCGGCGGTCGCTACCGCTCCCTGGCCCCGGACCTGGGCCTGGTGCTGGTGAAGGTAGGGACGCTCAGCCGGGTGCACCACGACGACATTGCCCGCGGCATCGAGTGGGTCCTGGTCAACCGACCGCGCTACGACATCCGCGTCCTGAACATCTCCTGTGGCGGCGACTACGAGGTGAGCTACCTCGAGGACACGCTCTCGCGCTTTGCCGAGGCTGCGGTACGAGCCGGCATCGTGGTGGTGGCTGCGGTGGGGAACAACGGCGACCGTCCGGGGTACGTGGTCCCGCCGGCCAGCGTCCCGGCCGTCATCAGCGTGGGCGGTGTCAACGACTTCGGTGACCCAGCCCTGGGCCGGCTCTTGCCCTACCGGTCGTCACACGGACCCACCATCGACGGCGTGCAGAAGCCGGAAATCATCACCCTGGCGGACTTCATCGCCGCCCCCATCCTCCCCGGGACGCCGACGGCCCGGGAGGCGGCTCTGCTTGCGACGCTCGACGCGACAGAGGACCAGCAGCTGAGCCCCATCATCGCCCGCAACCGAGGCCTCTTCGCCCCGCTGGACGCGGTCGAGGGTCGACCGGCCTACCTCATCCGGCAAGTCATCGCCGCTGGACTGCACGACGGCTCGGTCATCGACGAGCACTACAAGCGTGTCGACGGCACCAGCTTCGCGGCACCCATCGTGACGTCGGTGGTGGCCCAGATGTTGGAAGCCAACCCTCGCCTCACCCCGGGCCAGGTGAAACGGCTGCTCCTCAAGACTGCAGAACGGGTCTCGGGCATCGACGTCGACCGGCAGGGCTGGGGCGTCGTGCGCCCCCGCCAGGCGGTGGAGGCGGCGCTGACGTTTCAGGGCCAATGAGGACCCGCTCCTGTGGAGGACCAGAATCCCTCGGCGGAGCGGTCAGGGCGGCTGGGGCTGCGCCCGCAGCCGCAGCTCGCCGAGGGCGAGGAGCGGCTCGAGCGCACTGAGTACCTGCGCGGCCGTCGTGTCACGCATGCAGCGGTGGTGTCCGAGGGGGCACCGCAGCTTCCCCAGGCGGTTGCAAGGCCTGCAGGGCAGGCCTCCTTGGACGAGCAAACGCTGGTGAGGCGCGAGGACGATGCTGGCCGGGTCATTGGGCCCGAAGAGGGACACCGTCGGCACGCCGAGCGCCGCCCCGGCATGGGACAGCCCGGAGTCGAGCCCCACGGCGGCAGTGCACAAGTCAAGCTGTGCCAGGGACTCGTCGACGGCATTGCCGACTTGAACTAGCCCTGCGCCGCCACTGGCCAGCGCGACGGCCTCGGCGCGCTCTCGGTCGGCCTCTCCGCCGATGAGCAGGCTCACCAGGCCGTGGCGCCGGGCAAAGAGGGCCGCCAGCGCGGCGGCGTGCTCCACTGGCCACTGCTTGGTGGGCCAGCCGCCGCCGACGTGAATGGAGATGAGGGGCGCCTCCCCGTCCCAGCCAGCCGAGAGCAATTGCTCCCTGGCGCGCTCTCGGCGCTCGGGGGAAACCCTCAGGGGAGCGGGTCGGCCCAGGGCGGGAAGGCCCGCCACCGCGGCCAGGCGCTCGAAGCGGCGGGAGAAGGTGACTTCGAAGGGCCGCACCGGGGCCCGATGCGTGTACAGGAGCGCCTCTGGGCCCCCTCCAAAGCCGACGCGCATCCCTGCCTGGCTTTTCCACAGCAGCCATGCCGCCCGGGGCGAGCGCACGGGCGTCAGGGCGGCATCGAAGCGCTGTCCACGCAGCGCGTCGAGCAGCGTCCGCATGGTGGGTTCGGCGGAGACCGCCCCGTACGACAGGGTGTGGGCAACGTCGGGGCAGAGGTCCAGGACGCCTTTGCCTTGCGCGTGGGTGAGGACCCAGAGCTCGACGCCGGGCCATCCCGCCCGGAGGTCGGCCACGAGGGGCAGGGCGAAGGCGACGTCGCCCAGTCCGCCCTTGAGGAAAAGGAGTGCCCGCCTCACACCAGGTACCGGGGCGGGACGAGGAGAAAGAGCGAGCAGCGCCCCACCGGGGTGCCCGCCGCGGGGAGCGTGAGGCCCAGCACTCCCGCCTTCTTCAACACCCACCGCTGGCGCACCTCCCCGACGACGAGCCGCTCGGCCCATTCTCCGAGGTCCGGCATGTGCCCGACGAGCGCTAGCCGTGCGTGTCCGTGGCGGCGCCACCGCTTGAGCCAGCGCACCCAGGCGTCGAAATCGCCGCCTGGGGCGAGGTACTTGGACTCCGTGGGCCGGGCACAGAGCCCGACGGAGTGGAGGAGGTCCGCCGTCTGCCGGGCCCGCCGAAGGGGGCTGCTGAGAAGCTCGTCGAAGTGCAGGCCCAGGGCCCGGAGCCGCTTCGCCACCGCCCGCGTCCGGCGAATGCCGGCGCGCGTCAGCGGACGCATTCGGTCGTCGCGGGACGGGTCGGCGTCACCCGCCAGCCCGTGTCGGACCAGGTAGAGCTCCACAAGCGCCATCCAACCGACCCTGGACACGTCGGTGCTCGGCTGTCCAGGGGCCCTTTGGAAACCGCTCTCCGGCGTGAAGGGCCCCTGGTAGGGTGCCGCGCCCATGACCTCGACACACTCGCTCGTTCTCACCGCCGCCGTGCTCGCCTCAGCGGTTCAAGCCGCGCCGGCCAAACAGAAGCCGGCCACGCCGCAGGAGGCCAAGGCCTTCGTCGTGCAGCTCAACAAGGACATGCTCCAGCTCAGCATTCGGCAGTCGACGGCCCAGTGGGTGAAGAGCACCTACATCACGGATGACACCGAGCGACTGGCCGCAGATGGCGACGACGCGATGCTCGCCTACCAGGCGCAGGCGCTGCGCGACGCTCAGCGCTTCCTGGGGTTGAAGCTCGACCAAGAAACCGCGCGGATGCTGTACCTGCTGCGGGTGAGTAGCCCCTTGCTGGCGCCGAACGACGCCACGGCGCGCAAGGAGCTGACCGAACTCGGGGCGAAGATGGAGGGCCTCTACGGTAAGGGGAAGTACTGCGGCAAGGATGGCAAGGGGCCGTGCCGCGACCTGGAGCAGCTCTCGGATGTCATCGACCACAGCCGCGACTGGAATGCGCTCCTCGATGCCTGGACCGGATGGCACGCGGTGGGCGTCGAGATTCGCCCGCTCTACGTCCGTTTCGTCGACCTGGCCAACCAGGGTGCCCGGGACAACGGCTTTGCCAACGTGGGCGACCTCTGGCGGAGCGGCTACGACATGCCGCCAGCAGACTTCGAAAAGGAGACGGAGCGCATCTGGGCGCAGGTCAAGCCGCTGTACGAGGCGCTCCACTGCTACGTGCGAGCGAAGCTTCAGGACGTCTATGGCAAGGCGCGCATTCCGGACGGAGCGCCCATCCCCGCGCACCTCTTGGGGAACATGTGGGCGCAGGAGTGGACCAACGTCTATCCGCTGGTCGAGCCCTACAAGGGCGTGAGCAACCTCGACGTCTCCGCCGCACTCAAGGCCAAGGGGTATGACCCCATCAAGATGGTGAAGCGCGGCGAGGCCTTCTACGTCTCGCTCGGCCTGGACAAGTTGCCCGAGACTTTCTGGCAGCGGTCCATGTTCACCAAGCCCGCGGACCGCGAGGTGGTGTGCCACGCCTCGGCCTGGGACGTGACCTTCCACGACGACCTGCGCGTGAAGATGTGCATCAAGGTCGACGAGGAGGACCTGGTCACCATCCACCACGAGCTCGGGCACGACTACTACTTCCACGCCTATTACCGGCTTCCTCTCCTCTTCCAGCAGGGAGCCAACGACGGGTTCCACGAAGCCATCGGCGATGCCATCGCCCTCTCGGTGAATCCGGCCTACTACCAGCAGGTGGGCATCCTGGACGTCGTGCCCCCGACGAACCAGCAGGCACTCATCAACCAGCAGATGAAGGACGCGTTGGCCAAGGTCGCCTTCCTGCCTTTCGGCAAGGACATCGACCAGTACCGCTGGGACGTCTTCAGCGGGAAAATCCCCACCAGCAGGCTCAACGCCGGCTGGTGGGAAATCCGCCGCCGCGACCAGGGGATTGCGCCCCCGCTGCCGCGCACCGAGGCGGACTTCGACCCGGGCGCGAAGTACCACGTGCCAGCCAATGTTCCTTACACCCGCTACTTCCTGGCTCGGGTGCTCCAGTTCCAGTTCCACCGTGCGCTCTGTCGGGCGGCGGGGTACCAGGGACCGCTGCACGGCTGCAGCATCTACGGCAACAAGGAGGCTGGGCGCCGTCTGGAGGCAATGCTGGCCTTGGGAGCGAGCCGCCCCTGGCCCGAAGCGCTCTTTGCCCTGACCGGCGAGCGGCAGATGGATGGTGGCGCACTGCTCGAATACTTCGCTCCACTGCAGGCGTGGCTCACGGAGCAGAACCAGGGTCGTCGCTGCGGGTGGTGAAAGTGGAATTCCGCAGGGAGGATTTGACTTCCGCTGCCCTCGCTCTTATGAACCCGCGACCTTGCGCCCGGCTAAGCCGGACGAGGGACGACCCGGGGCTCATTCCCGGGCCAGCACTGAAAGAAGGCAACAGCAATGGCAGTTGGTACTGTGAAGTGGTTCAACGACGCGAAGGGGTTCGGCTTCATCACGCAGGAGGGCGGCGGAGAAGATGTGTTCTGCCACCACACCGCCATCCAGTCGGATGGATTTCGGACCCTGGCCGAGGGCCAGAAGGTCACCTTCGAGGTCGTGAAGGGCCCGAAAGGGTTGCAGGCGCAGAACGTCCGACCAGTCTGAAGTCGGTTTGACCAAGACGTCGGAAGGGGGCGCGTTCGCGCGCTGAACACTTCGCAACGTCCGAGGCCCGAGGTGCTCTCCCGAAAGGAGAGTCGTCCTCGGGCTTCGTCATTGCGGGGCTACCGGGGCGAAGCGGGCGACATTCCGGGTGCGCCGGGAGTCGGGGTCGGGGTCGGCGGGGGCGGTGGCTTCACCTCCAGGAGCTCGACGTCGAAGACCAGCACTGCCCCTCCCGGAATGCCTCCGCGGGGCTGGCCCTGGTCCTTGTACCCAATGGAGGCAGGGCACACGAACTTTGCCTTCCCCCCCACCTTCATCTTCTGAGCTCCTTCGCCCCAGCAGGGGATGACCTTGTCGAGAGGAAACTCTGGAACCTGGGGGTGCTTGTTACTGTTGTCGAACTCGGTGCCGTCGGCGAGCGTCCCCTTGTAGGCCATCTTCACCACGTCGGTGGCCTTGGGTTGGGCGCCCGTCCCCTCGGTGATGGGGATGTACACGAGGCCGCTTGCTGTAACTTGTGCGCCCTTCTCCTTGGCCGCCTTGTCCAGGATGGGCTTGTCCTTCTTGGCGCGCGCGGCCGCGGCCAGAGGCGGCCTTGACTGGACGAGACTCTGGATGCGCGGACCGTACTCCTGCAGCGGCACCAGCGGCTTGGTGCCGGCCAGAGCATCGGCGACGCCCTTCTTCACGATGTCTTGTTCGGCCTTGGAGAGATTCAGCGCCTCCCAATTGCGGGCAACGGTGTAGCCAAACACGTAGAAGGCCTTGTCATCGGCCGTCTTCAGAGGCCCGACCGGCACCTCGGGTTTCGCCGCGGTGGAAACAACGCCACCGTCGGGGGCAGCGGCCAATGCTGAACTGGCCAATGCGACCAGGGCGAGGAGAAACAGCGGCTTCTGATGCATGGGCGAGGAAGTCCTTTCATTGCCGGGAGGGTGGAAACCCCCAGGCCGCGCGCTCGTTTAGCTCAAAACCGTGGGGGGTGGGAGGCTTTCGCCCCCGGACGCTTTCTTGACCGATCGGCTGGCGGGCCTAGCGTTTCGGCCATGGACGAGCAGCGTAGATCGGGCCGTGCGGCCCTCGACATCCTTCTCAACAAGTACGTGAGCGGCGTTCCCTACACCGCGCGCGCCCGCGACATCAGCCCCGACGGCGTGCGGCTCGCGCGCCTGCTCGAGCCGGATCGGACAGGCCGGCGAGTGGGCCTGCAGTTCCAGTTGCCGGGTTCGGCTGAGGTCATCTACGCCGAGGGCGAGGTGGTACGTGAGTGGGTGGAGGCCGAGGCCGCGCACACCCATGCGGTGAAATTTACCCTCCTCACCGAACGCCACCGCCGTGCCATCCGTGACTACGTGCAAGGCCGCACCGGCCACTGACGCCTTCATCTGCGCCGCGGACCTCTGGCGCGGCGCGAAAGCGCAGTCAAAGAGGTGACCGACGCCGGCCAGGACGTGCCTTGACACTCGCCGACAGGCTCGAATCTCATGGGCAGACGTCGTTCTTCTGGGGGAGGGATTCGTGACCACGTGGGTGCTGTTGGCCTCAGCGCTGTTGGCAGCCGGCACCACGGAGGACAAGAAGCCTCCTCCTGCGCCCAAGCCCGCGCCAGACACTCGGACCGGCGTGGACTGGCAGGACCAGGTGCTCAAGGCAACCGGCTCGGGAGCGCCCGACATGCGCGCCACCAGCCCTGCGCAGGCGCGCCTGGGCGCGGAGAAGGCCGCTCAGCTGGACGCCTTTCGCAATCTCCTCGGGCAGGTGAAAGGCATCCACGTCTCCGCCGACAAGACGGTGGGAGACCAGATGGGACAGGACGAGATTCGGGCCCGGGTGGAGGGCGTCATCAAGGGCTACCGGGTGGTGAAGAAGCGCTACTTCAGCGACCAGGGCGTGGAGCTGGATGTGGAAGTGCCTCTGGCGTCCATCAGTCTTGCCGTGCTGCCGACACCAGGCGAGCCACCGCTGCCCGGCGAGCGGTCAGGCGGTGACCGGCACACGGGCCTGGTGGTGGACGTCCGAGGCCTGGGCGTTCAGCCGGTCCTCTCGCCGCGACTCGTGGACGAAACCGGCCGGGTGCTCTATGGCCTGGAGATGCTTTCTGAGGCGACGCGGAAGACTACGGGTGTTGCTGGCTGGTTCAAGAGCGCAGACGCGGCCAGTCGCGCCCAAGCCATGGGGGATGCCCCCTTGGTTCTCAAGGCGGCCAAGGCCCACGGCTCGGACCTGGTGCTGGGCGCAACGGAAGCTCGGGCGTTGGTGGAACTCCCCCCAGCGGTGCTGGCAGAAGGCCGGGTGACCATTGTCTACAACTGACCTCCACCGCGGAGCGCTGTTCGCTGTCATGTTCCTTTTGGGCGGCAGTGTTTCGCCGGCTGCAGAGAAACTCCCAGAGGTAGTGACCCGCGAGGCCAGCGGCGAGGCCGCCGTGGTCGGCGGCAACGTCGACCGAGCGGCTCGCGAGGCGAAGGAGGCCGCGCTTCGCGAGGCGGTCGAGCAAGTGGCCGGGGTGATGATTTCGGCCCAGACGCTTTCCGCCAATAGCCAGCTCATCAGCGACCAGGTGTTTTCACACAGCGCCGGCTACGTGCGGACCTACCAGGTGCTGTCCCAGACGCAGGACAAAGGAGTGGTCAAGGTCACCGTGCGGGCGGAGGTCGGCACGAAGGAACTCGACCGGGACCTCCAGGCGGTGCAGGCGCTGGTGCACCGGCTCGCCGGCCGCAGGCTCGTCATTCTCTTGCAGGAACAGACCATCGACGACAAGGGCGTGACCATCACCTCGGGTGTCGCCTCCACCGTTCTCACCGACGCATTCAAGCGCGACGGCTGGACGCTGGTGGACCCATCCTTCGCCGCCGGGAAGGTGCACCTTTCCTCGGCGGTGGCGCTGGGCGCCGTGGAAGCGAAGGAGATTGGGACGCTCTCCAAGGCCGACGTCATCCTGTATGGCACGGTGGCATTCCGGGACGCACCGGTCGACGCCCTGCTGCTCTCCGGAGGGGGCCAGCGCGCAGCTTTTCCTCTCACCGGGGACTACGACTTCGGGGTCTTCGACACCTCTGCGGGAAGCCAGCTGGCCAAGGTGTCCGGAAAGCTTCGCAGCAGCGTCCAGGACATGAGCATCCAGTCGCGCGAAGAGAGCGCCTACAACCTCGTTCGGGCCCACGTCGAGGAAATTGTGACGCCGGTGCGCAAGGCAGTGGTGGAGTCGCTGCGCTCAGCAGAGCAGAACGGCAATCGTCTCGTGCTGGAGCTGGTGGGAGTGGGCGACTTCTCCGCGCTGCAGGCCTTTACCCGGGAGCTTCCGAAGTGGAGCGCCGGGGTGCGCGAGCTGGCCAACCCCACCCTCACGGCAGGGCGCGGTCGGATGGAAGTTACCTACCTGGGCACGGCAGCAGCGCTGGCGGAACAGCTGGAGGGGAAGGGCTTCCGGGGCAAGAAGGTGGCGGTGACGGGCGTGAGTGGAAACACGCTCGAGGTAACACTCGCCAAGTGAGCTCCCTTCGGGCACAGCTCGCGCTGGGCGTGCTGTTTTTCGCGACTGCGGCGGTCGCGGCGGTAGGGCAGGTGACCGCTCTAGAGGGTACAGCCATACGCATTCCCAAGGGGGGCGCGGAGCTTCCGCTGGGAGCCGGCGGCGCCATCGAGCTGGAAGACACGGTGCGGACGGCCAGTGGCAGCTCGCTCAAACTTGCGCTCACCGACGGCACGGCGCTGGCCCTCGGTCCGGACAGCGAGTTGGTGCTCGAAGTGGCAGAATTCGCCGGACAGGAGCGCAGCGCCTTCTCCGCGCGCCTGGTGCTCGGGCAATTCTGGGCCAAGGTGAAGAAGGCAGCGGCGGGCTCCACGGCTTCCTTCGAGGTGAAGGGCGGTCGGGCGGTAGCGGGCGTGCGCGGCACCATCTTCCGGATGGATGCGACGCCTCTCGTCGCTGGCTCGCGGCCGCCCAAAATCCGCGAGACCCTGGTGCGTGTCCTCGAGGGGAAGGTCGGCGTCGATGCGGAAGTCCGAAAGGCCAAGGGGAAGCCAACGACTGCGCCCGGCCCTCGGCACGAGGTGCCCGGACCGGAGCAGGTCACCGCGGAGGAATGGGAGAAGCGCTTCGTCGAGCTCCAGGCCCGCCAGCAAGTGTCCATCGGTGATACCTACTTTCGGACCGGGACCTTCAACCCGAAGAAGAAGGACGCCCTGGACCGCTTCATCGACCGGCACCCGTGAGCTCCTGGGGAGTGCTGGCCTGGCTGGCACTTGCCGGGGCCGCACCCGAGCCGCTGACGCTTCCAGGGTTTCGGCTTCATCTCGAGCTGTCCGAGGACATCGAGCCGGACCGGCTGGAGGCGCTGGCCCGGCCCGGTGTGGTGCTCTGGCTCGAGACGCGCTCCAATCTCCTCAAGCGCTCTGTGGCTGAGCGCCTGGGCCGCACGGACGCTACCTACGTCCGGGTCCGGCCGCCCCTGGGGGATGGCGTGTGGCAGCAATTCGCTGGCCGGGTGCAGCCCTGGGTGGTGCTGGAGGGGCTGGACGTCCCGGCCTACCGGCGCTGGGCGCCAGGCGGAACGGCGGCGGACGTGGTGGGGGCGTTGTCCGAGGAGCAACTCGCCCGCCTTCGGGCACTTCGTCCGCAGGCCATCCGCTGGCGGCCGGAGGTGGTGCCGACGCCCGAAGAATGGGCTCGGACGCAACGGCTGTCTGGCCTCGAGGTCCATCCGGGAACGCCTCTTGTCGCGTGCGCGCGTCCCTGGAAGGGGGCGGAGCGAATCCGCCTGCGCGTTCCGGCTTCGGAGGCCGACTCCTCCGCAGCGGGTTGCGGGTTCGCACTGCGCCTCGAGGTCCCGTTGACCATTAGCGAGCCGGAGCTGCAGGCCCTTCTGGTGCAGACCCCCGGTGCAGAGTTGTGGGCCCGTGTTGGCAACGAAGCAGACGCGGGGGCGGCAGCGGCACTGGTGCGTCTCCTCGCTGCTGCGGTCCCTGTGGCTCGCACACCGCCAGGAGCCCACTGAAGAGGCTCGGGGGGAGTCGCCGCTCCGGAGAACCGCGCGCGACTCCGTCTTGACAGGCGGGCCGGCGGCCCTGTTATCTGCCGCGCGCTTCGGGGCCCTTAGCTCAGCGGTAGAGCACTACCTTGACACGGTAGGGGTCAGTGGTTCGAAACCACTAGGGCCCACTGAGTAACGGACACTTAGGAGGCGCAGAGCAGTCCGTAGGAGTCAACCCAGGAGTCAGATTCGGGGCCTGTGAAGCACCGCGCGTCGAGCGATAGACTGCCCGGCACGTCATGGCCTCCAAGAAGCTCAAAAAACTGAAGCGACTCCACCGCCCCGGACGCCGCAAGGCGACGGCTAAGGCGAAGCGAGGGGCAGTGAAGACTGTTGCCGTGAGCGGTGGGCGCGCGGCCGCCGCCTTCGGCATCTTCGCTTTCGGCATGCCGCCTGAGGCCATCCCCGTGCCCGCTGCTCGCGGCCCGGGCACGAGGCGAGGCACCGGCGAGAGGGGAAATCGCCCGTGGACACTGGAAGGGTAGGAAAAAAAGAAAGGACAGCCGTCTCTGGTGACGGATTCTCGTTTGGACCCGCGGAATTCTGTCGGTCCGCGCCGGTAAATCCCCACCTAGTGCCGTTCAGCCTGTCGCGATGGCGCTCGTCGAGCCGATCGGTAGGGGGTTTCGTACTGCGTCAGAGTCAGCGGAGAGCGACGGCTTGGCGTCGCGTTGTGGAGCCTCTACCCATCCGTGGCCAGCGCTCCCATCGCCATTGCTCGCCTCTAACCAATTTGGTTGGGCTGCTCCTTAGGACGCGACTTCACCCGTGCCTCACCGAAGGCGCGCCCGCACGCCGGTGTACAGCGCCGAGAGGGGCACCCGCTACTCGGGAACGGCTTGGCCCGTACCTCCCAGCTCCGGTGGAAAATCCTTGAGCTTGGGAAGGCCGTCTTTCATTGGCAGTACAGTCTGCGAGTAGTTCACGTGGACGCCGGGCTTGAAAACGAAGTCGGGAATGGTCGCCGCAAAAATGTCGACGAGCTTCCATTCCGGATGGTCGACGAAGAGGTGGCCCCCACAGCTCTTGCACCACGTCCGGTGACTCCGCCCGGTCTTGTGGAAGACAGCTACGTTGTCCGCGCCTTTGCTGACCTTCACGGCCTCCGGCTTCCACAAGGTGAAAGCGTTGACCGGGCCAGCGGACCAGCTTCGGCAGGAACCGCAGTGACAGTAGCCGGCTCCCACCGCCTCGCCAGTGACCGTGATTTCGACGGCTCCGCAGAAGCACTTTCCCTTGTAGACGCTCATTGCGGTGAACCTCCTTGGTTTGGGGCGCGCACCCTAGGGGGAGAGCCAACAACAGGCAAGCCTTGGCCAGGATTCACGGCCCTCGGCGATAGCTCCGCACAGTGGGAGCGCGCGCCCGTGCCAAGCGCTTCCGAAACGTTGACGTGGCGCGATGCGCCGTGCTTGAAACGCGCCGCTGCACCACGGGCTGTCGGCGCTACGGCGAGGTTTGGCAACACCAGGGTGCAAGCGCTGTCATGCCAGACGCCATTCACGTCAGACTTCCCGATGGGAGCGAGAAGACCGCGCCGGCCGGGACGCCCATCGGGGACTTCGTCAAGGCGCAAATTGGCGCCGGCCTGGCCAAGGCGGCCGTGCTGGCCCGCTTCAACGGCCGCCTGGTCGACCTCTCCACCCCGTTGACGGAGGACGGGAAGCTCGAGGTGCTGACGAACAAGGCGCCCGAAGCGCTGGACACCATTCGCCACGATGCCGCGCACGTGGTGGCGGGGGTGGTCCAGGAGCTGTTTCCAGGCACGCAAGTCACCATTGGACCGACCATCGAGGACGGCTTCTATTACGACTTCTCGCGCGACAAGCCCTTCACGCCCGAGGACCTGGCCCGCATCGAGGAGGCGGCCAACCGGGAGTTGGAGAAAAACCTCCCCTTCGTCCGCACCGAGGTTTCCGCCGACGAGGCCATCCGTCTCTTCGAAGGCATGGGAGAAGCCTTCAAGGTGGAGATTGTTCGGGACATCGTCGCCAAGGGGGCCAAGACGCTCTCCCTCTACCGGCACGGTGACTGGGTGGATTTCTGCCTGGGCCCGCACGGTCCTTCCACCGGGAAGATTGGCGTCATCAAGCTGCTTTCCTCGAGTGGCGCCTACTGGCGCGGTGACCACCGCAATCCGATGCTGCAGCGGATTTATGGCACCGCCTTCTTCGACAAGAAGGCTCTCCAGGAATGGCTCAACCGCCAGGAGGAGGCGAAGAAGCGGGACCACCGGAAGCTGGGCAAGGAGCTGGACCTGTTCCACTTCCATCCATTCTCCCCTGGCGCAGCATTCTGGAGTCCCAAAGGCACGGTGCTCTACCAACTCCTAGCCAGCCAGATGCTCGCGTGGACCAACGCTGCCGGCTACCAGGAGGTGAAGACTCCGCTGCTCTACAGCAAGGGGCTTTGGGAGATTTCGGGGCACTGGGGCAAGTACCGCGAGAACATGTTCCTGGTGCTGGACAGCGAGACCGGCGAGCACGACTTCAGCCTGAAGCCGATGAATTGCCCGTCCCACCATCTCCTCTACGGCTTCAAGAAGCACAGCTACCGCGACCTGCCGCTCCGCTTTGCGACCCAGGACGTCCTTCACCGCAACGAGGCGTCGGGCTCGCTCGGTGGGCTGACGCGCGTTCGGCAGTTCGCCCAGGACGACGCGCACATCTACTGCACCGAGGCCCAGGTCGCCTCGGAGGTGAAGCGCTTTATCCAGCTCCTGGACCGCGTCTACTCGGCCTTCGGGCTGACCTACGTCGCCAAGCTGGGGACGAGGCCTGCCCAGCACCTCGGCGACGAGGCCTACTGGGACAACGTCGAAGGTCAGCTGCGGGGCGTCCTGGACGGGCTGGGCGTGAAGTATTCGGACAATCCGGGCGGGGGGGCCTTCTACGGCCCGAAGCTAGACTTCGACGTCACCGACAGCATCGGACGGGCCTGGCAGCTGGGTACCATCCAGCTCGACGACATCGCCCGGGAGCGCTTCGGGCTCACCTACGTCGGAGAGGACAACGCCGAGCACGGGCCGGTGGTGCTCCATCGGGCCATCTACGGAAGTTTTGAGCGCTTCATCGCCATTCTCATCGAGCACTACGCAGGCGCCTTTCCGGCGTGGCTGGCGCCCATCCAAATTGCCATTGTCACCGTCGCCGACCGTCACCTGCCTTGGGCGCGCACGGTGCTGGAGCGGCTTCGGGCCGCCGGACACCGTGCCGAGCTGGACGAGCGCGGCATGACGCTCAACGCGAAGATTCGCGAGGCACAGCTGCAGAAGCTTCCCTTCACGTTGGTCATCGGCGACCGCGAGGTGGAAGCCCAGGCCGTGGCTCCCCGGCGCTATGGCGGCGAGGACCTCAAGACCATGGGGCTCGAGGCCTTCTTGGCGCTGTTTGCCTCCGAGGGCGCTCCGCCCGGATGAGAGAAGCTTCCAGCCCGCAGAGGTTCACCGACACCCCCCAGGAGGTCTCCTTGTCCGTCCCCCCAACGTGGTTTTGCCAGCGGCTGCTCGCCACACTGGCCGCTGCCGTCCTCGCTCTTCCCGGGAGTGCCAGCGCCCAGACCATTGCGCCGAAGAAGCCGATGCTGGTGGAGGTGGACCTGACGGATGCTCCGCGTCGGCTCTTTCACGCGCATCTGGTGCTGCAGGCCACGCCTGGGCCGATGACGCTCGTGTACCCGAAGTGGATTCCAGGCGAGCACATGCCCAGTGGGCCGGTGGTGGACGTCGCCGGCCTGGTATTCCGAGCAGGAGGTGCTGTGCTGCCGTGGAAGCGGGATGAGCTGGACATGTTCGCAATTCATGTCGAAGTTCCCCCCGGAGCCACGGAGCTGGAGGTGGCACTGGACCAGCTTTCGCCGCCGCCGGACGTGGAAGGGTATTCGGCCGGTGCTTCGGCCACCGCCAACCTGGCGCTGCTGAGCTGGAACCAAGTGGTTTTTTACCCGCAAGGCGCCGAGCCTCGAAACTTTCCAGTGGTGGCGAGTGTGAAGCTGCCGGCTGGATGGACCTTCTCTACGGCGCTCACGCCTGTCGTCCGCCCGGGCACAGACGCCTCCCGCACCACTTTTGCACCGGTGTCACTGAACCGGCTCGTCGACTCGCCGGTACTCGCCGGTGCGCACCTCCGGGAGGTGCCGCTCGGGACGGTGGATGGGGCCCAGCACTTCTTAATTCTCGCTGCGGAAACGGCTGCAGATACCGAATTGCTTCCGCAGCAGAAGGCGGCGTTCGAGAAACTGGTCGCTGAGGCGAACGCACTGTTTGGGGCTCACCACTACGACAGCTACCGGTTTCTAACGACGCTCAGCGACTCGGTTGCCCACTTTGGGCTCGAGCACCACCAGTCGAGCGATGACCGTCTTGCTGGACGCAGCCTGGTGGACTCGGAGCTCTTCCTGGCCAGCGGGACGCTGTGGTCGCACGAGTACGTCCACTCCTGGAATGGCAAGTACCGCCGGCCGGCGGGGCTGTCGCCCCAGTACTACCAGGAGCCAATGAAGGACGACCTGCTCTGGGTTTACGAGGGGCTCACCGAGTACCTCGGCGACGTGCTCGGGGCTCGCAGCGGCCTGTCCCCGGGGACGACAGGGCGGGACGTCATCGCGCTCGAAGCAAACGACATGCAACAGAGCCGCGGTCGGATATGGCGCCCGCTCCGGGACACCGCGGTCGAAGCGTCATTGCTCTACGCTGCGCGTCCGGATTGGCAGGCCTGGCGCCGGGGCGTCGACTTCTATGCGGAGGGCACCCTCCTCTGGCTCGAGGTCGACACGCTCATTCGGGAGAAGTCGAAAGGGACCCGCTCACTCGACGACTTCTGCAAGCGTTTCCACGGTGGAAAGAGTGGGCCGCCGGATTTCCGGCCCTACACCTTCGATGACGTCGTCAACGGGCTCAACGAGGTGGTGGTGTTCGACTGGCGCGGCCTGCTCGAGAAGCGCCTCTCGTCGCTCGCTCCCGACGCGCCGCTGCAGGGCCTCGAGGCCGCCGGCTGGAGGCTTGCCTATGGCCGGGAGCCCTCGGCCTTGCAGCGGGCAGAGGAGCACCGCCGAAAGCGCGTCGACCTGCGTGCGAGCATCGGCGTCTTCATCGACCCCAAGGACGGGAATCTCATCGACGTCGTTCCGGACTCGCCGGCCTTCCGGGCCGGGCTCGGGCCAGCCATGCACGTGGTGGCGGTCAACGGGCGCAAGTTCAGCGAGGAGGGGTTGAGGGCTGCCGTCGCGCGGAGCGCGACCGAGCGGATCGAGCTCCTGGTTGAGAACGCCGAGACGTTTCGCACCTACCAGCTGGAGTACACCGGCGGGGCTCGCTACCCCTACCTGGAGCGCATCGCCGGGAGGCCCGACGTCCTGTCTGCCATCCTCGCGCCCCGGACCGCTTCTGCTCCCAGGAAGCAGCAGTGAAGAGGGACCCAGAAACGCCCGCTGGCTCTCCCGGAGACCGGGGTGGCTTGACTTGGAGCGTCGGGCGGGTATTTTGCGCCCTCTTTTTCGGCCCCTCCGCCCTTGTGGGAGGGGACGTCCCCAGGCTGGAGGTCGACTCACATCGCTCGTGACCAGAGAACCAACCGGCGCATCCGCGCGCGCGAAGTCCGCGTCGTCGGTGCCGCCGGTGAACAGCTGGGTGTCCTGACGATCGAAGCAGCGCTGGAGAAGGCCAACGAAACCGGGATGGACCTCGTCGAGGTCAATCCCATGGCCAAGCCTCCAGTCTGCAAGATCATGGACTACGGCCGCTTCAAGTACGAGGAGAAGAAGAGAGCCTCGGAGGCGAAGAAGAAGCAGGTCGTGGTTCACCTCAAAGAGGTGAAGCTCCGGCCGAAGACAGAGGACCACGACTACGAATTCAAAGTCCGCAACGTGAAGCGCTTCCTCGAAGAGGGGAACAAGGCGCGCATCACCATCATGTTCCGCGGGCGCGAAATCACTCATAAGGAAATTGGCCAGCAAATCCTGGACGACGTGGTCAAGGACGTGAAGGACGTCGGCGTCGTGGAGCAAGTGCCGCGGATGGAGGGTCGGCAGATGTTCATGATCCTCGCCCCCAACGCCAAGGTGGCGCAGCGGGCGCGCGATCTGGCTCGACAGAATGCGGCCGCGGCGGCGAAAGCGGCGGCCAAGAAGGACGGGATGCTGGACGAGGACGAAGAGAAGGGCGAAAAGAAGGAAAAGGTACCGCCTCCGGAGCTTGAGGCGGCGAAGGCCCCGGCTGATCCGGGATAGCTTTGAAGGGAAGGACATCGGCGATGCCGAAGTTGAAGACACGCAGCGGCGCAAAGAAGCGGTTCCAGGTGAAGAAGTCGGGCAAGGTGAAGCACGCCAAGGCCTATGCGAAGCATCTCTTCACCCACGCCAAGAGCGCCGCGAACGACCGCCGGAACCGCGGCACTGGGTACCTGCGCGACATGGACGCGAAGAAGGTCATCAAGGAGCTGTTCCCCTACGGGGGCTGACGGCGACAAGGGAGTCACGAGGGTATGAGGGTCAAGAGAGGCTTCAAGGCGCGCCGTCGCCGCAACCGAGTTCTCAAGCTGGCGAAGGGTTTCCGCGGGCGGCGAAAGAACTGCTTCAAGCGCGCCAACCAGGCGGTGCAGCGCGCACTGGACTACGCCAGTCGCGACCGCGCGCGGAAGAAGCGCGACTTCCGCTCGCTGTGGATTGTTCGCATCAACGCCGCGGCTCGTATCTCGGGCGTGAGCTATTCGAAATTCATCGCCGCGCTGTCAAAGGCGAAGGTGGCGCTGGACCGCAAGGTGCTGGCGGACATCGCCGTGGCGGACCCGGCGGGCTTTGCCGCGATCGCCAAGATCGCGGCGGCCTGAGGGTCGAGTACACGTGCCAGGCGCCCCAGCGGGGGCGCCACGGTGCTCGGAACCGAACTGGGCTGCCCTCTGGGGCGGCCCTTTTGCTTTTTCTGGGGAGAACGGCGGATGCGTGACCGGCTGGAACAACTGCTGAGGAGCGCCCAGGAGGAGGTCAGCCGAGCCGCGGACGCCGCCCAGGTGGAGATGCTCCGCGTTCGGTACCTCGGCAAGAAGGGCGAACTGGCGCTGGTCTTGGGGGGGATGGGAAAGCTCAATCCCGAGGACCGGCGCGGCGTGGGCGAGGTGGCGAACCGGGTGAAGGCGGAGCTGGAGACACTGCTCGCTGGGGCCATTCAAGCCGTGGAGCAGGCGGCGCTCGAGGCGGAGCTCGCGGGTCCCCCCCTGGACGTGACGCTTCCCGGCCGGGGGCGGCCCCCCGGCCACCGACACCTCGTGTCTCGCACCCTGGAGGACGTGGTCCGGAGCTTCCGGCGGCTGGGCTTCGAGGTCTTCACCGGGCCGGAAATCGAGCTCGACGCGCTCAACTTCGAGGCGCTCAACATTCCAGCCGACCATCCAGCCCGCGACATGCAGGACACTTTCTACGTCGACGCACCCTGGTCCAAAGCGCCCGTCGACGAGGTCCTGCTGCGCACCCATACCTCCCCGGGGCAGATACGGGCGATGCGCAGCCGGCCCGCTCCGCTGCGAATTGTTGTGCCGGGCAAGGCCTACCGCGTGGATTCGGATGCGACCCACACGCCGATGTTTCACCAGATTGAAGGGCTGCTCGTCGACCGCGGCATCACCTTCGCGGACTTGAAAGGAACGCTCAACGCTTTCGTCACCAGTTTCTTCGGCGTCGACCGACAGACGCGCTTCCGTCCTTCCTACTTCCAGTTCACCGAACCCTCGGCCGAGATGGACGTCAGCTGCGGCACGTGCGGCGGCAAGGGGTGCCGACTGTGCAAGTCCACCGGTTGGCTGGAGATTCTCGGCTGCGGAATGGTCCATCCCAATGTTCTCAAGGCCGGTGGCTATGACGCCGGGACGCTGACCGGCTTCGCCTGGGGCATGGGCGTGGAAAGGATTGCGATGCTGCGCTACGGCCTGGACGACATTCGGAGCCTGTTCGAGAACGACATCCGCTTCCTGGAGCAGTTCTGACCATGAAGATTTCGCGTAACTGGCTTCAAGACCTCCTGGCGCTCGTACCGCCGCCGGACGAGCTCGCGCGCAAGCTGACGTTCGCCGGATTGGAAGTCGAGGGGGTGGAGTATCCCGGGGCTTCGCTGGCCGGGGTGGTGGTCGCCCGCATCGAGGCCTCCAACCCGCATCCCGACGCAGCCAAGCTCTCGGTGACGCAGATGGACGCCGGGGAGGGGAGCAAGCTCCAAGTCGTCTGTGGTGCGAAGAACTTCCAGGTGGGGGACTTGGTACCGCTCGCCATGGTGGGGACGGTTCTTCCCGATGGGACGAAAATCGCTCCGGTGACGCTGCGGGGCGTGAGGAGCGAGGGCATGCTTTGCTCGGCCCGCGAGTTGGGACTGGCCGAGGACGCCTCGGGGCTCCTCCTCCTCGAGGGCAGCCTCCGCCCGGGGATGGCACTCGCCGAGGCTCTCGGCCTCGATGACGCCGTGCTGGAGATGAACGTCACCCCCAACCGCGGTGATGCCCTGAGCCATCTGGGAGTGGCGCGGGAGGTCGCCGTCGTCACCGCTCAAGCGCTTCGGCGTCCCGCTCCCGTAGTCCCCGAGTCCACGTCCGATGTCCACGCGGTGGCGCGGGTGCGAATCGAGGATGCGCACGGCTGCCGGCGCTTTGCGGCGCGCGTCGTGGAAGGCGTCACCATTGGACCGTCTCCGGAATGGTTGGTGAGGAGACTCCGGTCCTGCGGCGTGCGCAGCATCAACAACGTGGTTGACGTCACCAACTACGTCATGCTCGAGCTGGGCCAGCCGCTGCACGCCTTTGACCTCGACCGACTCGCCGGTTCAGAGCTCATCGTCCGCCGAGCGCGCGCCGGAGAAAGGCTCACCACGCTCGACGGGAAGGACCGGGCGCTTTCCTCGGAGGACCTTGTGGTGTGCGACCAGGAGCGCGCTCAGGCCCTCGCAGGCACGTTCGGCGGCACGGACGCCGAGGTGTCCAGCGGCACGACGCGGGTGTTTCTGGAGGGGGCCAACTGGGACCCGGTGACGGTCCGCAGGATGGCCCGGCGCCACCAGCTGCACACCGAGGCTTCCCACCGCTTTGAGCGCGGGGTGGATGTGGAGGCGGGCCCAGTCGGCGTGGACCGTGCGGCTACGCTAATCGCTGAGCTGGGTGGTGGGAGCGTGCGCCGAGGGCGCATCGACGTCTACCCATCCCCGGCAGCCGCGACGCTGGTTCGGCTGGAAGCCGGCCAGGTCGGCCGACTCCTGGGTGCAGAGGTTCCGGCGACGGAGGTCGAGCGCATTCTTGGAGCGCTGGGGTTCAGCGTCGAGGGGCAGCAGCCAGGGTCCACCGTGTGGCGGGTGCCGAGCTGGCGCCTGGATGTTTCGCTCCCCGAGGACCTGGTGGAGGAGGTTGCGCGCATCCGTGGCTACCAGAGCATTCCGGCGACATTGCCGGCGCTGACCGAAGGCCTCAAGCCGGAACCGGCGCAGGTGGAAGTCGAGCGGCGAGTGCGCAACGCCTTGGCCGGGGCTGGCTTCGACGAGGTGGTGAACTACAGCTTCGTGGACCCGGCCCTGCTGCCTTTGGTGACGGAGCGCGCGCTGGAGGCGCTCGGAGCGCCCGTCGACGCGGTAACGCTGAAGAATGCACTCAGCCCTCAGCAGTCGGCGATGAGGACATCGCTGTACGCGAGCCTGCTTCCCAACCTCGCCCAGAACCTTCGTCAGGGTCAGGAGGGAGTCCGCCTCTACGAGCTGGGCCGCGTCTACCAGCGGGACCCGGAAGGTGGAGAAGGGCTGCGGCCTGTGGCCAAGGAGCCGGTGCGAATCGGCGGCCTGCTTTGGGGTCGCCGACTTCCGAGAGGCTGGACAGGTGGGGAACAGCTGAACGACTTCTATGACGGGAAAGGCGCTGTGGAGGCGATGCTCGCGACGCTCGGGGCGCCCCCGCTCAGCGCCCGGCCCGTCCGTCTGGCCCCGTACCATCCTCGCGTCTGCGCCGAGCTCTCCGCTGGCGGAACGGTGCTGGGCACACTGGGAGAATTGCATCCCCGGGTCGCCAAGGCCTTGGACCTCCCGAAGGGCGTTCAGCTCTTCGAGCTGGACTTCGAAGCCCTGGTGCAAGTGGCCCACCTGGTGCCGCGCCTACGCCCGCTGAGCCGCTTCCCAGCTGTGCTGCGCGACCTGGCGGTGGTGGTGCCCGAGTCCAAGCCCACCGAGGACATCCGGGCCGTCATCCGGGAGGTGGGGGGGCCCTTGGTCGAGGAGGTGCTGGTGTTCGACGTCTATACGGGGGCGCCGCTTCCCGCCGGCCGGAAGAATGTGGCCTTCGCCCTGCGTTACCGGGCACCGGACCGGACGCTTCGGGACGAGGAGGTCCAGGCGGCGCACGCGCACATCGTCGAGGAGGTCAACCGCCGCCTGGGAGCCGAACTCCGCACCTGACGGTTGGGGGGTAGGTCTTCCTCGCCCAAAAGGTGAGTGAGGACGCTGGGTTGACAGGTTCTGGGCCCTTTCGGCACAGTGGGGGCCCATGACGAAGGCGGACATCATCGAAGGCGTCTACGAGCGGGTGGGCTTCTCCAAGAAGGAGTCCGCCGAGATTGTCGAGCTCGTCTTCGACACTCTGAAGGAGACGCTCGAGCGTGGAGACCGCATCAAGGTATCCGGCTTCGGCAACTTCCAGGTCCGCCAGAAGAATGCGCGCGTGGGGCGCAATCCACAGACGGGCAAGGAAATCGAAATCTCGGCGCGTCGGGTGCTGACGTTTCGCCCAAGCCAGGTGCTGAAGAGCGCCCTCAACAACGGCTACGTCGCGCCGGTTCCCGGCGCGCCCTCCTCGGACCACGACGAGGATGACGACCCCTCTGACCTCTGAACCTTGACCTCGGTTGGGGCCGCCGGTAAGGGAGGGCCCCCTCTTCACGCGGTAGAGTGGTTTTTCCCGGGGCGTGGCGCAGCCTGGTAGCGCACTTGCTTGGGGTGCAAGTGGTCGCAGGTTCAAATCCTGTCGCCCCGACAGGCAGCACCCCCGGAGTTCCGAGATGCCTAGGAACTTCCGGGGCTGACGGGTGCGGACTCTCTTGGTGAACGGAGAACAGCATGCGAACGCAAACCGTTGTCGCAATGTTGCTGGCAACCGCCGTGCTTCTTATTCCCGCGGGCTGGACCAGCGCGCAGAAGAATCAGGGCATTCAATACGTCACGCCAGAGCACATCGTCTGGACGGACAAGCCCGGGTTCGAAGGCGTCAAGTTCGCCACCCTGGCTGGGGATCCATCGAAGCCAGGCATCTACGTCATCCGGGCCAAGTTCTCGCCCGGTCGGATGACCCGTCCGCATTTCCACCCTGAGGATCGCTACGTCGTCGTCGTTTCGGGCACTTGGTACATCGGAGAGGGAGACACCTTCGAGCCAGACAAGACCATCCCCCTCAAGGCGGGCAGCTACGCCAAGCACCCGGCGAACCTTCATCACTATGACGGTGCCAAGGATGAGGAGGTCATCGTCCAGATTACTGGGTACGGCCCCAGCGGCACGACGCTCGTTCATCCGGAGCAAGGCGAAACGGGGTCCTCGCTCAAGAAGTAGCGCCCATTCGCTTAGGTAGCACCCGGGGAGTCAGAAGCGAGGCGGTACGGGGGAGCGAACTCGGCTGAAACCGCGGAAGTCCGATGCTTGGGTGGACGACGCATACGCGGAACGTCTACCCTCGGCGCTCGTCGGGAATTCCGTGTTTTCAAGGGCAACCGAGATTCTTCGTCTGGCGCGAATGACGACCGCGTCCGAGGTGAGCATGTACTTGTCCGTTTGGTCGAGATTTTGCGCTCTGGCGGCAGTTCTGGTGGCCGGAACGGCCGTCGCAGCGTCGGGCGTTTCTGTTGGCCCGAGTACGGACAAGCTTGGGACGATCGACCTTCCTTCGGGCATGCGCATCATCATCGAGGAGGACCACAGCAAGCCCATCGTCGTAGTGGTGGCTGTCGTAAACGCCGGGGCTGCCGAAGACCCAGCGGGCAAGGAGGGTCTTGCACACCTCGTCGAGCACCTCACCTTTCGCGCGAAGCCAGACGGGAAGGCGCAGCGCTCCACCCTGCTCGATTTCGCAGGCGCGGCGAGTTGGAATGGGGCGACCACGCACGACCTGACGACCTACATGGTTGCGGGGCCTGTGGAGTCGCTGCGCAACCTCCTGATCATTGAGGGAGGCCGACTAATGGGGCCACTGGCCGGCCTCGACGCGCGGGCCTTCGAGACGGAACGCGACGTGGTCACGAATGAGATGACCGGCCGGGATGAGCAAGGCGAACCGAGCGCTGTGGCGCGCCTTTTTGGTGCGCTTTACCCGGAGGGGCACCGCTACCACCGGCCAGTGACTGGCACCGCTGAAAGCGTGTCGGCGCTGACGCTCGCCGACGCGCAAGCCTTCGTCCAGCAATACTACGTGCCGAGCAACGTGACCCTCTACGTTGCCGGAGACGTCGAGATCGCCACCATCCACAAGCTCTTCGGAGCGACGTTGCCGGAGCATTTCGCTGTGGCACCAGCCAGCGGGGCCGTGACGCCACCGCTGCGTCTGCCGAAGAACGCGCCTGAGCTTCCAGGAGTTGCAGCATTGCGGCCCGTGGAAACGGTCAAGTCCCCCGTGGCGGGTCCCATGCTCTACGTGGCCTGGTCTTTGCCTCAGGGCTATGCGGCCGATGGAGTCCTGGAGCGTGCCATCCGCTCGGCACTCGAGGCCATCCCTAATTGGGTGACGTCGAATTCCGACATCCAATCGGTTCGTGCGACGCTGGTCGCGGGTCGCGACAGCAGCACCTTGCTCTGTGCGGTTTCCCTGAAGGAAGGTCGGCTGCCGGAAAAGAGTCTCGAGCGAGTGCTCGACCAGTTCCATCGCTTCTCAGACCCGAGCGCAGCGAGCGGACCTAGCACTGCTGAAGACACTGCTAACCGGCTCGACAGTACCTTGGGCTTCGGCGCAAATGGGGCCCGCACCCTGGCGACGCCCTCATCCATGTCGGTCAATCCCGGTCTGCCTCAGTCTGTGCAACCGAATACGGGCGGAGATTCGGCGCTTTCGACCAGCGTCCGCGGGCGACCGGATGTCGCCACACCCGCAGACGTGCAAGTGACCCGTTTCCAGATGACGGCCGTGGTGGACCAAGCCGTGGAGACGGAGTCCGTGCTCAGACGCGCCGTGGACAGGGCCACGCTGGCACACTACACCGGGGATTCGGCTGCCTGGGACAAGGACATGACGGCCTTGACGGACCTCGGTCCGTCGAGGTGGCTAAATTTTGGACTGAAATGGCTGAGCCGCGACCGAGCGCGCGTGCTCTTGGTCGAGCCCACGGGCGAAAGCGTCGAGATGGGTGAAGCCGGCGGAACGCCGCCCGTCTTCGCGGCCGATGACGTCCGCGTCAAAATCGCATCCGGCGCACTGAAGACCTACGCCCACGGCCCGGTCGGGGACATTCAAGTCCTGACCCTCAAGAATGGCTTGCAGGTGTTGTTTGTGCGACGGGTCGGAGCGCCCAGCCTCGCGGCAACCGTCGGTGTCCGAGGTGGAAGTGCCACGGCCGAGCCGCTGGGAGCGGCACGACTCGCGATTCGGCTGGCGAAACCGACACAAGTGGGCAACGGTCCGCCGTCGCAGTTTGGCGGAAGCGTCACCTTCACCACCAGCGCAGACGCAACCTATCTCGAGGGTCGAGCCGCTTCCGGGAACCTGGAAAATCTCCTGGCTGTTCTCTCGGACACCATCCAGTCCCTCCACGTCGATGACGGGCTCGGGTGGGGCTGGAACGAGCTGGTGGGCGACAAGCGTCGCTCCGAGGCTTCGCCCAATCTCGAGGGAGAGCGCAAGTTCCTCGCGGACGTCTACCCTGGCTCGGCGATGGGTCGAACAGCGGTTGCCGACAACGTCGACCGAATCGGGCCAAGGGGCGTGCAACGATGGATTGACAGTAGCTTTCGTCCCCACAACGCGGTCCTCGCAGTCGTCGGCGACATCGACGTCAAAGAGGCAGAAAAGCAGGTTCGTGAAGCGTTCGAAGGGTGGAAGGGAGTCCGGGACCCGAAGGCCGAGGCTCAGCTTGGAAAGCTCTCGGAGCGAGCCGGGCCAGTCCGGGTGCTGGCAATCGACCGGCCGGGGGCAAAGGACACTGAAATCCGCCTCGGCTGCTCCGTGGAACCTCAGAGTCAGATTGACCTTGTCGCCATTCACATGCTGGGCGCGCGCCTCCGCTCGAAGCTCGGGACTCTTGCGCGCAGCACGCTGGGCGGTAGCGACGGGTTTTCTGGCGGCTCGGCCCTTCAGCGCCAAGCGGCACGGGTGGACGTCGCCGGCAGCGTGGACGGCCGGGCGCTCGTCGCGGTGCTTGGAGCAGCGCGAAAGGAACTGGCTGGGTTGGAAGACTTGAAACCCACCGAAGACGAGCTTGCCCTGCTGAAGTGGCGCCAGGGAACCGCTTGGAATGGCAGTTACACGACCAACGCCGACTTGGCGCAGGGGTTGGTCTGGACGCGCCTCGCCGACCTGCCGGCTGACCTCATTCAGAAATATCCGGACCTGCTCGCGGCGGTTACTGCGCAGGACCTCACCCGGGTGGCGGCCGCCTGCCGCAAAACGGCGGTTCTCATGGTCAGTGGAGACCCAGCAGTCGTCGATAAGGCCCTGTTGGCGACCGAATCCTCGATGTTGCTCCGCCACGGCTCCTGACATCCATCCGGACGCGCCGGCTAGTCCAACGTCCCACTGCGGAGCATCCCCGGTCTCTGGCCTCAGAACGGCCGTCCTTGGCGTGCAGACAGCGCAGCAGGTGCCGGCGCGAGCGTGGTAGGACGTCCGTTGCGTGCTCTCCGCACTCTTTCGCACCAAGGGCGTCGACGCTGCCTCCGCCGACGCCGAGGCCAGTGAAAACAAGCTGAGGCGGTCTCTGGGCGTCATCGACCTCACGGCGCTGGGCATCGGCGCTGTCATCGGGGCCGGCATCTTCAGCGCGCCGGGTTCCGCAGCCGCCGGCGCGGCTGGCCGGCTTCCAGCGGGTCCGGCACTGGTCATCTCGTACATCTTGGTGGCCTGTGCGTGCGGGTTTGCTGCGCTCTGCTATGCGGAGCTGGCGGCTGTCGTTCCCGTTTCCGGCAGCGCGTACACCTACACCTACGTCACCCTGGGCGAAATCATCGCCTGGATTATCGGCTGGGACCTCATCCTCGAGTACGCGGTGGGCAATGTCGCCGTCGCGGTGAGCTGGGCGGACTATTTCAAGTCCCTGCTGGCGGGGTTTGGGTTGCATCTGGCGCCCTGGTTGTCCACCACGCTGAACCATGCTCGGGAGACGCCAGGGCTCTTCGAGGCTGCGCCGCATCTCTTTGGCATTCCCATCGTCTTCAACCTCCCGGCAGGAGCCATCGTGGCTGTCCTCACTGTCCTGCTCGTGGTCGGCGTCCAGGAGAGCTCGCGAGTGAACGCGGTGATGGTGGCGCTCAAGCTCGTCATCGTCGTGGGGTTCGTCGCGGTGGGAGCATTTTACGTGAAGCCGGAGCACTGGGTGCCGTTCGCGCCATTCGGGCTCCGAGGAATCATGAGCGGAGCGGCCATCATCTTCTTCGCCTACATCGGCTTCGACGCGGTCTCCACGACTGCGGAGGAGGCGACGAATCCCCAGCGGGACCTGCCGCGAGCGATGATTGCGACGCTCGTCATCTG
>Ga0302325_10002997_pt1 | contig 40315 bp, 37 predicted proteins | sample Palsa_T0_2_FD_201948 | JGI IMG/M metagenome (GOLD analysis project Ga0302325, IMG submission 201948) | Peat permafrost microbial communities from Stordalen Mire near Abisko, Sweden - Palsa_T0_2 | ecosystem: Environmental > Terrestrial > Soil > Palsa > Peat permafrost | place: Sweden: Abisko...
TTCATTGTAATCCAAACATTCTGGCCCGAAAGCGTTAAACCTCGGGGGCTTGGGGGCAGCGCCCCCAAGTTCAGCAATGCCTCCTTCCTGATTGATTCCGAGTCCTCATCCCCGGTACAACTCGGCGGGCGTCCGGTAGCCCAAGCTCTGATGCGGCCGCTCTTGGTTGTAGAACCGGAGCCAGGTTCCGATGCCTGCTCGCGCCTCGGGCACCAAGCCGTAGTCGTGCAAGTAAATCTCTTCGTGCTTCAACGAGCGCCACAGGCGTTCCATGAAGATGTTATCGAAACAGCGCCCACGCCCATCCATACTGATCGTGATCTGTCTCGCCTTCAACTCGCCGGTGAACTTCTCGCTGGTGAACTGCGAGCCCTGGTCGCTGTTGAAGATCTCCGGTCGCCCCCGGCGTAACGCCCGCTTCAACGCCTCGATGCAGAAGTCCACCTCCATCGTCACCGACAACGACCAGCTCAGCACGAAGCGGCTGTACCAGTCCATAACCGCTGCCAAGTACACAAACCCGCCCGCCATCCGGATGTAGGTGATGTCCGTGCTCCACACCTGGTTGACGCGCGTCACCTCGACGTCCTTCAGCAAGTAGGGGTAAATCTTGTGCCCTTCGCCAGGCTTGCTCAACTTTGGCTTTGGATAGAGAGCTTCGATCCCCATCACCTCCATCAGCCGGCTGAGGCGCTTCCGATTCACCTCGTGCCCTTGGCCGCACAGCCAGGCGGCCATACGCCGGCTCCCAAAAAACGGATGCCGCGTGTACTCTTCATCCATCAACCGCATCAACTTGAGATTCTCTTCGCTTTCCCCCGTGGGCTGGTAGTACAGACCCGACCGGTTGACGCCCAATAGAGCGCACTGGCGCCGCACACTGATCTCGGCATGTTCCGGCTCCACCAGTAGCCGCGCTTGCTCAGTCGAGAAGGCCGACCTTTTTTTTTAGCCAGTCCAACTCCACCTTCAGTCTGCCGATCTCCTCATACAGCGCGTCCTTTTCTACCTCCGCACCGGAAGCCTTGTTCTTGCGGCCATCCATGAAAACATCCGCCAACTGCTCCAGCGCCGTCTTGCGCCACTGGCCGATCTGCACTGGGTGTACGTGAAACTGCGAAGCCAACTGGCTCAGCGTCCGCTCCCCGCGGATCGCCTCCACCGCCACTTTGGCCTTGAACTTCGGGCTGTACTGCTTACGCGTCGTCGTCATCGCCTCTCCTTGCGCTTTCGACTCCGCCAAATTCTAACTTATTGCCTGGTCTGAAATCTGGGGACCACTATAACCCCACACCAGAGCAGGTTTTGGGATTGCTTCAAGACCCGAGAATCGGCAGTAATGCGACAACTGTAAACACTTGGCTTTCAAGCGGAGCGCTTACTCCTGATGGCCGCTGCGCCCTGAGCGAGTGTGAAGCCTCCCTTAATAATATTTTCGACAGCTACCCGATATATTCCCTGAGCATCCGCAATGACTGTCATTTGCTCTGGTCCCATTATGCGGCATGTCACACCGGCTTCTGTATCGAATTTGAATTCCCCGACGACCAACCCGAACAAGTCGCTTATCGAGAACACATCGAGTGCGTTCCTCTGATCGATTTCATGAAGAGCAGCTTCGGCCTAGTCGGCGAGGACTTCGGAACTCGAATACACGACGCTTTGCTAGTAAAAATGAATTGCTGGGCCTACGAGGGGGAATACGGGTGGATCGCGAGTGACGAGCTGGCGCCGGGCGGGGTTCCTAAAGGTCGCAAATTTGTCAAAGTTCGGTATGAGCGCCAGTGGGTGAAAGCGATAAGTTTTGGTTGCCGCACGCCCGCTAGCGTAAAGACTTACATCCGGAAGCACCTTCCTTTCACGACAGAATTCAAGCAAGCAGTCGAAGCGAAGGACAGCATTGAAATAGTTCCTTGTGATGATCTTTGACGCAAGTCGGTCGTTGCATGAAGGGCCCTTGTTGAGACGGGCCGAAGTCAGCCATCATTGAAGTGGGCCGGGGACAGGCATATGGAAGTGAAAATCAATCTCGACTTCCCGGTCTAGGCCGGGATAGTGTTCCCCGAGCATGTATTCCGTTGCAAGCCTTTGCAAAGCCGCCTTCTCGTCGTCGGAGGCTTCGTCGATAAATTCCACACAAACCGAACACTTTATTGCAATTCGTTCGTGTTGCTCCGGGGACGACACCTCTCGGGTGAACCGTTCCAGTGAAGCTACAAAATATGGTAGTCCCGAGCGATAGCTTTAGCCAAGTCGTCCACCGCGCTGCCTTCAAATTCTTTGTGGAACAAGGGAACCTTGTTGAGCAGAAGCGACAATTTTATTTTCATCGGTGCACACCCAAAACTTACCCCTTATGAGAATGTGAACGTGTGTTACTTCTTGCGGGTGAAGGTACCGCAATCTACTGCTTGAAAGGTGCCGGGAAGAGCGCTGTCAATCGCGGCGATAATCACCGGCAGGTGGTTCTTGAGGATGTGCCAGTCAATGGACGACAACACCAGTTTTGCGACGCGCCGCCCGGTAAGGTTCTGCTCGTAAGAAATGGTTTGGTCGCCGGTGATGAAAACCTCGAAGCCCTCATCTTCGGCCGTTTTCAAAAGCTCTCCGTTCTTCAGCCCCGCCCAGCCCTTATACCTGACCGTGAAAACATCGTGATCGCCGAGGTTGTTCCGCAGCAGATGCGGAAGATTTCGTCGAGCAAACTTTCACGGGACCGGCTGTCCACGTTGAGCATGAGCAAATTCAATGAGCCGTTGGATTTGTGCGATGGAAAGCCCCGGATAGTTTTCGTGAATGAGGTCAAGGGACTCACCGGCGTCGTAGCTGTTGACGATCGCGTCAGGCAGAATGCGTGTGCCGCGCACGATGGGCCGTCCCGAGACCTTGCCGGGAATTCGCTCGATCAGTTCGCATTGCGTCCAGTCGATCTGGGAAGCTGTATCTATGCGCGCCATGATCGGTGCTCCTTTCTTCAGGTTATCGCAACGGCGCATCACTGGGAGCTATTGCGAGGCCGGTACGCCCAAGGCGACGTGATCCAAGGCCCAAACCACTTTTCCGTTGACGATGGTGGCTACGGGGCCGCCGCGGAAAGTGTGGCCGTGGAAGGGAGAATTGCGGCTCTTAGAGGCCGAGCGATTCACATCGTAGGTCCAGGAACGCTGGGTGTCGAAGAGCGTGACGTCGGCGGGTGAGCCGATGGCGAGGCGGCCCCGATTGAGATTGAGCACGCTATCGGGACCGGTAGTGAAAAGTTCCAGCATGCGCATGAAAGTGATTTTTCCGGGATGCAACAGGCGTTCCAAAGTAATGCCGATGGCGGTTTCCAAGCCCAAGATGCCGAATGGGCATTGTTCGAATTCTTGCATTTTCTCGCTGCCGGCGTGCGGAGCGTGATCGGTGGCGATGGCGTCGATGGCGCCCGAGACGATGCCTTGCGTGATGGCGGCCACATCGCAAGTGGAGCGCAGCGGCGGCTTCATCTTATAGTTGCTGTCGTAGGGTGGCATCTCGCTGTCGCTGAGAGCGAAATGATGCGGCGTGGCTTCACTGGTCACTGCCAGTCCGCGAGCTTTGGCGAAAGCCAGCATTTCAACCGAATGGCGCGACGAAATGTGCGCCACGTGAAATCGGGCGCCCGTGAGTTCGGCCAGCAAAATGTCCCGCGCCACCATCACGTCCTCGGAAACCGCCGGGATACCGCGCAGCCCCAGGCGCACGCTGGGGACGCCTTCGTTCATGTCGCCGCCCGCGCTCAAGTGCAGGTCCTCGCAATGATCGATTACGGGCAGGCCGAAGGAGCGCGCGGTTTCCATGGCGCAGCGCATGACGCGCGCGTTCATCACGGGACGGCCGTCGTCTGAGATGGCGACGATGCCCGCGTCCTTCATGAGTCCGATGGCGGCCAGTTGCTCGCCCGCGCTGCCTTTGGTGATGGCGCCGATGGGAAACACATTCACGATGGCGTGGCGCCCGGCGCGCTCGATGATGTAGCTGGTGACGGTGGCGTTGTCGTTGACAGGCGACGTATTGGGCATGCAGCAGATGGAGGTGAACCCACCGGCGGCGGCGGCGCGCGACCCGCTCTCGATGGTCTCGGCGTGCTCAAATCCCGGCTCACGCAAATGGACGTGCATGTCGATGAAGCCCGGCGCCACAATGAGGCCGGTGGCGTCGAGTTCGATGGCTCCGGGGGCGTCCAGATTTTCGCCGATAGCTCCAATGCGGCCGTCATCGATAGCCACGTCGCGGATCGCGTCCAGGCGGCTGGCCGGGTCCATCACGCGGCCGTTGCGAATAATCAGTTTCGACATGGAAGATTAATTCCCCAAAATGCGCTCGAGCACCGCCATGCGCACTGCGATACCATTTTCCACCTGATTGAGGATGACGGAGCGCTGCGAGTCGGCCACTTCAGAGGATATTTCGCGGCCGCGATTGATGGGGCCCGGGTGCATCACGATGGCGTCCGGATTCGCCAGGCTCATATGTTCCAGGCGCAGGCCATAGAACTGGAAATATTCGTTAGCCGAGAAGGCGGCTTCGTGCTGGCGTTCCAGCTGAACGCGCAGCATCATAATGACGTCGGCGTCGCGGATGGCGTCTTCCATTTTGTGGGTCAGGCTGATGCCCGGCGCCAGCTGTGCCAGCTCCGGCGGCAGCAGAGAGGCCGGTCCGCACAGCACGATTTGCGACCCGAATTTCGAAAGCAGATACATGTTGGAACGCGCCACCCGGCTGTGCGCGATGTCGCCGATAATCGCGACGCGCAAGCCTTCCAGCGTTGGACGGCGATCGAGAATGGTGCGGGCGTCCAGTAGCGCCTGGGTGGGATGTTCGTGCGTGCCGTCGCCGGCGTTGATGATGGGCGTGGGCAGATAACGCGCGAGAAAGTGCGGAGCGCCGGAAGCCGCGTGGCGCATCACGATGGCGTCGGGGTGCATGGCGCCCAGCGTATTCAGCGTGTCCACCAGCGATTCCCCCTTGGAAACGCTGGAGGCGGAGGCCGTGATAGAGATGGCGTCGGCGCCCAGACGCTTGGCTGCGATTTCGAAGCTGGTGCGCGTGCGCGTGGAGGCTTCGAAGAACAGATTGACGATCATTCGTCCGCGCAGCTGATCGGACTTCTTGGAGTCGGTCTGGCGCGGTTGAAAACGCTTGGCGCGGTCGAGAATGCCTTCGATCTCGACTCGATCCAGCGGCTCGATTCCCAACAATCCACCGGGCATTTTGTTTTAAGTCTTTTCCACTAGCGCATTAAGTCTTTTCCACCAGCAATACCTTGTCGTTCTGATCTATTTCCTGGAGCTTCACCTCGATGATCTCGTTGGCGCTGGTCTGCACCATGCGCCCGACGTAGCGCGCCTCGATGGGGAGCTCGCGCCAGCCGCGATCGATCAGGACCAGCAGTTGCACGCGGGCCGGCCGTCCCTGGTCGAACAGGGCGTCCAGCGCGGCGCGAATCGTTCGGCCGGTGTACAGTACGTCGTCGATGAGGATGATGTCCCTGCCGGTGACCGGGAAGTTGATTTCCGTGGCGCTGTGTACCGGCTTTTCGGAAACGGTGGAAAGGTCGTCGCGGTATAAATTAATGTCCAGGAAGCCGACCGGGACCGGGAGATTTTCGAGGTTCCAGATTTTCTCGGCGAGGCGCAGCGCCAGCGGAACGCCACGACGGCGAATTCCGATGAACGCCAGGCGATGCAGATCCTCGGTTTTTTCCAGGATCTCGTGAGCCAACCGAACCAGCGTGCGGTCGATCTCGGAGGCGCTCATCAACTGTGCTTTCTCGCGTGTGGGAACCATGTGAATAGATCAGCCGAGTGAACTAAAACCGCTTCCTAACGGTCGCGGCTCAGAACGGTCGCGGCTCGCAAACAGCGTAACATACTAAAAGCGTTTCAGCCGGTCGCGAATACGCCTGGCCAGCCGGTCGATGTCGTCGGTCTTTTTGAGCGTGCCCACGGACAGAACGTTATAGTCGCTTTTCTCCAGATCGGTCTTCAGTTCGTCGGCTAACTTCGATAGCGCGCGGGCGTCCTCGATCGTCTTTTTATAATCCGCCTTCAGGATTTCATCGCGCTGCAGTTTTCCGTTCGGCAGACGAACTTCTTCGGGTGCTACAGGAGGGATCCCTCGCTCGGGAGGGCTTTGTTGCGCGGTGGAAGCCAGCGCGAGGGCGAGCAGGAGTAGGATTCGACAAATCATAATACCGCCATGGTTTCCGTCACTACTATTTACATCATAGGTCAGCGCTTTAAAGCCGACCGTCTATAATCCATTCATGCCGACTATGGAACGTTTTGCGCCAGGCGAATTTTGCTGGATTGAGCTGGCTACCTCAAACCGGAATGCGGCCACCGGTTTTTACAGCGCGCTTTTCGGCTGGACTGTTCGGGACGTTCCTGCCGGCCCGGATGCGGTCTATAGTTTATTCGAACTCCACGGTCGCGTAGCGGCCGGGGCATTCGCGATCAGTCCGGACGAAAGCGCGGCGGGTGTGCCGCCCCATTGGCATCTGTACGTAGCGGTGGCCGGCGCGGATGAAGCCGCGAAAAAGGCCGCTGAACTGGGAGGGCAGGTGGTGCATGCGCCGTTCGATGTGATGGACCGGGGCAGGGCGGCCCTGATTCAGGATCCCACGGGCGCTTTTTTCTCAGTGTGGCAAGCCAACCAGCGCCCGGGATTGGGTGTGACGGGCGAGGCGGGCGCGTTTTGCTGGGCCGAATTGAACACTGGCGACCAGGCGCACGCAAAAACATTTTACGAAGCTTTGTTCGGATGGAAATTGAAGCCGGGGCAGGGGGAAGGGTCCGGCTACCTGCACATTCTGAACGGAGAAAACTATATCGGCGGAGTTCCGCCCGCGCGCTTGAACAGCCCCGCCCCTCCGCACTGGCTGATCTACTTTGCAGTGGCCGATGTGGATGCCACCTTCCAGCGAGCCAAGGATATGGCCGCGAGCATCTTACTCCCTCCGACGGATTTTGAAGGGGTGGGCCGCGTGGCCATGCTGGCCGATCCGCAGGGGGCGGTGTTCGCACTGTATCGTGGGGCGGGGAAGTAACTAGGAATCATATTCCATCAGCGTCATGAATCCGTAGTCCATGTGCATTTGTTGATGGCAGTGGAACAGCGTCGGGCCGGGATTGTTGGCCGTCAGATCCACTTCCGTCTGGCTCTTGGCGCCAACTACTACCACGTCCTTGTACACGCCTGACGTCGCCGCGCCCGCGACCTTCACCAGTTCGAACGTGTGCCGATGCAGATGCACCGGATGCGCTTCGTCGCTGCGGTTGTCGAACACCAGGCGATAACGGCCGTTCGCCTTCACCCGAATCGGATCGGTCTTGGGGAATGACTTGCCATTGATGGTCCACTTGTCCACCCAATGGTGGCCGGCAAATTTCTTTTCGAATACCAGCGGGACACGCTGGATCGTTGCGGCCTGCGCGCCGGGCCTGCCCGCGTTTCCGAATGCCGTATAATCCCACTTTTCGTCGCCGGGCGGCAGCCAGCGCGGTTCGCCCGATTGTCCCGAATACTCGATAGCAATGCCCATGCCGCGCTCGCGATCGCGATCGTCGGCCGCGCCCAGTATCCACACGCCGGGTTGATTCATTTCCACGATCGCATCGATGCGCTCGGCCGGGCCGAGTTCCAGCGCTTGCACCTCCTTTGGAACCGCCACCGGATTGCCGTCCATCGCCACTACCCGAAACTTGTGCCCGGCGACGGCGATGCGGCGGGTAATGGTCGCGCTGGCATTCAAGATTCTAAGCAAGACGCGCTGTCCTTGTTTCACCCGGATCGGCTCGCCGTGCCCTAACGCGCGATCGTTCACCGAGAACAACTCGTAGGCGACATCCAGCGAGTCGTCCCCCTCGCCGCCGCTCGACATGTACGGGTTCCACTCCTTGAGCGCGAGAAATATCTCCTGATCGTAATTGCCGGGCTCACTCGGTGGCTCGATGTAGATAAATCCGAATTGTCCCGTGTAAGTAGCGCGTTTCAGATTCCGTCCGGCCATGACGTGTGTGTGATACCAGCGCGTGCCGCTCGGCTGCGGCGTGAATGTGTACCGCGCCGACGCGTGCGCCGCAATCATGGGCGTGCCTTCTTCCATGGCGCCATCCACCGCGGAAGGGATTTGTAATCCGTGCCAGTGAACGATTTCGGCGTCGCCGGTGTCGTTGAAGACTTCGATGGTGACGGGCCGGCCCTGCTTCATCCGCAGCAGCGGCCCGGGGATGGACCCGTTGTAGGCGATGGTCTTGATTACCTTGCGCGGCGCGATTTCGAAGCTCATCGGCGCGATGTGAAGGGTCAAGTCGGGCTTGGAGGTTGGCGCCTGCGCGCGCAGCAGATTGACCGGAACCGCGGCTGCGCCGAGTGACGCCAGAAAATGCCGGCGATGCATCTGGTCCAATGGTATCGTTGCCTCGTTAGCGCTTGATTGCCGCCTGCCAGTTGAGAACAACCGTAATGGGCCGGCTGGCCCCGCCTTTACTTGTCAGCACCAGGAATCGCTGGCCGTCCGCGCTCGGCTCGTATGCCCATACCCCGAGAAATGTGGGATAAATCGGATCGAGGTTAAAGAGCGCTGTCGAAGCGCTCGCCTCCACCGTCTCGCCGATCTTTACCGGCATGGACATGAGCTTGTTGTCCGCCGAAATATAGAACAATTCTTTCCCGTCCCGCCGCCACCTGGGCTGAACTCCTCCGGCGCTGGAAACTTGAAAGTTCGTTCCGCTCGCCGGGATCGATTGTATATAAACTTGAGGGGGTCCGGATTCATTCGACGTATACGCCATCCAGCGGCCATCCGGCGAGAATTGAGCGTCGCTTTCATCGAATGGCGTTTGCAGGTACGGGACCGGTTTGTGTTCTCCCTCCAAAGGTAGCAGCCATAAATCGGTGCCTGTTTTGCCCCCGGTCTGCATGAAGACCAGCGATTTCCCATCTCGAGACCAGTCCTGTGGGCGAACATTAAGTCCGCCCGAGAGCAACAGATCTTCCTTGCCGGATCCATTGGCCGGTTTCCGATAGATCGAAGTATTATCGGCCTGGAAGACGATATGGCCGCCGTCGGGAGACCACACTCCGTCCGTCGAGCTGCCCGGACGAAAGGTGAAGCGAGTTGGGACTCCGCGAGCAACATCGAGAATCCAGAGATCCGCGCCGTCGCCTCTCTGGACGCGGACGCTCATGGCGACTTGCTTTCCGTCGGGCGAAAGCGCCTGGGTTAAAATGTCGGCGGGTTGTCCAACGGCCGTACGCTTACCATTGCGATCCACCCATTCCAGATCTCCAGACCGACGACCAGTACCACCGTTGCTATAAGCCAGGACTCCATTCCCAGACACCGAAAATGACGCGTAGTCCGTATTTCCTACAATGCCCACTTGCTCGGCAACCGGAAACGCGTCGCCGGAAGTGCGGACCGCGCCTGCATCGAAAGGCGCGGCCATCAACGTACCCTCGCGACGGAACAATAGCAGTCCCATACTAACCGAGGAACTTGAGGCTACAAACGCGGCGCTCGATTCGTCGGCCAGCACGCGCACGGGCGGCGAGCCATCTAAGGATCCAGCGTAGAGACCACTCGTTCCGGGCCGGGAGTTCGCGATCTCGAATAGGAAGCGCTTTCCATCGGGCAAAAATATCGGGTAACGTTGCAACTCGCTCGGGACACCGAGCTTCGTCACAGGAGATGGCGTTCCCCCCGCGGCCGAGACGCGCTCCAGAGGGAGTCCCAGACCGGGCGAGAACACGATCACTCCATCTTGGTTCCATGTGCCGCCGCGGCCGCCCGACGCGTCGCACACAGTTTGCGCCGGTCCTCCCGACAGAGCGACTTTTTTGAGCTTGCCTGAAATGAAGAACCCAATAGATGCGCTATCCGGTGACCAGAACAAGTAGGTGGCATCGTCGGTTCCAGGCACTGGTTGAGCAGTCAGGGAATCGATCGGACGAACCCAGAGCCGCCTGCGTCCGCCTTCACTTGCGGTGAATGCCAGCGTGCGGCCATCCGGCGAAAGTTCGAAAATGGAGTTTGTCGTTTCTTCCGGCGGTGCAATCTGAAATCGCATGACACGCTGCGGCGGAGGCGTCTCACGAAAATGAATCACCGCCAGCGCGATGGCCGCAAGAACAAACAGCCCGGCGATGGCCCAAGCCGCCTTCGCACTCTTTCCCGATGAAGCGGGAGCGGCAGCAATCGGTGGAGAAGGCGGCTCCTGGCCCACACGCTCGATAATGACGCGCGCTTCTCCGATGTCGCGCAGCCGGTTCTTGACGTTGCGGTCCAGGCACCGCTCCACCAGATTGCGGATAGACGGCGGCGTATTCCGCGGCAGGTTTCCGAAATCGATGGGCGCGCGCAAAACGTCGGCCAGCCTGTGTGAAACCGTTTCGCCGTCGAATAATCGCTGGCCGCTCAGCATTTCGTACAAAACCACGCCGTAGGCCCAGATATCGGCTCGCTTGTCCACGGGTTTGCCGGCCGCCTGCTCGGGGGCCATGTAACCCGCCGTGCCCATGATAAAGCCGGCCTGCGTGGCGGCCATCATGGTGAAGGTCGGCGAATTGTGCGGATCGGACCCTGCGCCATCGCGGTTTGGTATCGCGGCCAGGCCGAAATCGAGAACCTTCACCACGCCCGCGGGCGTGATCATTACGTTGGCCGGCTTCAGGTCGCGATGGACAACGCCTTTTTCGTGCGCCGCTTCCAAAGCCTCGGCGATCTGACGGGCGTAGTTCAGCGCGGTTTCAAGCGCCAGCGGCGCCTTCTCGGCCTGGGCCAGAGTGTCGCCCGGGACCAATTCCATCACCAGGGCGCGGACTTCGCTCGACTCCTCCACGCCATAAATCTGCGCGATGTTGGGATGATTCAGCGACGCCAGCACCTTCGCTTCGCGCTCGAAACGGGCCAGCCGTTCCGGATCGTGCGCCAGCGCATCGGGCAGAATTTTGATCGCCACCTCGCGATCGAGCTTGGTGTCCCGGCCGCGGTACACTTCTCCCATTCCGCCCGCGCCGAGTGGAGCGACGATATCATAGGGGCCGAGATGCGCGCCGCTGGCGAGAGACATGGGGGAATGACGATTCTATCGCACTCGCGCGGCCGCACGGGCTTTGCTTTTTCTGCCGTGTGCCTCCGCCTTGCTATCCTGAAGTTTCGTGCCCCGCATCTTCCTTACCCTCATTTTTGCCCTTCCGCTGGCCGCCGCCTCCGCTCCTTCGCTCCTCGATATCCTGGGCGACGAACTGCAGCGCAATTTCACCATCCTGAAACAAGACGGCGATCCGCCGCCTTATTACATGGATTACACGGTCACCGATGAAGAGAGCCAGTCCCTTTCCGCTACCCTCGGCACTGTCGATTCCCGCAACAAGGAACGTCTGCGCTATTTCGATATCACGCTGCGCGTCGGCGCGCCTCAGTTGGACAACTACCATGCGGTGAACGGGGCCAGGGGGCGGTTTACGCGCGGCGAGGTTGTTCCGCGGGACGACGTGCCCGATGCCATCCGGCGTAAAGTGTGGCTGGATACCGACCGGGCCTACAAGCTGGCGGCGCAGCGGCTGATCGAAATCAAGTCCAACCAGGAAGTGAAGGTCAAGGACGCCGATAGCTCGGCCGATTTTTCGAGCGAGCCGCCGGCCATGTACCAGGAGCCGCCGCCTCCCATCGGAAACATCGACGAGCAATGGGCGGAGCGCGCGCGGAAGTGGTCCGCCCAAGTGTCCGACTTTCCCGATGTGCTTTACTCCAACGTCAACATGTCGGCCGAAAGATTATCCAAGTACATGGTGAGCACAGAGGGCACGCGCCTGCTTCACGGGCGCAACTTCGTGAGCTTGTCCATTGTGGCGCGCGGGAAAGCTACCGACGGAATGGATTTGATCGCGCTCCAGGATTTCCAGGCGGCCGATCTGGCGCATTTGCCGCCGCCGGCGGAGATCGACGCCGCGGCTAAACGGGTGGGACATAATCTGACGGATTTGGTCCAGGCGCCGGCCGTCGAGCCCTTCGTCGGCCCCGCTATCCTCTCCGGCAAAGCGGCGGCCGTTTTCTTCCACGAGATTTTTGGGCACCGCATTGAGGGACATCGGCAGAAGGACGAAGCCGAAGGCCAGACGTTCACCAAAGCAGTTGGCACGGCGGTGTTGCCCACTTTTCTTTCGGTGGTGTTCGATCCCACGCGCAGGACTCTCGACGGCATCGATCTGAACGGCTACTACACCTATGACGACGAGGGCGTGAAGGCCCGTCCGGTCACCGTGGTGGAAAACGGGATACTCAAGACGTTCCTGATGTCGCGCTCGCCCATCGACGGCGTGGATCATTCCAACGGGCACGGGCGGCGGCAGCCTGGGTTGGAAGTTGTGTCGCGGCAATCGAACCTGATTGTGGAATCGAAGAAGCAGGTTTCTGAACCAGCGCTGCGCGATATGTTGATTGCCGAGATCAAGCGCCAGAACAAGCCGTATGGATTGTTTTTCGACGAGATCACGGGCGGATACACCACCACCCAGCGCCGCGGCCTGCAGGCGTTTACCGTGATCCCGCTGATGGTCTATCGCGTTTACGCCGACGGCCGCCCGGATGAACTGGTGCGCGGAGTAGACATTGTGGGAACGCCGCTGGCTAGTTTCGCGAAGATCCTCGCAACCTCCGATAAGCCGCAAGTGTTTAATGGCTACTGCGGCGCTGAATCGGGACAAGTGCCCGTGTCGGCCAGCTCGCCCGCGATTTTGGTTTCCGAGATCGAAATTCAGAAGAAACAGCATTCGCAGGATCGCCCGCCGTTTCTGGGGCGTCCCATCGATGTTGGGGTTTCGCAGTGAAGCAGCTGTTAGCCATTTGCCCGTGGCTATTGGCCGGAGCGGCGCTTGCTCAGAACACCACCGCTCAACAGTCCAATGGCCAACAGCCCACCGCCAACAGCGATCCGCTGCTGCGCGCCATGAAGGACGAGATCAAGCGCGTGTCGGAGCTGGTCCGTCTCCGCCTGAGTCTCGATCCGCCCTACTACACCGAATATCGCGTAGAGGACACCGCCGCCCACTCGATCACCGCGTCCTTGGGCGCTCTGGTAGCGGAGCACGACGAAGCTTTTCGGATCCCTACGGTTGAAATGCGCGTGGGAACCGTCAACTTCGATAATACCGATCACGTTTATTCGGAGGCCTACGGCGGCAATCGCTACGACCCGGGGCGTCTCCCGCTGGACAACGATTATCTGGCTTTCCGCCAAGTATTCTGGCTGGCCAGCGATCGGGCCTTTAAAACCGCCGTGGATGCCATTGGACGAAAGCGGTCGTCGCTCAAGAACATGAGCCAAACCGGCGCGCTGCCCGATTTTTCCCCGGCGCCCGCCGCGCGATTGATTTTGCCCATGGAGCGCAAGCCTTTCGATTCCGAGTCCTGGAAGAGTGAAGTGATTCGTCTGTCCGCGCTCTTGGACGCATACCCGAAAGTGTTGAGTTCGGGCGTCGAGATAAGCAGCTCGCAATCTACCAACTACATCGTCACTTCGGAAGGCACCGAACTGCGGACTCCCGAAGACATGGCTTACGTCAGGATGGCGGGGCATGGCCTGGCGCCGGATGGCACGGAGGTGCGAGACGGGCAGATTTTTCAAGCCTTCAGCGCGGACGGCCTTCCGTCCGAAGACGTCCTGACACGCGCAGCGAAGGGTTTGGGCGAACATGTCAGCGCGCTCAGCCAGGCTCCCGTCGGCGAAGCGTACGACGGCCCGGTGCTGTTTGAGGCGTCCGCGGCCGCCCAGTTGTTCGGCCAGTTGCTGGGCGACAACCTGAAGGTCACGCGAAAGCCGATCAGCGATCCCGGGCGGCCCTCCCGGCATTCGCCCAGCGAACTGGAGAGCAAGATCGGCTCCCGCATTCTGCCGGAATGGATGGACGTGGTGGATGATCCCACCCAGACGCAATATCGCGGCCACACGCTGCTGGGCCATTACCTTTACGACATGCAGGGCGTGGCTCCGCAGCCGGTGACCCTGGTGGAAAAGGGCGTGCTCAAGAGTTTTCTTTTGACGCGCACGCCGGTGTTCAAGGACTACCCGGGTTCCAACGGCCGGGCGCGCATGTCCGGCTCATACGGCGCGCGCTCGCCCGGCTTTGGCAATCTCTTTATACGGGCGTCTCAGACCACGCCCGCGGCCGACATGAAGAAGAAGCTCATCGATATGTGCCGCGACGGCAACAAGCCTTACGGAATCCTGGTTCGGAAGCTGGATTTTCCCTCCACCGGGTCCATTGATGAACTGGAAAAAGTGGCCCAGGCATCCGGTGGATCGCATCCCGTGGTTCCTCCGCTGCTGGCTTACAAAGTTTATCCCGACGGCCGGGAAGAGCTGGTGCGCGGTCTTTTGTTCCAAGGCGTCTCCACCCGATCTTTCAAAGATATTGTGGCGGCGTCGGACGAAAACTACGTTTTCGATCTGATCGATTCCAACGCTCCCTTCGCGCTGGTGGGCGCCGGAACCTTCACCAGCACAGCGGCGGTGATTGCGCCGGCCGTGCTTTTTGAAGAGCTGGATTTGGAGCCGGCCAAACGGGAAGAAACTCCGAAACCGCCTATCGTTCCGCCGCCAACGTTGACGAGCCAAACCCCGACACCGCTTGCTCACGCGCCACCCGTCCGGCGTTCTTCGAGTCGATGTTCTCCAGTGCACGACTTCCGCTCGTCTCCGGGTGTGCTGCTGGCGCGCGGCTCAGTAACGCCGGGGAGCGGACCGCTTGCTCACGCGCCACCCGTCCGGCGTTCTTCGAGTCGATGTTCTCCAGTGCACGACTTCCGCTCGTCTCCGGGTGTGCTGCTGGCGCGCGGCTCAGCAACGCCGGGGAGCGGACCGCTTGCTCACGCGCCACCCGTCCGGCGTTCTTCGAGTCGATGTTCTCCAGTGCACGACTTCCGCTCGTCTCCGGGTGTGCTGCTGGCGCGCGGCTCAGTAACGCCGTCGGGGAGCGGAAGCTAGCCAACATGGGCTTGCTGTTTCGCGCAATTTTTCGCGAGGTTGCCAAGAGCGCGATATTCGGCGCTGCGCTCTTTACGTTCGTACTATTTTTGCAGCGCGTCGGCAAGCTTTTCGAAATCCTGGTTCGCAGCTCGGCGCCGCCGTCCACTGTCGCGCATCTGTTCGTGCTGGCCGTTCCCTTCACCCTGTCGTTCACTATGCCTCTCGGCGTGCTGTGCGGCGTTCTCATCGCCCTCAGCCGCATGTCGAGCGACGGCGAGATCATCGCCATGCGCGCGGCCGGAGTTCCCAGCCGCAGAGTAATCGCGCCCGTGTTGTTGTTGGCCACGCTCGCGATGTTGCTCACCTTCAGCGCTTCGCTCTGGCTGACACCCTGGGCCACTTGGAGAACATACAAGGTTCTGAATCAGCTGTCGGCCGCCGAGCTCACTTCCGAAGTGCAGTCGCAGGTCTTCAATGAAGACTTTCCCAATCGGATTCTCTATATCAGCGATGTGACCGCCGGCGCGCCGAATCGCTGGCGAAATGTATTCATCGCCGACACTACTCCGGTTGACGAACAGAAGAAAACCGATCACGACCGCGGCGACGGGCCCACGGTCACCGTGGCCGCCCACGCCATCGCCGTGCCGGATGTGCCGCACAACCAGATCCAGCTTACTCTGCAGGACGGCGCCACCTACGATGTCGGGAAGGATGTAGCGGATTACTACGCCACGTCTGCGCCAACCGGAGCGCAGATTCTCGATGCCACCAAGCCGAATGAAGTGCACGCCAAAGGCTATACCGAAATCGACACCCTTCCGCTTTACCGCCTGTCCTATCACGACAAAACGCTCGATCGCGACAACTTGATCCAGGCCCGTATCGAGTTGCACCGGCGGCTGGCGTTGCCTCCGGCCTGTTTCCTGCTGGCTCTGATCGGAATTCCGCTCGGCGTCTCTTCGCGCAAGGGCGGCAAATCGGGCGCCTTCGTGATCACGGTGGCGCTGGCCTTCGTCTACTGGATGGGGCTGATCGCCGGCCAACGGCTGGGCCAGACAGGAAAGCTTCCGGTGGGCATCGCGATGTGGATTCCCAACGCAATTTTCGCCGTAGTTGGGGTGTTCCTGCTGACCCGCATGGAGCGGCCCGGCGATCGCGACCTGATTGGCGCCATTACCGGATGGTTTGACGCGGCGTGGACCGGTCTGCGCGGAAAATTGCCCGCGGCCGCAGCTCAAGTGCGCTCGCGCAGCCGGGGCTGGCAATTGTTCGTGGTCCCGCAAGTGGTGGACCGTTACGTACTGCAAAGCTTCTTCTTCTGGTTCGCGCTGCTGCTCACCGGCTTCGTGCTCATGACGCACGTCTATGAGTTTTTCGATCTTTTGAGCGACATCGTCAAAAACAACATCGCGATGACGCGCGTACTTACGTACCTCTTCTTCCGGACACCGGAGCTTATTTTCGAGCTTGCGCCCATGAGCGTTCTGGTGGCCGTTCTGATCACTTTCGGCATTCTCACCAAGCACAACGAGATCACCGCCATGAAAGCCAGCGGCGTCAGCCTGTACCGTCTGGCGGTGCCGGTGTTGGCTACGGCGCTGCTGATGAGCGGCGGCCTGTTCGCCTTCGCGCACTATTATGTGCCGGACGCCAACCGCAAACAGGACGCCATTCGTAAAGAGATCAAAGGGAAACCGGTGCAGACCTATTTGCATCCGGACCGCCATTGGGTGTTCGACCCGGGATCCAACAACAATCCCAAGGTCTTCTATTTTAATTATATTGACGGTGCGGAAAAACTGATGGTGCGGCCGCAGGTGTTCGAGCTCGATCCCGCGAATTTTCGCATCCACAAACACATCTCCGCCGAAAAGGCGCGCTGGGAGCCGACGCTCGACACCTGGGTTTTCGAGAACGGCTGGAGCAGGGAGGATCCCGGCGGCCGGCGCGAAAAATTCAACAACTTCAGCGGACAGGCCGCCACCTTTATGGAGCTGGACGAACGGCCCGATTACTTCCTGCAAGAGGTGCTGCAGGACCAGCAGATGAATTACCAGCAGCTGGCGGCGTACATTCGTGAGTTGCAGCGCAGCGGCATCGACACTATTACCTTGCAGGTGAGCTTTTACCGCAAGTTTGCGCTTCCGCTCTTCGCGCTGGTGATGGCGCTGATCTCCGTACCGTTCGCCTTTCTCGCGGGCAACAAGGGCGCCATGGCCGGCGTCGGCGTCAGCTTTACTATCGCCATCGCCTACTGGACCCTGGGCAAGCTCTTCGAGCAGCTGGGGGACGTGAATCTGCTGCCGGCCGCGCTGGCGGCCTGGTCGCCGGACGTAATATTCGCGATGGCGGGCATGTACTTCTTCACGCGCATGCGCACATAGCAGAGACTTGCTTGCCGAGCCACGACCGTACACGGAACGCCTTTATTTTGAGGAAGTGAGCGCCGAAGCGTCTTGTGCTACTTTAATTTTCTCCCGCGCGGTCGCAGGCAGCGCAGGCTCCCGAGGCATAATTCAAATTCTAATATTCGCTGTGCGCAGCCGATGTTATACTGTAAAAAGTTGTAGAGTTGGCGGTGAATTTACGGTGGCGCGCGGTTTAGCACGAGTTGGAAGCTTCGGCCTTCTTGCATCTCTAATTCCGCTTGTTGGGTTGATGCTCGCCCTGCCCGCCGCCAGTTCGGCCGACGACGACAAACCTTCCGTCACTCCCCCGGGCTCCAAAGCTTCTGGCTCAAACACTCCGGCAGCGGTTCTCGAACAGCGCGCCGGCAGCATCCGGGTGGACACCACCCTGGTCCAGATCAATGTGACGGTCACCGATCCCCTGAATCGCTTCGTCACCGGTCTCGAAAAGGAGCACTTCCGTCTCTTCGAGGATAAGATCGAACAGAAGATCCGGGACTTCTCGAGCGAAGATGCGCCGCTTTCCATCGGGCTGGTTTTCGATACCAGCGGCAGCATGGGGCCCAAGCTGCAAAAGTCCCGGCAGGCCGCGGTGCAGTTCTTCAAGACCGCCAATCCGGAGGATGAATTCTTCCTGGTTGAGTTTAACGACCGGCCGGAGCTGGTGGTTCCCTTTACCGCCGATACCGAAGACATTCAGAACCGTCTGGAATTTGCGCAGTCCAAAGGGAAAACCGCGCTGCTGGACGGCGTCTACATGGCGATGAATCAGATGAAGAAGGCGCGCAACCCTCGCAAAGCCATTCTGATCATCTCCGACGGCGGCGACAACAACAGCCGTTATACTGAAAGCGAGATCAAAAACGCGGTTCGCGAGGCCGACGTGCAGATCTATGGAATCGGCATCTTCGAGCCCATTGGATCGCGCGGACGGACTCCCGAAGAGCAGATGGGCCCCGGCCTGTTGAGTGAAGTTGCCGAGCTGACGGGCGGCCGCAGTTATAATGTGGAGAACCTGAACGAACTTGCCGACATCGCAGCAAAAATTGGAATCGAACTTCGCAATCAGTACGTGCTCTACTACTCCTCCAGCAATCAGGCGCGGGACGGCAAGTATCGTCACGTCACCGTCAAGCTGGTTCAGCCGCGCGGCCTTCCTCCGCTCAAGGCGTTTTTTCGCCTCGGGTACTATGCGCCTTCTCAGTAGTTCCGCTGCCCTGTCCCTGCTGGCCTCCGTTTGCTTTGTCGGGGCCCAAACCCCGTCCTCTTCCTCCGTCACTCCCGAAGACCCCACCTTCACCGCGGACAGCCGTCTGGTGGTGCTGCCGGTGAGTGTCTTAAACAAGGACGGCAAGCTGGTCACCGATCTGCAGCAGAAGGCTTTCAAGGTTTTCGAGAACGGCGTCGAGCAGCCCATTAAGATCTTCCGCCGCGAGGACGTGCCCATTTCCCTCGGCATCATCATCGACAATAGCGGCAGCATGCGCGAAAAGCGCCAGAAGGTGGAGGCAGCTTCGCTCGATTTGGTCAGAGCCTCTAATCCCCAGGACGAGGTCTTCATCGTCAACTTCAACGACGACCCTTTTCTGGACGTTCCGCTGACCAGCGACATCAAGAAAATGGAGGAGGGCGTGGCGCGCATCGATTCCCGCGGCGGCACCGCCATGCGCGAAGCCATCGATTCTTCGATGACCTATCTGAAGAAGGAAGGCCATCGGCAGAAGAAGGTTCTGCTGGTGATCACCGACGGCAACGATAACGCCAGCACCATCAGTCTGGAAAAACTGGTGAGCCGCGCCCAGCAGAATGAAGTGATGGTGTACTCCATCGGTTTGCTGAACGAGGAAGAGCGCCGCGAAGCACGGCTGGCCAAGCGCGCTCTGGATACCATCAGCCGCGAGTCCGGCGGCGTCGCTTTTTATCCCAAGGGACCGGGCGACGTGGACGCCATCGCGCTGCAGGTGGCGCACGAAATCCGCAATCAGTACACCATCGCTTACTCACCCACGGTGCAGGCTATGGACGGCAGCTTCCGCCAGATCAAAGTCACCGTCAACGGTCCGGGGCATACTTTGGTGCGCACCCGCACCGGCTACTACGCAACTCCCGATTCGTCGTCCAAGAAAACCCTGAGCCAGCTGCACTGATGCTCGAATTGAAGTGATGCTCGAATTGAAGTGATGCTCGAACTGAAGTGATGCTGAGCTTCCCGTGGAGCGCCGCTGCTTTCTTGTGGTGTGCCACCCGCGGCTATCGATTTTGCCCCTGGCGCAGCCCCTATCTGCGCTGGCGAATCGAAACCTATTGGGGCGTTCCGGCGGAGCAGATCGGCTCTGGCGATTTCTGGCGTTTCCTCTGGCGGCATCGCCACGACCTGAGGCGCTTTCTGGCCTGGGCGGCGCGCATGCGGTAGAGAGCCTGGAAGCCAGCCTTACTTGCCCGGGGGGACCGGGGGACCGGCCGGCGGATTGCCACCCGGCACTTCTTTGCCGAAATACGCGTCGTTCAGCGATACGGCGGTGTGCGCTTTGATCTGGTCCAGATCTTCTTTCGCCAGCTTCGGCTTCAGCTCTTTTTCGATTTGCGGCTTAGCCTCGTCAAAGGTCTTGGAGGTCCGCGAGGCGATCTTGATTATGTGATAGCCGAAGGGAGTTTTCACCGGCTCGCTCACCTCGCCCACCGGCAAAGAGAACGCTGCCTGGTCGAACGGCCCCACCATCTGGCCGTGCTTGAAGGAGCCCAACTCACCGCCCTTCGCGGCAGAACCCGTATCATCCGATTCGGCCTTCGCCAGCGTGGCGAAATCGGCTCCCGCCAGGATTTTCTTGCGAATGTCCTCTGCTTTGGCCAGTGCTTCCTCGGGCGAGAGATCCTTCTCCCCCGTCTTCAATGGAACCGACGATCCTTTAAACCGGATCAGGATGTGGCTGCCCTTCGCTTCTTCGAATTCGCCTTTGTTGGCGTCGTAGTACGCGCGGAGATCGAGCTCGGTGAAGTGGGTATCGTCGCCGATCCGCTTGGCCAGGGCGTTGGCCAGATAGCTGTCGCCCTGGATGGACATCATCTGCTTCACTTCCGCACTTTCATCCAGCTTGCGCTTGCGGGCTTCCTGCGCCATGGTTTCCAATTCGGCGTACTGCTGCGCCACCTGCCGTTTCGCGGCGGGCGTGGCGGCCGGCCGGCCGTTTTGCGCCAGGGCCGACAACAGCACTTCGAATTGAGCGCGTGTCATGGTCTGGCTTCCGATGGTGAGTACCACCGTGTCGGGCGCGAGATTACTCTCGGGAGCGGCTACTTGAGCCAGCGCTGGAGGAGCCGGAGCTGGGGGTTTCGGGGCGGCGGCGGGAGCTGGCTGCTGCGCGATAGCGGCGGCGGCGAGGCTGGAAAGGGCCAATACACGGGCAAATGCAATTAATCTCATGGATACCTCTATTGTACCCGGTTGCCTTTCCGGACGCTTGCTCTGGGTCCGCCGGACACCAAGTAAACTGGATCGATGCCGCTTTTCGGGGGAATTGAAGCCGGGGGATCCAAGTTCGTCTGCGCGGCCGGGGCCGGGCCCGAGGACGCTGAGTTTGCCGAGTTTCCCACCACCACTCCCCAGGAGACCATGGCGCGGGTGGTGGAGTTTTTTCACGCTCGCGAACCAGTGGCGGCCATTGGAATCGCCTCCTTCGGACCCATCGATCCGAATCCTGAATCGCCCACCTTCGGCTACATCACCGCGACGCCCAAGCGCTATTGGAGGAACTTCGATTTCGCCGGGACCATTCACCGCGCTCTGGGAACACCGGTCGCCTTCGACACCGACGTGAATGCCGCGGCCCTGGCCGAATCCCGCTGGGGCGCCGCGCGCGGCTTGCGCAGCTTCATATACGTCACGGTAGGCACAGGACTGGGTGGTGGCGCGCTTATCGATGGCCGCCTTTTGCACGGGCGGCTACATCCGGAGATGGGCCACATTCGCGTGCCGCATGATCGCGCGCGCGATCCGTTTCCAGGCAATTGTCCCTACCATGGCGACTGCCTGGAGGGACTGGCCGCGGGCCCAGCCATTGAGGCGCGCTGGGCGAAGCCGGGACATCTGCTTCCTGGCGGCCATCCCGCCTGGGACCTGCAGGCCGAATACCTGGCGCTCGGAATCGTGAACTGGACCTGCACGCTCTCGCCCCAGCGCATCGTATTGGGTGGCGGCATCATGCAGCGCGAGGAGCTGTTCGGGAAGGTCCGCGGCCGCGTAGAGCAGTTGTTGAATGGATACCTGCAGCCTCCCGATATCGTGCCTCCCGAGCTGGGTGCGCGCGCCGGAGTACTGGGCTCCATCGCCCTGGCTAGCGACCTTCCACGCTCGGGCTAGCTTTCGCGTCATAATTATAGTTATGGTGCAGTTTCCGAAACGCCGCCGCGCACGCGGTTTCTCACTGATTGAGCTTCTGATCGTCATTGCGATCATCTTGATTATTCTGGCCATTGCCGTTCCCAAACTGGGCAGCGCGCGAATGAACGCCAACGAGATGGCGGTGATCCGCGAATTGCAGACCATTAACACCATGCAGGTCCAATACATGTCGCAGTTCCAAAGATTCGCCACCACACTGGCCGAATTGGGGCCGCCCACCAGCGGCGGACCGGGACCGCAGGCAGCTGACCTGATTCCGAATGCGCTGGCAGTCGGCGATAAAGACGGATACATTTTCACCATGACCGCCACGCCTTCCGGCTACACACTCAACGCGAATCCCAAGGTGTTCAATACTTCAGGCCGCCGCACGTTCTTCACCGACCAGAACGGACTCATCCGCCAGAATTGGTCCGCCGAAGCTGCCAACGCCAGCAGCCCCGAATTCAAGTAGAGTTGCCGATTTCGAACATCACTGGAAGTTGTTTAACACGCTTTTCATCGGACACCGTAAATCATTTCTCAAGCCGCATGTTCGCTTTTGGGAAGCGGTGTCCGCGCCTGGGAATAACGCGTGAGACCCGCAATTTCAGCAAACGAAAATGCCTCCGGGTGCGTAGAGTATTTTATGAGTGTTCGGGAATCAGGCTTCACGCAAAGTAGTTTGTGCCCCGTGACGGACGCTGCCGGAAGCACCATCCGCCGCCGCGACATCGCCGGGTTTTCCATTACCGAAGCGGTATATGCGGAAGGAGTGTCGCTCGCGCGGCATTGCCACGCCAACTCCTATCTCACTCTGGTTCTTTCCGGGAGTTACACTGAAAAGCACTCTGACCGGGAGTTCCAATGGCGCCAGGGCGCCCTGCATCTACTGCCGGCCGGCCAACGTCATGAGAATCTGTTCGCCTCTTCCGTTCGCCTGCTGCGCGTGAAGATCGAACCAGGCGCGGTTCACCGGCTGGGCGATGAGCACGCTCAGTGTCTGGCGGAGCCGCGTGAAATCTCCGGCCCCTTGGCGTCCTGGCTGGCCAATCGGGTGATGCGCGAGTTTATGGCGCAAGACGATATCGCGCCGCTGGCCATGGAAGGCGTGCTGCTCGAATTGCTCGCCGAAAGTGCGCGCTCTTCCGATGAGCCTGGTGGATCGAATGCGCCGAATTGGCTCCGGCTGGTGCGCGATTCGCTGGACGAGTGCTATCTCCAGGCCCCCGGTCTGGCGGCGCTGGCGGCGCTGGCGGGCGTGCATCCGGTGCATCTGTCGCGCGAGTTCCACAGGCGCTATCGCATGACCATCGGCGAGTACGTTCGGAAGCGGCGCATCGATCATGCTTCCAATCTTCTATCCAACTCCGAGCTGTCCCTCGCCGAAGTTGCCAGAACCTGCGGCTTCTCCGATCAAAGCCACTTCTGCGCCGTTTTCAAGAAGCACTCCGGTATGACACCGGCGAAATTCCGCGACGTGGCAGCCCCCGCGTGGTCGCGTGCGGCCAGAGCGGCGCGCTAGACCGACCTCTAGACCCACCAGGCTGCGCCCGGCTTCTCTTTAATCACGATCCCGTTGAGGAAAGCAGCGGCCTTCGCGAGGCCTTCCTCCGGCGACATCAAGGAATCCTCGTGCTCGATGGAGAGCACATAGTCGTACCCGTACATGCGCAGCGTGGAGATGAATTCCTTCCACCAGCCGAACGCGTGCCCGTATCCCACCGTTCGAAAAATCCAAGAGCGGTTCCGTTCGTCGGTGTATTTCTTGGTATCCAGCACGCCGGTCTTGGGGAGATTCGCCGCGAAAATCTGGGTGTCCTTGGCGTGCACGTGAAAAATGGAATCGCCCAGCACGCGGATGGCTGCAATCGGATCGATGCTCTGCCAGAACATGTGGCTGGGATCGTAGTTGCAGCCGATGGCGGTCCCGGCGATGCCGCGCAGCTTCAGCAGCGTTTCCGGACTATAAGCGACAAATCCGGGATGCATCTCGATGGCGACCTTGACCCCATGATCTTTGGCGAACTGCGCGTGCCTGATCCAATACGGCGCAACTTTCTTTTCCCACTGCCAGTCCAAAGCCTCCAGGTACTCGGGCGGCCATGGACACGTGATCCAGTTCGGATACTTGGCGTTGTTGCTGTCTCCGGGACATCCCGAAAAATCGATCGCCACCGGCACGCCGAGCTTCTCGGCCAGGCGCACCGTCTTGCGGCTGGTCTCCTGGGAAGCTTTGGCCACTGCCGCATTGGGGTGCAGCGGATTTCCATGGCTGCTCAGCGCGCTGATGGAAAAGCCGTGGTCTTCGAGCTTCAGCTTGAACTCCCGTAGCGCATGGCCATCGGTGAGCATCGCGAGCGGACAGTGCGGGTCCCCAGGGTAATTGCCGGCGCCCAATTCCACTGTGTGGATATCCAGGCTCTGCAGCTTTTCGAGAACCTGAACCAGCGGAAGCTTGCTTAGGAGTGCGGTGAAGACGCCGATTCTCATCGAAATATCATTATAGGGACGCCGAGCGCCGGAATGCGGCGCCAGGTCCGGTCGGAGGTGACCGCGGTGGCATGGAGTTGTTTCGCCAGCGTGAGGCACGCCCGATCGCCGAGAGAAAGCCCGTGGGATTTGTTGAAACGGGTAAATTCGGCGCTCCGATATGCCATTTCTTCCGACCAACTTTCAACGTTCAGTTCCAACTTCGCCAGCGACTCTCGCACCTCTGCCTCCGAGAACCCTTTTCCAGAAGCTTGTTTGCTGTTTCGGCGAGATTGACCGCGCTCACCGCGGAGGTTCCCAACAGTTCTGCGACTCGTTGAGCACCGGTTTCCAAGCCCGCTAAAGCAATGAGGGCCGTAGAGTCCAAAATGTATTCAATCATCGAGCTCGCGGCGGGCTTCCCTGCGGCGATCTTTTATGATCTCCTCCGACCAGAGCACGCCTGCCGGCCGCCGTCGGGAGAAGAATTCCTGCACTTGCCGCAGTGCCTCCGCGCGCGTATTGAGCACCAGTTGTTGTTTGTCCAATTTGGCGATGAGCTCTGAGCCCTCCCGCACGTTCAGCTGTTTGCGAACTTTTGCCGGGAGCAAGATTCTTCCCGAGCTATCTAACTTCACGGTAAATCTTTCCATGCTCCCAATTTTATCAAATCTGCCAGATTCTAGGAATCTGCCATTATCGCTCTATCTTGCCGTGCTCGATGCCTAACTGCTGGCACTTCTTGTACAGATGGCTGCGCTCCAGTCCCAGCGCCTTTGCGGTGTCCGTCATCTTGTAATGGTGCTTCTTCAGCTCCGCCACGATGATCTCGCGCTCGTGCGCGTCCATTCTCTCCGACAACGGACCGGAGCTGTCCGCGGGAAGCGGGGCCGCGCTCGAATCGAACGGCAGAGCCTGGCGCGCGGTGGAGGCATCCACGCGGTCGTCCGTCAGCAGCAGGAGCCGTTCCACCACGTTGCGGAGCTCGCGCACATTGCCCGGCCAGGAGTAGCGCTCCAGCTCCGCATACGCCTCCGGCGCGATTTCGCGCGGCTTCCAGTCGTTCTGCTCCGCCACGGCCTGCGCGAAGAAATCCACCAGCAGCCGGATGTCGTCCCGGCGCTCGCGCAGCGGTGGCAGGACGATCGGAAAAACAAACACGCGATGGTATAGATCCTGGCGAAACTCGCCCTTGCGGACCAGTTCGTCCAGATTGCGGTGCGTGGCCACGATCACGCGCACGTCCACCGCCATGGGCCGGTCACCGCCGATCCGCTCCACTTCCTTCTGCTCCAGAACGCGCAGCAGTTTGGCCTGCATCATTGGTGGCATGTCGCCGATCTCGTCCAGGAATAATGTCCCGCCGTGCGCTTGCTCGAACTTCCCGGCGTGGCGCGTAGCCGCTCCCGTAAACGCGCCTTTCTCGTGGCCGAACAGTTCAGACTCGATCAGCTCTGCCGGAATCGCCGCGCAGTTGAGGGTAATGAACGGCCCGGTGCGCCGCTGGCTTTTCTCGTGCAGCGTGCGTGCGATCAACTCCTTGCCCGCGCCGGTTTCTCCGAGAATCGCCACGCGGGTTTCGCTGGCCGCCACGCGCTCCACTTTCGCCATGACGCTCTGCATCACTGCCGATTTCCAGATCAGCTCTTGTTTGCCCGCGCGCTGCCGCAGCCGCTTGTTCTCCTCTTCCAGACGCGCCAGCTTCACCGTGTTCTCAATGGTGACCAGCAGCTTCTCGGTGGAGAGCGGTTTCTCCAGAAAATCCACCGCGCCCAGACGCGTGGCCCGCACCGCCATCTCGATGCTGGCCTGTCCTGAGATCATCACCACCGGCGCCGCCACTCCCGCCGCCTTCAATTCAGCCAGCAGCGTAAGCCCGTCCTTGCCCGGCATGACCACGTCCGAGAGAATCACGTCGAAACGCTGCGCCTTCGCGAGTTCCAGCGCGCGATCGGCTTGATCGCACACCACCGCCTCATGCCCCGCCATCCGAAACGCCCGCGCCAGCGATGCCAGCGTGTTGGCGTCGTCGTCCACTAAAAGCAGTTTGCTCATGCGCCCGCCGTTCCCAATTCGATCCGAAATGTCGTTCCTTCGCCGGGGCTGCTGTGTACCGTGATAGTGCCTTTATGATCGCTCACGACAGACTGCACGATGGCCAGGCCCAGCCCCGTCCCGTGTTGTTTGGTCGTGTAATAAGGCGTGAACAGGCGGTCGCATTCTTCGGGCGTTAAACCCTGGCCGGTGTCCGACACCTCCACCGCCACTTTGCCGTCGTGCCGCGACGTTCGGATGGTAAGCGTTCCCCCTTTAGGCATCGCATCCAGCGCGTTCAATACCAAATTCCTCAAGGCCCGGCGCAATTGGTCCGCATCCGCCGGGACCTCGCCCGCCTCCGCCGCCAGCTGCAGCTTCGCGTCGATGCGCGCCTGCCCAGGAGCGCCCAGTTGCGCCTCGAATAGCTGGATCGCCTCGCGCGCGATTTGATTCACATCCACCGCCTCCAGCTGCGGCGCGGGCATTCTGGCGAAATCGCTGAAGCGCCCGACAATGGTCTTCAAAGCCGCAAGTTCCGCCAGCAGCGTCGACGTGCTCTCGCGAAAAACTTCGTCGAACTGGTCATCGAACTGTTTGGACGACGCTTCCCTGGCGCGCTGTAAATTCTCAATCGTGATCTGCAGCGGAAACAGTGGATTCTTGAGTTCATGAGCCAGACGCCGCGCCAGTTCGCGCCACGCCGCCACTCGCTCGGCCTGAATCATGCGATCCCGCTGCTCCACCAACTGCTCCGTCATGCCGTTGAAATCGCGCGCCAGCTGTCCCACTTCGTCCGCCGACGACACCTCGGCGCGCGTGTCCCAGCGGCCCATCGCCACCTCTCGTACGCTGGACGCCAACTCGCGCAATGGACGCGTCACGCGCGACGCGGTCCAAAAGCTCAGTATCAGTCCCAGCAGCACGCCCGCGCCTCCCACCGCTGCCGCGGTTTCCTGGATATAGCGCTTCAAACCGAGCAACTCGGCGCGCGAGTTTTCGATCAGCAGGATCGCGAGCAATTGCCGGTCGCGGCCTCGCAGGGGAACGGCCGTGATGCTGGTGGCATCGTTTACGCGTTTCAACTCGCGAGGTTCGCGGCGGACATCGGCGACCAGTGCGCCGGCCAAGCCCGGGGGCGTATCGAAATCGCGGATGAGCTCCAGGCGGACGCCTTCGATTGCGGGCAAGGAAGCAAGGAAGTCCAAATCCACTTGCTGGCCGCCCACTACGTAGAGAGTCTTGTCGCTGGGGGCAACAGTGCGAACGGTAATCAAACCAAGCGCCAGACCGTCGGCCAGGTGTTCTTCTCGCAGGAAGGCGCCTTGCGCTTTCCAATCCACTGGCTCCGCCAGCCAATCTTCTTTGTATCCGAAGCGCGCCGGCCACTCAGCCGAGCTGATGATGGCGGTGTCCGGCCCCACCAGCTCCAGAAAATCGAGCGATTGCTCCGCGGCCAAGGTCTGGGCTGCGCTGAAGTATTGTGACGTGTCTCCGAGATCCACAGCCAGGCGCTGCACTGCATCGGAATCGGCCACGGCTTCGACCCGCCGCGCGACTTCGGCGCCGCGCCGTCCGATTTCGCGCTGTAACTGACCTACGGCCGTCGCGGTGCGTTGGTCGTCTCTTCGTTCGAACGATTGACTAACCAGCGTCGAAACTACCGCCGCGACAATCCACACCGCGAGAACCACCGTGCCCGTGATGCTGAGGAACACCTTGTTGCGAAAGCTCATGGGTTGCGAAAGCTCATGGCTGAAGCCAGGCATCTTCCAGATGTAGCGTGAACGTATCGGATGTGGCCTGCAAATGTACTCGCGGCGCGATGCCGTACGTGTCGCGCAAATAAACCAGCGGTATGACGCGACGATCGTCCAGTAGAGACCGTTCCAGCTGGTACAGCGTTTCCCTCCTGGCGGAATCCAGCTGCCGGCCGCGATCGCCCGCTCGCAACTGTTCGGCAATGCGCCGAAGTTCCTTCGCTGCGTCGGTGGATTCGAGCGGCCATTCCACTAATCGCAGATTGCCGTTTGCATTGGCAGTGGGCTGGATGGCGATCCCGGCGTCGCGCGCATTCAAAGCCACGCGCTCGGCCACGGATCGCAGGAACAAATCGTTGGCCGGGTAGCTGAGGCTGATGGTCCCCGGCCGCAGTGCAGCGGCAAGCTGTTTCGCGCGCGTCAGGTCCGGCGCGGACTGGAACAGGAACGCATAGCCGGAGAGCCATTGCGGCAGCAAACCGAACGCCGCCTCGCCCTTGTGCTGCGCCAGCACGGTCGCGATCGGCGCGCGATCGATCGCTAGCGCAAGCGCCTGCACCAGGACCGGATCGGCGCTGCCGGCTGCGATGGCCACCAGCGTGCGCGGCGCGGACGACCACGTCGCCAGGCCTTCGGCAAGTATCCGTCGCGCGGGACCAACGGGAATATCGAACAGGTCGGCGCGCCCATGTCCAGCGCCGAACTCGATCTCAATCGAATCGAGATACGGCCGCCCGCCCCAGTAGTCGTCGAACGCAGCCAGCGTCAAGCGCCGGCCCGGCTCCCACGCGGCCACGCGAAACGGACCGGTTCCAATCAGCGGGCTCGCATCGCTCTTGCGGAGGATTGCGGCGTCCGGCCAAGCGAGCCGTTCCAGCAGCGCCGGCATGGGATGGTCGGATTGCACCACCAGCGCCTGGCCGCCCGCCTCAATAGACACGTCGGGATCGTCTTGCTTCAATGCCCGAAGCAGCGCTGGAGCGGCGGCAGCGGCGGTGAGCGCTTCACCATCCTGGAACGTCACTTTCGGACGCAATGAGAATCGCCAGCGCTTGAAATCCGGATCGTGCTGCCAGGCCACCGCCAGCACGGGTCGTATTTCACCGCGCGCGTTCGCCCGTACCAGCGTCTCTGCGATCGGAACCGAGAGTGCGGCCCCGAGGCCGCCGGTATCGAGCGTGGTCCAGGCGCTGGAAAGTTCCACGGTCAACGTACCGCCGTAATGCGGACGCACGGCTCCCGGCAAAGGAGTGGAGACGATGAGGCTAATGAGTGCAAGCGAGCAGCAGACGGGAAGCCTCATATTCTCCTGTTTGCAGGTTGTGGACCACTAGCGTCGCTTCTCGGCCCGATTCGCCCGGCCACAACGCAGTCACAGGACCAGGCAACGGAAGCGCATCGCTCACCGGACTGGCTCGGCCATCCTGGATCAGGTACGCGCGAACCGAGTCGTGTTCGGAGTTCGGGCTGCTCGCGATTTCGACTGTGCCTGCACCGCAAGGATCGGCGATACTCGTCCAGTCGCTACCCCAGCCCTCAAAACTTGGGGCGGGAGCGTCCCCTTCTAAAACGTTTCGATCCGCCACCCAACGCGTCCCGGTACCCGTCCAGGTCCCGGTTCCATTCGCACAAGCCACTTTGAGCGCGGGCAGAAATGTTCCCTCGCAGGTTGCCGCAGGCAGGTATGCACGGAATCCCTCTGGCGTGGCTTCCAGCCGCCCCCGTGGATCGCGCGGCATCGGCCGTGGCAGCACCAGCGAAGCGGTGGCCGACTGCGTCCACCGGTCTGCCATCAAGCGATAGCTCGCGATATGGTCCGGGCTCAAAAGCAGCATCTCGGAATCGGCCCCCCCTAGCAGCACGTCGAGTACGGGCTCCGGCTGCGTCCACAGAAGTTTCTTGCCGATGCCGACGCGCGGATTGATTTGCGCCGACGATGGCGGAGCCCACGGCAACATCGCCACCTGCCGATTGTCTCCGCTCGCAACTTCAGCCACGAAAAGCCAGCCGCGCGCATCCTCCGATAGAGTTACGCGCACCCGCGTTTCAGGCGGCGCCGCCGTTGTCTCCACCCCAGACGTCTCCACTCCCGCTTTGTGCAATTCGTCCTGCAACAGCTTGCGGAAGTTCGACCACCCGGGCGCTGGAAGCGATGTCAAGTTTTGAATCTCGAGCGAAACGGCTGAGCGGCGCGGCAGCAGGGAGGAGATACGGGCCGCCAATTGCGCTGCTGCCTCCGTCATCGTCTGCTCTCGCGACTGAGCTGCCACTTGTGCCGGCGACAGCAGGGCTTGTGCCGGCGACAGCAGGGCCGAGCCAAAGAATAGAGCGAAGGCGACTCGGATCATCTATTCCATTATGATCGTGGCCCACACTATACTGTTGGCGCGACATCAGACCCAGCAAAAACCGGAGGCAAACGAAGCCGAGCAGCAGCGCGCAACCGAAACTGAACGCGAGGGCCAGCACCATTTCCGGGAATTCGCCGAGAGCGCTCAGGAACGTCATTCGAAGCCTCCAACGATTCTTCCATCGGCTGCGACGGCTTTTGCCTGTAGATTGTGCCGCTGACTTTCCTCAACCCGGTGAGTTTCCCCAAAGAGGCTGGCTTGTTCCGGAGTCGGGTCCGTGATCAGATCCACTTCGTCGCCTACCCGGACCAGTTCAAACAGTTCCTCGGCGTCGCGATTGCGCAGGCGAATGCACCCGTGCGACGCGGCGTGGCCGACCGATTCGGGATGATTGGTACCGTGAATGCCATAGCCCTTGTAGCCGATGCTCATCCAGCGCGTGCCCACCGGATTCGCCGGTCCCGGCCCCACCACTTTGCCGGCATGTGAATAAGTCGGGTTCGCTACATGGCTGGCGATATGAAAGCTGCCGGTCGGGCTGGGCGTGCATTTCTTACCCACGGCGATCGGATATATCTTCAGGACCTTCCCGTTCTCCAGCAGCGCAATCTTGCGCGCGGGAATGTTCACCAGCAGCCTCCGCGACGGTGCGCTCTCGGCTGCCGCTTGGGTTGCGGCCGCCACCAGAATCGCCAGGAACCTGATTGTCTGCATCGCCTTTTCTCCTCTTCGCTAAAGAGAAATGCAGATGGTCTGCCGATTCGCAAGTTTATGATTCCAGGAATATTATTATCCTGGCGCGAGTGTGCCGGCCGACACGGCGTGTCAACCTGGACACGTCATTTCCAGGCCATGCTCCTGCGCCGCGTCATTGCGACGTGCAGGGCATGATAAAGCCCGAAAAACGCCGCGCTGTTCACCATGCAGAAGTAGAACGGAAGGCGTAGCGCTCTGGGGCGCAGGCGTCCGGTCAGGCCAATTACGGCCAACGCATAAAACAGAAGCTGGGCGCACAGCAGCACGCGGTACGGTGGCGATCCCAGGAGCAAAAAATTCGCGGCCAGCGCGAGGAGCATGGCGAACGGGACTAAGAGCCGAACCACCTTGTGCGACAGGAAAAACAAAACCGGCAACGGCCGCCATGGCGACAGGAGCTGCCCCAGATGCCTTAGCTGCTGCAGATTGCCCGCCATGATCCGGATGCGCCGGCCGAATCCCGTCATTTCCCGCGCTTCCTCATAGACCACCGCCGCCGGTTCATATACGGCGCGAAAGCCGCGCCCGAGCACCGAAAGCGGAATCACGTAATCGTCGTTGATTGTTTCCGCGGGCGGGAAAGGATACAGCTCCCTGCGGATGGCGTGCAGATGCCCGTGCGCGCCCAGCGTGGATTCCAGGCGGGATTCCTGCGTCTTCAGGAACGCCTCATACTTCCAGTAGATGTCTTCGGAACCGCCGATATTCACTTCGTTCGGTTTGACAACCCGGTAACGGCCGCTGGCCGCGCCCACCGCCGGATCCGCGAAATTCTCCACCAGCCGGCTAACCGAGTCAGGCGCCGGCATCGCCGATGCATCGGAAAAGACGATAATCTCGCCGCGCAATTCCGGCACGGCAGCATTGAGCGCCGCCACTTTGCCGCCATTCTCTGGAAGCGCCAGCACCCGGACGCCGCCGGTCTGGAATGCGACGTGGCGCGCGATGTCTACAGTGTCATCGGACGATCCGTCGGAGACGATCACCACTTCGATTCGATCCGCCGGATACTCGAGCGCGAGCGAGTTTTCGATCTTCCGCGCCATTACGCGAGCCTCGTTGTAGGCGGGAATCAGCAAAGATACCAGCGGGCGGATGGGCGCCTTTTTTACCTCGCGGCGAATCACCAGGCCCAGGCCCAGCAGCACCAGCGGGTAGCCCGCAAACGCGTAGAGCGGTATCGCGACCGCGATCCAGAAAACCAACTCGGCCGGCATCGTTCACTCGCAGTCAAACCGCGCAAGCTTCCGGGGAAGCCGCCGCGGTTCGCTGCCTGCCGTCCTCCTGGAACCACAATTCCAGCATCAGCAGCTTCCACAGGTGGTGATGATTGTCGCGGCGTCCGCGGTCGTGCTCTTCCAGCAGATGCGTTACGAACTCCGGCGAGACCATTCGCCGCTCCAGAAACGCCAGGCTGGTCAGGTGATCCCACATGAAGCTGCGGAGCGAGCCCCGGAACCAGCTCCCCAGCGGCACCCCGAAGCCGCGCTTGGGCTGGCCCAGCAGCTCAGGCGGCAGCCGGTGCCCTACCGCGCGAATGAAGATGTCCTTCCCCCGGCCGTTCTTCAGCTTCCAGGAATGCGGGATGCGCGCCGCCAGTTCCGCCAGCTCGTGATCCAGCATGGGACAGCGCACCTCCAGCGAGTTCGCCATCGACATGCGATCCACCTTCACCAGGATGTCGCCGGTAAGCTTCGCGGTGGCTTCAAAGTACAGCGCCTGGGTGAGCGCGTCGCTCGCCACTTTCGGTAACGAGTGCGCCATTTTTCGTGTAAGGAACGCGGCGTCGGCCGGCGGCATCCACTCCGGCGTCAGCAAACGCTGCAAAAGGTAATAGGGCGATGCGCTTTCAAAATAGCGTCCCAACGCGGTGGGCTGGCTGATCATCCGCAGATAATTTTTTCCGTACGCCGAGTAGGGCAGCAGATTGGCGATTCGTGAAATCGCCGCCCGCACCGCGCCGGGAACGTAGTCCAGCAGCCGCAGCCGCTGGATGTCCAGAAAACTCTCGTAGCCGGCGAACAGCTCGTCACCGCCGTCGCCGGTGAGCGCCACTTTCACATGCCGCGCCGCGAACTCGGAAACCAGATAAGTGGGAATGGCGGACGAATCGCCAAAAGGCTCATCGAAGTGCCGCACCAGCCGGGAGACCAGGTCCACCGAATCGGGCCGCACTATCATCTGGCGATGCTCGGTCCTGTACTTTCTCGCCAGCGCGGAGGCGAGCGAAAGCTCGTTGAAACCGGGTTCTTCAAATCCGATCGAAAAGGTCTTTACCGGCTCCGGGCTTTGCAGCGCCATGGACGCCACCACCGAAGTGGAATCGATTCCGCCGCTCAGAAAAGCGCCCACCGGAACATCGGAAATCAGCCGGATTCTGACGGCCTGGTCGAATGCATCGCGCACGAAGTCGCAAGCTTCCAGTTCGCCGAAACCCGCGGCAGCCCGCTCGGCCGCAGCCGGCAGAGTCCAATACCGGCCCTCTTCAATCCGGCCTCCGCCGGCGTCGCAGCGCAGCCAGCCGCCCGGCGCCACTTTCCGAATCGCGACATACGGCGTCCAGGGATCCGGAATGTAGCCCAGCAGGAAATAAAGCCTCAGGGCTTCGCGGTCGTGTTCCAGCGGCACTCCGGCCGCGCGCAGGCACTTCAGCTCGCTTCCGAAATACAGGCCTTGTGGCAGCGCCGCGTAGTACAGCGGCTTCTTGCCGAATCGATCGCGCACCAATAGCAGCGTTTGCGCGCGCGCATCCCAGATCGCGCAGGCGAACATCCCGCGCAGACGCTCCAGGCCGTCTACGCCCTCTTCTTCGTAGAGATGAACCAGAACCTCGGTGTCGCTCTGGGTGCGGAACCGGTGGCCGTTGCGCGTTAGCACAGCGCGCAGCTCGCGGTAATTGTAGATCTCGCCGTTGAAAACCACCCAAACCGTTCCGTCTTCGTTCGACATGGGCTGCCGGCCGGTGGCCAGATCGATGATGCTCAGCCGCCGCATGCCCAGCCCCGTTCGCCCCTCCACCCGATAGCCCTCATCGTCCGGGCCGCGGTGCCGTATCTCGTCGCACATGGCTTGCAGTTGCGACAAATCGGCGTTTCTCGATCGTAGAAAATATCCCGCTATTCCGCACATAAGGGTGTGAAGCTTTTATCCCGGGCCCGCCAGGAACTCATCAACTTGATCCTCACGGCTATGCCTCCGGCGCCCGTCTTCGACGCCGGCTTTACGCCCCGGCTGCCGTTGCCGGATCTGGGAGAAAGCTTGGGCGGCGATTGCTCCGAGCAACTCGTCGATCTCGCCGATCAGATCCAGCGCCACCAGTTTCCGGTCCTCGCGCTGACCATCCACACGGGCCCCGATATCCGCTGGCGCCGCGACTATTTGCGCGGCATCGAAACCGGTCTCGCTTACTTTCGCCGCATTCCGTACCTGGACACGGCGCGCGCGGGCGACCACAAGACGATCTGGGAATTGAACCGGCATCAGCACCTCGTTGTTCTGGCCCAGGCCTGGCTGATGGCGGGCGATACGCGGCGCCTGGATGAAATTCGAGGGCAACTGGAAAGCTGGATCGCCGCCAACCCCTTTCATCGCGGAACCAACTGGGCCAGCGCGCTGGAAGTCGCCTTTCGCGCTCTCGCCTGGATCTGGGTCTATCACTTGGTTGGCTGCCAACTGCCGTCCGAGTTCCGTATTCGCTGGCTGCATGTGTTGTATCTACATGGTTGCCATCTGGCGAATAACCTCTCGTTCTATTTCTCGCCCAACAATCATCTGGTTGGCGAAGCTCTGGCGTTGCACGCGCTGGGCCTGTTCTTCGCGGGACACTCCCGCGCTGCCAAATGGGAACAACTCGGCGCCCGCGTGACGCGCGAGCAGATGAATCTGCAAATCCGCGCCGACGGGTCCAGCTTCGAGCAATCCACCTACTATCAGGTCTATCTGCTTGACATGTTTTCGCTACATGCGATGCTCGCGCGGCCCGGTCCGGAATATCTTGCCAAGCTGGAGCAAATGGCCGGGTATCTGGACGCCGTTACCGGGCCCTCGGGCCTTGCGCCGATGCTGGGCGACGACGACGGTGGACAGTTGCCGCTCCCCGGCCTGAAACCCCCACGCGGGGCAGGGAAGTGGGAATCGCGTTTCTTTCCCGATGCCGGAATCGCCGTGATGACCTGCGGCGCAACTCACGCTATCGTGGACGCCGGCCCATTCGGCGCGCTGCACTCAGGGCACAGTCATTCCGACACTTTGAGCATCATTGTTCGCTCCGGCGACGAAGAAATACTGATCGACCCCGGTACCTACACATACACCGGCGACCCGGAATGGCGCGACTGGTTCCGCAGCTCAGCCGCCCACAACACCATCCGCATCGACGGGCGCGATCAGGGCGTCATGGCTGGGCCTTTTCGTTGGACTCATCAGCCCGAAGTTATCATCCTCGACTGGCAGACCAATTCAGAGCGCGACATCCTCGATGCCCAATGCCGTTATGCCGGTTTCACGCATCGCCGCCGTGTCGAGTTTCAAAAGCCCGGCGTTTTTCTCATCGTTGATCACATCAGCAAGGATCATATCGACGGCCCGCCCGGCGAGCACGACATCGAGCAGTTCTGGCATCTCGGATCGCTCGCGGCAAGACCGAAGCTGGTTCTGCCCGATGACGCCGAACTCACCCAGAGCTGGCGCTCCACCACGTTCGGTGAAAAGCACCCCTCCCCGATGCTCCGCCTTCATCGCCACTGCCCGCTGCCGCTGTGCCTGGAAACACGGATCGATCTTAGTCGCTGATCAGGTGCAGCACTACGCTGCGCCGATGCGGCTGTGCCCGATGCTCGAATAAATAAACACCTTGCCAGGTCCCCAGCGCCAGTTTGCCCTTGTGGATCGGAATCGACAACTGCGTCTGCGTCAGCGCCGACCGGATATGCGACGTCATATCGTCCGGCCCCTCCGCAGTGTGCCGGTACGCGCCACTCTCTTCCGGAACCAGGCGATTGAGGAAATCGGCCAGATCGGCCACTACATCGGGATCGGCGTTCTCTTGAATGACTAACGACGCCGAAGTGTGCTGGCAAAAGACGGTCAGCAATCCGGTTTTCGTCTCGTGGCTGCCCAGCCAGATCTCGATCTCCCGAGTGAAATCGTACAAGCCCTTGCCGTGCGTCTCGACATGCAACTGGTGAATGAACTGCTTCATGAGCCAATCCCAGCGACCGAAGGGAGCCAACCCCAACCCCGGCGAGCGCCAGCGAGCCCAATCCCGCGAGCCGCAGGCGAGCTACTGCAGATCCAGCAACGGGTTTGGTACGCTGGCAACGGTAGAACCGTTGAGCGTAGGAATGCCGTCCTTCATTTCCGTCGGCTGGAGACGATTATTGTAGGTGAACAGCCGCCCCATCTGATTCCTATTGTACGTCTGGCCGGCCCAGCCGCCGTGCGGCGCATAGGAGATGTCAGCAAGATATTGGGTCTGCATAGAGTTGAGCGTGCCGCTGAGACCGGAAGGCCGGTTCGCCCCGTCATAGGTGGTAGTTACCACGCGGTTGGAGGGGTGACCAGCGTAAGGCGTTGCAGCGGATCGGCATAGTCATAGGTCGTATCCGTTACCAAGCGAGTCGATTCCAGATGATCCACGCTCACGTATTTTGTTCCCCTCGGCGCTCGCGAGAAATGACCCACTTCTGCTCACTTAGACTGACCCACACGAAGAACAGGTTTGCCCAAAGGCAAACGAACCCGCCAGCGATATCATCCACGCCGCAGGCGTGCGGGGTGCTTTCACATCATCTGCTTACGGTCGAGCGCGTGCGCCTCTCACCAGTCGCCGCAGGAAAAACCTGGTACTAGAACGTACCGGTGAGGTGGGTCACTTTTGGCGAGCAAAGTAGGGTCACTTCTCGCGAGTGCCGAAGTTTGTTCCGGTGTCGGGCGCCGTCGGGTTCCTATTCCACGATTAGCTGACCCATCGCGTCGTACAGGACCGCCGCCGAAGAGCGACCTGCGACTAGATCCCACCTCTTGATCCTGACGCAACCTCCAAGATTGGGACCGCTGGTCATCTTTTTTCCGAGGTTTTCGGCCTCTCCACTAATTTCCCGACAACGGAAAGGATCGCGAGCATTGCGTACAAATCCGCTATCCCGATAGGGATAATCACGATGGCCGGAACCCAATTGGAGGTCCAGGGAACAAATAAGATCAATGGGACATGAAGCGCTACAGCGACAGTCATCGTGATCCAAAACCAAGCACGCCGCCTCAACTTCCACCTCATTGCAATGGCGATGCTAACCATCGCAGCTGAGTCAAGGGCCGGACGCGCCAGAGGTAACTTACCGAAATAGTCAAAGAAGAGTACAGTGGGATAGCGCCGCAGATTACACAAAGCACCCCCCACCACGGTAATCGCATTTTCTTATCTTCTGCTGTTATTACTTTGTCTAGTTGCATTTTGCGATTCGGGGCTCAGGAACCGACCTTGTGCGCTGCCATGATACCGTGCCTGGAAGAAGTCCAAGCCCGTCTCGGTATCCCGTTCCTGGCCGGTGAACGGGCTTGATCGCCTTTGCCCCCTCAGGAATCATCAGTACGATATATCAACGTCGGCTCTTGTGGACAATTGCTTGAATATGTTCTTTCGAGAGCATCCGCGACATTCAATCGAAAGCTTGCGAGGGCCGGTCCATAGTAGTTGTAAGGGGCCACGACCGGACGCCACGAAAACCATATCGCTATCATCACGAAAGCCTGTACCTGATCGATGAACGCTGACTATAGTCGCGAAATCGGTTGTAGCTCCGCAGTCTCTTACGTACCAGGTGGCAGTAAACTCTTTGTCCGGTGACAGCGACTCGGCCACGACTTTGTTAGAGCATAAGCTGCAGGATTGCAGAAATATAAGCTGAGTGAGGAATATGCATCCAAGTGATCGCGTCATTGAGCGCAGCCGTTCTTGAAGTAGTTAATTCCGGCCGTAATAGCGGCTTGGTCGTTGGGATCATCGCCGTATGGCGGCGAAATACCATACCAATGCCGCCATGCTGGTTCCGAGGTTTTGGCCGCCTCTTGTGCCATACCTGCGCCCCGTAGAAGTACACCCGAAGGGATACCGGCAGCTGCACCTGTAGCGCCGAAGTTGAAGTTACCGAACTCCTGATACGGGGAAGGTTCCCAATTTCCAACACCATTCAGCGACTGCCCTTGTTGCTTGTAGTCCCACGGACCTTTGTTCCTCACCTGCCCATAGAACCAAAACATCCGCGGTAGCGCAAAGACCATCCACGCGGAGTTCTCGGCCGCACTAATATTGGCCTGAATATTCGCGGATGCTGGATGTGATGGAACTGCTGGGCAGCTGTTTGAGGTCGAGGTATGTGTAGACCGAGTGTTCTGACCAAAGGACATGAATCCCCCGCCAAAGGGCCACCCCGTGGAGTCGCCGGACGAGTCGTCACCTAGATATTCCGACGAGTCGTCACCATAATAAGTGGCTTGGCCACCGCTAGTGCTGTACGCAGTATCGATGAAGACCGGCTCATCGTGCCATGTGCCTCCAATTTCGTCGCAGGCGTCTTCATTAACGTCCCCGGAATCGTAGTTATAACCATCCGAGCCCTCGCAGTAATCGAGCCCGGTCGGATCGATCAGCGTGAGTGGATTGTTTCGGGCATACGCGTACATGTTCCAACTCTGCGGATCAGCAGCGCTGGCGACAAAGTTCCCGGCCGGATCGGGGCTGAGGAACCTTCCTTGCGCGCTACCGTGATAGCGGGCCTGAAAGAAGTCCAAGCCAGTCTCAATGTCTCGTTCTTGGCCGGTGAACTTCTGCGTTAGCGGAGTCGCTGTAGAGCCGTAGCGGCCGGTCTCCCGCCAGTGTCGCGCATCCCGTTATTTCGGGCTACTTGCTGGGAATATTCTCATAGAGAATCGCGATCCTTGCGCTCTGGTGTTTCTCGACGTCGATGTGCCCTCGCGTCATACTGTGGCCGTTGCAAGCAATGACTAGTGAGTCTGGCCCCAGCCAACGTAAGCCCAAACAGCTATCGGCCGCGGCGAAGACCACGGCGTCATTATAGTATTCATGTCGAAGCTCTGGGGGAGAGTAGACGTGATCCCCAATCAGGACGAAGTACGTGTACCCACTGAGGGCTTGTTGGTCGGAGCGTTCCGCGATCATTGCTACTTGCTTTGCAGGCGACCATTGGACCTGCTTGACCTCGAACCGCCCATGGTCGAAGTATCCATGGAAAAGCCCGTACAGCAGGCCGAATCCGAATGTCACGACAAGCCCTACAGCGATCACAAGAATCTTCAGAGCATTTCTCATTCGTGGCACCCGGCGGCCCTCATCGCCTGTCCAACTTGAATTCCTGCATTATCTGATGGCGTGTCGAATCCTGTTGCGAGGGTACCCTGCGGATTGGGGTGGCCACCCAATGTTTGAGCTAACCCCGCGGCAAATTGGCAGAAAGCGGCTCCATACGGGCAAGTGATCCCGAAGCTGATATTCCCAGCATCAACGCCAATGTTGTTGTGATAGCCGGGGCCGGGTTGATTCTTGATATCGTTGGGGCCGCCCGAATGAACAGCTTCATAGTAGCCGAGCATTCCACCAAAGAAACCTAGTGGCGTCGCATTCGCGGCGATGTTCCCGACAGCAATAAGCTCCTGGGCGGTCGCAATCTGCTGTTGGGCGGTCACACCCGCAGCAGACAGGGCTGCGCTTGCACACGGATTGATATTTGCGGCCCGTGCCGTGCTCGAATCCCGAAGTGCGTTCGGATCGCCGAGCGGCGATGTGGTACCTGTAATGTAGAAAGTGTATCCAGCACCGAGTGGGCCGTTCTCAGCGGACCATTGGTCCAACCAACTATCCAGAAAGAAAGACTGTTGGCCACCGTTAGTGCTATAGGCCGTATCGATGAAGACCGCCTCATCATGCCACGTTCCGCCAAGCTCGTCGCAACCCTGTTGATTGACGTCCCCCGAATCGTAGTTATAGCCGTCGAAGTCCTCACAGTAGTCGAGCCCGCTAGGATCGACGAAGGCCAGCGGATTGTTCCGCGCGTAAGCGTACATGTTCCAGCTCTGCGGATCGGCAGCGTTTGCGACAAAGTTCCCCAGCGGATCGGCGCTGGTGAACCTTCCCTGCGCCGAC
>Ga0302325_10002998_pt1 | contig 40307 bp, 53 predicted proteins | sample Palsa_T0_2_FD_201948 | JGI IMG/M metagenome (GOLD analysis project Ga0302325, IMG submission 201948) | Peat permafrost microbial communities from Stordalen Mire near Abisko, Sweden - Palsa_T0_2 | ecosystem: Environmental > Terrestrial > Soil > Palsa > Peat permafrost | place: Sweden: Abisko...
CGTCAGCGAGGAGCTGAGCATTCTCCAGGGCACTGGCAATCTTCAAGCGCCTCGTCTGGAGGGCGACCTGGGCGCCCCCGATGAGGTCTCGCTTCGGGACCGACCATTTGGAGCCCTTGTGTGAGGCGGTGATGCCGCCGGTGATGCTGATGTTCACCACGGGCGTCCTGGATGGCCTGAGAGCCTCCCGAAGGAGGTCTACGACAGGTTTGCCCACACCCGTGGCGTCGACCCCCACAACGACGTCTCGGGCCAGTTCGGAACTACTGACCAGGGTGGCAATTCGCCGGACTTGGTCGGGGTAGCTCATGCCCAACGGCAGGCGCTCAATGTGGCGGACATGGAGTTCGTTCTCGACACGCTCCAAGACCACTAGGGCGGTAAAATCTTGTGTCTGCCCCAGGTCAACCCCGAGCGTGAAACGGTGCCTCACAGGGCCACCTGACGGGCGAATAAGGGGACGATGACGGAGTCGGTCGACCCCTCGTCGCTGTAGGTGCCGAAGAGCGGCTCGACCTCGTTGCTGAGGGCGTCCAGTACGTCCTGGGTCGAGAAGACCGCTGAGAGCGTGTCCCCGAAGGCGCATTCGTACTCGGCCTCGTAGACGTGGGCGGGAAGGCTCCTGCGCTCTTCGGCTAGAAACTCTGGGGAGATGCGGGTGACCTGGCTCGCGGTGACCTTGGTGCGGTGCCACCGCTCCGAGCTTGACCAAGCACCGTAGAACCAGCCCCTCTTTCCAAAAGGGGTGCTGAGCGCGATAAGTCGCCCACCGCTTACAGCCAACATTGGTCGGACCGACTCGTAAAGGCTGTCGGGGACCCAGGCAGCTTCGTCAAGTACGAGCAGGTCGGCGCTGTAGCCGCGGATGAGTTCGGCCCGACCTGGCAAGGAAATAATTCTCGAGCCGTTCGCCAGTTTCATGCTGAGCACCGACAACTGCTCCGTCACTATTGGAGCCGCCTGGGCCATCGCCAAGGTCCTGACCTTGTTGAGAAGCTCCGCCGACTGGCGCTGGGATGCGGAAACGAGAAGCGTCGTGGAGTCGGGCTTGGTGAGCGCCTGCTCGAGACCGATGGCGGCGACCGTCATGGACTTCCCCGCCTGCCGGCTGCATAGGAGTAGCGCCCGTTCGGGGTGCGCCTCCATCAACTCCAACTGCCATCCGTCCGGCGTCATCCCAGCGGCCTTCATGAGCGAGGCAGCTTCGTTGCTGACTGGCGGTTCGAAGTACTCGGCGGCGCGCTGGAGGTATGTGAGGCTCATGCCGCCACCGCCGACAATTCTCGGGCGACAGATGCCCGGACGTCAATGGCATGAGGGTCCAGGCCTGCCGCGGCAAGCACCCGCTCGATGACGGTGACAACCAACTGGGCACGCGTTTCGTCGATTTTCACCAGCCGTTCCGCAAGATTCAACCTTACGAGTGAACTCAAAATGCGCTCACACTCCCTGATGGCACTTATGTAAGCACTGAGCTCGGGTTTGACAGTCTCCCCCCAACGTCCCGGAGCTGTTCCCACTCTTTCCAAGTTCGCAACGTGCCCCTTGAGGGCACCGACTAGAGCGACGGCCTCACCGCCGAGATTCATGAGTGCGCTGACGGGGTCCTCGATGGGCGCTGCGTCCAACAGTCCAAGCCTGGACGCCTCGTCCAGTACGACTCGCCTCGCCGCGGCGCGCCGTACTTGTGGCGCCTTGCCCCCGTGGGTGCCGCAAACCGTGGCTCCCTGAATTGCGTACTTACGGCACCGCTCGCCCGTTCGGCTGCTCTTCGCTGTGCATCGTCGGTCGGTGTAGATGTCCGGTGACATGTACCCATAGTCGCCTCTCGGACCGCCGCCTATCGGTGATGCCCCAGAATCAGAAGGCCCACCCCCTAGCCCCAGACCGGGCACCTCGTAAACCGGTCTGAGGCAATCGCCAGTGCTGCAGCGGCTTAATGAGTACCCGTATCGGTTTGGCGGTTGCGGCGTAGCCATCGGTAGTAGCCGATATTGAAGACAAGCACCAGGGCTGCGGTTATTGCCCAAATCCCGAGTATGAAGAGATGGAACCCAAACAGGGCCGAAAACACGAGGAACTCGACCACAAAGAAGCTGACGGCCTGCACGAAGGACCCAAGGACCAAATGACGGCGGGTTAGTCCATCCAGGCGAGACGAGAGCGGATTCCCCCGTTGCCGTCCCATTCGTTCTTGCCACCGATAGAGGCGTTCGAGTGCAGGTGCTCTTCGTCCGTCCGCTTCGCCCATCTCCACTCGGACCATGCTATTTGGTGTGCCACATCGAGCCGAGGCGACCCTGGGTTGGGTATCACCGAACGCCGGGAGGGTGGGACAGGCATTCCGCTCTCGGTTCGTCAAACAGCGCGGACGTTACGCGCGGAAATCGCCACCATCGACCACCGGCACTTCCGCGTGGTGCGCCCTCGCTACGCCGACGCTTTCACGCTCCTTCCCTGACCCGACATCCGTATGGGAGACGGAGAAAACACCCGAAAGCGACGCGTCGCGCTCTCGGTGACAATTCAGCGCCATGACGGTCACCGGCAGCGCCATCGGTCCAGTTCACCTATGGCGCACCGACTGAGTCGGAGGGCGACGCACGTGACGACAGAGTCGACCGCTATTACGATCCGAGCACCGATCAGTTCCTAAGTGTGGATCCGGATCTGGCCGACACAGGCCAACCGTATGCGTTCACGGGCGATGATCCGTTGAATGCGACCGATCCGCTGGGGCTAAAGAAGAAGGACAAGAAAAAGCAGCACCACGAGGACAACGAAGCGTGCCCCCCCGGTTACATCTGCATTCATCACAGTTACCCTGACCCTGACTACGCCTCACCAGCAGACGAGCGGGCGGCGTTGAAAGCGGCGAACGCCGCTATAGATGGGCCTTGTTGGCCCATGACCCGCTGCGACACGGGTCCCGCCTTCGATGTTTCCGGATCGCAATTACTAAAAGGTGCAGCAGTTGTTGCAGGAGGACTTTCCCTCTTGACGGGGACTGGTGATTTGCTAGATAGCTTCGGGGTTTTCGGCGATGATAGCGTGTTAAGTGGTTCGGAAACACTTAGCCGAACAGCGACGATATCTGGTTTCGCGGCTAGTGCCGCAGACACTCCATCCTGCATCCAGGGCAATCATGACTCTTGTGCCAGCGCTGTACTCGCTGGATCCGGAGCCGCATTCTCGGGTCTGTCCGAAGCCGAGACGTTGCGGAGCCTCTCAGCATCGATAAAAGGCGGAGGAATCGCATTAGGCTATGAAGGAACAGTTCTCGATGTCTATGGATTGGCCCAGGGAAGTGGAGGATGAGTGACTTCCACGAGTGAACACACGATTTATTCACGATGGGAGCCTCGCGTAGGGCCGCAAGCCGCGGCGACTTACGTACGGTTTGCGCGAATGAAAATATTCACCGGCTTCCTACCCTTGGTGGTGTTCGGGATCCTATGTGCCGGATACTACTTTCAGATCACGGCCCTGATCGTCTTTGGCTATCTCGTCATTGTATTGGGGCTCACGTTGCTGGTTGTCCGGTCCAGAATCTTGGCTCAATGCCGCAGGGAAGCTTCTGAATATTGGGGCTTCCCTGTGACTGCTCGAAATTTTCCCCCTAGGGACGACGCGCGGTTTGCGACTTGGCGCGAGAGGCATGGGCTAGGTGCTGAACCCAATTGACTTACATAGGAGAGAGCATTCTTATTTTCGAAAGACGGTTCAATCTCAACGGGTAGCCTGCCTGCGTGGCTGCGGGACTGTTCTCGAATGTCCGCACGGAGCTCACTGGCAATTATCTGATACCTGAATAACTGCGTGTTGACGCGTAGTTCTGAGAGCGCCAAGTAATCGTTTGTCCCTGCAATGGGTCCAGCTCATACGAGGTGCATTGAGCACAGTACGGTCGACGCACGTGACGGCAGAGTCGACCGCTACTACGACCCGAGCACCGATCAGTTCCTAAGCGTGGATCCCGACCTGGCTGAGACAGGACAGCCCTATGCGTTCACGGGGGATGATCCGCTGAACGCGACCGATCCACTGGGGTTGAAGTGCAAGAAGGGACATTCGTGCCCCGGGGCTCGGCGCGCGCCAAGCGTCTCTAGCACCCTCACCAAGTCTAGAGTCGTGATCCCGGATTTCCTGGGAACCGGAATATTCCAGAGTCCCTCCGCGCCTTTCGCCCACCGCCCACAACTCGGGCGGTGTCGGTGGCTTGGGTCTCCAGGCATGGTCATGAGCGCACGCTCACAAATCACACAGGCGGGCTTATCGGTCGTCAGCACGTTGGAAGCGTACCGGTCGCTGAAACGACTCGGCCCGGACTGAAGACAACCTGCCCCATGCCGGCATGGAGCGGCAGTAGCGCAGTCAGGGCAAGATATCCTCAATGGAGACCCAACACTTCGACTGGTGGGCACTGATCGGTCCCGTACCACTCGGGGCGCCAGCCGGGATCATCGCCGTCCCTCATGACCGGGCCCGGACTCTGAGTGGGCCCTGGCAGGTTGGGCCGCTTAACCTACGCCCGGGCGAGCGCCTCTATCGGGAATACCGGACCCTTGAACCCCTGCAACTCGCTGGGGTGTCGGAGGCGGAGACTTACCCGATCATCGTCGAGGGGGACTGGGCGGACTGCCGGGCGGCGTTTCCCGCCGACCATCTTCAGGGCCAACAGTCGAATGAGCGGTCCGCGCTCATGGCGCTTCACCGCCTGTGCTGCCTGCTGGCTCTTGCTTGGGGGGAAGGGTGGCAAGTCCGTACCGCGCCAGAGGACCCAGAGCGCCTTCCCCCACAAGTGCCTGAGTCGTGGCCACGGCCTCCGATGGCGCCCAGCCCAGCGTGGTCGCTCGATCCGGACCCGCAGCCGCTTCCTTCCTGGATCGCACCAGCATGGGACCTCGCCGCCGCCGACGAGGCACTGGCATCAGCGTTGACGTTCTGGCATCAGGGCCTGCTCTTGACCTCCGACTTCCCGTCCTTCGCTCTCGTAGCACTATCCGGCTGCATCGAGGCGTTGGCGAGCTGCGGTGCTTTTCAGGGTCTTGTCGAGGCGGATGACAAGCCGTGCGGGGCATGTGGAACCCGGACCGGGGCTTCTAGGCGGTTCTGGTCCACAGTCGGCCTTGTGGCCGACGAAGACGAGGTCAGACGCCTGCGGAGGGACTGGGACGCTTACGGCAGGCGCTCGGCGGTAGCCCATGGCCGCACCACGCATGGCGTTGAGACCGCGTTCGGGTCTGTGTTTCTGCTGCGTTACCGTCCCCCCGCTGCCGGGGAGCCAGCCCGATTCGAAATCGACGACGCTGATCCTTCCCAAGTCTTCATGCTCGGCGTGCTGCCCGCCGTCGGCAATGTGACCGCCCAGCTTCTGTACAAGGCTTTGGGAGCTGGAGCGCCCTAACACACACTCGCCCGGAACGCCGGTACGTGGGCGTGACCCACCTGCACAACGGGGCGGCCGCGAGATTTAGAGGGGTCGTGGCCTCGCGCTGTGACAGGCAGACCTCCTCTAAAGAGGCTGGAAAGTCGCGCTGGGATTTGCAGGTCGAGGAGGTTAGGCAGCCGCTACAGGGTGAGTTCTACTGAGTCGTCCTAGGGCTCATCGACACTGGCCTGAGCATTCGCTCTCTCATCCGCTGGCGCTGAGGCACAATGTCAGTCGTGGCAAATTTCCCGTCCAGCTTGTACGAGCTCACGCAATTCTACAAAGTGCAGCCTGCCTGGTATCTCGAACTAGTACTTCCCGAGATTGGTGGTGGCCGGCTGGCGCTTGGCGACCTCGGTCGGATTGACGAAGCTCCGCAAGCAACGGCCCTGAAGATAAGCGGTCTTGACCAGCAGACTTTCGAAGCCCTAATCACTAGATTCGGTGCGCAATTCTCGGGACTGTACTTCTGGAAATGCCCTCGTATCGTTGACCTCAGCCCGCTGGAGAACCTCTCGAACGTGCAATACGTTGCGTTCTACTGGAACCAGCGGGCTGTCAAACTGTGGAACCTGGCGGAGACACGCCAGCTCACTGGCCTACAGTTTGAAGACTTCACCCGACTGCACACCTTGGATGACTTAACCACAGCGGTATCTCTCGAGGAGCTGGAATTTGGCGACAGGATATGGATTAAGGCAGCGTTCGCGTCCCTGGAGCCACTGTCTCATCTGCAAGGTCTTAGGAGACTGTCTCTTGCGGTACGGCGGATAGAAGACGGTCGCGTACAGCCGTTGGCCAGACTCCGACAACTCGAGCAGTTCGAGTGTCCAAGCAATCTCTTCACAACTGAACAACTTGCGTGGCTTCGAGCCCATCTTCCAGAGTCGACTCAGGGTCGGATTCTCTTGCCAATCGAGAAGTTCCCCCGTCCTGTTGCCGACTCAGAGAAGGACGTTCTCGTAATGGGCAAGCGAAAACCCTTCCTCAATTCGAACTCGGACGCAGCGCGAATCCAACGCTACGTCGACAACTTCGAGAGGTTGGTCGAGGGGTTCCGAACGGACCCCGAGTTGGAACCCGACGGATAGCCGGCGTAGGGACTATCCCCGTCGGACGGTGGGGCACTTGGGCGCGAGTGGGATACCTTCTCATGCGAAGATTGGTGGGTGAGCATCTCCATTCAGAGGGTCGGTGACGGCTACGAGGCTCAGGTCTCGCCGCCACACGGCACCGTGCCATGGGTCACCGAACAGCCCATCGCTAGGAGCCAGCTCATTGCCAAGTTACGTGAGTTGGATTGCCGTCAGACAGACATCGGGGATGCCTTCTACGAGGCCGATCCAGATTGGCTCCTGCGAGATGAACTTGAGTGAGGGGATAGTGCCCACTTCGCCGGACGTGGGACAGTCCTAGGCCAGTAGGAGGGCAGCATGAAACAGCGTTATCTCGTTTGCTACGACTACGGGCAGGGCGGCGTGTGGGCCTACATCGCCGCCACGAGTCCCGAGAAGATCACCGATAAATACCCGCAGCTGACCGTCGTCACGGAACGGCCCCCGTGGATGACCGACAAGGACGAACCCGGCGAGAGCATGACGTTCGACATTGACGATCCGGCATCGGGGTGGCTAACTCAGCTCTGACGCCTATTCGGGAAGCGCAATGCAGCGGAGATGACTCGGTCATCGCTCAGGGTTAAACATGAAGCGGTGGCACTCAAAAAGAGAACGTGTGTGAACCGCTGTTAAGGGCCAATAGAGGTGGATGATGCGCTGCGTGCCCGAGACCATTAGCGCGATAATCGCTGCCATGCCCCTCTACGACAGCACGCGAGCGTTCCGCGTTGCGCGTTGGAACGTTGGGCACTCTTGGCTACTCCTCAGGAGCGACAAATCCGAGGAGCACCCATCCACTGTCGACGTTTCGTTCAAGCCAGCCAGCGCCGTCTGCCTGCCGCACACGATGCATGGTCTTCAAATCGCGCAAGTCGAGTCGGGCGATGCACTATTGAGCGCTCGGCATTTGCTGGGGCGACCACTCACCAAATGGGAACACCTCTTTACAGTCGACTCAGATGCCGAACATGGATGGGTGGTCTGTGGAGCTGTTGCCGCTCGTGAGGACGACGGAAGTTCCGACCATCCTCCAACCTTCTTCTCCGGGTGGGCACCACCAGAGAATGTTCGAACTCTGTTCTCCACCTATGTTGACCCTCGGGAGCGTGGTTGGCGACCAGGAACACCGTCGTCAGAAAGTTCACCGGGCATCTGAAGGCTTGGGAGCACCTGTGCGAAGCTCACTGCCGTGAACCCGGTCATGCGGAGAGCGCTCCTTTGGCGAAGCGGCTTGGCGCTGCTCGCATTTGGCGTACTCATCGGATTTGCAGCGCTATCCTCACCTCAGCCGCCTTGGCCGGGTTTCCTCGCATTATCCGCCGCGTTTCTTGCCTACGCGGTGCTCATGAGCACGTTCGGGGACCGTAAGCTTGCTGTTCGTGCCGGGCGCGGGGATGAACCTCCGTGGACCGGGTCAGGAGCCCGCTGGACTGAACATCTCTCTGGCACTCCTTTCGGCACAGCGACCACGTACGCCATTCGGGCCATCACCAACGTCGGGGGTCGCAATGTCGAACTCGTCAATGGCTCAGCGGCAATAGGTTGGGTCGGTTCGAGATGGACGAACGTGCCGGAGTGGCAGGAGTACGAGCTCGCCGTGGTTGTATCGCCCGTGCGGGGCGGAGGAAGCTGTTTCACCTGTTGTGTGCGACCCCGGTGGAAGGCAAACTTGACATGGGGCTCCAAGAGCCAGAGGGTGGCTGAGTCTCTTCGGTCTGAGGTCGAGAAGTTGGTGGGCTAGCCGTAGGGAAACGTTGCCCCGAAGGGTGGCGAGTTGTTAATTGATGAAGACGGTCGTCGTTACCCTGAACTTTGGAGAGGTTGAGAAGTCCTGGCTCAAGAGTATGACGGAACACCATCGCGTCAGCTTCTACTTGTGGGTAGCCGCGAGCTGCCAGGCCAGGGCTCCTGCGGGGTCCCAGGTGAGGTCGATGACGGCCGACTCGATGGATTCGATTCTCCATCCCGTAGAAAACGCGACCCGAATCTCATCTTGCGTCACCCGACGTGGCCCCCAGTCACCTGGCTGGCGCTCGCTGAAGCAGAGCATGTGATAACGACCACCCTGGGGAACCACTTCGGCCAGGCTGCCGACGTAGCGCTCGCGCTCGCCGTCATCGAGGACGTGGAAGAGCCCGCAGTCGAGCACCGAATCGAACTGCTCACCCAGGTCAACGAGGCGAAGGGCATCTGCGACGACGAAGCGCGCCTCCACGCCCCGTTCGGTCGCCTTCGCCTTGGCCAGCTCGATGGCCCGCACCGACATGTCGACCCCCACCGCTTCGTAGCCGAGTGAAGCTGCCATAAGAGCGTGCTCGCCGGTGCCACAACCGACGTCAAGCACGCGGCCGACCAGCTCCCCTGCCGTGGCCAGGTGGCCGAAAGCTGGCTGAGGTCGCCCGATGTCCCACGCTGGGGTGCCTTCCGCGTAGATGGCGTCGAAGTCGTGGGGTGGAGGGGGCATGGGAGTCAAGTGGCTGGGTCGCGCGGCGGTCGTAGGTCAGGCAGGGAATGTCCTCGTGTTCTCGTACCAGGCAACCGGGTCGCGTCGTATTGCCTGCCATCGACGTTTCGCGGTTGCTTTGTGCAGGGCTCGCACTGATTCGTCTCGATTCGCCCGCTGCCACAAGGCCTGTCGGGTTTGGCCGAGTGACTGAGCAATTTGTTCCCACGACAGTCCCGCGGAACGCGCAAACGATATGGCTTCCTTCTGGGCCGTATCGAAGTAACGGCTAAACGCCGCTGCCACCCGAAGCACCTCGAGTGGGTCAGGGTCCGAACTCGCTCGAATCCGCTGCCATGCATCCCAAAATGATTCTGATGGCTCCACCAACACAACACTGAACCAGTCGTGCCGCTCTGTCAACATCTGTTTACAATGGTGAGGCGGTCCTCCAGAACCCTGTGCTCGCGAATGTCGAGCGACAAGGTCTGGCCCTTCTGGCTACCTGAGCCGGAACGGGAACTCGTTTGGTTTGGAGCAGAGTCTTCCCAACGCCGCTCTGACGACGGCTATCACTGCTGAGCAGACGGCTTACCTTGGCCCAATCGCCGCTGGACCGGCTCGATGACAGGGGAATAGCGTCACCGGGCGATGACCGCGACATGGCAAGCCATTGAGCCGCCGACCATACCCATCAACACGTTCTATGTCCTCGACCGGTGGCGCGCAACCGACAGCGATGCGCTTCGTCGGTTTGACCTCGACCCGCAGACCGCAAGGTTCTTCGGCTGGACCGTCGAGCAGGCTCAGGTCAAGCCGGACAGCCACTACGACGGCCATGAGCGGGAACAGGCAAACCTTCATGCCTGGCGGGAGGGTAATCGGCTGTCCCTAGCAATCCGCCGACGTTCTGACAGTGAAGCCGTGGGCTGGGTCGAGCTCCGGCGAGATGGTGAGACAGCCAACGTGTCGTACATGGTCGCCGCCGACCTGCGTGGACAGGGCATCGCACCGCGAGCGCTTGGTGCGCTGCTCGCATGGTCAGCGAAACGGATAGGTCTTCAGCACGTCCACCTGGTCTGTCACGTCGACAATCGGGCCTCTCAACGTGTGGCGGAGAAGTGTGGCTTCGTCTTCCTCGGCCAGGAAGGTGACGAATACCAGTTCAAGTTGAACCTTGACCCGACACCCTTATGAGCCGATGGCATCCCAAGAGCGAACGAGTGAGAGGCGATTTCCGTATAGCCGGTGGAGGCGACACGCCCCGATGGACCCGAGTGTCCACATATGGTCATCGACCACAATGAACGCTTCCAGTGGCCCCAGACCCGCTCGGGGGGCAGCGAATAACCTGGGGCTGATGGCACCCTCCGGCTCGTCCGCCCCACCCATCGATTTGGACGCCAATCGCGACCTCGCAGAGCAGCTCTTGGGCAAGACCCTCGGGCCGGCCAGGGTCATTGAAGCGAGAGGGTCGCGAGGTACGAGTGCAGACGGCACCGACGTGTACAACCTGGAGCTGGAGCTGGAAGTCGCCCCCCCGTTCCCCGTAAATCTGAAGCTGCTTAAGGACTGTCAGGCCTGGTATCAGGTCAATTCAGGCGTCAAGGTGTTGATGCGAATGCATTCCAGGCCGGCATCTTCCGAAGATTGAACTTGCTCGCCTGTCAACGAGCGTCGGCTTCGGTCAGGCATCATCATGGGAGGGTCGGATGCAATGCAATGACTCAATCTTCTTTGGGTGCCCAGATTTCGAGTACGTATCTCGGGGGCCTCTTTCGCCGCCAAAGTGTGGCACGCGTGAACGGCAACTCGTCAGAGTGCGCCGCAGAGTCCATCGCAGATTGAAAGTGGGCCACGTCTGAATCGGCAAGAACTCCTACACACTCGGCACCAATATTTACGGCGAGGCGAGAAGACGCGACTTGTGGCTGTGGGTCCCAGGCCAACCAGACCCTGACACTTGCAGCGTCGCTCGTTATCGAAGCTGCTTCGTCCATAATCCGCTTCAGCCAAGCCTCCACAGCAGGGTCGAGGTCCACCCCAATCAGGTTGCGATGGTCGCCTCTGATGTCACAGCTCGCATGGACGGGTGGCTCGAGCCATTCAGGGGAGTTCCACGCCTCGGGGTCGCGGAAGACCTTATAGAGGCCAGTCGCGAAATCTGCGACCACCATAAGACCGCTAGCGGTTGCCCTCGCTCGACTGAGGGGTGAATTGGAGGCTTCTATGCTGTCCAGCATCATCTCGATGGCCATGGGTCCCTCCTTGGCGCCGCGGCGGTCAAGCTCGGTCTTGAGCATCTTGCTTCAACTGGTCCCGGTTCTTGCCACTGCTCATGCGACGCACCGCATCTTTAGCTTCGCGGCGAACACGATTCTTCTGTGTCAACTCCTCGCGAGTGGTTTCGCTGCGGGGCATGCGTGGACCAACAGGCCCATTTGGGGGTTCGGGAATCACTGCGCCGGCATCGAGCCAACGGTTGAACTTGTAGCAAAAGCGCCTGTACTCCGGGGTGGCAATCTCTTCTCGTCCAGAAGCCAGGTACGTCGAGAGTCGACTGCGTGCCTCGACCACACGACCGGAGGCTGCGAGTAGAACCGGGGCGGCTTGAATCTCGCCTTCAAAGTCCGATGCGCCGGCCCAATACTCAATCAGCGCGTCGACGCTGGCGTACTGCCGCGCCCAGTCCATGCCATGTTCGAGGACGGTTGCAACGAGTTGCTCGGCTGCTCTCGGGACATCTTCAGCTCCAACGAGCTCTACTGCCCCAAGGACCCTGGGTGAACCAGCTAATTCCGCGAGGCCGATTGTCACCTCGGCCCGCTCCCGGTCGATGAGCCTCGGCCAGAGGCAGTAGGCGGGGAAGTAGGAGACCCCGACGGTCCCCATGACCCTCAAGGAACCCGCCTTCGCGTCCTGCCAGGCCATGAAGGTGACCGTGGACCAGATGTCACCGGTAATCGGCCTCCGAAATGTAGAAACCGTCTGGACCGGTGTCGTACGCGACATCCACCACCCACCCAGCGTCGGCAAATCTCCGGGCAAGTTCCTCACGTAGCGGTTCGTGAAGCTGCGACCGTCTAGGGATAGTCACCTACCTCTTCCTTTGAGGTCATCGAGCACCTCCGGGGAGACACTAGGGCCGGATTGGGGGGGTGGGCCATACAGCCAGAAACGTGGGGTACTTCGGCACAACGGGGCAGTCCGAAGAGGCATGATGGACCGGTGAAGAGAGCCGTGCTCCTACTCCTCGTGCCACTTGTGGCCACTGTTTCCGTCGGATGCGTCAACTACGTATCCGCCGAGGCAGCCACGTCGCGCCATTCCCAGTTCTGTACTTCCCTGAAGCCGGAGGTTAAGGCGTCGCAACAACTGAAGTTAATCCTGGATGGCATGAGTTCTCACACCGTGGCCAAGACGAAGTCTCAACTGCTGACTCAAATCACCACAATTCTGCACACGGTCCCGTCAGTCAAGGTTCAGTTGCGTTCTGCTCCCGCCAACGTGCGAAGCTCCTTCAATTGGGATGTCTCGGCTGCGGAGAGGGTCAAGTCAGCTCTGGGGCACGCAACGACGAAGCGGCAAATCCGGGCGGCGGTAGGAGAAATCGTTGGCTCACCTCCTCCAAAGGAGGTTCTGCCTTTCGCCACCTACATCCTGTCCCAATGCGAAGGCCCGGCCACCTCGAGCGTTCCTGCGACTCCGTAGCCCGGCGTTCTGACTCCGAACCCGGATGACCTGGCCGACCCAGCACGACGGTGGGGTCGCAGGAGCCACCAAGCACTAGTCACCGCGTGGTCCTCTCGACAATGATGGGGCGGTGGACGGCGCTGGGAAAAAGGTGGGCGGGGAGGGACCGTGGGGCGGGTTAGTACTTACAGTTGGCGAGATTTGCATTTATGACCCGAATGCCAGCGGCAAGGGTGTCTGGCCTCGCCCGGTCCAGTGCGGTAGTCATGCAGCTTGCGAATCCCTTCGGAATGTTCTTTTTCGGGAGCAGGAAGAAGTGTGTGAGGCTCGAGTTTGCACTACGACACTGGACCGTCGCCGCATCGCCAATGACGGTAGTGGTACACGTCATTTCTGCCGCTGCTATCGCCGGAAACGTTACTGCGGCCTCGGCAACCCCCAACGCCGCTCCCAGCCCGACGCCGAGCGTTAACACTCCGAGGATGAGGTATGGCGTGAGAGTTCGGAAGAGCTTCACGCAGACATGCTAGGGCCTGCGCCGAAGATGGACATTTGGTGGGACTTAAAGATGAAGACCGAGCTCGTTACCGGCGCCAGGTCATCTCACGTTACTGCGTAGGTGTCGAAGGTCGGTCTGACACAAACTAATGGCGTGTCAACGCCCTCTGCATGACAGCGGCTGTGCTAAGAATCGAATAACGGTCCAAGAGGAGTATGCACATGGGGTGTGGCATTCGGCGGGTTTCGTTCTCTGTTGGCGGTGCGTTGACCTGCGTAACGGGACTTTGTGTGATTGTCCTTGTAGTGAGTGCCCTCGGCGCATTCGGCCCGGCTGATTCGATTGGTGCTCAGCCATTAACCACGTCGTGTCTAACTAAGCCTGACCCGTCGGGAAGCAATGGAGCCTGCCCCGCAAACTCTCCATCGGTCGCTGGATACTCTATGTACGAGGGTTCTGAGTACGCCGTAACGTCTGAGGGGGCCGTCTATGACCAAGAGGGTCAGCTTGCTGGCATGAACGGCTCGCATCTCGTCGCTCCGATTGTTGGAGTGGTGGGCACTTCGGTGGTCGACAACGGACCTTCGTATTGGCTGGTGGCGAAGGACGGCGGCGTGTTTTCCTTTGGCGGTGCCCCCTTTTACGGCTCTTTGGGCGGACGACGCCTGAATGCACCCGTTGTTGGGATGGTTTCGGCCAATGACGGAACGGGCTATTGGTTGGTGTCGTCCGATGGCGGAGTGTTTTCGTTCGGTAGCGCCCAGTTCTATGGCTCCACGGGTGGACAACACCTCAACGCACCCGTTGTCGGTATGGCGGCTTCGCCTGACGGACAAGGCTACTGGCTAGTGGCGTCAGACGGCGGGGTGTTCTCTTTCGGAGACGCTACGTTCTATGGCTCGATGGGTGGACAACGACTAGATGCACCCGTCGTGGGCATCGCCTCTACCTATGCTGGCTATTACCTTGTGGGGGCGGACGGGGGCCTCTTTACGTTCGGAGATGCGCTCTTTACTGAGTCGGGCAACGGTTACACCACGTCACCCGTTGTTGGCGTTTCAGCGGTCGACGTTGCGGTCGACCCTGCGAGTCCTCCGAGGTGGGCCGCATACATTGCGACGGCTTCGGGAGACCTCCTGTTCCTATATTGAGAGCGCCTGGTTCGCCAGGACCGCACCCCCGCGGCTGACCGGAACTCGGTATCTCCATGCGTGCCCCAGACCGCCTGGCTGGATTGTCACCCTGCGGGATTGCGGGGCACGCAGTACCGTTGAATATGGAATCCTGGTGAAATGGTCGAGACGTCGCAAAGGATGTCATGGGGGCTTGATGCACGATGCTCATGACAGCGGAATTCTGTCTTCAACCGGCGATTGGTCGGGTAGGTCTGCATGCATGGGCGTGGAATCCGCTAGCGCTAGTCAGCGTGGAACTGGCTGACCAGAGTGTCCTGATTAGAAGGGTCAAACAGTACCCGCTTCCTTTGCGGTTGTTTTTTCCTTTAGGGCTTTTCAGGACGTCCTGGACCTGCAACTATGACGAAATAGAACGGGCTCAGGCAGTAGTGATTCCCAGGTGGTTGGCGATGGCTAAGCGCGACAAGTCCCTGACCGAAGCGGTGCGACTCCATATGGGTGCATCCAGAGCCCGTCCCGTGCTGTTGACGCATGAGGTCGAGACACTCTTGAGCGAACTGGAGCTTCACGGCGTGAAGACTGACCGAGGTCCGAAGAAGCTCAATAGGTTGTGGGTCGGTCGCAAATAGGTCCTTGCGAACGTCTTCCACGGACCATTGGGCTACAGGTCGACGCAGTGCTCATGCAGGGCAGTACGAAACACCGCTAGTCATAGGTCCGCAGAAGGGCTGCCCGCGGTTGATGGTTCGAGCAATTGGTGGGGTTATGAGGGGCGATGTTCCGATTTTGGAGAAGGTGACTGTTAGATAGCTCGTCTCGACTCGCGTGCTCTCCACCGGGAATATCCCTTGAATCTCGACCTGCTCCGATGTTACGTCGCGTCCATCCGTGCGAATGACATCTCGCTCGAACATTTGGCCAGATGCAAATCGCTCGTTGAGATATACAAACTCTGCTACGAAGGTTGTACCGCTGAGCGTGACACTTGAAGCGCTGAGTAGAGGAGTTAGGTACTTCATGGCGTATTCGTTGGCCGAGGAGTACCCGAAAGGGCGATGTCGGATTCTCAGCCAAGCGTTCGATTGGGTGTTTGTTAAGTCGCTGGCCTGGAAATAGAAGGTTGTTCCGACACCGATGGTCTGTATAGGAACCGACCCCATGTAGTCGTGTATTCGGTTCGGAGCGTTGTATACCAATGTCTCACGCAGCCCAGGAAGGTGCCAGGTGAAGCTTGTGGCGCCCATCGTTCGTCGGACGATGGCATGCAATTCTGCGGCTGCACGCGGATTACCCGGTGCCAAGGATGCGTAAAAGACCGTTGGAGAGCTCGAAACTCCAACGACTGCGGCTCCAACCGTGAGCAGGGTAAGAACGACCAGCATGCAAATCGGAATAGCCCTGCGAATGAGCATTCGTCCATAATGCATCAGACGGTGGTGGGTTCGGTGGCCGCTCCAGCCAGCCGGCACAGCGAGGCACGTAGATGAATTGGACTCGCTTCGAGTAATTTCGCTCGTCTCATGGCTTGGCGCGGCTTCCTGACCTTACGCCGCAGACGCAAGTGCGCAATGATGAACTGTGCCCCCGCCTGAAGATGAGCTCGAGGCCGCAATGTCATCCGATGATTGGGGCGCAAGAGTGGTCGAAGCGTTGCGGGCGTACTTCGCCAACGGGGGTTGGTTATTACACCCGACCACCTTGGTCGACACAAGGCTTGACGTAGACCCCGATGGAACATCGGTGGTCGTCGCAGTCTACGACCACGTCTTCTATAAGCAACGTATCGGACTGAGACACCGACTGGTCACAGGGCCGACCAGGGTTCCCGATGGTGTCTCACCGGAGGAGGCAATGGCGCAAGATATTGCCGTCTATGAAATCTCGGAGCCGTTGGGCACTTACTACTACCGACTTGTCGAAGACAGTTCGGGAATTTGGTGGTGGAACTGGCCCATGGACGCCTGACGCCAAAAAGAGGGAGGCCTTTCGCCGTGCGTCATGACCGCGGAGGGATGCTTCAATCTGGGTCGTTATTGATTACATCCATCCCAGAATGCGCAGGGTTCTGCGGTTTGGTTTCTATGGCGTCCAAGACGGGAACCGCAACCAGCTCTTCGATGCACGATGCACTGCCCGCCACATAGCTCCATGCGAAGTCGGTGTCGGTAGAGACACACCAGGCACGGTCGTCGGGCCACCAGTAGTTGGGGCCGTGAGGGAACTCCCCGTACGAACCTAGGGGACCACTGAGGAGGTAGTACTCGCGCATCGGGTGGTGGAGCTTTGGGACGCTGCCATTGAAGGCGCGCTCGTTTAGGTCACCGAATCCGTCCCAAAACACGAACCAGCCTTTGGTTGACGATGTGTGACGCTCCAGTATCGGCAGCAGGGCATCCACCTGCTGGGGCGAGAGGTTTGAGCGTGGGCTTCTGGAGTCGACCTCTCCGTTGGGATTCCGTGACACGGTTTCTTGCTCCATCAGGGCGTGCGCGGTCCACCCATTCTGCTGAGCCATGTCCTTCCAACGAATGTGTTGCTCAACTGGCTCGCCATTTGCATCGCGGGTCCATTCCACGAACGGGAAGAACACACGGGCGTAAGCATCGAATCCCTGCGGAGTCGTCATCCGAACCTCGAACGAGCCCGGCAAGAGCAGGGGCTCAATCCATGCCGCCGGGGCAAGGTCGGTCTCGATGACCAGGTTCGTGCCACGGGATGGGTCCCATGTGTTTTCATCCCGCCACTGCTCGTATTCAGCCTCGGACATGGTTTGGCCCTCTGGCAGGAACGGGGCGATACCTCGATAGCGAGGTCGGCGTCGACCAAACCGAAATGGCACAGGTTCACCGTACCCCTCGTTGGAGGGATAACTCCGAAGCCGCCCGGTCCGCCGCTCTCGGACCCTCTATTTCAGAGGGCGTGGACGGAACCATCCCATCCGCCCTCGGGCGATGAGTGGACCGAAGTCGCCCCCCTCGCCTCCGTTCGCGATGCTCCGGCAGGCGGCGCACAGAGGGAGCCGTCCACCGAAGTACCTATCCGTTTGCTCTACGACGTCGGTGTCGGTGGTCTCGAGCCAACCTCGGGGCCAACCGCAGAGGGTCTTCTTGGCGTCTGGCTTGCCCAGGTGAATCATGAAGGGCACGCGTTCCTGTTTCCATGCGGAGGAGCCCAGTCGATGGACCTTCTTTGGTGACGGGTTCACATGGAACTCCATTAGACCCTCAAGGGCAACACCGTCGAGAGTCGAGCCGATGGCGACCTCGGCGGCTGACGGACGGCCTTCATCGGCAAAATCGGCCGCGAGAGGCTTCCATTCGGTGGACTCGGTTATGTGGTCGATGACTTCGTCGCGAAGTTGCTCGAGGTCCACGCCAAGGCTTACGAGCACCTCAACGGCTACTCCGTCTCCCGCGCGAATGATGCCAAGCAGGAGGTGCTCCGTGCCGATATAGGCGTGATTCAGACGGAGGGCCTCATGCAATGTGATGTCGAGCGCCATCTTGGCCTGCTTCGTGAATTGAAGCGTCTCATCAAAGACCACCTTCCCTCCGGCGACGCGCTTTAGGACTTCGTTCTCCACTGCCTCCAGGGAGACCCCGAATCGCTGAAGTGCCTCTGCGGCGACTCCGGTGCCCTGCCGGAGGAGGCCAAGCAAGAGGTGCTCTGGTCCCATGAAGTGGTGGTTGAGCCGTCGCGCTTCCTCATTGGCCAGAGGGATGATGATGCGCCTGGCCTGCGGAGAGAAGCGCTCGAACACATGGCAAGCGTACCGGCCAATTAGGTCCGAATCGTCAGACGCGGAGCGTCGGAGGATTGCCCAGTTTGCACCGCTGGAGCCGAGGGAGGGCATGTGGGTCAGACGCTCATCTGCGGGGCTTACAGGCCATTCTGGGGGGTAGTGGAAGGCCACGATACGGTCAATCGAACGGAAGATTGCATCCCCAGGCTGGCCCGTAACCGACGACGCCGTCTACCTCGCGGCGATGCCACTGGACATCGTGCGAATCGTTGAACACGCTCATATCGAGTGGATGGAGTGCGAACGGATTGTGCAGCACCGTGAGACGTGTGCGCCTAGCCCTTTCGATGTACTCGCCGGTCAGCGTGAAGTGCGAATACATGTCGTTTACCATCGCGAACATCGCTGCGTTATCGCGAATGACGGACTCACGGCTCGTCGTAGTGGGCGGCGGTTTGGTGCGGCCTATGCGTTCGTTGATGGCCTGCTTAACTCGAATTTGAGTAGGGTTGTAGCCGTGGATGAGCGCGACAGCGCTTAGCCCCCGAAACTGTCCGGGTTGAACCCTGCCAGAACCGCCAAACGAAGTACGTACATCCGTGGGAACGTCGGCCGTCACGTCGGGACCGACCGGGAACGTGATTTGAAGGTTGCCGAACATCGCGCCGGCTACCAGCGGCGGTTGGAAGGGCAAATCCGAGTGTGTCCGCGCCAGCGCGACGACATACGGAACACCCGCGTCCATCGCGGCAGCGAGCTGCCTGCGCTTTCGGCCCGCGAACATCCTCCGCAGCGGCGGGTACGAATCCACCCATCCGCCATTGACTCCGAGATTCATGACTGGTTCGTAGACCTCGATGGCGAACGGGGTATCGGGGTGGTCAACGTAGAAGTCCAGCTTCCGGCCACCCACTGGGCGTTCATACTCCCAGGGCCAACCGCGTTGGCTGAGATAGCTGGCCATCTGGCGCTCACCATCCGATGTCACGCTTCCATTATCGCCGCCTTATGGGTGGCGCTCGGACAGAAGATGTTCCACCCGTTCAGTCCTATGCTTCTCAGATAGTGACGGCAACCCTGTCAAAACGACGAAAGGTTTCGTACTGATGGCCTGTAGCGCCAAGCAGCTCTTCTCGCAGGGCGCTCGCGCTAGCCTTACCGCGGCCCTCGGCAAGTATCCGGCTGGCTACGACCAGGTCCTCACTGAAGTCCATCAGAGGCTCCAGGACAAAGGCCATGCCACGATGCTCGACCTTGCTGGTCTGGTCGGCTGGAAGCATGTGCAGAATGCGCCGTGGATGTACGACCTGTACGTCCTCGCGCCGGGCACCGTGGAACGAGCAACAGCTGCAGCGTTTGCACCGGGACTGGCCGATGTCCAACGCGTCTCGGCACTGCACGGAATTCCCGGCTTCGGCGCTGGCAAGGCCTTCACCTCGGTGCTCCTAACTGCGTGGGACCCTGAATCGTTCGGGGTCTTTGACAAGCTGGCCAACAGCGTGCGACCCAAGGTGGTCGTGCCCAAGTGCGTCTGTGTGTGGGAGGACCTCCCTACCTATTTTGAACACCTGCGGCGGCTGGCAGTGGAGCTCTCAGCGGTGGTTGGAGCTCAATGGACTCCGCGTCAGGTGGAAATGGCGATGTTCATTCTGGGCGGAGGCAAGTAGGAACGTTGCCGCGCTTGTTCCCGATAGAAATTGTTTTTCGAGGTCTCGAATGTCTATCTGAGTCGTCTACTTCAAGTGCCCATCTCTGTGTCCCAGTAATCCGCTGTCACCGGCCGCTGGCGTTGTTGCCTTCGATGATTACGTAGGGGCCGACAGAGGGCCTCCTGCGAGCAGCAAGTAGGGAATGGCCTTCACCTGAACAGGCTACGCCTGCCCGGGAGCATTGCTCGGGAAAGTGCTCTCGTCGTCGCTCATGCTGTCTCCCTGCTGCGTGATGCTGCCTTTTCGTCCAACGCTTGCTGAATGCCCTTAAAACGAGCACTGACCATGACCGCCCCGTCGTAGTCGCCCTTGCCAAGCAGGCTTTGGATGGTCCTGTCCCATAACTTCTTCTCCATCCTCAGCTCCAGAGGGCTCTGTTTCATGGACTCCTCATATCCTTGAGCGACCCGCTTCTCATAGTCGAAGCCCTCGGCTTTGGCTTGGGCGATGGCTTCATCCATTGTCATCTTCCCAGCGGAAGAGGCTGGAGGGGTGCCACCCTGGGGTGCCACATTTTGGCGGTCGTTGATTGCCTCCCACGCGTTCTTGGCGCGACGTGCCTGCTCCCGCTTGACCAACAGGAGGTTAAATTCCTCCTTGGGGTCCTTCCGAAGCTCGTAGACAGCCCGCACGTTAGCAAGCTCTTGGTCGGTGAGGTCTTTCGTCTTGACCATCTTGGTCTCGGTCGACGGCGCCTCACGGCGCATGGACGAACTGCGCCTCGTTGCGGCGTTGGAACGCTGGGCTGCTGTGGTGCGGCGCGCAATCTCCGTACAGACGATGGCGTGATTGCCAGTCTCGCCCTTCATTTCGTAGTGCACGCGCAGCTTGTCGAGCTGACCGTCCGTCAATACGGTGACCCAGACGTTGCTGTCTATGTCGTCGCGGCGTTTTGCGGTCTTGGCCGGGGCGCTGGAGGAGACCTCCTGAGGCTCAGCTTCAGCCTGGGTGCTAGCGGGTTCTTCCCGCGGGGAAGGTGTGTCCGTGGTGCGAGCGTCACTGACCATTGGCCCGGGTTCGACGTCCCACACTGTGGGCGCGATACCTAGTTCTTTCTCCATCGCGTTGATATGTAGGTGATTGGCGCGCTTGGGAACCTGCTTGGATTTACGATTACCCCGCGGCGGGGAAGGACTCGGAGCGATGGGCTTTGCTTTCGCTGTCCGTTGAGTGCCCCTCTTCTCCTTCAGCGACTTCGGGGCGACCTGATTCGGGGCAAAGGGAGTGCGACCCGGATGTGGCTTCACTGCTGCGGCTGCTCCGGCCCTCTCCGCTAACAGGATGATTCCGCCGGCGATGGCCAGTCCGACCACAGCGCCGACGAAAGCGGCTCCCTCTGACTGGTGTCCAGCGTTGTAGCCGATCTCAAGCCCTACGAAGGCGAAGAGGCCGAAAAAGATGAGCAGTTTCTTTTGAGGCGTCAGAGGCATGGTCGCCTTTTGGCGGGCCTCCTTAATCTGCTGATCTACTCGCTCTCGCCTGTAGGCCTCTTGCTTGTAGCGCCAATCGTCCTGCCTTCGAGACCACCCCATCACAGAGTCGTAGGCGAACCAACCGCGTGCTTGAGCGGTGAGTAGTAGCGCTCGCCAGGAAGGCCGCGATGGTTGAAAAAGGTTCTCACACAGCCCGTCTTAGAAATCCTCTTCGGACTCGAGCGCTGCCGTGGCATTGATGCCCCTCATGGCTAGGTCACTAGGGAGGCGCCCTTGGGCTAGCCAAGGGAATGGGTGAGGGTGCATTCCTGCCGCTTTCGCCGCTTCGAACTTCGCCACGCCCTCGTCGTAAAGTTCCTGGTTCGTCCTGCCCCATGGGGTCATCTCATCCCCGCGGGGGACCTTGCGGTCAGACTTCGGGGTCGGGTTCTTCATCTTGGTCGGAAGCGTTCATGGGCTTGGAGAACTCGGCCAGGGCCTCTGGGGTGGGGTGGTAGTCGGGGCCGAACCACCACGGCAGTCCTCGCTCATCGAGGGCAGCGTTGCCCTCTGGGCGCACGAAATCAGGCGGGGAGTCGGCGGGGATAAGCCCAGCTTGGACTTGCTGCGCGTGGAGGAAGATGCGCTCCATTCGTGCCTTTGCTTCATCCAATGCCATGCCGACCTCCTGTGCCGTCTCTTCCATTTCGGGAAAGTAGCCGGTCGGACCAACCTTTGTGTCAGCTAGCTTTGGCGCACACTGCCATCGACAGGTTCGGCAATAATGACGTATGGCCGACGCGTTCATTCTGGGGGCGGGCTTCTCGAAGGCCATTGCAGCGACGATGCCCCTGACATTCGAACTCGGGACTAGGAGCGTCGACCAGCTCAAGTCAGTACATGCGGCCCGTATATCGCCAGGCGAACACTCCACAAAATGTGATGGCCTTTCGTGCGATGGGAATTCACCGATAGGAGTTTTCTACTCAGGGACCCTCGATTTCGAAGAATGGCTTACGACGTTGGCCGAGCCGCAGCCCTATCTATTGATGCCTGAGAACGCACGGCGAGAGGCATTGTTCTCGGAGCTAACCGGTTCCATCGCCTGGGTGATTGAACAGTCGCAGGCCCGCACCGTGGAGGGGAAGGACCCGCCCCCCTGGCTCGCGCGCCTCGTAACGGAGTGGCACCGAAGACGGTCCTTCGTGGTCACCTTCAATTACGACACCCTGATAGAAGCGACGGTTGATTGCCTTCAGATTGCGATTACCGGCGACCCTCACCCTATGACCCATAAGACTCTCGGCCCGTCAGTAATCCAAAACTGGACACCAATGTGGGACGGGGTCCGGTTGCATGCGGCCGAAAGCTTTCGATATTCGAAACTTCACGGCTCAACACATTGGTGCTGGGACAGCATGACCAAAGCCGCTGATTCCATCGTCCAAATTGGTCTCAGGCATGAGTGGAAACAGAGAAGCCAATCGTTCGATGACGCCGAGCAGGAACACCGAGCACCGGGCAAAGTACCGATGATTGTGCCCCCAACGACGGGCAAAAGCACCTACTTCAACAATCCGGTCATTAGGTACCTTTGGCATGATGCGTTCTCTGGGCTCGCGAAAGCTCGTCGTATATTCGTGTTCGGATACTCGCTGCCGCCTGGTGACACGTTAGTTCGCAGCATGTTGGCGGAGTTGCTTCCCGGCAAGGAACTCTGGGTCATCAATCCGAATTCAGACGTTCGGGACAGATTCGCGACCCTTAAACCGGCTGCGCTCGTAGAGCGATTTGTCGCGAACGACATGGCTCCAGACGACTTCGTGGAGGCATACAGCGGACTCGACCAATGACGGCCTTCTAGTCCTAGACAGTGTTTAGCCGTATACCCCATATCGGTGAAGGGGGAAATGTCGGGGGCGGAAAAAATGGGGGGAGACTTTTTCCTCTAATGCATGGCTGCTGTCATACATCGGCTGGCCGTTGCCAGTTCCCACTGCCGTGCATTCAGCGACGTAAGTGCAGCTCACGCTGTGGTGTTCGCCTTCCGCCACCAACGGGCACCGCTAGTCGAATTGGGGTACTCCACCTTCAACAAGGTGGTCCTTCATAGAAGTACGCCTTGCCGTTGAGAATCGTAACGTGGACGAGACCTGTCCCGTTTCCTAACGATGACGAGTAGGGCACCTGAAGAATGTAGGTGGTGCCAATAGGTGGGGACGTCTGGGCAATCCAAAACGGCTGCGATGCCGATGGCCCTGGTTCGGTCCAGGTGGGGTCAGGCGCTAATGTCGAGAGGTCGGGGACTTCCGACTGCGTGAAGTTCGCATTGCCGGTGTTGTCTGCGCACGCCTCGAACTGTGATTGGCCAACGGAACCGGGGTAGTCGCTGTCGTACATCGTTTGGAATCCTGCCGTCGGACTGACTTCAAACGCCTGGTTCTCATTGTAGTAGAGGGTGTTAATCAGGGCGTCCACGCTTGCTATCGAAGTGGTCGCCGTTTCATTTGGCGGTGTCTTGAGCGTCGTGGTCTTGCGCTTGCTCGTGTGGCCGGAGGTCTTGATGCGATTGGCCGTAAGAATGACCTCGATTGTCCCGACTGGAGCGGAGGTTTGAACCTCGAACTGGACACTTCCGTCCGTCCGCTTAGCGTCGGTCGTCAGTAGCTGACCGCTACCAGTTTCGGAGGTCTTCACGCGGGCAGCGAACCACTTCTCTGTGTTCGAGTTCCCGAACTTCTTGAATAGGGCTAAAAATACCAGAGCTTCATTTTTGGTCTGCGCGTCGGATGCGCCAGCCACCACGCAAAAGTCGTCGGCTTGTCGGACATTGCTCCGCGGGCCGATGATTTCGAAGCTACACGGACCCTCTAAACCCAGAAGTCGCGGGGTACGTCCACCATCTACGGGTGCGCTCCTCCATGAGATGGGCTTCGAGGTGCTGGAGTTAAAGACGTGCTCAATCCCCAGTTGAGTCTGGTGAAGGCCCGGCAAGTCCGCCGCTTGGGTGGGTGAGGGCTGATTCGTTGAGGGCGGACAGTTCTCGTCAAGGTAATCGAGGAACTTAGATTCATTCCCGAAACTCCAACCGTTGTACTCGCTGGTCAGTTGTTCTGCGGCCGACTCAATGGTGTTCGTCGTGTTGCCAGCCGCGGAGTCAGAACACATGGCGCCATAGACCTGTGACGCCGAAGAATTCGGTCCGAGCTGCATAACGAGTAGATGATTCGACGCGTAGTCATTCCACGCCAGGCGGTTGACCCCGCCTGCTGGACAAAGGAGCGGAGTGGCGTTTCCGTCGGCGCTGTACGCGAGCGGCTCAGAACACTCGTCGGATACCGGTGGAGTTGTTTGGGGGGGAAGGATTTCGCGCATCGGACCCGACGAAGCGGTCAGAGTCGGTCGCCGCGTTTGGGCGGTCGCGCCCTCCGCGTGGTGCGGCTGCTTAGAAATGGCGACACCGTCGGCCGAGGTGGTTACACAGGCCGCAAGGCCCAGCGCCATGAGGACGAGGCATCCACGCCAAGCGTTGGCAACTTGCACGCGCGCGCACCTTTCGTCAGCCGTCAGAGCGACCGATTGCCGCTCCTCGCCCTGGATTCATAGTCTGGACCACCGTCTACTAGGACACAACGGGAGTTTCACCCCTTGACCTGAGTTCGATTTCCGCGTGTTCGGCATGCTGCCCGTTCACGCCGTCGACTGCAGCAGGAGCGTCGGGGATTTGCCGGCCTCGTTGAGCATCTGCTGCATCCCATCAACTTGGTGTCGTATTCGCTGCTTTAGCGCCTGAAGCTGACGCACCAGCGACATTGCCGCCTCCCGGGCGGTGGCAGGTGTTCCGACTCTGAGCATGGCAATGGAGCGCCTCAGGTTCTCCAGCTCGTATTGGCGGTCCATGTTGAACGAACATACGTTCGTGGGAATGGCTCGAGCAAACATCCATGTCATCTGGGGATTTCCCCTTGCTTTCCCCTCTCGGTCTGTATCGTTGGCCAGCAGGGCGGCGCCAGTGAGGTCCGCCGTGGCAAAAGGGCAGGTGTGCCGTGGTCGAGGCAGGAGTTAAGAACCATGCGGCCTTCATCTGGTCCGTTGCCGACCTTCTCCGCGGTGACTACAAACAGTCGGAGTACGGCAAGGTCATCCTTCCCCTGACCGTCATTCGCCGCTTGGACTGCGTTCTTGAGCCGACCAAAGCAGCCGTGATGGAAAAGGCCAAGGCGCTCACGGGTAAGGTCGATAACGTCGACCCAGTATTGGAGAACGTCGCTGGGCAGCGGTTTTTCAACACGTCCCCACTTAACTTTCGCCGCCTCCTCGATGACCCTGGACAGATTGCAGGAAATCTTCGGGGGTATATCGCTGGGTTCAGCGCAGGGGCGCGGGAGGTTATCGAGAAGTTCGAGTTCGACGTACAGATTGCGCGCCTCGCGAAGGACAACCTCCTCTACCAAGTAGTCGGCAAGTTCGCTGACATCGACCTTCACCCCGACGCTGTCTCGAACCTAGAGATGGGCTACCTCTACGAGGAGTTGGTTCGGCGGTTCTCGGAACTCTCCAACGAGACCGCGGGGGAGCACTTCACGCCGCGGGAGGTCATCCGCCTTATGGTGAACCTCCTCTTTGCGGAGGATGACGAGATGCTGACTGGACCTGGTGTCGTGCGGACGCTGTTCGACCCAGCCTGCGGGACGGGCGGAATGCTCTCCATCGCAGAAGACCATCTGCGCTCGCTAAATCCCAATGCTCGCCTCGAGGTGTTCGGCCAGGAACTAAACGATGAGACCTATGCCATCTGCCGTTCGGACATGATGTTGAAGGGACAAGACGCCTCGCACATTGTTTCGGGCAACTCCTTCAGCGAGGATGGTCATCAGGGCCGAACCTTTGATTACCTCCTCGCGAATCCTCCCTTCGGCGTCGAATGGAAGAAGGTCGAGGATGTCGTTCGGACCGAACACGACAAATTGGGTTTCGCTGGTCGATTCGGTGCGGGGCTGCCGCGCATCAATGATGGAAGCTTCCTCTTTCTCCAACATATGATTTCCAAGATGAAGCCTGCGGAAGAGGGTGGCAGCCGCGTGGCCATCGTCTTTAACGGCTCCCCACTTTTCACTGGTGCGGCTGGCTCGGGGGAGTCGGAGATTCGTCGGTGGATTATCGAGAATGATTGGCTTGAAGCAGTCGTCGCGTTGCCCGACCAACTGTTCTACAACACGGGAATCTCGACGTACTTCTGGATTGTCACTAATCGGAAGCGCCCCGAACGTCGTGGGAAGGTGCAGCTTGTTGACGCTCGCGAGTACTGGGTCAAGATGCGCAAAAGTTTGGGTGACAAGCGCAAGGAGTTGAGTGCCGAGCAGATTGAAGTAGTGACGCGTCTCTACGCTGACTTCACCGAGGGGGAAAGGGTGAAGATATTCCCCAATGAGGCGTTCGGATATCAACGCATCACGGTGGAGCGGCCATTGCGATTGCGGTGGGAGGTGACCCCCGAGACGGTGGGACGGCTGGCCGAGACCAAACAATGGCTGAAGCTTTCCGAGCCCGAGCAGATTGACGTGAAGGTCAGATTGACAGCCTTAGAGGGCATCACGGAGACGGATAAGAAGGTTCTGGCCAAGAAGCTAGGCACGGTCCCGAAGGTGGTCGAAAAGCAGTTTTGGGACCTCTTGGCTGTTGCCGACCCCGAGGCAAAGGTCATCACCAACAGGAAGGGTGAGCCAGAGCCAGACCCCGAGCTCAGGGACAACGAGAATGTACCACTTCCAGAGGTACGAGCGTCCTGGTCGGAGGATGTATCCGAGCGCCTTGCCACCATGGAATACCGAATAGCGGTCAACGACTACATGACCTCGGAGGTGCTGCCCTACGTGCCAGATGCGTGGGTGGACCACACCAAGACGAAAGTCGGTTATGAGATTCCGCTCACGCGGCATTTCTATAGGTACGTGCCGCCGCGACCGTTGGAAGAGATTGATGCCGAGATTAAGGCGCTGGAGATAGAGATTCAGGAGTTGTTGCGAGAGGTAACGGAGTGACGAAGTGGCCGTTAGTTCAACTCCGTCGCATTGCCCATTTTGCATATGGCGATTCACTCGCTGACCTCGACCGCGTCCAAGGACCTATACCCGTTTACGGGTCGAATGGCAGGGTTGGGACACATGACGCATCCAATACAGGTGGTCCCGTGCTTGTAATTGGGCGCAAAGGGTCGTATGGAAAAGTTCAGTACAGTTCCCAACCCATCTTCGCTATTGACACGACATTTTACATTGACTCAACGCAGACATCGGCGGACCTCCGATGGCTTTATTACGCCCTGAGCAGCATCGGTTTGGATTCACTAAGTGAGGATGTCGGTGTACCAGGATTGAGCCGTGACCGCGCCTACGGGTTACGCCTTCAGTTCCCTGGACAAATCGAGCAGCAAGAGATTGCCGACTACCTCGACACAGAGACCGCCCGCATCGACGCGCTCATCGAGAAGAAGCGGCGGATGGTGGAGTTGTTGAAAGAGGGAGAGGCCCGGCGGACCGACTTATTGGCACTGCCGCTTCTTCCATCATCCTCGCGGAGGCTTCCGACCGACATTCCGCTGGAGAATCAGATTCCCTCTGACTGGAGCATCGCACCGCTCGGCTCTCTCCTGAAGTGGGTGACCTATGGCTTCACGAACCCTATGCCGACCACGGATGAGGGTCCGTTTCTGTTGACTGCAAACGATATCCAAGATGATGGCATCTCCTTTGAGACTGCTCGCCATACATCAGAATACGCCTACAAGAGTCTCTTAACTGACAAGTGCCGACCAAAGCGCGGCGACATCCTTCTCACCAAGGATGGTTCACTAGGTCGAGTCGCTCTCTTCGATGGACCGACATCATGTATTAACCAGTCGGTTGCATTACTTCGCCCTTACGATACATCATTGCAAACAGACCTTCTGGTTGAGCTACTTCGCATATCCGCATATCGAGAGGCGCTGGTATTTAACGCTGGCGGGACGACGATAAAGCATCTCTACGTCAGTCGCATAATAAAGCAACGAATCGGGTTTCCGCCCACGCGCCTGGGCCAGACGACGTTGCTCGCTGACATCCTGAAGGTGAAGACAGCGGCACAGGGAACCGTATCTAGACTCGAACTCCAGATTGGGCTTCTTGTCGAGCATAGGCAAGCCCTCATCACGGAAGCAGTTTCTGGAACGCTCGAAATCGGCGGAATAGCGGCATGACTGTCAACGAGCGCCTTTTTGAGGACGCTATTGAACACTCACTCGTCACTGGTGGCGGCTACCTTAAATCCGAACCATCCAACTTCGACGCCAACCTCGGTCTCGACACCGCCGAACTGTTCCTCTTCATCGGAGCCACCCAAGACAAGGAATGGGAGTCCCTCCTCGGTCGCTACGGCAATGACGCCGACTCAGCCCAACGGGGATTCGCCAAACGCCTAGCGTCCGAACTCGATAGTCGCGGCACCGTCGACGTTCTTCGTCACGGTGTAGTCGACTTGGGCATCAGCATCCAACTCGCGTATTTCAAACCCGCCCACGCCCTCACGGAGGCCCTCACTAACCTCTACAAGGCCAACCGAGTCACCGTCACTCGACAGTTCCCCTACGACCCCAACTCCCATGCGACCATCGACCTCACTCTCCTCGTAAACGGCGTCCCAACGGCTACTGCCGAGTTGAAGAACCCGCTCACCAATCAGAACATCGAACACGCCATCGCTCAATATCGGATGGACCGCGACTCGGCCAACGTCACCTTGTCTAGACGCGCTCTGGTCCACTTTGCCGTCGACCCTGACCGAGTGGCAATGACCACTAAGTTGGCGGGCGAGAAGACGCGGTTCCTTCCTTTCAACCTTGGCCACGACGGGGGAGCGGGTAACCCACCCAACCCCAACGGTCATCGGACTTCCTACCTCTGGGAACGGGTTTGGGCGAGAGATTCATGGATGGACCTCCTCGCGCGCTTTATCCACGTCGAGAAACCCTCTCAGGGGTACTCTGCGCCACGTAGAGCGACGCAGAACATCATCTTCCCCCGATATCACCAGTGGGACGCTGTGCTGACCCTGGAGGCCGATGCGAAGGGACAGGGAGCGGGGAGTAGCTACCTCGTAGAGCACAGTGCGGGCTCTGGTAAAAGCAACACCATTGCGTGGACGGCCCATCGACTTTCCAACCTCCACGACGCCTACGACGCCAAGGTTTTCGACAAAATCGTGGTCATCACCGACAGGGTCATTCTCGACCGTCAGCTTCAAGAGACCATCTACCAGTTCGAACACGCCCGAGGCGTCGTGGTCAAGATTGACAAGGACTCCAACCAGTTGGCTGAAGCCCTGGCAGGAGAACAGGCGCGCATCATCATAACGACCCTCCAGAAGTTCCCCTTCGTTCTTGACAAGGTCGGGGAACTTCCAAGCCGCCGCTACGCAGTCATTGTGGACGAAGCCCACTCCTCCCAGACTGGAGAGGCGGCGAAGGAACTAAGGATGGCCCTGGGCTCCACGGACGAGCAGGAGTTGACCGTCGCGGAGGCTGAGGATGCTGGGTTCATTGCTCAAGCCGTCGACCCTGTGGAGGAGGCCCTTGCTAAGGCGGTCGCTGCCCGTGGTCGACAATCCAACCTCTCGTTCTTCGCCTTCACCGCCACGCCAAAAGCCCGCACTCTCGAACTCTTTGGCACCTGGCACAAGGAGTCGGGCAAGTATGAGCCGTTCCACCTCTACTCCATGCGCCAAGCCATCGAAGAGGGGTTCATCCTCGACGTACTCGCCAATTACACGACCTACCAGACCTTCTGGCGTATCGAGAAGGCGGTCGCTGATGACCCTGCCTACGAGGCGCCAAAGGCACGGCGCGCCATCGCGCGGTTCGTCTCTCTCCATCCCTCCAACCTGGCTCAGAAGGCGGAGATAATCGTTGAGCACTTCCGCACCCACACCGCTCCCAAGATTGGCGGGCATGCCAAGGCCATGGTCGTAACCTCGTCGCGCCTCCATGCCGTGCGGTACAAGCAGGCCATCGAGACCTATATCGCGAAGATGAAATACACTGACCTGGCTGCCCTGGTGGCCTTCTCGGGAAAGGTGATTGACGAGAAGGGCCTGACCTATACCGAAGCCCAGATGAACAGGTTCCCTGAGTCCCAGACTGCCGAGAACTTCGCAGGTGACGACTACCAGGTCCTCATCGTGGCCGAGAAGTTCCAGACGGGATTCGACCAGCCCCTCCTTCACACCATGTACGTTGACAAGGTCCTGACTGGTCTTAACGCCGTGCAGACCCTTTCTCGGCTCAACCGCATCCACCCACTGAAAACCGACACCTTCGTTCTGGACTTCCGTAATGACGCCGAGGACATCACGAAGGCGTTCGAGCCGTACTACGGGCGCACAGTCGCCCCACCGACCGACCCCAACCTCCTATTCGACACTAGGAGCCGACTTGACCAGTACGACGTTCTCCGACCCGCGGAGGTTGAAGAGACCGTTGAGGTCCTACTCACCATCACGGACCAGAGCGACCATGGCCGCGTCTATGCCCTTCTCGACCCAGCGTGCGAGAGGTTCAAGGAGTTGGAAGAGCAGGACCGACTGGGTTTCAAGGATGCCTTGGACAAGTTCGTCCGCACCTACTCCTTCCTCTCCCAGGTCGTCTCGTTCGGAGATTCGAAGCTGGAGCGAGACTACATCTACTGCCGCGCATTGGCCTCTCGCCTTCGCGACCAGAACACCAGCACCGCCCTGGACTTGGGTTCCGAGGTTGAGCTGACCCACCTCCGTAGCGAGGTCACGTTCGAAGGTTCCCTCTCCCTCGACGCAGACACTGGGGAGGTGAAGAGCATCTTCGGTGAGGGTCGCGGCAAACAGAATGAGCCTGAGCTGGAGTTACTCTCGGAAATCGTCCAGGAACTGAACAATCGCTTCGGCCTCACGCTTGACGAACGGGACCAGCTCCTCTTCGACCAGTTCGAGGACACCTGGGTGGCCGACCCCGAGGTGAGCGCCCAGGCTCAGAACAACTCCATTGAGAATTTTCGGCTCGTATTCGACCAGAGGTTCATGGGAACCGTCGTAGGTCGGATGGACGCCAATGAGGCCATCTTTAAGAAGATTCTCGATGATGAGGAGTTCCGCCAGGTGCTCATGGACCTCTACGCGGGAAGGGTTTATCGCCGGGCGCGTGAGCAACCAAATACCTGAACCCGCTCGATAGGAGACGCGCGATAGGAACCTTACCCGCCTAAGGGCTGACCAGGGTGTTATCTAGTCCCTGCTGGTGGCTCAGGTCGACGTCGACCGCTGGGAATGACTTAGTCTTTGGAATGACCGAAGCCTTCTATGATTCACTGTTCTCAAACATGCAAGATGCCATTAAGGCGTCGAATCCAGTGGCCGACACCCGGTGGCTATTGCTCAAGAAAGTGATTCGGGAGGCAGACGCACTAGTGAAGCAATACGGTGACGGTGCCAATGACGAGCTGGTCCCGTTGAAGGACGCACTTCGCATGTTTCGCAAAGAGTGTGAGCGTCAATAGAATCGCTCTGCGTGGAATGGCGGGAGTTGCCCAACATTGCAAATCGCCGCAGCCGACGTGAGGCTCCTCTCGACCTTAGAAAGTTCCCCGGAAGGCAGGCCGTTCGACACCTCCACCGCCCACTGGTTTATCTGCCATCCGGCCGCATAGGCGTCGCTGTTGTCGTCATCCTGCGGGATGGTTGCCGCCTGCGCCTGGCTGGCGAACTCGGTGACATTGACCGACCCTTCGGAGTTGTGTCCGTTGGAGTCACAGCTGAGAATGTTCGAACTACACAACCAGTACGTAACCGTTTTGATTGCACCCTGTGCTGTTCCCTGTCCTGTTCCTCCCCCGGCGGTCTCAACTGCACATTGGCTCACCTCGCCATTGGGAGTGCAGTACCCCGCGTAGATGTAGCCCATGAAAATAGATGACGTCGCTGAACGGCACCTTGTCCGTGGGCGCGACGGGTTGCGTGGTGGTTGTAGGCGGGACCATCGTCGTGGTGGTCGCTGGTAGGACTGTGGAAGTGGTCGTCGCACTCGGCGCCACCGTGGTGGTAGTGGTGGCGGTCACCGGCGGAGTCGTGCGAGTTGCCTTCGCCGTCATTGCCTTGGGCGTACCGCCTCCACCGCACGCCGCCAGACCTACTGCCGCCATCACGACCAGGATGGCTCTCCGCACGTCGTGACACTACCGCTGGTCGCTGATGCAACCCAGAGCCTGGACACGGTCCCCGCGCCCAGCCAGCTAACGAGGGCTCCGAGTTGCTCCCGTGTCGAAGGCTCCGATGTCGCAAGGGACCGTTACGAAGTAACCCTATTGGTCGGTGGGTTGGCAGAATGCCGCGTTTGTAATGTGCTTGATGGCTGCGCTACTCGTTCCAGGGGGGCGATGGTCTCTGTCGGTCCACCGCGGTTCGCCAATCACTTGGGGTCGAGTCCCGCAGGTCACTCTTCCCGTTCGGAAGGTGGGAGGTAGAGGATGGGGAGACTAGCGTCGGAGTGACTCTCTGGCCTGGTAGTACTGTGGTCGGCCTATGCCCAGCTACCGAGAGCCGACTTCGGCCGACCTTGAGGACAGCCGGGATGCTCGCATTGCTCGCCACCAATTGGGTCGCCTTGAAATCTGTGCCAACTACTTAGAGCAGGCTGCTCAGATACGCGCTGAGAGTAATCGACCTGAGGACCCTGAATTAACCAGACTTATTAAACGCACTAGGGAAGAGTGCCGAATTCTGAAAGGAAAATGTTCGGGGCGGGTCGAGTCTCGGCGGCGACCGAGGTCACAACCGTCCGCTGACTCCTGCACGATTTACCTTGACGAGTGCGGGCAGCATGTCGTCGCCGCAGCGGACGCCTTCCCGGTGTTTGTCCTAGCAGCGGTAATCATTCGGGACGTTGATTTTGCCGTTGTCGATGCCAAATGGAAACGGTGGAAGCATGACAATTTTGGGTCAGACGCAATAATCCACGAACCGGATATCCGGCGCCTTAATCCACCCTTCCGTGGGTTATCTGGCCAGTCGGCTATTGAGAGCCTCCCGACCATATTGAACGAATTAGATTTCGCCTCCATCGCAGTTGTCGTTCATCGAGCAGACTACGTTTCGGACTTCGGCACGGGCGCAATTGATGCAAGCTTGCCGGCCCACGCCTACTTAATGGCGCTTGATTTTTTGATGGAACGTGCCGTTCTCGCTCTCGATGGGCAGTTTGGCGGAGCCAAGGCGACGCTTGTTGCTGAGTCGCGTGGGCCAAAAGAGGATGCCCTGCTTCAATATGAGTTTGCTCGATTACATCTGGATGGTTCGTCGTATATCTCGGCTGGTTGGTTTCGGCAGCAGCTCCAACCTGGTATCCGATTCCTGTCAAAGCATGACAACGACACCGGCTTACAGCTGGCTGACCTCCTTGCGCGACCCGTCGGTGAGAAGGTTGCCGAGCCAGATGAAGACCCTGCCCGTTGGTCGGTCTTCCGAGAAAAGCTGTGTCCAGGCCAAGAGACCAAGAACTCTATTGTTGGTTTCAAGGTCATTCCGTGGCGAGACCGCTACAGAGATATCTGGAAAAGCTGATGGGGCTGTCCCGAAGGACAACCCCATCCGCCGACCAGACATAGGGCCTAGCCCACTTGAGCTTCACCATACCACCACGCCACAGTGAACGAGCGCGAATCTTAGCCGTCAGGTGTCTACGGGGGTTGGAAACAACCAGGTTGCAACGTGCCCTGGCAGCCCAAGGAATAGAGCCATAGCGCGGGAAGGCTTACGCGTGACCAGTACGGTCAACCCATGGCGCCGTTCACCCCTTCCAACGCTACGTAGTGTGACCGACCAGCTTGGAATTGTCGGCACGTCGGCTCCAGGGACCTTCGCCCAACCCGGACGTTGCTGGCGGATGGACTACGTCAAATGCTGCCGGCCACGCAAGCCATGGCGAGGAGCCCGTCGAGCGGCGGGGTTGTCACCAGTATGCTCTACGGACAGGAAGCGTGTCTGGTCGCGCTACAGGCACGCCGGGGACTTGGTTGGGGCAGGACCGGTTCCCGAGGCGTGCCAATTGTCCACGAACCTTTCGGTCGCCGGCTCCTTGAGCGTGCGGTTTATCTCTCGGTGAGCGCCCGCAGCGCGACCGCTTGCGCCTCGATAACACGTTCCCGTTCTTCGGCGCGTGCCTCTGCCACCTCGGCCCGGCGTTGCCACTCAGCGAGTTCACCCTTGAGGGCTTCAATCTCCTCCATCCGCTCGGACGCAGTCACGCTGCGCAGTTCGGGCGATACGGCGTCCGAGGCGTCCAGATTGAACCCAGCATCAACGAGGTCGGCCGTCGGGATGAGCCATTGCCCTGTCCTGGAGCCAGGCCCGTCCTTGCGGTGCGCTCCTTGGAACCGGTCGAGGTGACGGCGAATAGTTCGCGGGTTCACATTTGCGGCCGCGGCAGCCTCTGTGATGGTTAGCTCGGCTTGCCCGGGCATCGCCGGCTCGTCATGCGCTCTCGTCACGCGACGGCAGTCCGCTTTGCGGCCAGGACCGCTTCTCGCGCTACTGAGCGGGTGACGTGCGCGACGGTGCTGGCGTACCATGTGCCGCCTTTGGCGGTGGGCACTCCCTCGGCATTGAGGTCCTGGGCGATGGCTCGGAGGGAGCGACCCTGACTGACTTCGTCAGCGATGCGCTTGCGTATGGGCGCGGAGAGAAGTGGGACCTGGCCGATACGAGTGCCCGCGTCACGCCGAACACGATGGGCAGCTGCGGTCCTCTCACCAATCACCTCGCTCTCCCACTGGGAGATAGCAGCCATGACATTCGCCACCATCTTGCCTGCCGGTGTCGACGTATCCACCCCCACGTCCAGGGCAACGACCTGCCAGCCCCTTCGCTGCGCTTGGCCAAGGAGGGAAGCGAAATCCTGCACCGAACGACTGAGTCGGTCGAGTTTGAGTGTCACCAGAGCATCCGCCTCGCCACGGTCCAGCATTGCCAGAGCTTCCGTGAGTGCGGGTCGACCCGAGAGGCGTTTTCCTGAGTGGCCAGCATCGGTGGCGACATGGACAACTGTCCATCCTCGCTCGGCAACCGCGGAGGTGGCTCTTTCCAGCTGGTCGGTCAGCCCAAGGCCACTTTCAGCCTGTTGACCAGTGCTGACGCGGGTGTAGATGATGGCTCGGACGGGCTTCGGGGCGGAATTCATGTCCTCAACAGTACACAGTAGGGTCCATGTGTGTCCAGGGTATGTCATATGACAAAATACGCCGGGGTGTTCGGGCTCCCGCGGCAGGCCCAATTTCGTCACTGGAACGCTGTCGTGCACGGGAGAGGGGACGGCGGGGTGGCCGAGGTGAGTACAACCCCAACGGCGGGTTCAGCACCAACAACGCCCAGTAGACGTTGTTGCCGCCCGCCAAGACGCGATTGCCATTGGGCGTGTCACGGCTATAATCGTGACATCACCCACCAGATGACCTGCGGGCACTGCGGACGACCCTTCGTCGCCTCCCGCTCCGACGCCCGTTACTGCGGGGATGCCTGCCGCCAGGGCGCTCGACGGGGCACCACGCCGCCACAGTGGCCCAGGGAGACGCCTGCGGAAGAGCCGGCGGTGACGACCTCGTTCCCGTACGCCCGGGAGGGCGACTTCATCGACCAAATTCTTGTCGACCTGCGTGACCGCGGGCTGATTGTGCCGCTCGGGACGAGGGGATGGACTCCGCCCGAACCACGGCGCAACGACGAGGTCTGGGACGACAGCGAGCTCGTCTCCATGTACGAGTTCCTCGACAGCTACAAGGACCACTGGCTCTGGATTATCCAGTCTCGCTACACGGAGGACGAGCGTCAGCACGGGGAGCTTCCCCGCGAGAGCAGGTTCTTGCACAATGCCTACGAGGCGTTGGAGGCCATCGAGGTTCTTCTTGAAGACAACGGCATTCCCGTTCCCAATCCCGAAGCGGAAGAGCGAGCCGAGGCTCAGAGGGCCGAGCTGAAGGATTGGCTCGACCAGCATGGGGGGCTATAGCCGATTGCCAGGCGCACGCCGTTGGTTTAGGAACTCTTCAACCCGCTCCCTGCCGAGGGCTTCCGCGGAGTCGCTGATGACCTTGTCCATCTCTTCGGGGTCCCGCCCAACGGCGCGAGCCAGGGTTCCAGACCCCCACATCGTCATGAAGCGGTCGAGGTCTAGCTCACCGTCGTCGTTGAAGCCCACCGCCTGAGGCAACGCGCCAGAGCGCCAGACGAACTCGACCCTCTTTGGGTCGAACCGATTGCCGCCCTTGAGTTGGCGGTTCACTTTTATGTGTGACACAAGCATCTTCATAACCTGCTGTCGCTGGTCAACGCTCATCTTCGGCCAAGCGGCCTCTAGGTCTAGGTCGGGTCCCAGGCGACCGAGCGCAGAGGAACCGCGGATGATGGCAATGCGGTGCGCCAAAGCGTCTATCTGCTGTCGGAAGAATTTGCTGTTTCGAGCGACCCCCTGAGCACTTATTTCTTCCCGCGCCCTTTTGTCTTCAAGCCCCGCAAGTAGGTTCTCCTGCTTGGCCTTCTCGGTTAGGAGCGTGCGCAATTCTTCGGTGTTAGCCTCGCTCTCGGACTCCAACAGGTCTCGAATTTTCTGAGCGTTAGCCAGCGTCCTGAGAATCGGGATAACGAATTCCTCGATTCTCTCCGCTGTTACTTGCACCTGACCGCAGCGCCCATTGCCTAGAGATTTCCTGCACCCGTACATGCGAGTGTGACCGCGTGGCATCGCGGGCATTGGGTTGCCGCACTTCCCGCATACCAAGAGGCCCTTCAGCGGATAGCGGTTGCTCATCGGGACGTTACGCCGCGCTGGGTTCGTCAGTACCACTTGAACCTGCTCCCACGTCTCTCTGTCCAATATGGCGTCCCACTTAGCGTCGCCAAAGACAGCGCCTTGATGCTGCCGAAGTCCGACGTAGCGAGGTCGAACGAGAGCGTTGCGTACGGACTTGCTCCCCCACACGCCACTCTTGACAGGCGGAACACCACTCGCCCGCCACTCATCGCGGATGCTGGCGATGGTCTCACCATTCAAGACCTTTTTCGCCGCGGCCCGAATCATCGCCGCTTCGGCTTCCACGACGGTCGTTCCGTCTTTGGCGTACCCAAATGCCCGTCCGCTTCCACTCGGCAGCCCACGCTCGGCCAGCTCTAGCTTCTTTAGGCGAACAAGTTCACTGATTCTCCGTCGTTCTTCGGCGTCCTTTGCGGCAATGACGGTGGCCAAGAACAGTGAGCCACCAGGGTTTATCTCGGCGTCCGCCACAAGGCCAATCTTCTGAACGCCTGCGTCTTTACAGGTCTCAAGGAATCCCAAGACCTTCTTAGTGTCGCGATAGATGCGTGCCTGGGAGTAGGCCACCACAGCATCAACCTTCCCAGCTTTGATGGCGTCAGTCAGGCGGGCGAATGCTGGTCGGGACCCAGTGTCCTTGGCCCCCGAGATGTCATTGTCCGTGAAAGTGTCGACTGTCCCGTCGAACACGACCGTCCAGCCATTTTGCTTGACGTAGGCAAGACAGACCTGCCGCTGCCGTTCGACACCTAGGGCGTCGCGCTCGGTGTCACGGCTAATGCGGCAGTAGATGGCGGCTCTGGTCATGTAGCCCTTTATACTATGTGGCATAAGGATATCATAACCAGGTGCGCGCCCGCTACGGCGCACGGGCGCCCACCGTGATGAACAACCACCGGGCCAAGATCTTCCTGCCCGGGATCGCCGACCCCGACACCCTGGAGTACGCCAGCCGTCTCATCGGCGAGGAGGAGGTGACCACACCCTCGGTGACCCGCGATGCCCACGGTGGTCGTTCCACCACCTCGACCAGTGGACCGCGCCGCCTTCTGCCGCCGGAGGAGCTGCGCTGCCTCCGCCGTGGCCAGGCCGTCCTGGTCTACGGCACCCTGCCGCCGGCCCGCCTGCACCTCCGGCCCTGGTGGGCCGGTGCTCGCCGGCGGCTGGTTCGTCCGCCTCGCGGTCGGTTCCCTCCAGCGGGGCTGCCACCGACGCCCGGGAAGGCGTGACCGTGGCGGGATAGCGTTGGGCGCATGGCAGACGATGAGACGATGGAGACACTGGAGCTGGGCGGCGGCACGGAGTCGGTGTCGGTGACCGGGCTCCCGCTGCGGGGAACGGTGCGGCTGACCACGATCGTCTACGACGGCACGGAGGCGAGCGTGGACCTGAGCGTGCGCGACGCGGAGAAACTGGCCACGACGTTGCTGGAGGCGGCGGGGAGGATCCCGCCCGCGAGCTGACCGGGGCGGACTGTGCTGTGCTGCCTCCGGCCACGGTGGGCCGGTGCTAGCCGGCGGCTGGCTCGGCCGCCTCGCGATCGGCTCCCACCAGCCGGGCTGCGTTGGGTGATTCGATCCACGCGGTGAGGTCCAGGTCGAAACGGTCCCCGGGCAGGGGGCCCTCGTCGAGCTGGTGGGCTTCGGAGGCCATCCAGTGGTCGCCGACACGGCGCACCTCGGTCAGCACCTCGGCGTAGGGGAGCGCGCTGGCGGCCGGCGATCCGAAACCGAAGACGCGTTCGGACCCCAGCACCGCCGTCGAGGCGGACCGACCGATGAGCAGTCGCCGGTAGTCGTTGCGCTCGAGCTCGCCTGCGTAGGCCCCCAGGATGTGCAGCATGCGAGCCAGGTCGGGCTCGTCGAAGGGGAAGTAGACGTTGGGTGCGGCGAGGTCGCCCCACACGCCCCACATCCACCAGCGAAGGGATGCGGGCAGCGCGGCCATGGCGCGTTGCACGCCACGGGCCACCGATTCGTGGCCGTGGTGCACCTCGTGGGGAGAGGGCGACACGACCAGCGTCGCGCCCCGGTCGGCGACGATCCCGGGCAGCTCGCCCGCCACGCGGTCCGCGGCCAGCGCGAGGTCGTCGTGTCGGGAGATCCGGAGCGGCGGGTCCAGGAACACCGGCTCGAAGCCGGCCCGTCTCGAGGCCTCCTCGGCCTCGGCCCGCCGCCGCTCCGACTGGTCGGGGAGCCCGAGACTGGCGAACACGCTGATCACCGTCCACCCACGATCCTTCAGGTGCAGGAGCGCCCCGGGGCTACCGAGGGCCTCGTCGTCGGGGTGAGGTGCGACATGAACGACCGCGGGTGACATGAGACCCGAAGGTTACGCCCCGGCCCGCGGTGGTCGCCCGCCCGGTGCGGCTCAACTGCCGTACAGCAACGATCCCGGCGTGGTGAGCCGCTCCCCGGTCTCCAGCCACGTCTTGAGGCCGGAGAGGATCATGGGCCAGCCTCCGTAGAGCTGCTCGTTGGCGCCCTCCCGGAGCTCGTCATGGGTCACCGTCAGATGACACGACTCCTGCACCTGGGTGATCTCCCAGGTGACCCGCGTCGGGCCTTCCTCCTTCACCTCGTCGCTCCAGAGGGCGGTCATCGTGTGGACGAGCCGACGCGGTGGGTCGACCTCGAGAACCTCTCCCTCCCCGAGCACCACGTGGGCGCTCGCCATGTCGAGGCGCGAGCCGACGTTCCAGTCCGAGGTGACCCCGGCGCCGAAGTTGTACCGACTCCTGATCTCGGGGTCGGTGATCGCCTCCCAGAGCCGCTCGGGCGTGGTGCGAATGTAGATCTCGAACACCTTCTCCATCTGAGCCTCCAGTCTTCTCTTCATGTCGCTGAGTCCTGCCACCCAGGGCTCGGCGTACTTGCTCACCCAACGGTCGTGGACGAGCCGAATGGGGACCGGGTTCAGGAAGTGGAGCTTCTGGCGGCCTCGCCGCCTCGTCACCACCAGTCCCGCCTCCTCCAGAATCTTGAGGTGCTTCATGACGCCAAACCGCGTCATCGCAAAGCGCTCCTCGAGCTCACCCAACGTCTGCCCGTCCCGGAGGAAGAGCTCGTCGAGAAGGCTCCGCCTGGTTGGATCGGCGAGGGCCCTGAACACGGCGTCCACCCCGACAAGAATAGGTGACCATTAAGTCACATGTCAACTCCCTCCGGGCACCCAGCCGCGGGAGACGTGGCGGCCAGGGGGGGGCGCCCGCCGCCAGGTGGCGGTACGATCCCGGAGGCCCTTGAGTACAGTGCCCAGCGTGGTC
>Ga0302325_10003000_pt1 | contig 40293 bp, 31 predicted proteins | sample Palsa_T0_2_FD_201948 | JGI IMG/M metagenome (GOLD analysis project Ga0302325, IMG submission 201948) | Peat permafrost microbial communities from Stordalen Mire near Abisko, Sweden - Palsa_T0_2 | ecosystem: Environmental > Terrestrial > Soil > Palsa > Peat permafrost | place: Sweden: Abisko...
TCGCGCGAGGCTGGGAACCTGTGGACGTCGGTGATTCTGGCCGCGCTTTCGCTCCTGCTGGCGGCGTTTGTTGGCCTGGTCACCGTGCCGTACCTGGCCCGGCGCGTGGCCGTGGAGCGGTTGCGCGAGACCATCGATTATGAAGTCACCAAGGTCGGCGTAGTCTACGTGCTAGTGACGGTGGTGATCGGCATCGCGGCGCTGAATACCGCAAATAATCTGCTTTACATCGTGGTGGCGGCGATGCTCGCCGCCATCCTGGTCTCGGGCGTGGTTTCGGCCCGCGTGCTGCGAGGCCTGGCTTTGGAGGTGCGTCTGCCCGAGCAGGTATTCGCCGGACGCACGGTTGCAGGACGGATTGTGCTGCGAAATCGGCGTCGTTTCATGCCTTCGTTTTCGATTCGTGTGGTGCCGACGCGCCGAGAAAAGAAAGTCCGCAAACAGTGGCATTGGGAGCCGACGACGTTCGCTTTCCCTGTAAACCGCCGCCCCGAAAATCAATGGGTAAGAATGCGCGACTGGCGAGTGATCCGGGTAACAGCGCCGGCCGCCGTCAAGGGAATTTTCGAAGGGGTGGTTTATTTTCCCTATTTGCCCGCTGGAGCCGAGTTGACGGCCGACCTCGAGTTGCAATTTGAGCGGCGTGGGCGCTATCGCGAGTCGAGTTTCGGAGTGGCTACTCGATTTCCGTTTGCCCTCCTCACCAAGACGCGTCAGGTCGCGCTGCAACGTGAAATTCTGGTTTATCCCCCAGTGGACGCGACCGATGAACTGTTCGAAATCCTTCCCCTGGTGCGAGGCGAGTGGGAAAGCTTTGTCCGCGGGCGGGGCTCCGATCTCCACCGCATCCGCGAGTACATGCCCGAGGATTCTGCGCGCCACGTCGATTGGAAGGCGACCGCAAAGTCGGGCTCGTTGAAGGTGCGGGAGTTCAGCCGCGAGGATGAACGCAAGTTATGCATCATCTTCGACAATCCTTCCCCCGGCCGGATTTCCGCGCAAGCCTATGAGCAAGCGGTTAACCTGGCGGCTTCACTCGCATGGCATTTTGCTGCACAAGATGCCGAACTCTCGTTTGCGGTCCCGGGACTCGGCCGCTTCTCCGATATTCATGAATTTCTGGCGCGACTGGCGATCATCGAACCCCGGCCGGAACCCCAGCCCGACTCTCAGCTGCAGCCAGGAATGCACGGACAGGCGTTGCAGGAAATGAATCTCGGAAGCAACAGCGAATACAACATCATTCTGACGGCTCGGCCGCAGGGCAGCTTGCCGACTGCCTGGTGGACCTGCTCCTACTTTGTGTTTCTCGGCGATCAGCAAACCTCCCGTAGCGGAAAGGGCTGAACCTGTAGCCGAATGTAGAGCCTCTAGCGAAAAGCGGCGGCCGGCGCCGACGCCTACGATCTGCCCTCATCCCAGAATGGTCCTTCGTCGTGTGTTTTTTTTCCGTCCCCAACTCTTTGGTCTTTCCCCGCAACTGGTTTGGGCATATACTCGCGCCCCGGTGAGGCTTTTGGACGGCTAAGAGACTGAAGCTCAGGAGGGTGAAATGCGTATCTGTGAGCTGATCAAAAACCAGCAGACCTGCCAGGCCGATATGGGCCAGACCGTTCTCGAAACCGTGCGCACCATGGTAGAGCACAACATCGGTGCCGTACCTGTACTGCATAACGGCAAGCTGGTGGGAATTTTTTCGGAACGCGATCTGATGAAGCGCGTCGTGGCCGAAGGCCGTGACCCCCGCAGCACTTGCTTGGCCGAGGTTATGACCGATGATCCCGTCACCGTCGGCACCAACGAAGAGCTGGAAAACTGCATGGCTCTGATGCGCCGTAACAGCTTCCGCCACCTGCCCGTCTGCTATGAGGGACAACTGGTCGGAATTGTCTCGCTACGTGACATCCTGCTGCATGACTTGAATGAGAAGGATGATGAGGTTCGCATGATGCGCGCCTACATCCATTCGGTTCCCGACGCCTAAACTTTCCGCGCCGTGACGCCCGGCCACGACAGCGCCCGGCGTGTCTCCCGATGCCGCTCTTCTAAAATTTAGTATGGCGCTTTGCAGCTATAGGAGCGATGGCCGCTACTTTCCCGGGCACTGTGCCGTAACCAGAAGGTAACGTTACTTTGGGTTACCTGAGTGCATTGAACACTTGGGCCAAACGGTTTAACTTCTCTAAAGACCGCGTTCCGTCGGATGCAGAGCCACGAACTTCGTCCTGGCCGGCAGTGTTGTTTTCGCGAAGCCAGGGAATTGTTTCTATGAACGACAAGCTTACCGTTCTCTATTACGCCCTTTGGATCGCGCATCCCGTTCTCCAGACGGCGATTGCGGTGGCCATGTTCCGCCGTGGACAGCATCGGCAATTTCGCTACTTCTTTGCCTACGTGGTGACACAGATTCTTTCCTTTGCCATCATCTTCCCCACGTTCCGCTATAACTACTCCGTTTGCTTTTACTTCTCCTGGTTCAGCACCGCGGTCAGCGTCGTTCTCGGCTTCAAGGTCATTCACGAGGCCTTTCTCGATGTGTTCCGGCCCTTCCACACATTGAAGGATTTGGGAACCGTACTCTTCAAGTGGGCCGGTCTGGTAATGCTTCTGGTCGCCGGTGTGGTGTCCGTTTCCACAAATGCATCCGATACCGCTCCCTGGGTACAGGCGATCCTCACAGCGCAGCGCTGCGTTCGGATCATTCAAGTCGGGATCGTGCTCTTCCTGCTGTTCTTTGCTCAGTACCTCGGAGTCAGCCGGCGGCAACACAGCTTCGGCATCGCCCTGGGTTTCGGGTCGTTTGCCTTGGTGGAGCTGACCTTGGTTGCTTCCTGGGTGGGCGAACACCTTAGTCGTGTTTCGATGAACCTGGTCAATATGACCGCTTACAATTTAACCCTTTTGGTCTGGCTCGGTTACACGCTGGGAAAGAGTCCGGCCCGAGATGCGATGACAACCCTGTTGCGGCCGCAGCGGTGGGAGCAGGGACTCACTGACATTCATCATCCTTTACCCGCGGACTCGCTCATCCCAATGTTCGAAGGCATGGTGGACCGCGCTCTATCACGGACCCAGGCAGCGCCTCCGATCGCCACCCAGAATGGAACTGCAATGGCCTCCGCCGCCAGTCATTCTGCGGTGCCTCCCGCAAATCGTATGAGCTCACCCAAGCTCGAGGAGCATGTCGTTTCCGAGAGCTGAGTAAGCATTGCCACCCTGGGCATCCCCCCAGTTTCTGAGACGATTCCGGATTCCGTAAATGTTCTTCCGCCCCAACCGATCTAAAGCCTCTCTAGCAATCTGCTGCTAATTCATAAAGTGAAACTTTATGTGCGGCGCGGTCTTCTGTGCATCCACAGGGAAAAATCCATATCGTGTAGGCAGTGGCTTGGGTTCGGAAGGAGAAAGATACTTGTATGTAAGAAGAATCCTTGCGGAGGGGCTTGACTGGTGCCGTATAATGCGTCACCACGGCATGTGCCTCATTTTAGAAGCACTAGTCGCGGTAAGGAGAAAACAACAATGAAGCACGCAGTCAGGATTTCGATCCTGATAGTTGGTTTAATGGGCACCTATGTAGCAGCCGCCGTTCCGCAGCTTCCCGCCCCGGACGGAGGGCCCATACTAGTGTGCCCACCACAACAACAACTGCAGGAACAGTGCCCAGCGCATGGCGGTACAGGCTTGCCAGCGCTGGCGAAATAGTAGTTAAACGCAACATGCCCGTGGCCGCAAGGTCACGAAGGTAACGTGTAGTAACTTGGGCCGAAATGGGGCTCGCTATCTTAGGGCTGACGGACCTTCATACATAAACCGTCAGCCCAGCTTTTTTTGGGGGGCTTTCTGTTTCAGGAGCGCTTCGTGAGGCCCGCTTCTAATTCGCGGCGCAGATCTACCCCGTCTGTAACCGGCGGCTGGCATGCGGCGCCGGAGCACACAACAGCGAACGATTCCCCAGAGCTTAATTCCCGCAGATGCGGGATCGTAGCTGCCAGTGTCGGAGGAAGGTTCTCCGCCACCACCTGGTCTGCCGTGAGTCGCAGCATACTCTTGGTAAAAGCGAAGCTGCCTGTGGCAACCGCTGCCAGCTCCCGAGCCTTACCCTCGGGCTCATTTCCCGCGATCACCACCACCTGCACGGGATCCTCAAGTAAGTGGATGAGCGCGATCCCGTAAGTCGCAGCAAATATCCCGTATTTCTCGGCCACTCCGGCGAAGGCTTCCAAGGTCTGCTCGGCCTTATCCCGGTACGCGGCATCGCCGGTATAGTGGTGAAGTCGCAACAGCGCAATTGCTGCCATCGGATTTCCCGCCGGCGTCGGTGAATCCTGCAGCGGCTTGCGGCGCGTCGCAAGCACCCCCAGACTCTTCCCATCCGCGGCCGGTTCGGCGTCGAAAAATCCTCCGGAAGTGGCGTCGAAAAATCTGTTGATCATCGTATCGGCGATGGCCCGGGCGAACTTGAAATAACTGAGATCCGCCGTCGCCTCGTAAGCATCGAGGCACGCCAGCACGGTCGCCGCGTGGTCATCGAGCAATCCAGAAACTTCCCGGTGCTCGGCTTTGGGATCGGAATAAGCGACCACGTGCAGCAATTGTGGGGACATGGCGCCATCGCTTGCATTTCCCGTCCCCCGCTTCCACGCCTCCGACAGAACCCGGTCGATTGATCGCAACGCGAAATGGCCAGCGTGCTCCAACTCAAGAACCTCTGCCGCTTGCAGATAAGCCGACACGCACATGCTGTTCCATCCCACGTATACCGTTTTGTCGATGTATGGCGTCGGCCGCTGCTGCCGCGCGGCGTACATTTTCTTCTTCGCTGAAGCCAGCAGATCTTTGACTCGCTCGGCGCTCAGGCTCATCCGCCGGGAAATTTCCTCGATGGAAGCGCGCACGTACAGTACATTTTTCGCTGGATTGTGGTGCATTTCCCCGACTTCATTGATGTCGTAGTGTAGCGCCGCAACCTCGGTCTCTTCTTTGCTCAGCACTGCGCGAACCTCGGCCAGCGTCCAAGTGAAGTAATCGCCATCATCTTCCATGGAAATGTCGGCGTCCTGCGAAGCGTAAAAACCGCCATGCTCGCGGTCGCTCAACCATTCATCCATCCAGCGGATAATGTCACGCGCCACGTCGGCAAATAACTCCGAGCCCGTCGCCTGATAGGCATGCACATAATTCTTCAGCAATTCCGAGTTGTCGTAGCACATCTTCTCGAAGTGCGGAACCACCCACCGTTCGTCGACGGAATAACGATGAAATCCGCCGGCCAACTGGTCGTAGACTCCGCCATGCGCCATGCGCTCAAGCGTAGTCATGATGACATTGCCAAGCGGCTCGTCCTTTTTTGTTCGGGTGTAGCGTTCAATCAGTAAATCCAGTGCCGAAGGATGCGGAAACTTCGGAGCCTGCCCAAACCCCCCGTGCTCGGCGTCGAACATGTTGAATGCCGACCGCTGAATTGCAGCAATAATGCCCGCCGAAACCCGCCCGCCGCGTCCCGCAAACGAATCCGCCTGCGCGATCGCGCTCTCCACCATCTTCGCCTGCTCCACCACGTCGCCGTTCTTTTCCTTGTAAGCATTGGCAATGCTCAGCAACACCCGCTTAAAGCTCGGACGCCCGTAGCCATCATTCGGCGGAAAATAAGTCCCGCCATAGAACGGCTTGCCATCGGGGGTAAGAAAAGCGGTGAGCGGCCATCCCCCCTGGCCGCTGACCGCGCTGACCGCAGCCTGGTATCGGCTGTCGATTTCCGGATGCTCGTCCCGATCGACTTTCACCGCGATGAAATGCTCGTTCACAATCGCCGCAACTTCCGGATCGTCATAAGATTCGCGATCCATGACATGGCACCAGTGGCACCACACTGCCCCGATATCGAGCAACATCGGCTTGTTGTCGCGTTGCGCGGCAGCAAACGCCTCCTCGCCCCACTCATGCCACCGTATGGGCTGGTGCATGGCGGAACGTAGGTAAGCCGAAGAAGCGCGGGCGAGGGAGTTGAGGGTGGTGGTGGTCATCGAACAAGTTTATATGGAACTAGGGATGAGAGCGCAAAGTGGGGCTTGCCTCCGTACGACTCGGCGTGAAACCGTTGCAAGGGGTTCGCTCTCGCTATAACATTTTCGCCGATCTGTGGGTTTGAGGTGAAACATGCGCAGGCTCGCTCTAGCTCTGAGTGTAATGTTCCCGCTTACTTTGCTTGCCGGGAAACTATCCGTTGCAGATCAAATCAGATGCTTGGCAATCGAGCAGTACAGGTCGATTGCCTCCGCAAGCTGCTTCTTCTCGATGTACTCGCCATCGGTGTGCGCGACGTGAATCGATCCCGGACCGATCAGCAGCGGCTCACCCCAGTTTGTCAGCGCGGGAATGTCAGTGGTGAACGCTGCGATCATCGTAGGCAAGCCATCGACCGTGCGCAGGCGCAGGAAGGGAATTTCTAGAGGGAAGTCAATCTTCACCTGATCGGACGCGCCCTCAAGGATCCTCGCTCGCAGATCTCGCGACGAACCCACAAGGCGATACAGCAAGTCCGCGTGCGCATAATCAGGAATCACGTTGGGTGCGCGCCCACCCTCGATCAATCCGATATTCAGCGTGCAGGGACCTATCTCCGGATCGGACGGCAACGGCATCGCTCGCAGCCGCCCGAGAGCTTCAATCATCTTGTCGATCGCGGATTCTCCCAGCTCGGGATAAGCCGAGTGCGCCATGCGGCCGGAAGCGGTGACTTCCACCCGCAACGTGCCTTTCGAGGCCAGAGCAATGCGGTTCTCCGTGGGTTCGCCGTTGATCAAGTACTTGCTGCGCTGCGCTTGCGGGTCGCCCGCGAGCTGTTTCGCTACGTAGTCATTCGCCGCTTTCGCACCCAAACTATCGCGCTCCTCCCCAACCAGGAACAGCAATCCGACGTAAATCCCGTCCTTGCGCAAGCGTCCCGCGGCGGCAATTTGCGCCGCGATGATGCCCTTTGCGTCGCACGAACCCCGACCGTAAATACGCGCCTCATTTTCGGAGGAAGCGATGAATGGAGGAACCGTGTCCATGTGGGTGGAAAAGACGACCGCCGGCTGCGGCTGTTCGGGCGATGTGGCGTAGACATTGAAACGATCGCCTGCGACCGGAATCCGCCGCGCCTGGTAGCCGACGCGGCAAAGTTCTCCGTAGAGATAGTTTCCGACCGCAGCCTCGTTACCGGAGATGGATTCGATGTCGACGAGTTGGCGAGTGAGCGTGATAGCGTCCATGAGCGAGAGAATAGCAGAGCGGTTCATCAGAGCACGTGCTCTCCGAATTGCGGCTTCGGAAATGCCTTCTGCCTTCTCACTTCATGTAACCTGAGTCTGTGAATGAGAGTTCAACGATTCGCTCGCTCTTCCTCGATGGTCCCGCAGGCCGGCTGGAGGCGCTGCTGAATGCCGGTGCGGCGAATGCGACGTACGCGGCGTTGGTTGCCCATCCGCATCCGCTGTTCGGGGGAACTCTGCATAATAAGGTCGTATTTCACACCATGAAGGCGCTGAACAGTTTTGGCTTTCCTGTTCTTCGCTTCAACTTTCGGGGAGCCGGATTGAGCCACGGCGAGCACGATCATGGCAGCGGAGAAGTCGACGATGTTCGTGTCGCTCTGGATTGGCTCGCCACCGAATCCCATCTGCCGCTGGTGTTTGCCGGCTTCTCATTTGGGGCCGCGGTTGGGCTGCGGGCAGCGTGTGAGGATGCGAGAGTGAGAGCCTTGATCGGCGTGGGAACGCCGGTGGCCCCGGTGGCGGATGACGCAGACACGCCGCGCACGTATACGTTTGAATTTTTACGGGAATGCGCCAGACCGAAGCTGTTTGTCAGCGGGGAGCGCGATCGCTTCGGACCGCGACCCAAACTAGAGGCTCTGGTCGCGTCGTTGCCGGAGCCGAAGAAACTGGTTTTCATTGAAGGCGCGGACCATTTTTTCGAAGGACGGTTGCGCGAGTTGCGGCAGACGATTGAAGAGTGGGTGAAAGAAACTCTCAGATCTCAGCTGTCGGCCCCCAGCTAAACCTCGTTCGTGCGGCTCCGGAAGGGTGAGATTCGGAGTGAAAGAATCCGCGCTCGCTGCCGGATTGGCTGGAGGCTAGCCGCCGAATTGTAAGTCTACAATCCTTAGGATGACGGTTGAAGGCGATCGCGAGTTGCAGTTTCGGAAGATGGGTGATGCCGCGCGCGGAATCTTTGGTCAGGCGTTGGCCGAGGCTTCGATTGCCAATGGTTTTGCGCGGCACGTCCATTGCGAGCGCGGGGTGTTGCGAGTCCGCGAAGATCTTTACCATCTGAACGCTTATTCGCGTGTGCTGGTAGTCTCCATCGGCAAGGCTGGGCACACGATGGTTGAGGCCCTCGCGCAGCAAGTTGGGCAGTCCTTTCTCGAGAGCTCGCTCGAAGGCATTGTGGCCAGTTCGGTCGAACCGGCGACGCAAACACGCCGTTTCCGCTACTTTCATGGCGGACATCCCATGCCCGATGCGGAATCCATTCGTGCAGCCACCGCCATCCGCCGGGCGCTGGAGGCGCAGACCGCGGCGTCGCTGGTGATTTTCATGCTCAGCGGCGGAGGCTCGGCGATTGTCGAGAAGCCCATCGACGATGAAGTCACGCTCGACGAACTGATGATGACCTACCGCGCACTGGTGCATTCTGGCGCGCCAATCGCCCAAATCAATGCCATCCGAAAACATCTTTCGGCGGTGAAAGGTGGACGGCTGGCTCAGGCCGCGTTTCCGGCGCAGCAAGTGTCGCTTTTGGTTTCCGACGTTCCCGACAATACGCCTGATGCGCTCGCATCCGGTCCGACGATGCCCGACTCGACTACGTCCGAAGAGTGTTACCGGATCGCGGAGAAGCACGGGTTGCTGCCGCAATTCCCGCGTTCCACGCGTGAACTGTTAGAGCGCCATGCTCTGGACGAGACGCCGAAGTCCGACGATCCGGCGTTTTATCGTTCGCGATGGTGGACGATTCTCTCGAATCAATCCGCGGTCGAGGAGGCGAGTGCGGCCGCCGAAAGTGCCGGATTCGCCGTGTACGTGGATAATTCCTGTGACGATTGGGACTACGAGCGCGCCGCTGAGCATCTGCTGAAACGATTGCGCGAGTTAAGAAAGGAATCAGCGCGCGTGTGCCTGATTTCCGGTGGCGAGGTGACGGTAAAGGTCACGAACGGCGGAATCGGCGGGCGCAATCAGCAGTTCGCGCTTACCTGTGCGGCGAAGATTGCGGGAGAGAACATCACGGTGCTTAGCGCCGGCACGGATGGCGTGGACGGAAACAGTCCTGCGAGCGGAGCGGTAGTGGACGGAACTACCATGGAGCGAGCGAGGTCGAAGGGGCTTGATGTTCGCGAGGCGCTTGAGAGGTTCAATGCTTATCCACTGTTTCGTGCTTTGGGCGATTCGATCGAGACAGGTCCCACAGGGAACAACCTGCGTGACCTGCGGCTTTTGCTGACTTATTAGCGCCTGAAAAATGGGCGCTGCAGTTGTAATTGTCTGCGCCGGGCTTCCCAATCCGTTGGCATCACGCCGCTTCGCCCTTCACCTGGACTCCCGCCCACTTTTCGAGGAGAGTCAACGTTGCGGCATAGTCGAGATCGCGGTGGCCATCTTCGGTGGCCATCTCGTAGATTTCTTCCACGGTTTCAAGCGCGGGCAACTTTACGCGCGCTTCCTTGGCGGCTTCGAGTGCGAGGAGAATATCCTTGTGCATAAGGCGCAGGGGAAAATTCGGCGTGAAATCGCGCTGCAGGACGAATGGAGCTTTGTACTCCACGACGCCGGAGCGCACCATCGTGGACTCAATCAGCGACACTAATTGTTGAGGATCTACTCCGAGCTTGGTGGCGAGCGTGAGCGCCTCGGCAAAGCCTTCAAAAATCAGGGCAATCTGCAGGTTCATGGTTAACTTGGTGGCCTGGCCTTTGCCAGTTTCGCCCATGCGAAAGATCTTTTTTCCCATGGCTGCAAACAGTGGATTGAGGCGCTGGATCGCGGCTTCCTGTCCGCCGACCATAAAAATCAATGTGCCACTGGCCGCGCCGATTTTCGACCCAGTCATAGGAGCATCGACATAATCCACGCCCCGAGCGCGGACGCGCTCGCTGAACTTTACGGTTGCGGAAGGTGAAATGGTGCTGGAATCGGCGATGATCATTCCTTCGGCGAGCGATTGCTCGACCCCTTCGGAACCAAACAAAACCTTCTCGACCGCGGCGGTGTCGGAAACGCAAACCCAAACCACTTCCGCGCCTTGGGCCGCCGCGGCAGGGGTGGGAGCCAGGCCGGCGCCTTCCACCAGCGTGCCCGGTGTGCGATTCCAGACTGTAACTTCGTGCCCGGCCTTGACCAAATTCGTAGCCATGGCTCGCCCCATAATTCCCAGACCCAAAAAAGCGACGCGCATTCCAGAACTCTCCTTGCGATGAAAGCAACTTTTAAATTAGATATGAGTAACAGGATCAGGTCAAGCAAAGCGCTTGGAGACGGGCTACAAAACACGATTCGTGAGGACACGAAGTTCCTGCAAGGGATTCGTAAGTCGTTCTTCGACAGCGAGAATCGAAAGCGTCGCGTGGAACCGAGGGAATTACGCATCGTCCTGGCTCCAGTGAACTAAAATAGAAGCACCGGTCGGCAGCACTTCATCCAACAGAGTGGATCGGATGAACCTGCTTGAGATGAGAGCGGATCGGGATGGGCAGATCAGAATGAACACGTCCGAATGATTAAGGCTACGCTTCGAAACCCGGCTCTCCGCAAGCGCGCGTCGCAGTTTGGACGGCTAGTGCGCCACTCCGCCGTGACTCCTCTGTGTGGCGAAACCCATATGCCGCGGTTGGCTTCCAACGGCGAGTTAGGCGTTACTTTCATCGGGCATTCGAGCTTTTTCCTGCAAATTGGCGGGAAGAGCGTGATGATCGACCCTAACTTTGCGCGCTGGCTGTTTGTACTGAAGCGGCTGCGGCGGCCGGGGCTGCGAGTGCGGGATTTGCCGGGGATCGATGTGGTGCTGGTAACGCATGCCCATTTCGATCATCTGCACCGGCCATCGTTGCGGGCTATCGTGCAGAATAATCTACGCACCCGTGGAACTGCGCCCGGCATCGTTATTCCGAGTCATGTGACGGACCTGGTCTCAGATCTGGGTTTTTCCGAGATCATCGAGCTCGATTGGTGGAAGAATTCACGCCACGGGAATCTAACGGTGACGCACGTTCCGTCGCGGCATTGGGGAGCGCGGATTCTTAAGGATTCGCACCGCGGTTACGGCGGCTACGTTTTACAGGCGGGCAAGCACTCGGTCTATCACGCGGGCGACACGGCTTATTTCGCGGGCTTTCGCGAGATTGGGCGACGGTTGTCGCCGGAGTTGGCGCTGCTTCCGATCGGGGCTTACAATCCGGCGAGCTTTCGCAATGTGCATACCAATCCGGCTGATGCTACCCACGCCTTTCTTGATCTGAAGGCGCGCTGGATGGTGCCCATGCATTATGGAACCTTCCGCTTGTCGCACGAACCGGTCGATGAGCCGTTGCAGCTTCTGGAGCAGGAGGCGCGCTCGGCTGGAATCGAAGACCGCGTCGTGGTGCTGGAAGAAGGCGTCACCCGGTTCTTCTGATTTCGGTCAGGATAGAAGCAAGAACCGCTTCGCTGGCTGTAACACTCCCCGACAACCGTTTGACAAAAGGGCGCGGCCACGGGTCGCGCCCTCTGTTGTTTTTTCCCAATCTTGTGTTCGCTGATACTTTGGTAACGCCCGTCTATCCTGCTATTACACAAGTATTACAGTGGTCGGCCCGCTTCTCTTGATACGTTAAGTATGCAAGAGGGAATTCACCACGAAGTCAAGACTAACGAACGGGGCCGACATTGGACACGGAACTGGAAAGCCTGGAAAAACGACAAGCTGCGAACGGCGAGATCAACTGGGTAACTGCGATCTTCATGGGGCTGTTTCACGTAGGCGCCGTGGCGGCGCTTTTCTTCTTCACATGGAAAGCGTTGTTCGTGGCGATGTTCCTGTGGTGGGTGTCGGGCAGCCTGGGCATTGGCATGAGTTATCATCGCCTGCTCACGCACCGCGGATACAAGACGCCGAAGTGGGTGGAATATTTTCTGACGGTTTGCGCCACGCTGGCGCTCGAGGGCGGTCCGATTTTCTGGGTGGCGACGCACCGGATTCATCATCAATGTTCCGACCAGGATGGCGATCCTCATTCGCCGATCGACGGCAAATGGTGGGCGCACATGGGTTGGATTCTCACGGGCAAGTCCATGCACCATGATACGACCACGCTAGCCCGCTACGTTCCGGACCTGGCCAAGGATAAATTTCACGTCTGGATCACGAAGTACCACTACGTCCCCATGATCGTGCTGGGCGTTATTCTGCTCGCCATCGGCGGACTGCCGTTTCTGATGTGGGGTATCTTCATGCGCACCGTGGTCGGCCTTCACACCACCTGGCTGGTGAATTCGGCCACGCACTCCTGGGGCGCTCGGCGTTTTGCGACGCGCGATCTTTCGACCAACAGCTGGTGGGTTGCACTGCTCACCTTCGGAGAGGGTTGGCACAACAATCACCACGCGCATCCTACGGCAGCGCAGCACGGGTTCACGTGGTATGAGGTCGACATGAACTGGTACGGCATATGGGCGCTGAAACAGCTGGGTTTGGCTTGGGACATCAAGCGCGTACGGCTGGCTGATTTGGAAACTGGATTAGCGGCCACACCGAATGGACGCCTGATCACTGCGGCTTTGCCGGAGGGCGCTGCCGCGGGTGACTAGAGCAAAGCGCACTCTCCGTTTTTTGAATCAGAACCCGCCCCTTCCGGCGGGTTGTTGTTTTGAGCTTTGTCTTTTCCGACGCAATCGTCTAGTATGCGCATGCATTTTGAACCGGAGGAGACATGCACATGAAGACAATTATTTGCGGTGGATTGTTTCTGGTGCTGGGCGCAGCGCTCGCCGTTGTTCCGGCTGCAGCGATTGACAAGTCGGACGTGGCAGGACGCGCCGCGACCTGGGAAAGGGAATACAACGCTGGCAACCTGGCGGCAGTTCAGGCGCTCTACGCTCCCGATGGCTGCCGTATGCCGCCCAATCAGGAAGCGGCACATGGCAGCGACGCAATCCTGGCCAATCTCAAGGCGGGCAAGGATCGGGGCGTGGCCAAGGTCAAGATCGCGGTCACTAGCGCCGAGAGCAGCGGCGATGTCGGTTACGGCACAGGGACGTACGAGGTCATGGGGGCGGACGGCTCCCATCTTGACCACGGCAAGTGGATGCTGGTGTCGAAGAAATCGAATGGAGTATGGAAGACCCAATGCGACATTTATAACTCGGACATGCCCATGCCCGCCAGCGACATGAAATAGAGTCTAGGCGTCTATGCGCCCGCGATCGCAGCAATTATCGCGGGTGCGTACCACCTCCACTGTTCGTCCGCTTGCCATTCCTATGGCCTCTTTGGTGTGCAAGCAACCCCCAGCTTAATAACCCAGAGTCCCGGACGCGGTAAAATCTTGCTGAGCAACCATGCGCATTACGAGCCGCCGCGGGACGATCGTTTTCTTTCTCTGCCTGGGCATTGGTCTGGTGGCACTGGCGGTCGCGCTAAACGTCGGTTGGATTATCCTCAACTGGCGCGAGAGCGTACTGCTGTTTTTCGGCATCATCTTCTTTGCCCTGATCATCGCCGGCATGATCGTGAATACAACTTTCCTGTTGCGCGAGATTCGCCTCAGTGAACAGCACGACAGCTTCATCAACGCCGTGACTCACGAACTGAAAACGCCGGTCGCTTCGATCCGCTTGCATCTCGAAACCCTGCAGCGTCGCGACCTGCCGGAAGCCCAGAAGCAGGAGTTTTACCGGCTGATGTTGAGTGATACCGATCGCCTGGCGCAGACGGTGGAGCAGGTGCTGCGCGCGGGCCGGGCGGGAGACAAAAAGGCGGGGCGGGAAAAATCCGTCATCGACTTCCGGCAACTGGTGCGGGAATGTATGGACGCCGCGCGCACTCGTCATCATCTGCTGCCGGAGGCGCTTCGCTACGAGGAGACATCGACCAACGGCGCGGGGTTGCGTGTACAAGGCAGCGCTGAAGACCTTCGGACCGCAGTTTTCAACGTTCTCGACAACGCCATCAAATATTCCGGAGACACCGTGGACGTGCGTGTGCGAATCGATGTGCCCGATGAAAAGCGCATCGTACTGACCGTGCAGGACCATGGAGTCGGCATTCCTACCGACGATTTGAAAAGCATTTTCAAACGTTTCTACCGGGTGAGTCATCGTCCGCTGGTCCACGTGAAAGGCACCGGGCTGGGGCTGTTTATTGTGAAATCGGTGGCCGAGAAGCACGGTGGCAAGGTGTTTGCCACGAGCGAAGGCGAGGGCGAGGGCGCTACGATTACCATGGAACTGCCGAGGTCGACGGTATGAGCCGCGTTTTGGTCGTGGAAGACGAAGCCCACCTAGCCCAGGGTCTGCGCTTCAATTTGCAGGCGGAAGGCTATTCTGCCGAAGTTGTGGGCGATGGAGAATCCGCGACCGAGCGCCTGCTCGACAAGAGGGAAAACTTTGATGCCATCGTGCTCGACATTATGCTACCGGGCAAGGATGGTTTCAGCGTGGTAGCCGAGCTGCGCGCGGCGCGGAATTACGTTCCGGTGCTCATGCTGACCGCACGCAGTCGTCCGGAGGATGTGCTGAAGGGCTTCGCCGCTGGGGCTGACGATTATCTGCCCAAGCCCTTCGATCTGTCGATCCTGCTAGCGAGACTGCAAGGGCTGCTGCGGCGGAGTCAATGGACGCGCGCGGGGCAGACACCGGGGAATCCGACCGCGACTCAGGCTGCCACCGACGCAAGCGACATCGGTGACTTCGGGACGTTCTCTTTCAGCGGCAAGACCATCGACTTCGGCGGGCTTGAGCTGCGCACCGCGAACAATGTCATTCACCTGACGGTGATGGAAGCAGAGTTGTTACGCTACCTGGTGCGTAACGATGGGAAAATAGTCTCGCGCAAGCAGATCCTCGAAGAAGTGTGGGGGCTGCACGAAGATACTGACACGCGCGCCATCGATAATTTCATGGTGCGGCTGCGGCGCTATATTGAGGACGATCCCGCGCAGCCGCGGCACTTGCTCACGGTGCGCGGCGTGGGATATCGCTTTTTGGCAAATCCGGAAAAGAAGTAAAAGTGTACCGTTGAGTCGGCGATCATGCTACCTCAATCACGATTACAGACTGGTAATGTCGATGCCCTTCGCGGGGAGCTTCCTGAACGAAGGGCATCGATTTGTGCGTCCCAAAAATTACTGTTTGTCGTAGACAGCCGTGCTCACCACCTTCTTTCCCGCCGAATCGGTTGAATGGGTAGTGATGGTGCGAGTCTTGCCGTCAGCGGAGATAACGATTCGACCTGTGATGGTGACTTTGCCTCCCTTCTTAACTGTTACCTCCATGGTCCGTTCGTCAATCTTTTTATACGAGCGCATGTCCGATCCCGGATCGCCGGCGACCGGATAGTCTTTGCCATCGAACTTTCCCGTCCACTCGTTATGGGTGGGCTTTCCATCGCCGTCGACGCCGTCGAGTATAGCTTTTATGCTTTCGCCGACGGTCTCATAACTGACCGCGAGATTTTTCGAGGCTCCGGGACTGAACTTCGACTTGGCTTCATTGAGCTTCCACGTCCCCAGGTGCGGGTTTGCAGCGAAACACGTCGTCAGCGCGACAAAAAGCGCTGCGACCGTCAATACGGCGCTTCGAACTTTCATGTTGCCTCCAGGGTGTGAAACGGATGGCTCGCAAGCGAGCAGCGCATTCTAAGTGCGGGTCGGCGGTTCGCGCAACCCTGTTATGAATCTGAATATGGGAGTCGCAGGTTCCTACGCCTTGCAAAGCTCGGCAACGAGCGTCTCGCGGCGATCTTGCACGAATCGGTCCATGCGGCCCAGAACGATAACGTAACCCGATAACGAGATTGCCGAGAGGAGCAGCAGCATCAGAGTTGCGATCCAGAAATTTCCGTAGTGCCGCGCGATCCAGAATACGGTGGCTCCCACACTCACGACGACGATTTGCAGTGCCAGGCTGATCAGAACTGTGACCTGGGAGGCGCGCTGGCGGCCGAAGGTGGAATAGTCCAATTTCTTCGGGGAATAAATTGACAGAAGATTTCCGACGGAAATATTCAACGGCGCAGCGAAAAGCAACCCGGCGAGGGTCGCGATCGTAACCTCAGGCCTGGGGCGGCCGTAGAGAAAGCTCACGCCAATCCACGCGATCAGTGTTTCTACAGCCAGGATGCTGACGTGGGTGAGATTTTTGGCCAGCACGATTTCGCTAAAACTTACCGGGGACGCAAAAAAGAACTGGATGCCACCGCCATCTCCGCCAAAATTGTTGCAAACCAGATTGGTGAGCATCAGCAGCGTGTATCCGGCGGCCGCGGGAAAAGCCATGTCGGGGGTGCGAGCAAGCCACGCTGAGGAATGTCGAGCCGGATTCATCGGTCCGAAGCGAAAGATCACCAGCACAAATATCGGCATGATCAAGGTCAACAGCATGGGGCCACTGCGGAGAAGATAACGAATCTCTTTCTCCCAAACCGCAGCCACAGGAGGCGCAAATCCTAAAAGACTCCAGCCCATACGCAGCTGCCGGCCTTGCGGCGAAGTGGAAGTTGCGGCCGCTTCGCTCAGGTTTTCGCCGCGGTGTTGCGCCCGCAAGCGCACATGCAGGCAATAACCAATCACCAGCAGGAATGCGGCAAGCATAGCCAGTGAACTGAAGCCCACCATGAAGCGCGAATACAGACCTTGCGAAATTGCGTCGGCGGCGAGGCCAGGCGGCAGAATGCCTTGCACAGGACCAATCACTTCTACGAATCTCCGCAGCTGCGGGTGGGCGCGCCTGCCGAAGTATCCTGTGAGCGGCCCGATCAGCTGAAAACTCAGCATCACGAGAACGAACAGAATGCCCAGAACCTCGCGGGTTCGGCGTTGGGCCAGCCAGCGCTCCACCCAAGCGAAAACCATTTGCATGAAAAGCAGATTGCAAGCGGCGAAGGTCGCCAGGACGAGAAGTGTCCAAGGCAACAACGAGGCTTTCGTGAAACCCACGCCCAGCAGGATTCCGAACGACCACAGGCTCCCCAGAAAGGTTGCGGGGTCGAATGTGCCGTAGGCCAGCCGAACCAGAAAATAGGAGCGGTAGGTGAGCGGAAAGCGCAGCAAATCAGAGGAGTCTGGGTTGTTGGTGAAGGCGGTCGCCATGATGGGGAAGACTTGCCAAAAGAGAAACACGGTCCACAGTAGCAGCGCGAGCAATTCGGGTTTGCCCCTCTCGAGGAAGAAAAATGTCATGCCGCCCATGACAGCTGCGCCGCCAAGCCCGCCGATGGCAAACGCTAGGCCCACGATAATCTGCGAGATGAATTCCATCTTGCCGCGCGTGGAGCGCAGCGCATTCACAAACAGTCGCCAGCGCAGCCATGCGATGGCCGCCAGTTGGCCGCGTCGTTTCGTCGTGGAGTGTTCACTCACGGTGCTGCTCCTCGATGAGATGATCTTTGCACTATCTCACAAATTCCCATGCTCCGATGTACTGCTGGCCGTTCTGTGAATCGGCCGCTGGTAGCCCGGCTTGGTGTCCTTACGAAAGAGTTTGTGTGCACTTCCGGCCCTTGACGAGTGAATATTTCAGAACTAAGTTGTCTCCAACAATTCTCTAGTCTTCCAGTCTGCGGATAGAAAATGCGCCCTCGGACTCTGGCCTGCGCTCGATGATCCTTCTGGCCGAGCGAACGCACAAATTAACTGCACCTCCTGCTCTTAGCGCTAGCTGAGATCACGAGCCTGCACCTTGTGTCACAAAAGGCTCCGGTGCTGATGCCGGTAGTGTGCCTGCGCCACGGGGAGGCAGGAAATCGAATTCAAAGGAGTCAGCCCCATGCAATGCCGGAAAACATTCGTACTTGCTCTTTCTCTGATTACAGCCAGCGTTGGCGGTGAAGGACCAAAGGACTCAGGCCCGAGACCTGGTTCGGCAGCGGCCGGAGGATTCTACCCCACGCTGAATGCATCCGAGCAAGCCGCGTTCGCGAATGGTATTTCCCAATTCATCGAAGATGAACCGGTACCCGACAGCGCGCAAGGCAACGGAGGGCTGGGGCCGGGATTCAATAGCACGAGTTGCGGCTCCTGCCATTCCCAACCGGCCACTTTAGGCAGCAGCCCGAGCCCTTCCAGTCCGCAGGCTCCTCAGCCCAATCCTCAGATTGCGGCGGCTGCGGAAATGGGCGCGACGAATGTCATCCCGTCGTTTATCACCACCAACGGTCCGGTAAGAGAGGCCAGGTTCGTTCGCACCCGTGAGGGAAACCTCGATGGCGGCGTACACAATCTGTTTTCGATTGCAGGCAGGACGGACGCCCCCGGTTGCAATCTACCTCAGCCCGATTTCGCCGCGGAGTTGGCCGCCAACAATGTGATCTTTCGAATTCCAACGCCGCTGTTCGGCTTGGGGCTGGTCGAGAACACTCCCGATTTTGCGTTGAAGTCGAACCTGGATCGCACGGCAGACGAGAGGCAGCGTCTCGGAATTGGAGGACGATTTAATCTTAGCGGCAACGATGGAAGCATCATGAAATTCGGCTGGAAAGCGCAGAACAAATCCCTCACCATTTTTGCCGGAGAAGCCTATAACGTCGAAATGGGCATCACGAATGACGTGATGCCGAACGAGCGAAACGTGGTCAAAGGCTGCGTGTTCAATGCCACCCCGGAGGATTCGCACTCGCAGGCCGGGGGTTCAGATGTGGATGCATTCGTTGATGCGATCCGGTTGTCCGCTCCTGCTATGCCGGCACTCTCGAACAGCAATACCGAGTCTGGCCGCCGGGCGTTTGAGAAAGCCGGATGTGCGTTGTGTCACTCTCCGACACTGACCACTTCTCAATCCAACAGCAGCGGCATGAGCTACGTTCAGTATCATCCGTTCTCTGATTTTGCCTTGCATCACATGGGGGGTAATCTGGCCGATGGGGTGAATCAAGGAATGGCCACTGCGGACGAATTTAGAACCGCTCCGTTGTGGGGGATCGGTCAGAGGCTGTTCTTCCTGCACGACGGGAGAAGTGGTGACTTGCTTGATGCGATTAACCAGCATGCTTCTCCAGGTTCGGAAGCAAATCAAGTAATACGGCGGTTTCACAGTCTTTCGAGTACCGAACAACAGAGCATTCTCGACTTCCTGCGATCGTTATAAATGAAATAAAAGCGGAAAAGATCTGGAGGTCACGCTGAGCGGTAGATTCATCCAAGCCACGAAAGCTCCTGATCGACGGGGCGCGAGCCACCTACGGTGCGCAGGAAAATCTGCTCCAGCGTCATCTTCTCGCCGGTCACTTTTGAACCGTCGCCCGGGACCCCTGCTGATCGGGACGGGGTCTGGGCCTCGACGCCGGCTCGCAGTTCTTCGAGCGATCCCTGCGCCACCAGGCGTCCCTGATGGATAATGGCAACGTGACTGCAGAGCCGCTCCACGATTTCGAGCACGTGCGAGGTGAGAAAGATCGTGGCCCCGCGTGCGATCATGCCCTGCAGCATTGACTTAAGCGTCCCTGCCGCGATGGCATCCACGCCTTCGAACGGTTCGTCGAGGAACAGTACTTTCGGACCGTGAATCACGGCCGCAGCCATCGCCAGCTTCTTTTGCATCCCGTGGGAATAGTCGGTGACCAGTTTTCTGGGCTGATCGGCGAGTTGCATGAAGTCGAGCAGTTCGGCGGCACGCTTGGCCGCAGTTTCCCGGTCGAGCCCGTACATGCGTCCAGCAAAATTGAGGAACTCAGAACCGGTGAGCCGACCGAAGAGCGCCATGCCTTCGGGGACGACGCCGATTTGCCGCTTCACTTCAACCGGATGCGCAGTGAGATCCACGCCGAGAATTTCGATGCGTCCCGAGCTGGGCGCGAGCAAACCGGTGAGCATCTTGATCGTGGTGGATTTCCCCGCACCGTTCGGGCCCAGGAAGCCGAAGAATTGTCCCGGTGCCACGCGCAGGTCGATGGCATTCACAGCGACTAACTCTCCGAAGCGGCGAGTCAGGCCCTGGGTTGAGATGGTGTGTGCGGTGTCCATGCGAACTTCTGAATCTAGCATAGCCGGAACAGTAGCAGGGCTCAGCCTACCCGTCTCGCGTTTCGGCGCCCGCTCTTCAGCGCAGCTCTGCTGAGGTTGGATTTAGAATCCCGGTGGCCGCTGATCTACGACACCGAAAGAGCGTTCCAAGGCCAGCGCTGCGCTGGCCAACGTGCCCTCGTCGAACAGGCGCCCGATCAGGGTGACTCCGTGTGGCACCCGCCGGGCAGGCGAGAAAATCGGCATGGGATGGTTGAGATCGGGCGCCCAATCGCTGCGCGCTTTCGCCACTTCAATGAAACCCGCACGAAGCGTGAGGGAAGGGTGTCCGGTAAAGTTCGTCGTCGTAAGCATTTCATCGCGCAGTGAAGGCACGAGCAGCAGATCGACTTCAGAAAAGACGCGGGCCATCTCTTCGGCAACTTTGCGGCGGAAGCGGTCGGCTTGGACGAAGTCCACTGCGGAAAGGAATCGGGCTTCGCGAAAAATGTTGGGCCACGCGTCGGGTACTTGAGCTTTGAGCTGATTCATTCCGCCACTCAGCGTAAGTTCTTCGAAGGCAGCGGCTCCCTCGGCGAATAGGATCAGGTTGAGCGATCCATAGGGCCAGTCGGGAATCGCAACTTCAACCGGAACCATGCCGATCTTTTTGACGGTTTCCAGTGCTGCCCGGTCTACCGCCGTAGCGGGAGGTTCGTTCATCCAGTGAGGAAAGTAGCCCACGCGAAGCCCCTGCACGTTCGCGGAAGCATCGAAGTCGAGCTTGCTGGGCACGCTGGCGAGGTCGCCGGCATCGGGCCCGGAAATGGCGTGCAGCACCAGCATTGCATCTTCGACAGTGCGAGTCATGGGCCCAAGTTTGTCGAGCGACCAGCACAGGGTCATGGCGCCGGTGCGCGGCACCCGGCCGTAAGTGGGACGAAGTCCGGTGATTCCGCAACGCATGGACGGGCTGACGATGCTGCCGCCGGTCTCACTCCCGATTGCAAAAGCGACGAGGCCTGCAGCGGTAGCCGCTCCCGGGCCGGCACTCGAACCCGATGATGCTTCCTCCAGCAGCCACGGGTTCATCGTCTGGCCGCCAAACCAGATATCGTTCAAGGCCAGAGCACCGAGGCTCAACTTGGCAATCAATACCGCGCCTGCTTCATGCAGACGCTTGACCACGACAGCATCCTCGGTGGGAATACGGTTTCGAAAAGGCTCGGCGCCATAAGTTGTCGGGATTCCCGCTGTGTCGAGCAGGTCTTTACCGCCCCACGGGATGCCGTGAAGCGGTCCACGATAGTTTCCAGCTGAGATTTCTTCGTCCGCTCTCTTTGCCTGTGCCAGCGCCATCTCGCCCGTAACCGTAATGACACAGTGCAACTTAGGATCGAACTGTTCGATGCGCTTCAGATAAATGCGAGTGAGCCGATCTGAAGTTAGCTTGCGTTGCTCGATCCAGCGTGAAAGCTGGGCTACTGGAGCGAATGCGATGCCTTCATCGCGTTGCGGCAAGGGGCCGGGGTCAGAATCGCTACGGACGAACCGGTCGCGCTCGGGTCCCGCCGTTTCTGTCAAACTTGGTAGGATCGGATTCCAGCGCGAAGCTGGCGCCAGCATTGATTCCAGCGCGACCTTGCGCGGGCCAGTGCGCCGTTCGTAAAGACTCGCCATGGTTTTGCGCCAACTGGCCGCCGCCATCGCGCGCTCCATAGCGGTCAGCGGGAATTGCACCAACTTTTCCGCTTCCGCGAAAGTGGTAAGCGTCACCTCAGGCCCCACGGCCGGGCCTGTGCCGAATGCGCCGGGAGAACCGGGCGGTAGACCTGCTGGTTGTTGCGCGTAGCTTCGGTACACGGCTGCCGCTGCCAGCAGCCCGAGAGATGTCTGGGTTAGAAACTCCCGGCGCGATTTAGACATGAAACCTCCGGCACGCATTGTAGCGTCTCGATCGTTACGATGAAGAGCCGATTCATTTCAAGCGAGAAAAACGCCCTGGCTGAATACCAGGGCGTTCTGTGGTGGAACGGTTTCGTCCTAGAACAGATTCCAGAGGAACTGGTTGTAGACCTCATGGTGGAACTGCACCTCTGGAGGTTTGACGAAGGTCCCCAGAGAGCGCGGGCAGCGATCCGCGGCGGCCTGCTTCAAATCGGCGTAACGCCCCTTAACATCTTCGCCGAGAAGCGTCGTTGTCCAATCTGCTTTTCGGAAGTTTGCTAATGCATCGTAGACGTTGTCCGGCAGGTATCTCTCCGCCTGCCGCAGGTTCTTGATCTTCGCGGTCTCGCCATCGAGACCGGTCTTAAAGATCGAGTACAGCACCAGGTAGGGATTGGCATCGGGAGACACCGACCGAACCTCGACACGCATGCTCTTCTCGTTGCCGATCGGAATGCGGATCATTGACCCGCGATCGACGGCGGACGCCTTGATCTGGTTCGGCGCTTCGAAGTGCGGATCCAGACGGCGGTAAGCATTCACGCTCGCGTTCAGGAGCAGGCAAAGATCGTTGCCATGGGTCAGGATACGATCGACGAACGCCCATCCTGTCTTGCTGAGCATTTCTTCGCCCTTGGCGTCCCAGAACAGGTTCTTGCCGCCCTCGCTGATGGAAACGTTGGTGTGCATGCCGCTGCCGTTTACACCCACCACCGGCTTGGGCAGAAACGAGGCGGTAAATCCCAGGTTAGTCGCGACCTGGCGGCAAATCAGCTTATAGAGTTGAATCTGATCGGCCGCCGCCACCACTTCACCGTAGCCGTAGTTGATTTCGAATTGTGAAGGCGCGACTTCGGGGTGGTCTTTCTCATTCTGGAAGCCCATAGCGCGCTGCACTTCGGCGGTGGTGTCGATGAAAGTGCGCAGCGGATCGCCGGGCAGCGAGTGGTAATAACCGCCAGTGTTGACATATTCGAACTTGCCGGTGAAGTTGTAGTTGCGCTCGGCGTCCGCGCCTTTGAACAGGAAGCCTTCAATCTCGTTGGCGGCGTTGAGGGTGTAGCCTTTTTTCTTGTGCAGATCGCCGGCATAGCCCTTCAGCACGCCGCGAATGTCGGCCGCGTAAGGCGTCCCGCCCTTGTCAATGACTTCGCCGAATACGAGCACTTTGCCGGAGCCGAATACATCCGCCGGACCCCAATAGAAAGCCGACCAGTCGATGCCCAGCCGCAGATCGCTTTCGCGCTGCGCGGTGAAGCCACGAATCGAAGAGCCGTCGAAGGTGAGATTGTCCCAGCTCTTGATCAGAAACTTCTTGTCGTAATCCAGCATGTGCAGCCGGCCCTCGAGATCGCTGAAGAGCACGGTGACGGCCTTGATCCGCTTTTCGTCGGTGAGATACTTCAGCCGTTCTTCCTGGATCTTGTGAGTCGCGACCCGTTTCCTGCGCTGCTCCTTCGCTTCCAGATTCAGTTCTTCCAGTTCGTCGTAAGTAAGTGCCAGGAAATTGCGCAGTTCGTTAGGCATGGATGTCGTTCGGTCTCCTCATGAGTTGTCAGAAACTAAACCATAACAATGTCGGCAAGCCACTCCCCGGAAACATGGAGTTGCAAATGGCTGGGGGATCAACCAGAGAGGATAGCGCGAGTGCGGCGTGCCCGACAATCGAAAAAGCTGATGGGAGGCATAAAAGAGATTTATTTGGCGAGGTTCGTTTCGCGGGGCGTGCCGTTGTACAGCGGCGCAACCTGTCGAATCTCTTTTGTATCGCGGAAGGCGACAATTTGCAGCGGAACGGGCAAATTCACATTCCCCTTGGTCATCAGAGCGCCAAAGACCAGGCGCATCTGCTCGAAGTGCATAGCGACTTCGCGGCCACGTCTTTCGCCCGCGTCGGTGACGACAAAAAACTCGGGCGATTTCACTTCTACCCACTGCGAGTCCCCGGCGAAAACCGTCGATCCGCTACCGAGAAAGCAAAGCCGCACTGCAAGCGGAAGAAAGAGAAAAGAGAAAAGGACGGGACCGTTGGCGCGAGCGTTCATCATACGATTCCTCGGTTCGGTCGCCGATATCCTACACGAAGCGCATTAAATTCAGCGCCCGCCCAAACCTTGGTCGGGCATCAGTCGAGTGATTACGCCGAGAGCAGTCAGCAACGCGATAAAGTAAACTACGGTCGCGCGGCTGGGATGCAGCGGCAGATTTCCTGCAAAAAACACCTGATAGCCTGCGCCCAGAGCCACCAGGAAGAACATATTCTCCCCCAGCACCAGCCAAAGTGCGAGGCACGCGGTCAGCAGAATGACGCGTTCCATCTTGCTCAAGGCGAGCACGGCTTGCCCACCATCCAGCATCCAGACGGGAATGAGGTTCAGCAGATTCAGAGTTGCGCCCACGCGCGCGAGCGCCGCCCACAGCGGATTGCCGGTCTGCCACCAGAGCACGGCGCACGCGACCGCCGCGAAAAATCCGGCGAGAGGTCCGGCCAGGCTGATGGCAGCCCGCGTCTCGAGCGGCACGCCCAGCGCCTGCCAGCGGACATACGCTCCCAGGCCTGGCAGAAAAACGGGCATCTCGGCCGGCAATCCGCGCCGCTTGACATCGATGAAATGCCCCATCTCGTGAAGCAGGATCAGCACCGCGAAGCCGACGCCGATCTTTATTCCAAATGCAGCCCAATAAACTCCGATAAAAGCGGCGAAGCTGAGAAGAAATTTCAGCTTGAAAAGCGCGGTCAGAACAAACTTGCCCTTGGCCAAGAGCACGGCGACCGGGCCTGCCGGTCCCAGCTTTTGCACCCACTTGTTTTCGCTGGGCGGGGGCAGGATTCGATCAGCATGCGCGTCCAGTGAACGCGCGTGCTGTTGAATCCAGTTTGCCTGGCGCGAATCCGACGGCAGAAGGGGCAAGCCCATGAGCCAGCGCTCTCGTGCCTGCCTCAGATCCCCCTTGGCCTCCAGCGTCTTGGCCTCGCCGGCGAGCTGGTCCAGTTTTTCGGAGTGCACGAGAGCATGGCACTGATCGCACACCAGAGCTCCCGGCGCGAGCTCGTGCGCGCAACGCCGGCAATTCCGTCGCAGGTCTGGAGAGATGGCGGACACGGCTCCGGTAGAAGGCTTCTACTCTTCTGCTGAAATACTACTCTTTTCGATGGTTGCTCGATGCGAAGGTTGGACGCTGCCGTCAAATGGACCGAAGACTTCCGCCAGCCTGCCGGCTGTGATTCGCGCCGCGATTCTGATTCCAACGAAGAGGATGATCAGACCAATCAATCCGCCGATCGGGCTCGATACTACTTCGATGAAGGGCGAGGCCAGTCCAAACAGAACGAGCCGGCCGAGTACGGCACCCAGCCCCAACTTCGGGTGTTGGGGAAGTTTGGGTTTCTGTCCAAACTCGGATTCCAGCTGCTGCTGTTCGTCCTGAAGCTTCTGCGGCTGAGTCTGGGCCGGCCTTTGATGAGCGCGAGCGTAGTGAATGATGACGGGCACCGCAGCCGTCGAAACCGCTACGTAGGTAAGTAAGACCGCAGTAATCTGGTAACGTCTTCCGCCAACTTCGTTCGATCCTTTCATCATGGCTTTGCCGACCATCCAGCCCACGGCTAGCGAGACGTAGCCAATGATCACACCGGTCGCGATCTCAAAAATCGCGTAAAGCATCATGCCCGCGATGGCGGCACCGATGCCGAACAACAAGGCGCGCACGTATGCGGCGTGGCTGTCTTTTGCCACTGTGCCGCGCAGTTTCTCCGCACAGCCGGGACACGACATCGCACCATTCACGCGATAGTAATTTCCTGTTATCGGCTGGTGGCAGAACTGGCAGCGGTCACCTCCGGGCGATCCCACGTATTCCGCCGTACCGAATTGCGGTGCGGGAATATTGAAACCGGGCTCACTCATGGCCGGGAACGATAGCACAGCGACAGAACACAAGGAAGAGGGAATTCTGCGGGAAATGTCAAACGGTTGGGAAGGAGATTGAAACCACTGAGTCGAGGTGAGGACGCGCCTATCACCGATGCGCTGAAGCGCCGGCCGCGATCTCACGGAGTGCGCTGACAAAACCCTCGGCAGCATCCGGATCGGCCAATGCTTCGAGGTGTACGGTAGCGGAAAATTGCGGTGACTCAGGATGGAAGCGCACCTGAAGAATGTCCTGACGCCGCGCCGACATCAACGCGTTCAGTTCGGCCGTGGGGTCCTTCTTCCAGTGCGTCCTCGTGGTCAGGATGACCGGACCAGGCTCATAAAAATCCCATTCCCGCTCGTCGCCCTTGCGCGGAGAACTTCCCCGGTTATGAGCGCTCCAGCGATGCCGCATCACTTCCAGATGGAAGCTCGGGGAACCACCCAGATCGGCCTCGAAGGTAAGCGTCTCTTTCTGTCGCTGCCAGCAACTCACCAGCCACTGGATGGGGAGAGCCCGAGGCCGGAAGCTCATCGTCACGCGCGCGTTTTCAAACCAGCGGGAGGAGAAATGCAGCCGCGCCTGCAGCCGTGAACTTCCCATCCAGTGCGACTCGATGATTCGTCCTTTGCCGGTGCACGCAGTCTGCACCCAGCGCAGGGCGACCGCTCCCTTTTTTCGATTGTAGGCAGAAAACACGAAGTACCACAGCCCCAAAACGGCGACCGACCCCGCGGCGTCAATAATTAGAAGGCGCTCCACCACGCATCTCCCGGATGCTGCTTTCTCTGATGCCCATGGTACGACCGAGGTTGCGGCGAAGCAAGGGGCAATGGTCTCCATATTCCTCGCGACCAGCGACGCCTGGCGAGATTGCTGTGGAAAACCAGGCGGAAGAGATCCGGATTTCGAGGACGGACGGCACCGTTCTCATCATCGAACCTTGTTGCCAATTACAATAACGGCGTGTCGTCCGACATTCGAGACTTCAAGATCCGAGACTTCCGGGCCACCGACTTCGAGGCGCTGTGGCGAATTGATCAAACCTGCTTCCCTCCTGGCATTTCCTATTCGCGGACGGAACTCAGGATCTATATGCGCCGGCGCGCCAGCTTTACCCTGGTCGCGGTAAGGACGGCGGCAGGAGCGCGATCCGTTCCGGACTCGGGAAACACCAAGAAACATTCACTGATCGGCCCCGAAGAGGTTGCCCAAGCCGGGGCGTCGAGCCCGGCGATTGGCGACATCGCAGGTTTCATCGTAGCGGAAGCGGGCAATCGAGATTCCGGGCACATTATTACGATCGACGTGGTCGCCGCGGCTCGGCGCTCTGGTGTGGGATCGTTGCTACTGCGCGCCGCGGAGGATCGCTTGCGCGCTGCCGAATGCCGCGCGGTTGCACTGGAAACGGCTGTCGACAACGGCTCTGCTTTGTCCTTTTACAAACGCCACGGCTACAGCGTGGTGAAAACCTTCCCCCGCTACTATGCCAACGGCGTCGATGCCCTGGTGTTAAACAAGGAACTGGACGCGCCTGCGTGAAGCGGCGCAGACGTCTGCTCTGAAGTCGTCTGATCCGACTGCGAAGCCACGGCCCGACCTGCCTTCGCCACCCCGCGTTGAGAACGTTCTAATTCGCGAATGCTGAGTTGCATGCTTGATGAGGAGGTGCATTGCCTGATCTCGGGCAGGCCGGCAGGTTTCGTGTTGCGCAGGGCTCAGCGCGCACGGCCATGCGGCCTCGGGGCGGGCGATTCAGAAAATCCGTGGGATCTGATTTCGAAAAGGAAGGCAGTATGCGCAGGTTTACCCAGGGCTGTGTATCGAGGCTTTTACTGTTGGCTTTGATCTTTCCGGTCGCCGCGCAGGATGCAGCAATTTCCGGTGCGCGGGCGCTCACTCCGGATGGCGGTGCTCCCACTGCGACGCCGCGTCGCTCCCGGTTCCTTCGACGAAGTTATCGATCGCGTGGTGGAACGGAAGCGGGTGTTGCTCGCCCAATGCGCAACTTGCGGCCCGACCTATCTGCAAAATCTGAAACCGGATGCCAGCGGCGATCCCGCTCCCGTCAATGACCGGTATTTGTCGGACGCCTCGATATAAGAGCGGGCGCTGAGGGCACAACCCTTGGACAGGCGGTGGTGCAAGAAACCATTTGCGCTCTCCCACTCTTCCCGGCTACCTTGCCTGTGATGAACGTTGCACCTGGCAAAGCCGTTTCTCGTGCTGCTCCAGTCAAAGTGGCCATTCAGGGAGAGTTCGGCTCCTTTAGCCACGAAGCCGCGGAGCGTATGTCGCCGAGGTGCGCTGTCATTCCGTGCGCCCGCTCCGCCGATGTTTTCGACCGGCTGCAGCATGGATCGGTCGCAGCCGCCGTCATCCCCATCGAAAACTCTCTGGCGGGCAGCGTTGCCGAGCACGCAGATCTTCTCGTGGCTCGCGAAGTCTTCGTTCAGGGCGAATTTCTGTTGCGTATCGTGCACAATGTGATTGCCGCCCCTGGGGTGAAACTAAGCTCGCTCCGCAGGGCATTCTCACATCCCGTGGCGCTCGACCAGTGCCGGGACTTTTTCCTGCGTAATCCGAACATCGAGCCTGTTCCGTTTTACGACACTGCGGGCAGCGTGAAGCACGTCCTGGCCAATCGACTTCCAGACGCAGCGGGTATCGCTGGACGTCATGCCGCTCACCAGTACTCTGGAAAGATTCTCCAGGCTGGCATCGAAGACGACAAACGCAACTTCACCCGCTTCTTTCTGATTCGCAGAGCGCCGTCTCGAACTTCGGCCGCGAAAAATACAAGCGCTGCCTCGCACTACCAGCGTCTCATGCTTCGCGGCGCCAATAAGACTTCGATTGCTTTTAAGCTCAAGAACGTACCCGGCGCGCTTTTCAAGTCGCTCAGCGTCTTTGCATTGCGAGACATCAGCTTGAGCAAGATCGAATCCCGTCCCGTGCGTGGAAGCCCCTGGGAGTATGTCTTTTATGTGGACTTCCTGCGCGGAGACGACGAACCGGCGCGAAACGCCTTACGCCATCTCGCCGAAGTCGCCGACTTCGTCAAGATCTTGGGGATTTACCGAGCGGCGTAATGCGCAAAGCCTGATGGGTCTGCGCGTCCGAGCAATTGGAAACCGAACTGGAAAAATGGGGATCTACAATCTGTCTCATTTCAATCCGAAATGAGAAACGTATCGGACAGGTTTGAAGGGCCTCAGCGCGGGTGCAATATGGGCGATTTGCCCATTTCGGTTCTGTCCGCTTTAGCTGCTGCACTTCGGATACAGTGCGAACTTCCGGCGAGGGGAATAGAATTCAGTCTGCGAGACCGGCGTGTCGTCTGAAACCTTTCGGAAAGAGTATCATCTAAGGCTTGAGTGAGTTACACTCAAGGAGAGCCAATGAGCCAACAGCCGCTTTCCGAGCAAGTTCCTAAGCATCGGGAAACAAACGATGTACGGGCTTTGCCCGTGCTTCCTGTGCGGGATACCGTTCTGTTCCCGCACGCCGTCCTGCCCCTGACGGTCGGGCGGGAGAGTTCCGTTCAGTTGATTAACTCTCTGGGTGAGGACAAGACCATTGTCGTGGTGGCGCAGCGCGAGGCCCGCGTCGATAGTCCGCAAGCCACCGATCTTTATACCGTAGGCACTTCCGCAATCGTCCATAAAGTGGTCAAGATGCCCAACCAGAGTCTCTTTGTGTTCGCCGAAGGTCTGGAGCGGGTACGACTAGGCGAGTTCACGCAGCTGGCGCCGTTTATGCGCGCTCGCGTGTCAACGATCCCGGAAGCCGCTCCGCCGGACAGCTCCGAAATTGAAGCGCTGCAGCGCAACGTGCTGACGCTGTTTCAGCAGATCGTTGCGGGGTCGCCCACGCTTTCTGACGAGCTGTCTACGGTGGCCATGAACATCGACGAACCCGGCCGCCTGGTGGATTTCATCGCCTCATCGTTGCCGTCGCTGTCCACTCCCGACAAGCAGGACACGCTTGAAACGCTCGACATCCGGGTGCGTCTGGAAAAGATCAACCAGCATCTCGCCAAAGAACTCGAAGTGCAGCAACTGCGCAATAAGATCCAGAGCGAAGTGCAGGATCGCGTGCAGCAGACGCAGCGCGAGTATTACCTGCGCGAGCAGATGAAGGCGATTCAGAAAGAACTCGGCGAGCAGGATGAAGGCCAGCGCGACGTTGACGATTTAAAAAAGAAGATCGACGAAGCGGGCATGCCGGATGACGTGAAGAAAGAAGCGCTCAAGGAATTGGGACGCCTGTCGCGCATGTCTCCCATGGCGGCGGATTATTCGTTGACGCGCAACTACGTGGAGTGGCTTGCCGTGCTGCCCTGGGCTAAAACTTCCGGGCAGGAGATCGAGATCCTCAAGGCGAAAGAGATTTTGGATACAGATCACTACGACCTGGAAAAAGTTAAGGATCGCATTCTCGACTACCTCTCGGTTCGTCGCTTGAAGCCGAACATGAAGGGTCCGATTTTATGCTTCGTTGGACCTCCGGGTGTGGGCAAGACTTCGCTCGGCAAGTCCATTGCCAGAGCTTTGGGCCGAAAGTTCGTCCGGCTCTCGCTCGGCGGCGTACACGACGAAGCTGAAATCCGCGGCCATCGACGCACCTATATCGGAGCATTGCCCGGCCAGATCATTCAGGGCATTCGGCGCGCAGAAACAAAAGATCCGGTCTTTATGCTCGACGAAATCGATAAGGTCGGGCGCGACTTCCGCGGCGATCCGGCTTCGGCGCTTCTCGAAGCGCTCGATCCCGAGCAGAATTCGAGTTTCCGGGATAACTATCTCGATGTCACCTTCGACCTGTCGAAGGTGCTCTTCATCACTACCGCGAACATGCTCGATCCGATCGCCGAACCGCTGCGCGATCGCATGGAGATCATTGAACTGCAAGGCTATAGCGAAGAAGAAAAGCTCCACATCGCATTCCGTTATCTGGTGCCGCGGCAAGTCGAAGAGAACGGCATCACGACCGAGCAGATTGAGTTTCCGGAAGCGGCGCTGCGCTACGTGATTCGTCACTACACGCGCGAGGCGGGCGTGCGCAGTCTGGAGCGCACCATCGGTACGATCTGCCGGAAGCAGGCGCGGCGGCTTGCCGAGGGCAAGACTGAGAAGCTTGTGGTTACCCAAGAAATCATCCAGGAGTTTCTCGGCGGTATCAAGGTTCGCACCGAAGGCGAAATTGAGGAGCGTACGGAGCGCCCCGGCGTGGCGGTCGGTTTGGCTTGGACCCCGTCAGGCGGCGACGTGCTGTTTGTTGAAGCCAACGCCATGAAGGGTAAAGGTGGATTCACCATGACCGGCCAGATCGGCCAGGTGATGCAGGAATCCATGCAGGCGGCTCTTACCTGGGTGCGGTCGAATGCCGCACAGTTCGGCATCGCGGAAGACTTTTTTGCCGATCATGACATTCACATGCACGTGCCGGCGGGGGCGATTCCGAAAGATGGCCCATCGGCGGGGGTAACCATGGCAACCACGCTGGTGTCTCTGCTTACGGGGCATCGTATTCGGCCGCTGCTTGCGATGACGGGCGAAATTACGCTTAGCGGTAACGTACTTCCGGTCGGAGGTATTAAAGAAAAAGTGCTCGCCGCGAAACGCGCCGGAGTAACCGACGTGATTCTGCCGGCAGAAAACAAAATGAACGTCGAGGAGGATCTCACGCCTGAGCAACTCGAGAACCTCAAGGTTCACTACGTGAAGACGATCGGCGAGGCGCTGCGGGTTTCGCTACCGGCGGTTGCCGAGTCCGCGGCGGCGAAGATTCTGTTGAGGCCCAAAGATGGCAAACAGGACTTTCAACCTGCCCCGCCGGTTACTGTGCCCGATGTGGCTCATGATAAGGTCTTGACCACTCAGGCTTGAGGAGCGGTGTGATCGGTGGATAGCGATGTGGTCAGCGATGCCTGTTCCGCCAAGTCTCGATCAGGGTCGCTTCGTTCTCGAAGGCGTGGGGTATTGCTCCCTGTCCGGTAAACACCGCTTTGCGCTGGGCGCGGAATTCGTCGGGACTCTCGACGTGGTTTCTCAAGAAGATTTCGTGCACCGGTCCGCCCTTTAAAGTCACCGGCAACGCATGGGAGCCGTCCGCGAGTCGAGTCTTCGCTCGCAGGAAATTGCGCGCGCATCCTCATCGCTAATCCGAGAAATATGCACACCCGGGTTCGCCACCAACAGGACGTCCTGTGAGTATGCCGCGGTCCCGCAGTTGATCAGGCCCAGCAGCATGAACCAGCGGATTTTGTTTCTGATTCTCATACTTAAACGCACGTTAAGAACTAAAACCAATCTTGGCTGCCAACATCTTCGAGTCGGGCTTCAGGCCGTTGGGGTTAGTGCTGGCGTAGTAACCGAGACCGATGCCTTGCAGAAAATGGCCCTCAAGCTTGGCGTAGAAGTAGGAATCGAAGTCGTAGCGTGCTGAAACCACCCAGTCTTTTGAGTAATTCTGCAGCAGCGAAGAGAAGGAACAGAGGCAGTGGTCGAAACATGGTAAGGTTCCAACCCTTATGTATCGGCGCTTGCTTCTCTCGCTTTAGCTCTCGGGTAATGCGAAGACGCTGGCTTCATCGCAGGCGGGAAGCACTTGTCGGCATATCTCCCGGGACTGGGCGACAGTTGCTTACTTGCTTCGACAAGCGACTCGTTCGTTCCACCAGATTTTGCAGCAAGTTGCTGGACTAGCTTCCTGGCGGTCTCATCGGTGAGATTGCGATTGGCATCGAACTTCGATGCCCCGTTGGCGATCATGATCTCGGGTTGGTTTACGTCATGCATATTGAGAAAGACGAAACTTTGACGCAGACGATACTGGGAGCGCAACCCCCCGCATATTCCAGTGGCGGCGCTCATTACGGCCACCGGTTTGTTCTTCCACGCGCTGTCGCCGACGGGCCGTGACGCCCAGTCAATGGCGTTTCCAGCACTCCCGGGGACGCCGTATTTATACTCGGGGGTTGCGAACAAAATGGCGTCCGCAGCGCGAATATTCTTCTTGAATTCGGCGACGATCGGGGGTGGAGTTTTTGCTGGTCCTGATTCAGCGTGGGAATTCCTCGCAGATCGAGTTTTTCAATATTTGCCCCTTCGGGAACGAATGGCTGAGCTGCGCGCAGCGCCAGACGGTTGTACGAACCTTTGCCGCAAGTTTCCGGCAATGCCAAGAATTTTCAGGCATGAGTTCATCGGTCCTGGTGCCTGGTTTGATTTTACGTCGAGGCAGTTTACTTTCGATTCGCGGGTGGGATCTTGGCATAACTTTTTCTGTGTTAAATATCGGCATGCAGCCGGAGAGATGCTCGCGTTAAACTGACAAACAAGATTTACAACCACATTCCCCCATGCGTGTGCGTGTTCTTTTCTTTGGCGTGTTGAAAGATCTCGCCGGACGATCCAGCGATGGGGTCGACCTGCCCGAGGGAACGTCTGTTGCAGATCTGCTGGCCCACTATGGGTTGCAGATTGCCGGGATGAAGGAAATGTTGCCCTCGCTCGCTGTGGCTGTGAATCAGCGGTATGTGGGGTCGGCGACCGAGTTGAAGGCCGACGATGAGGTGGCCTTGTTGCCGCCGGTAAGTGGAGGATCAGGAAAAGAGGAGGGCGAGACGCCCCTTGGCCTCGGCCCGCGTCGTGCTTCGATTGGGCGCGCTCCGATTAACACTCAGAGGATCCTTGACCACATTAAGCGCGGCGAGGATGGCGCTGCGGTGGTCTTTGAGGGGGTGGTGCGCAACCGGACGCGCGGGCGCAGGACGCTATATCTGGATTACGAGGCCTACGAGGAGATGGCGCTCGAGCAGATGGAAGAATTGGCTCAACGGGCGCTCGAGCAATTCCAGGTGAGAGAGGTTGCATTGGTCCATCGCCTGGGCCGGTTGGAAATTGGGGAGACCAGCGTGCTGATCGTGGTGGTGTCGCCGCACCGGGGCGCTGCCTTCGATGCCTGCCGCTGGCTGATTGACACACTCAAGCGCAGCGTTCCCATCTGGAAGAAAGAACATTTTGAAGATGGTGCGGTGTGGGCGGCGGGTGAGCCATTTCCAGAGGAAATTTCCCGAGGAAGTTTCTGAGTTCCCAGGCAGCCTGGTTGTGGAGGGCGCCATCTAAGTGAGCGGGTTTAGGTCCTGGACTTGTGCGCAGTCGCCACACGGAGCCGAACCGAGGCGGCTTTCCAAGTATACTTCTTTTTTCGAATGAGAAAATCCGCCACGCTGGTTCTGCTCATGCTGGCTTGTGTTGTGTCGCGGGCGCAGCAACCTCCGGCGCATAATCAGGGGACGCCGGGACCGGAGACCACGCTCAAAGTCGACGTCAAGCTGGTTAGCGTTTACGTCACCGTGACCAATGCCCAAGGTGGACCGGTCGCCGGACTGAAACGAGAGAACTTCGCGGTGCAGGAAGACGGCGGCGATCAGACCCTAGCGGTATTCGACAAAGAATCCGCGGTGCCGCTTTCCATTGCGCTGGCCATTGATACTAGCTTGAGCACCCGACACGACTTACCTCTGGAGCAGGCTTCGGCGAAGCGCTTTGCGCGCACGATTATGCGGCCGGTGGATGGCTTGTCGGTGTTCGGATTCAGTGAAACCGTGCTGCAGGCAACTGGTTATACTGCAGACTTGAAGCGGATCGACGAGGGCATTGACCACGTCCGGCTGGGCGCGGCCACGGCGCTCTACGATGCGATTTATCTGGCATCGCGCTCGCTTACCCACCGCCAGGGACGCAAAGTGATCGTGCTGATCACCGACGGTGGCGACACCATGAGCAAAATCGATTACAAAGAAGCGGTACGCGCAGCGGAAGAGGCTGAGGGCATTGTTTACAGCATCATCGTAGTGCCGATCGAGAGCAGCGCGGGACGCGAAACTGGCGGCGAGCACGCCTTGATCCAGCTCTCGGAGGACACCGGAGGCAAGTACTACTACGCGACTTCGATGGCGCAACTCGACGATGCGTTCCGCCAGATCAGCGATGAACTACGCACTCAATATTTGCTGGGCTACTATCCTTTGCATCGCACCTCGAACTCGCAGTTTCGCCGCATCCAGGTTAAGGTTTCGGGAACGCCCGAAGCGGGGTCTTACCGGGTGCGGCACAGGGCTGGGTATTACACGGCCCCGTCGGATTTCTGAGGATCGGGTTTCCTTTGAAGGAAGGCTCACAAGTAAGTGAGGAAGAGGATGCGTATGTTTGGTATTCTCAAAGATTGCTCAGAGTTCTGGAGAATGGTCCTGGTTCAGTCAAAGAATCCGTCTTGCGCATTGTGTGGTTCGGTGTTGCCAGGGTGAGTTGCGAGGCGCAATTTCTGATCCCGTCGAAGCGCCCATTCCCGATTTACTCCCGAGTTGCGCGGAAGAATCTGCTGGAAGAATGTGAGAGAGGCTCAGTGAATATTGCGAAGGCAGGAAGCTCGAAGTTGAACCTGGAATGGCGCAGTATCGACGAGCAAGGCGCGGGTGAGCGGATCGCTGGTGAACGGATCTGTGCCGGGCGAGTCTTTTTCGTTCAACACGGGTCCTCGCAACGCTCGGGAATGCTGGTGTTCGCTGCTATCGCTCTCCTGGTGGCTTCCACTTTTGTGCTAGCGCAATCGACCGTGGGTACGGGCAGCGTCGTTGGGGTTGTCAGCGATCCGTCGGGGGTGGCTGTCGCAGCAGCGAAGGTGACGATGACCAATAAGTCCACCGGTGCTATGGTGCTGGTGACGACATCTTCCGCGGGATTGTACACATCGGGTCCTACCCAGGCGGGTGAATATGTCGTGCGGATCGAGGCCAAGGGTTTTAACTTGAAGGAGTTCTCCTTGGTGGTTCAGGTCGGCCACACGGTGAATGGTGACGTGCGCCTGCAACTGGGGACTGAGAAGCCAATTGTCGAACTTGAGAGAGGCGCAGTTACACCCAATATCGAACAAGCCATGTTGCAAGGGTTGCTGACCGGTGAACAGGTTGAAGACCTTCCAATCAACGGCCGCAATTTTATGGATCTGGGTCAACTTGAGCCTGGGGTTCAAGTGCAGGACGGCGGCACATTTGACGCGAGCAAGGATGGCATTTCCGGAATCTCGTTCGAAGGCCGCCTGGGGAATTCGGCGCGGACGGTGGTGGATGGAGTCGATGTCAACGATGAAATAGTTGGCGGATCAACTCAGAACATTCCCGCTAGCGCGATCCAGGAATTCCAACTGGTACGATCGTTGCCCGACCTCTCGACCGGCCTCACCTCCTCGGGTGCGTTAAATATCGCGACCCTTTCGGGCAGCAACCACATTTACGGAGAGGTGTTTGGGCTGTTCCGTGGCGACCAGGGCGGAGCATCGCTGCCCGGTTCGGAGGATTCGTTTCAGCGAGAACAATTTGGCGGACGCGCGGGAGGAGCGATCGTCACGGACAAAATTTTCTGGTTCGCCGATGCCGAGCGCGTAAAACAGGATCTCACGGCGGCGGAGCCATTTGCATATCCCTTCGACGGATTGCATGCAACTCTTTCGCAACCTTATCGCGACTTCGATACCGATGAACGTTTGGACTGGAATATTAAAGACAATATGCGGGCGTTCTTCCGGCTCAACTATTTCGAAAACAGCAATCTGCGACCGTATAGCGCGGCTAGTTCGACCCAGGCACTTAGAGAGACCAACAACACTGAGACTTATGCTCTCGGAATCGACTTCCATCGGGGCGTGTACGCGCACAGCCTGCGCTTTGAATATCTCAAGCTGCGCGATGCCATCGCGGATGCTACGGCGAACCTCAGCGGGGCGGAGAACCCCATCCCGGGTTTGGGCATTAACATTGGCGCGCCGACCGCTGGAAATTGCGTCCTCAGCAACGGCGGGAACTATTGCGGCGGGCCGAGCTGGCTTTCGCCGCAGCAGACAATTCAGTCGAACAAAGAGGCGAAGTACGACGGCAGCAGAATCATACGCAACCATCTGATCCGCTACGGAGCTACCTTGGATCGCATCGATGGCGGACGCCTCGCGGCTTACTCTACATTTCCGCAAGTTGGAACCACCTCGGATGAAACATCAGCCGATCCAACTTCTTACCCAGCGGGGTGGGTGAGCCTGGGAAACGGAAACGGATTCTCGACTGCAAAGTCTGCGTTTAATTTTCCCGGTGGTGGACTCGGACCCGACAGTCGCGTGGAACTGTACGTCGGAGATGTTTGGAAGGCGAAACCACATTTGACCTTAACCTATGGCGTGCGCTACTTGCACGACACCGGCCGCACAAACAGCGACCTGGGCCGGTCGCCGGATTTGAATCAGTGGCTGCCGGGGCTGGGCAACCAGATTCGTAATCCGGCCATGAATTTTGCTCCGCAATTTGGTTTCGCCTGGGATGCCAGCGGCAACGGCAACACTGTAATCCGTGGCGGCGGCGGGTTGTACTACGAGAATCCGGTCTGGAATAACGTGATGTTCGACAGCCCGGCACGTCTTAGCAAGGGAAATTTCGCCGACGCTCCAACGGTTTGTCAGGGAGGCATAGCCGACACGTTTGTTTGGCCAACCAGTGTCGCGGCCGGCACTTCCATTGCTGGAGGTGCGGCTACGGTGGTGAACACGCCGGCGGGTCCTCAGGCGAAGCCCACTTTCTGCGGACAAACCATCTCGAGCGTCGCGCCCGAGATTCTGGCGTTGAGCAGTGCCTTCCAGTCCGCTACGGCTGGTGTCCTCAGTGGGCAACCGAATCCCAATTTCGCAGGCACTTCATTAACGGCGTTGAGTCCAAATTATGCTTTGTTTAATCCGGACTATCGAACTCCGCGCTCCTGGCAGATGAACCTTGGCTTCCAGCAGGAGATTCGTCCGGGGACGGTGCTCAGCGTGGACTATGTCCGCAACATCGGGGAGCGTTACCTGCTCGCCCAGGATATTAACCATAGCGGAGCAGCCAGCAGCTTTGATGAAGCCAATGCGCTTGCCGCCCGCGACGACGCCCAGGCGGCCCATGGTTGCGCCACTGGGCTGAATCAAGTTACGTGCATGATTGCCGCATTGGGCCAGGCTGGGGCTCAGGCAGCCTACTCGGCGGCGGGATTGGATTCGAACGTTCAAGCGGTGGGCGGCGGCCCTTGCCCTTACTGTGCGTTTCCGGGCACGAATCCGATCTCCGGGAACCGCGGTGCCGTGGGCGGACTCGATGTGCTTTTTTCCGATGGCCGCTCGGTCTACAGCGGCGTGCAGATGAAGCTTGTGCAAAAGATCAATAAGCCGGTGCGGGGGGTGAGCGGCGCAAACTTCCAAGTCTCGTATTCCATCTCACGCTTCATCAGCCAAGAGCAGGATGGGGATTTCATCAATCGGGCGACCAACAGCGACAAGCCGCTGCAATATACCGGTCCGAACGCGCTGGACCGCAGGCATCAAATAACTTTTGGGGGAACTTTTGATCTGCCGTTTTCAACGAAGTTGAACCTGGTGGGGCATTTCTACAGCCCGCCGGCGCAGACTCTGGAACTGCCGCAACTGACGAATGGTGGGGAAATTTTCGCGAGCGACTGGCTGGGCACCGGTCTGAGCGCGGCTGCGCCTCCCGAACCTGTAACCGGAACACAGGTTGGCCAGTTCGAGCGTGCCACCAACATCACCAATCTCTATAACGTAATCACGAACTACAACCATAACTATGCGGGCGGCCTCACGCCTGCAGGCCAGTGCCTGGCGGGGAACACCAGTCTTTGTCCCGGTCTAGTGGACGGCCCGCAGGTTCTGACTCAAGCCGATCTCAGTGCTCTCGGCTGGGTCATGCCGACCCTGGATAAAGTTGCTAATCAGGCGGTGGGCATCCCTTGGCTGAAGTCGATGGACTTGAAAGTGTCTCGGCCGTTCAGGATCAAAGATAGATTCACGGTCGAGCCGAGCGCCAGCGTGTTTAACGTCTTCAACTTCTGGAACGCATTTTTGCCGGGGAACTTAGCGGGAGCATCGTTGCTGCCCGGCTCGAACGGAATTCTGGCGCCGAACGTCGTGGGAGGAGTGACTCCAGGATCGAGCCTCACGCCCTTCCGGGCCAGCTTTCAGTCGGGAACGTTCGCTTTGGGAGCTCCGCGGCAGTTTGAATTCGGATTGCGAATCAGCTTCTAATAAAAAGGCATCGGCCATTGTGTTAACTGCCTGCCCAGTAGGGAGAGCTCAGCTGGGCTGACGCGCCTTTTGTGTACAATGTCCTATGCCTTTCCGCGCGCAGGGAAATCCCAACGCCGCCAAGCGTGGCCGGACCCCTCCCCCTGAAGAGACCTTTGAAGAAGCTAACTTCCTCAAGACTCTGGGCGAGAAGCAGAAGCAGGTCATCGTCAAGCTGATGGACGGGCAGACAGTGAAGGGATGGATCGAGTATTACGACAAGCACATGGTTCGCCTGACGCGTGAAGGCGCACCTAACCTTTTCATATTTAAGCACGAGATCATGTACATCGCCGAAGAGGGCGGGAAGAAGAAGTAAGGGTCCCCTCTGGCGGACTCGCCTTCTCTGATCGTTAAAACGTCATCCCGCCAAGGCCTGATGAACACCTGATCGCCAGGACGTAAGACTTTGAGCCCGGTGCCCGACACTCACAACAGTTTTCTTCCTGCCATGTCAGAGATCGCTCGCGAAGCGGGCGCTCTGCTGATGGGATATTTTCACGAGCACTTGAAGATTGAATACAAGGGAGAAGCCGATCTGGTTACGGCGGCGGACCGCGCGTCCGAGGCTCTGATCCGTCAACGCATTTGCGAGAAGTGGCCGGGGCACGATGTTCTCGGTGAGGAACAGGGACTCAACGACCGAGGAGGCGAATACCGCTGGTATGTCGACCCGTTGGATGGCACAACGAACTTCGCTCACGGATTTCCTGTCTTTTGTGTGTCGTTAGCTCTGGAACATCGAGCTTTGGAAACCCAGGCGCGGGAACAACACCTACCGGGGAAACCGGGCAACCGCGTGGCAGCGGTGATTTACGATCCCACCCGTAATGAGCTATTTTCCGCCGAGCAGGAAAGAGGGGCGCAGCTCAACGGAGTGGCGATTCACGTTTCGAAAACCTCAACGCTTAAGGAAAGCCTTCTGGCGACCGGCTTCCCCAGTCAAAAGCGGCACAAGAATCCCAATATCTATTTCTATCACCAGATCACGCTGCACTCGCACGGCGTGCGGCGAGCGGGATCAGCCGCGCTCGATTTGTGCAACGTCGCTGCTGGGCGCTTTGATGGCTTCTGGGAGTTCAACCTGAATCCCTGGG